>Ga0256405_10001515_pt1 | contig 62664 bp, 45 predicted proteins | sample RumenRJG_02DNA_FD_189096 | JGI IMG/M metagenome (GOLD analysis project Ga0256405, IMG submission 189096) | Bovine rumen microbial communities from Lethbridge, Alberta, Canada - RJG_02 | ecosystem: Host-associated > Mammals > Digestive system > Stomach > Rumen | place: Canada: Alberta... | reverse complement strand
TCGGTAGGAGCATTGGAAATGAGAAACTGATTGTTCTCGTTGAGATTAAACATAAAGCTGTAAATTTTCGGCAAAGGTCGAAAATTTACAGCTTATAGAAAAGGCGGCCTAAAATGGATGGTTACAATACTTTCTATGCCATTCAATAATGATAAAAAGAATGGTGAAGATAAAAAAAACGGGCGGCGCGCCAACTCTGACGCATCGCCCGTTTTTTTATTGCTGAATAAGAAGGATTACTTCGCAGGCAGCATTACCACCTCGCAGTGATCGCCCGACTGCAGAAGTTCCTGCATGAACTTAGAAATAGACTGCGGAGTCTGAGCCTCGACCAGCTTCTTATAGTTGGTGTAGTCGTCAACGCCGAAGTGACGGAAGTTGTTGATGATTCCCAGCCAGTAGCCGTTTTGCTTTGCATTGTCGTCGGCGCGCTTGAGCATGAGCTTCTTCACCTTGTCGAGCTTGTCGGCATCGCAGGTCTTTGCCAGGTCGCTGACCTCATCATAGAGAATCTTGCGGGCCACAGCCTGCTTCTCCGGCTTCATTGGGCAAAAGGCTTGAATGATAGCCAAGTTGTAGTTGTCGTAGTCGATGTTCATGCCACCGAAGGCCTGTACAGAATAGGCGGCGCTGCTGTCTTCGCGGATACTCTGCAGATATTCCATGGTGAGGATTTGGCCGGCTATGCTGGCCTGGATGTCATGTTCGGTGGTGTAGGGAATCTTGTGCGAAGTCCATACGATGAGGGCTGTTGCTTTGGGAGTTTCCATCTTGCGGTTGAAGTCGCAGACGCGTACGCCCGGTTCTATGTCGGCCATGCGCTTGCCGGTTTCAGCCTTCTTGCCAGCTGGGAGTGATCCGAGATAGGTCACGGCAAACTGCTTGAGAGAGTCTACGTCGAAGTTGCCGATGAAGGTGAACTCCCATCCGCGTGCATTGGCCAGACGCTCTTTTGCCATGGCGAGAATGCGGTCGTAGGATGCAGTCTTCAGATCTTGATCGTTCAGCGGAGCCACACGCTCGTTGTGGTTGTAGAGCGTGTTGGTGATGGAGTCAGAGAAGGCCACGTCGGGATTGATCTTGCGTTCTGCCAGTTCCACTTGATTCTGTTTTATCAGATTGTCCCATTCATCCTGGTCCTTAGTGATGTTGGTAAAGGTGAGATAAGTGAGCTGCATCAGTGTGCGCAGATCTTTCGGCGTAGAGTTTCCGCTGATCGACATGTGGCGGCTGTTCATCTGGAGGCTTGTTCCGGCAATGACACCGGCAAGGGCTTTCTCCAATTGCTTGTTGCTGAATCCGCCCAAACCGCTCGACTCAATGGCATCGTCGAAGAGTTTGAGGTTGGCACCCTCTTTCTTGAAGTCGTAGACAGATGAGCCGGCACCGCCTTCGGCAACCATCATCACCTGATCCTTCTTGAAGTCGGTCTTCTTGTAGATTACCTTCACACCGTTTTGCAGCGTGAGTGTGGTATAGCCGAACTTATCGTTGGTTTCCTGCTTCACGATCTTTCCACCCTTAGGCTCTTGCTTGATGAGAGGCTCGTTCTTCACGTTGTCCACGTAGGCTGTGAGCTGTTCGCCACGGGCTGCCTTCACGGCGTCGAGAAGCTGTTGCTTGGTGGGATATGTGGCGCCTTCCTTCTCGGTGTTGAAATTGATGATTACGAGATTGGAGTCGTTGTCGTGGAAACTCTCCTTGACAGCTTCGTTGATAGCTTCTACGGGAATCATGGGCACCATCTGTTTCATCAGCTGATAGGAGACATCGATGCTGGGCAGAGGATCGTGATCCAAGTAGTTGCCTAAAATCTGGTTGTAGAGTTGTGTGTTGGTACGCTTGTCCTTGTTGCTGTAGGCTTTGTCAAGGCTCGACAGATAGTCTTGCTGGAAGCGTTTATACTCTGTGGCGGTGAAGCCAAACAGAGAAGCACGGCGCAGTTCCTCAATGAGAGCCTTGAGAGAGGCGCTTGTCTGTGTGGGATCTTTTGGCAGTGCAGCCATCGTCAGCGCATCCTTTGTCTTGGCAAAAATGTAGTTTCCGTAAGAGGCATCGCCACCGACAAAGGGGCAGTCGGCCTTCAGTGCACGCTCGTTGATACGGTCGGAGAGCATCTTGCACACGGCATTGTTCATATATTCATTGACGTAGTAATAAGGTGAGTTCTTCAAGCTGTCGGGGAATACGTCTTGCTTGATCATCAATTCCACAATCGACTGCTGGAACTCCTTATCTTTGTCAACGACTACGATGGGCTCGGCGTTGTCGGGTACTTGTTCGTCCACCACAGGTGCAGCATTGGCGGGATTCTTGATGTCGCCGAAGAGCTTCTTGATTTCAGCTTCCACCTTGTCCACGTCCACGTTGCCGACAACGATGATACCCTGATTTGACGGGTGATACCATTTGTGATAGTAGTCGACGAGTTCCTTGCGCTTGAAGTTGTCGACCACGCTCATCAGGCCGATGGGGTAACGCAGACCGTATTTTGAACCGGGATAGAGCGTGGGTAGATTGCGTTCAAACATACGACTTCCTGCGTCTGTGCGCATACGCCATTCCTCGTGGATGACGCCGCGCTCCTTGTCGATTTCGTCCTGTTCAAGCAGCAGACCACATGACCAGTCGCGCAGAATGAGCAGGCAAGAGTCGATATTGTTGGGATTTGTCGTGGGTACATTGTCGATGTTGTAGACAGTTCTGTCGATAGAGGTGAAGGCATTGAGGTCACCGCCAAACTGCACACCGATCGACTCGCAATAACGCAGCAGGGCGTTGCCCTTGAAGTGGTCACTGCCATTAAAAGCCATGTGCTCCAGGAAGTGTGCCAGACCGCGCTGGCTCTCCTCCTCCTGGATGGAACCCACACGCTGGGCGATGTAGAAGTTGGCTCTGTTCTCTGGCCAATTGTTGTGCCTGATGTAGTAAGTCAGTCCATTGGCCAATTTGCCGGTTCTGACATCAGGATCCATGGGCAACGACATTTGTTGTCCGACAGCCGTCAGTCCTCCAATAACCAGTAGGATTACTGAAAGAATTAGTTGCTTGATTCTCATTGTGGATGTTAATTTAAAATATTACTGTTGATTGATTTTTACGATAGTGGGTTCTATTGCGACAGTCCAAAATGGCGCAAGGCCTTGGCGAATCCGTCGTCATCGACATGTGCCGTCACGAAGTCGGCACTCTCTTTAGTTGTTTCGTCGGCATTTCCCATAGCTATGCCAGTGCCTGCGGCTCGCAGCAATGGGATGTCATTTCCCCCGTCGCCGATGGCAAAGGTGCGGGATGGATCTATTCCCAATCGGCTGGTCATGGCTTGGAATCCTACTGATTTGTCTACACCCTCAGCTGTGATGTCCGTGAATTGTGGGTGCCACCGGTTCGACATACAATGTTTCAGCCGTGGCATCACTTTCTTTTCCTCTTCAACAGTGATAAATGGGGATATTTGCAGTATGCGCTGGCCTTTGAGCAATTGCAAGTCTTGGCTGTAAGTGTCCATGGGAACGTGGAGACCTTTCTGATAGATCTCATAAACAAGGCTGTTGTTGTTGTACACAACGATATCACGCTCGCCTGCAATCACCACACTGAAGTTCATTTCATCACTTGCCTCAACGATGGCCTGAAGGTCTTCCTCGCTGATATACCGACAGTTTACAATCTCTTGACCAATGTAGCAGTAAGCCCCATTGGTAGTGAGATACCCGTCGATGAGATGTTCTATCTGTTGCAAGTTGTTGATAAATTGCGGGGGGCGCCCTGTTGAGATATAGAATCGGTGTCCTCTGCGCTTGGCTTCGGTAAGGGCTTCGACGGCAGAAACCGGAATGCGGTGTGATGTGAAGCTCACCAGGGTTCCGTCGATGTCGCTGAATATGACGATGTCTTTGTTCATGTTTTTTTATTCTACAATAACGATTGTGTTGGTTACCGAGTAATAAGAGTCTGCCTGCATAGGCTATAACGATTAATCACTTCACTCAGCAGTACTGAATAAAATGACTCTTTATCATCATTTGCAAATATACAAATAAAACATGAAATCCCTACTTCTTTTAAGTAAAATTAAAAATAATATAGGACACTTCCACGTTAATTGAAAATTAACGAAACTACTTTCCTGCTTGTTGAGCCGTTTGCCAAGATATTGTCTTTGGTGAATGACAGGCCGACTATCCCTTTTTAAAGGCATTATTCCTGTGTCTTATGGAGGCGAGAATGTCTTTTTCACGGCACAATTCTCCGAATCTGTCTGTTGATGAATCGCATTCCAAAGGTCTTTTCTTTGTTGTTTTGCCGATTATTTCTTATTTTTGCAACGACAACAAACTGTTATAAATGAAAAGAATACTCATTATCAATGGTCCCAACCTCAATTTGTTAGGGATCAGAGAACCAGGAATATACGGCAAGAGTTCGTTTAAGGACTTTCTGCCTAAACTCAAAGCATCTTTCCCTGATGTTGAGATCAGCTACTATCAAAGCAATATTGAGGGCGAACTTATCAATAAGATGCAGGAGGTTGGATTTTCATCTGATGGTATTGTGCTCAATGCCGGGGCCTATACCCACACCTCCATAGCGCTGCTCGATTGTATACGATCGATCAAGTGCCCGGTGGTTGAGGTTCACATCAGCAACGTCCATCAGCGTGAGGAATACCGCCACCACAGTATGATTTCGGCAGGTTGCAAGGGTGTAATCTGCGGTTTTGGACTCAATAGTTATAAATTAGCCGTGGAGGCCCTTACCGACGATGACTGAAACAGAACAACTTGATCGATATATAGAGGCCCACAGCGACCCAGAGCCCGATTATCTCTACCGTCTTTACCGGGCCACAAACATCCATACCATTCACGGGCATATGGCTTCTGGTCATGTGCAGGGTCGCCTGCTCAAGATGCTTGTTGAGATGATCAGGCCTAAGAATATTCTTGAAGTAGGAACTTTCTCTGGCTATAGTGCGCTTTGCATGGCCGAAGGGCTGGAAGACGGTGGGCGGGTTTTCACCTTTGAAATCAATGATGAGATGGAAGACTTCACCCGACCGTGGATTGAAGGTTCGGCATTGGTCGACAAAATTGTTTTCACCATCGGCGACGCCAACGTAGAGGCACCCAAGCTCGGTATTACGTTCGACATGGCCTTTGTCGACGGCGACAAGCGCACATACGTTGAAACCTATGAGATGGTGTTGCCGCTTCTTCGCCATGGAGGATTCATTGTTGCCGACAATACGCTTTGGGACGGACATGTGGTTGACCCCGCCTACGATCGTGACTCGCAAACCATCGGTATCCGGAGGTTCAACGATCACGTCGCTGCCGACGGTAGGGTGGAGAAAGTGATTGTCCCCCTGCGTGACGGACTGACGCTAATCAGAAAGAAATAGAAGTTTATAGCGTATTCTTAAGCTTTCTGAGAAAGGACAAGTGCGACAGATGTCTTTACAGAGACTGTTCCGCCCAGTCGGCGCGGTCGAGTTTTCGGTAGCTGATGGCTTCACCGATATGCTCAGCCCTTACGTTGGTTGAGCCGTCAAGATCGGCAATGGTGCGTGCCACCTTCAGTATGCGGCTGTAGGCGCGGGCCGAAAGCGACAGCCGTTCCATGGCATCGCGAAGCCGGTTGAAGCCTTCGGCATCGGGTTCGGCATACAGATGAATCATTCGCTCGGTCATCTGTGCGTTGCAATGGATGCCCTTCACGCTCTTGAACCGCTCGGTCTGTATGGCCCGGGCCGCGATTACGCGTTTGCGGATATCGGTCGAGCTCTCACCGGGTTGCATTTTGGACAGCTGACTGAAGGGCACGGGCGAAATCTCGCACTGTATGTCGATGCGGTCGAGAAGCGGACCGGAGATCTTGTTGAGATAGCGTTGTCGTTGTCCGGGTGTGCATACGCAATGATGGGTGGGATCGCCATAGTAGCCGCAGGGACAAGGATTCATGCTGGCAACAAACATGAAGTTGCAGGGGAAGGTGACGCTGTAATTGGCCCGACTGATGTTGATGATGTGGTCTTCGAGTGGTTGGCGCATCACCTCAAGCGTGTGTTTGTTGAATTCGGGCAGCTCATCGCAGAACAGCACTCCATTGTGGGCCATACTGATTTCGCCTGGCATGGGATTGGAACCGCCACCGACGAGGGCCACTTCTGAAATGGTGTGGTGGGGCGAGCGGAAGGGGCGCTGGGTGATGAGCGACGAGCCTTGTTTCAAGATTCCTGCTACGGAGTGTATCTGTGTGGTCTCCAGACTCTCTGCGAGTGTCAGTGGCGGCAGGATACTGGGCAGTCGTTTGGCCATCATGCTCTTGCCGCTCCCCGGTGGGCCCACCATGATGAGGTTGTGGCCACCGGCGGCAGCCACTTCGAGCGCGCGTTTCACACTCTCTTGTCCCCTGACGTCGCTGTAGTCGAGCGGGTAGTCGGTTTGATGCTCGTAGAACTCCTTGCGCGTGTCGACGAGTGTTGGCTCCACGTTTTCCTCGCCTTTTAAGAAACGGATCACCTGCCCCAGCGACTCCATGCCGTATACTTGAAGTCTGTTGACGACGGCTGCCTCGCGGGCGTTGGCCTTCGGCACGATGAGTCCTTTGAACTGTTCCTTCCTTGCCTGAATGGCGATGGGCAGTGCTCCCTTGATGGGTTGCAACCGTCCGTCGAGACCTAATTCACCGACAAACATGTAGCCGTCGAGGTTGATTTGAATGGTTTCTGTGGCCACAAGTAAGGCTAAGGCCATAGGCAAGTCGAATCCTGTACCGGCCTTGCGGATGTCGGCCGGAGCGAGGTTGACGGTGATATCGCGGATAGGGATCTCATAGCCATTGTTCTGCACAGCGGCCATCACGCGGTCGCGTCCTTCTCTGACAGCCTCGTCGCCGAGTCCGGTGAGATGAAACGTAGATCCTGCAGTGGTACTCACTTCCATGATTACCGTGGTCACGTCGAGGCCGTTTACAACGGCCGAATAGGTCTGTACAAGCATAAGCCTAATGGGATAAATAGGGTTGCAGCCTGTTGTTGAGCTCCTGCTGCGAGAGGCTGTGTCCGATGAGTTGTCCGTTGCGGAACAGGGCGTTGTCGGGCAGATTATAGAAACCGAAGATTCTTGCGGCCTTGCCGTCAAACATGTTTCCATCGCAGATGGTGGGACAGCTGATCTGGTTGTTCTTCATGAAGGTGCGTACCTGTTCTACACTGGGGTCGAGTGAGACAGACAGAAACTTAACGCGTCCGCCGCTTTGCTGTTGCCACATTTTGATTTGCTGCATCATGCCCAAACTCTCATAGTTGGCGCTCGACCATGCGATGACAACAGCGAGTTGAGCCTTTGCGAGATCGCTGCTGCTCACGCGTCCTCCGTTGACGTCGGTGAGTACGAATCCGGGGATTCGTCCGTTGTCAGCCGACTGCCGCATGATGTTCACCTTGTCTTTCAGCATGTTCAGCAAGTTGTTGTCCTTCTGCTTCTCTTCCATCAGCTTGATGAGATCCGCAGCCTGCTTGTAGTTGGGATTGCGGTCGTCGAGCACGTAGGTCATGAGCAGATAGGGAGCCACGGCCGTCTCGGGATTTTCCTTGATCACCTCGATGGCAATGCGTTTCTGCTCGGGCGGTGACATATTGACGATGCGTTTGCGGAAGTTGTCCATCAGCTTGTTGTCCGCAGTTCCTTTGATGGTCATCTCGCTCAGGTGTGAGGCATCTCCCTTGATGTCGACCGTTTTTCCGGGTTCGGCAAATATCACCTGCTGGCTGAAGTTGGGAAATACGATCATCAGCACCATGGGCCGTTCGCAGGGAATTTCGAGAGCGAACCGTCCGGCTTGCACTTTCAGCGTGTCCAGTCCTTCGAGATCGCCCGTAGGGCTGTAAACATAAAATTCACCCTGATTCAGGTGAAGAAGCCGGCCTTCGATCTTGAAGTGATGGGAGTCGGTTCCGCACGCTGTCAGAATCAGGGCGAATGCAAACAAAAGAAACTTTTTCATAAAGTCTTCATGCGCAAAAGCGCACCAAGCCAGAGGGGTTGGAGCGCTTGTGTGGGGAGGAGGGTAAGCATAAGGCTCTCCGTATGTCCCGGTTATTTGATGTTGGCAAATTCCAAGTCGTCGGCAGCGAGCTGCTGAAGAGAGGGGTCGAGCTTGAAGGCCTCTTGCAGATAGCTCTTTGTGGCGAAGCTGTTGCCCTGGCGGGCGCAGACGATGGCATGAAGATAGTTGGTCATGCCGTCGGGATTTTTCACCTTATTGAGCGCAGCTTTGGCACCGGAGAGGTCGTTGACGAGGATGTTGGCCAGGGCGGCAGTGTTGGTGTCCTGCTCGCGGAGGGTCTGCATGGCTCCGGAATAGTTGCCCTTGGCAATGTAGAGTGTGCCCATAGCCTGTCCAAATCCTTTGCAGTTGGCAGCCTTTCCGATCAGGTTCTCAGCCTCAGCGAGATTGCCGTTCTTGAGGGCGATGAGGCCTTCATTGGCATAGATCTCGCCACCGTTGCGGTCGATAGCGGCAGCCTTGTTGAGATAGGTCTGTGCCTGATCATAGTTGCCTTTACTCATCTCCAGGGCGGCGAGGTTGTTGTAGGCGCGGTAGTCGCGGTCGTAGTATTCGCTCGTCTTCTTATAGATCTCTTCCTTCTTGGCAGGATCTTTTTCGAGCGAGGCTGCATAGAGCAGTTCGTCGGCGCTGAGCTTCATGGGGTCGCTGGCGAGCAGGGCCTTGATCTCGTCGTCGGAACGTCCCACGGTCTCATAGTTGATGGTGAGGCGGCTGCGGCGCAGTTCGGGCAGAATGCCGTCGGCGAGCTCGCGGAAGGCTTCGCTCATGTTGCGGATCTGCTCCTCGCGCTCCTGAGGATCCTTATACATCGACAGCACGCGCAGGATGACATCCTTGTCCTGGATGTTGCTGGCCTTGACGAGTTCTTGGAATCCTTCCCAGTCCTGTGCCGTGTAGTTGGCATCGATGTCGGCATTCTTGATTTTGGCATTTTTGAGCTGCTGCTTCACGTAGACCTCTGAATTGTCCTGACGCTTGGTGGCAAGCTTGTCGTTGAAGGCAAATCCACCCTCGGGTGAGGCGTAAGCGTTCACTTCCACGTTTTTCAGGTTGAGGCCCTTCTGGTCGGCATTGATACGCTTGAGAAGTTTTACGAATTCCTGCACGCTGTTGTTTTTCAGCTCACTCTTGCGCAAGTTGGCCTGGTTGATGAGGAATTTCACCTTTGCCTCATACTTGTTGGCTTTCACACGCTCGAAGGAGTCGGGAGCGATGACACCTCCGTCGCTGACGAGCGTGCGGCGGTAGAGCTCAGATGTGGCGATGACGCCATAACCGATTTTCACGTCGGGTATGACGACGCTCTTCTTGCCCACTTGTGCACGGAAGGTGGCGTAGAGGTCACTCTTTCTCATGTCGGGCGTATAGTCGAAATTCGACTTCATGGTGTAGCGGCCGCCTAAGCGGTAGTTGATGGTCTGGCCATTGCCCAAGACCTTCTCGCCCTGGAACACGGCCGGCTCACCGTCGGCCACCTGTCCGTTGGCATAGCGCAACTGGGGAATGATGGTGATGGTGGCTTTTGGGGTGAAATATTTTTCGGGGAACGAACCGTCTATAGTTGCTGTCACTTTACCGCCTTGTGTTTGCAGGGGAGTGGGGGTCACCTGGAAATTGTCAGACGACAATGCACCCAACTTGGATGAGCATGATGACAAAGCGATAAGGGAACAAACAGAAATAGATAGTATGAGGCTTTTATGCATAACGGTAAGAATTTTGATAAAAGTGCCGCGAACGGGACTCGAACCCGTACAGCCATTTCTGGCCAAGGGATTTTAAGTCCCTCGTGTCTACCAATTCCACCATTGCGGCTTTTTGACAAGCTTTCTCTCTGCATGACAAAGGCCATGCAAAAGACTGTCGGGAGACATCATGAGGAGAGAGAAACCGTCACAGTCTGTTTTTTCAAAGAAGAGCGGCAAACGGGACTCGGACCCGCGACCTCGACCTTGGCAAGGTCGCGCTCTACCAACTGAGCTATTGCCGCATGAAATTAGTGGTGCAAAGATAAGAGTATTATTTTGAACTGCCAAATCTTTTGCATTTTTTTTGATGGTAAACACCTTATTCATTCTTTTTTGTAGGTTGATTGATGAGACAAAATGTGGTTACTGGTGCCGGCCGGCATTTGCCTCCCCGCCGGCCCCCATGTGCCTCCCCGCCGGTTTCCATATGCCGCCCGGTTGGCCCCCATATGCCGCCCGGCATCAGGAGACCGTCGGTTTTCTATTCTTTTGTTTGTTCTTCTCACAAATTATGATTAATTTTACATGCCGAAAAACCTTTCCCGATCTCTTCCCCACGGTTATGGTCGGCTGGGCAAGCCGCCTTGTCGCCTCTCCTGCCCTGCCGGAGGTGTGTCGGCTCGCCTTTTCTCGAAACAAACCAGAAACAAAGATGATAAAGACAAAACAACTATTGATGACCCTCTTGCTGGCCTTGTCTGCCGGGCAGGCTGCCGCCCAGCCCTCACCGTCCGACTCCACGCTGAGTCATCTGAAGCGGTCCAAACTTTCCTCGATGCTGAAAGATATGGTATCGAAGGTTGATTTCGATACGTCGGGCCGCGCCCGTTACGATGTGATTCCGCGCCCGCTCATGATTAGCAACACCCATCGTCAGGCTTTCGTCATGAGTGATTCCACACTCATCGGCGTATCGGCCGACAACCCTGCCCTGCTCCGCGATGCCCGGATGCTGGCCTCCTACATGTTGCAGGAGAAGGGCGTGCGGCTGACTGTGGTTCCTCATCCCGTCGACAAGGGCATCAACCTCGTCGCGGCCACCGGCGGCTCACAGCCTGCCGAAGGCTATCGGCTGGAAGTGAATCCCGACAGCATCACGATCAGCGGTACGCCAGCCGGCATCTTCTACGGCATTCAGACTCTGCGCAAGGCTCTTCCGGCCGACAAGTCGCGCCCCGTGGAATTGGCCACCGTCGTCGTGGAGGATGCACCCCGCTTTGGCTACCGCGGCGCACTGCTCGACGTGGCGCGCCATTTCTACACCGTCGACGAGGTGAAACAGTTTATCGACCTCATGGCTCTCCACAATCTCAACCGCTTCCATTGGCATCTGACCGACGACCAGGGTTGGCGGATCGAGATCAAGTCGCGGCCCGAACTCACCCGCGTTGGTGCCTGGCGCAGTGAGACGGTGGGCGACGGCGTGAGACATGGCGGCTACTACACACAGGACGAGATTCGCGACATTGTGAACTACGCTGCCGACCGCTACATCACGATCGTCCCTGAGATCGATATGCCCGGCCACATGCAGGCAGCACTGGCTTCTTATCCCTCCCTTGGCTGTACAGGCGGTCCCTATCAGGTGTGGACGCAGTGGGGAGTGAGCGACGATGTGCTCTGTGCCGGCAATGACTCCACGCTGAAGTTCATCGATGACGTCTTGGGCGAAGTTGTCAGGCTGTTTCCCTCCGAATATATCCACATCGGTGGCGACGAATGTCCGAAGTCGCGTTGGGAGCATTGTCCCAAGTGCCAGGAGCGCATCAAGGCTCTCGGACTCGTCGCCGACACCAAGTCTACGGCCGAGCAGAAGCTGCAGTCGTTCATCCTGGCTCATGCCGAGAACTTCCTCCGCCAGCATGGCCGACACGTCATCGGATGGGATGAGATTCTCGAAGGCGGACTGACGCCCGATGCCAGCGTGATGTCGTGGCGTGGTACCGAAGGCGGCATCGAGGCGGCCCGGCAACACCACAAGGTGGTGATGACACCCGTCGGTCACCTCTATTTCAGTCAGAGCCAGTATGACTCACCCGAGGAAGACCCCTACCACACGCATGGCTACGTGCCCCTGGAGCGGGCCTACACGTTCAATCCTGTCCCCGCTGAGTTGGACGGTGCCGACAGCGTCTATGTCATGGGCGCACAGGGCTGTCTGTGGGGCGAGCACATCCGGAGTTTCAAGCAGGCGGAGTTTCAGTGGCTGCCACGCATGGCCGCGCTGAGCGAGGTGGCCTGGTGCCGCAACGACCTGAAAGACTACGACGACTTCCTGCTGCGACTGGGCAGGCTGACGACGCACTACGACTCGTTGGGTTATGCCTATTCGCCCGCTTTCGAAGCCATCCGCTTCTCGGCGCAGCCCGACGTGAAGCACCGCCGGCTGCTCGTCAAGCTCTCTACCTATGATCATCAGACGATGCCCTACACACTGAAGGGTGCCGATCTGACGAATGCTACCCTCTTCTCGCCCCACGCCTACAATGGCAGTAGCATCGTCGTGAAATCCACGTCGCAGCTGCGGGCCATCACCCATCGCTACAACGGTCACGACGTCATGTTCAAGGAGGACATCCGCTTCAACAAGGCCACGCTCCGCCCCATTGAGCTTCGCTATCAGCCAGAGCCGAAATACACCTTCGGCGGTGCGGAGACGCTCATCGACGGACTTTCGGGCAAGGCCAACTTCAATTCCGGGCGGTGGCTGGGATTCCAAAGTCATGCGCTCGACGCCGTGATCGACCTGAAGAAGAAACAAGCCGTCGGCAAGGCCGGTTTCAACAGTCTGGTGAAAAAAGGCGACTGGATCTTAGACGCGGCAAGGCTTGACGTGGAAATCTCGGTCGACGGCAAGCACTTCAGCCATGTGGCGACAGAGGATTATCCTCAGCTCACCACCGGTTCGCCCGACGGTATCTATCATCACAGCATCACCTTCACACCCCAGCAGGCGCGCTACGTGCGCATTGTCGTCTCGCCATGTGCCAAGATCCCCGAGTGGCACCAGGGCAAGGGCCATCCTGCTTTCTTATTCGTCGACGAACTATGCATAGAGTGATTATCAGTCTGCTGCTACTCTTAGTCAGCATGGGCATCGGTGCGCAGTCGCTGCTGCCCGAGCCGCAGTCGGTGGTCTGGACGGGCGGACACTGCCCGGCAGGCCGTCTGGACGTGAAATTCTGTCATCTCCCGTCGGCCGACCGTCGTCGGCTCACCGCTTTTCTGCATGAGGCTTTCCCGCCATTGGGCATAGGAAATGCCGGGAGCGTGAGTCTGACGTTGAGCCTCGCCCCCAAGGCCATCGGCAAGGAGGGATACCGGCTCACGGTGACCCCGCAGGGCATAGCCCTCTCCGCCTCCACGGGCGCAGGACTTTTCTATGGACTTCAGACGCTGAGTCAGCTCCGTGATGCCGGAGGACGGGTGGCGTGCTGCGAGATTCAGGATGAGCCCCGCTATCCTTGGCGGGGATTGATGATCGACATCTCGCGCCATTTCTTCGACAAAGCCTCCATCGAGAAGCAAATCGATGCGATGGCCCATTACAAGCTCAATACCCTCCACTTGCACCTCACCGACGCCGCAGGCTGGAGGTTGCAGATCAAGCGCTATCCCGAACTTACACGCAAGGCAGCCTGGCGGTCGGCCCCCGATTGGAAATCTTGGTGGAACGGCAACCGGCAATACCGCCAGGAGGGCGACAGCGATGCCCATGGCGGGTATCTGACGCAGCGCGACGCGCGCGAGATCGTCGCTTATGCCCGGGAGCGCTACATCAATGTGGTGCCCGAGATAGAGATGCCCGCCCACTCAGAGGAAGTGTTGGCGGCCTATCCCCTGTTGGCTTGTGCCCAGGTGTCGTCGGGAGCTGCTGATTTCTGTCCCGGCAATGAGAAGACCTATGAGTTTTTGGAGAATGTGTTGACCGAGGTGATGGACATCTTTCCTTCAGAATATATCCATGTGGGAGGCGATGAGGCAGGCATGGCAGCCTGGCCCAAGTGTCCGCTCTGCCAGCAGCGCATGCGCGAGGAGGGAATGACCGACGTCAAGCAGCTGCAGGGGTATCTCATCCGCCGCATCGGCCGTTTTCTGCAGCGCCACGGACGCAAGCTGGTGGGTTGGGACGAGATACTCTCCGACTCGGTCCCCACCAACGCCGTGACGATGGTGTGGCGCGATGTCAGTGAGGCCCGGAAAGCTATGCAGCGGGGCATTCCCGTGGTATTGTCGCCCGGTGCCTACTGTTATCTCGACGCCTATCAGGATGCCCCCTCCACCCAGCCCGAGGCCATAGGCGGCTATCTGCCCTTGGAGCGCGTCTATAGTTACAATCCGCCCGACGACCGTCTGGTGATGGGCATCCAGGGCAACCTCTGGACCGAATACGTGCCCACGCTGCAACATTTGGAATATATGCTTTGGCCGCGTGCCATGGCCATTGCCGAACTGGGATGGACCAGGAATCCTCACAAGGACTATGCCGGCTTCCGCAAGCGGGCACTGGAGCAGAACGCATACCTTCGGCAGAGGGGCTACCATGCCTTCGACCTGCTCACCGAGACAGGGCAGCGGCCGCAAAGTCTGAGGCCTGTGGCCAACGATGCCCGCGGCTGCAAGGTGAGCTACAATGATGCCCCCTACTCCCTCTCCTACCCCGCCGGCGGCGACTCCACGCTCACCGATGGATGGCGGGGCGGATGGCATTACAGCGACGGACGCTGGCAGGGCTTCATCGGGAAAGGCTTCGACGCGACGGTTGACCTGGGTCGTGTGAGGACGGTCGACAGCGTGAGCATGACGTTCATGCAGCAGACGGGCCCCGAGGTGTTCCTCCCCGCTGCCGTGGAACTCTTGCTCAGCAGCGACGGCACGAATTTTGAGACGGCGGGCATCCGAGAGCCCGATTCGGCCGACCGCGACAAGAGCAATTGCTATGCAGATTTCGTGTGGTTGCCCCGCCGGCCTGCCCGCTATGTGAGGGTAAAGGCCCGTCACGGACAACGTGGCGGCTGGCTCTTTACTGACGAGATTGTCGTGAACTGCCGTCATGAATAGAAGGGGACGTAAACTTCAGCAACAAAATCAAATTGTATATTATGTATAAATCATTCATTTTATCATTGCTGCTGTGGAGCACAGCCGTTGCCGCCACAGCAGCACCTGCAGCCTCGCCTGCCACGACCGACGGGACCGTGAAGCAAGCCGTAGACTATGTCAATCCGTTTATCGGTACCACCAACTTCGGCACATGCAACCCCGGTGCGATCTGTCCGCGTGGCATGATGTCGGTGACACCATTCAACGTGATGGGCGACAGCAAGGCCAACGTGATCAATAAGGATTCTCTGTGGTGGTCCACCCCCTACGAGATTCGCAATCGCTTTCTCACGGGGTTTGCCCATGTGAATCTGAGTGGTGTGGGCTGTCCCGAACTTGGCTCACTGCTGCTCATGCCTACGGCCGGTGCCTTGGATGTCGACTACAACCGCTATGGTTCGGTGATGGGGACAGAGAAGGCCACGCCGGGCTATTACTGCGTAGACTTGAAAAAATATGGTATCAACTGCGAGTTTACCGCCACACCACGCACGTCGCGTGAGCGTTTCACCTATCCCGCAGGCGAGAGCCATCTGTTGCTCAATCTGGGCGAAGGCCTCACCAATGAGAGCGGAGCCACCGTGCGCTTTGTCAACGACCATGAGCTGGAAGGCTCCAAACTGTTGGGAACCTTCTGCTACAATCCTCAAGCCGTGTTTCCCATCTATTTCGTCGTGCGCGTCAACCGCAGCTCCGACCGTCATGGCTATTGGAAACAGATGCGTCCCATGGGGGCCGAGGCCCAGTGGGATTCAACGGCCGGCAAGCGCAAAATCTATACGGGCTATGGACGTGAGATCAGCGGAGACGACATTGGTGCCTGGCTCACCTTCAACACCCATGAGGGCGAGCAGGTGGAAGTCAGTGTAGGGGTTTCGTTTGTCAGCATTGCGAACGCCCGCGAGAATCTCGACCGCGAACAGCCCTCTGGAACCACCTTCGAACAATTGGCTCAAAAGGCCAAGGCCGACTGGAACAGACAGCTCTCACGGATAGAGGTGGAGGGTGGCACCGAGGATCAGCGCACGGTGTTCTACACGGCGCTTTATCACACGCTGATCCATCCTAACATTCTCCAGGACTGCAACGGACAGTATCCGATGATGGAGTCGGACAGCATTGGCCGCACCAGCCGCAACCGCTATACCGTGTTTTCGCTTTGGGACACCTACCGCAACCTGCACCAGCTCGTCACGCTGCTGTGGCCCGACGTGCAGACCGATATGCTGAATTCGATGCTCGACATGTACCGCGAGCACGGATGGTTGCCCAAATGGGAGCTCTACAGCCGCGAGACCTATACGATGGAGGGCGATCCGGCCATACCCGTCATGGTGGATTCCTGGCTGAAGGGATTGCGCGGATTCGACGTGAATCTCGCCTATGAGGCCATGCGAAAGGGCGCCACCACACCGGGAAAGGACAATCCTCTGCGCCCCGACAACGACGACTATATGCGTCTGGGCTACGTGCCCATGGAGAGTCAGTATGACAACAGTGTCTCCCACGCCCTGGAATATTATGTTGCCGACAACGCACTGAGCATCATAGCCGATTCGTTGGGCCACCGCGCCGACGCTCGGCTCTTCCGCAAGCGCTCGTTAGGCTACAAGCATTATTACCGCAAGGCGTTTGGTACGCTCTGCCCCATCACCAAGGAGGGCCGCTTCTATGATCCCTTCAATCCCAAGCAGGGCGAGAACTTCGAGCCGAGTCCTGGCTTCCACGAAGGCAACGCGTGGAACTACACCTTCTTTGTTCCCCACGATGTGATGGGACTGGCAAAACTCATGGGCGGACAGAAACAGTTTGTACAACGCTTGCAGAAAGTCTTCGACGACGGTAACTTCGATCCCGCCAACGAACCCGATATCGCTTATCCTTACCTCTTCAGCCGCTTCAAGGGCGAGGAATGGCGCACGCAGAAGCTCACGCGCGAACTCATTGACAAGTATTTCACCAATACCCCCGGCGGCATTCCCGGCAACGACGACACGGGAACCATGTCGGCCTGGGCCGTGTTCACGATGATGGGCTTCTATCCCGATTGCCCGGGAGAACCCTATTACACGTTTACTTCTCCCGTATTCGACGCTGTGACGCTTCATCTTCCCGGACATGATCTCCGCTTGCAGACAGCCGGAGAGGGTGTCTATGTGAACCGGATCCTTGTCGACGGAAAGCCGCTGGACAGTTTCCGCGTCGGGCATCAGTTGCTGGTCGGAGCAAAGACACTGACCTTTGAGCGGTCGACAGCCCACTAAGGAGCCCTTCTCCCCACCCCCAGCCCTCGCGGCTTGGGGGAATCATCATGACCATTGAACATAAATAGTTTCATAGGAAACAGAAGCCTGTCCAAAAGGCTAAGGGCTCAAAATAGACGTTTACTACCTTAAGATTGTAGGAAAATCATGGTCAGTCTTTTGCTCCTAATAGAGCAATGGGCCAGAAGCTATGGGGTGTAGCTTTGCGAGCAAGCTCGCAGCCACACCCCATAGCTTCTGGCCCACACCATAGGTGTCAAGACTGACCATGAAGAAAATCGCTATAGCGTAAAATTGCCTTACGGCATAAAATAATGCAGCACACGAGTTTGTTGGTAAGGAAAACATCATGGCTCAAAGCACAGATTGAGCGTTATTCAGATTGAGCGTTATTATGATGATCAAGGTATCATCAGTGCTTTCTAAACTGCTTGCGGGAAGATTCAGGGGATGTGATAGATTTTATGCCGTAAGGCAATTTTATGCCAATGCAATTTTCGTCATGGACAGGCTTTTCCCCGACAGGGGTGGGGCTAAGGTGATGGAGTAACCGGCGAGCTTGCTCGCAAGGCTACTCCATCACCTTAGCCCCATAGCTCCATCGGCAGCTAAAGTCTGTACGTGACTTTTCCTTGTCTTTTGGGATGGAAGGGTGACACCATACCAGAAGTTGGTTCCCACAAAATAATAGGGTTGTCCGTCGCGCCAAAGCTGTCCGTCGTGCTGGATCACGAAGCCGTTTCCTGCTTGCAAAGGAAGGACCCACAGCAGGGCAAGTAGGGAGCATAGCATGAATTTGAATTTGGTCATAGGTTGATGTTTTGTTGATATTGCAAAGTTACTGATAATAATAAGAATTCCATGGTACTTTGTTGTCTGGAAATGGTAGAATCGAGTAAAAACATTAACGGCATTCCCCATGGCGGTCATGGGAAATGCCGTTGACGTATGATGTATGAATGATAGGTCTGTCTATTCTTTGAAAGCTTGTTCCTCGGCAGCGGCGATGATCTCCTCCCGGCTTTGGGGTTGTGCGCTGATGTCACTCAGATCAAACTCCTCGTTTTCGTCGTCAGCTGTCTTTCGGCTGTCAGCCGCTGCGTTGCCGCTTTGTGGCTGGCTGTTCTCGCTGTATACCTTCTCCTTAAACGCGGTGACGTGTTTTTCTTCTTCCTGTGGCTGCTGTACATCGCCTTGCGGGATGATGAAATCCATCTTCTCCTCTGTGTCAGGAACAAGGTTTACAGGCTCCTCCTCCATCTTCGTGCGCTTTCCTTTGGCCTCAAAGACAGCGTCGATAAACTGTGGCTCCTTCTTCAGTCTTTCCAGCGTAAGCTTGCTGGCCTGCTGCTGGCTTTCCTTCTTGGAGAATCCTTTTCCGGTGCAACCTTCCACACCCTCGATCACTACCTGGTAGGAGAAGATGGGGCTGCCGTTCTTGTCCTTGGACTGTGTGACGAGTTCGAAACTCAGTTTGACGCGGTTCTTCTGACTCCACTCAATGAGCTTGCTCTTGAAATTCACCTCTTTGTAGGCAACCTTGTCGATATTGATCATCTGGGCAAGGATTCTCTTCTTCATGAATTTCATGCAGGCATCGTATCCGCGGTCGAGATAAAGAGCGCCAACCAGCGCCTCGAACGCATTTCCACCCAAATAGCTGTTGTGGGAGAAACTGTGTCCGCTGCTCATGATCAGCTGGTTGATACCCATCTCTTGAGCGAGCTTGTTGAGTGTCTCGCGCTGTACGAGTTTGCTTCTGGTGTTGGTCAGGAAGCCCTCACGCTTTCCTGGGAAGTGCACAAACACGATATCACCCACTACAGCGTCGAGAATGGCGTCGCCGAGAAATTCCAGACGCTCATTGTTGACGGGTTTTCCCTTCTCATTGCGGTGCATGATGCTTTTGTGCATCAGTGCCTGTTTGTAGAAGGTGATGTTGCGGGGATAAACCCCGAAGATGTTGTGTATGGAGATATAAAGCTCCTTTTCTTTGCGAAAAGGAAGCTTTATGATGTCCCAGAGATTATTCAGCATACTTTTTGAATAACACGCATGCGTTGTGACCGCCGAAGCCGAAAGTGTTGCTCAGTGCGGCACGCACGGTGCGCTTCTGTGCCTTGTTGAAAGTGAAGTTGAGCTTATAGTCGATATCCGGATCATCGTCGCCTTCCTCGTGGTTGATGGTGGGCGGCACGATGTCGTTCTTCACGGCGAGAATGCTTGCCATAGCCTCTACGGCGCCTGCGGCACCCAACATATGGCCGGTCATGCTCTTCGTGGAAGAGATATTGAGCTTATAGGCTGCCTCACCGAACACTTGCTTGATGGCCATCGACTCAGAGAGGTCTCCCAAGTGGGTAGATGTGCCATGCACGTTGATGTAGTCGATATCCTCGGGCTTAAGGTTGGCATCGCTAAGGGCTGCCTCCATAACGAGCTTGGCGCCGAGTCCCTCGGGGTGCGGTGCGGTGATGTGGTGGGCGTCGGCCGATTCGCCCTCGCCTACCATTTCGGCATAAATCTTGGCTCCACGTGCCTTGGCGTGCTCCAATTCCTCAAGAACGATACATCCTGCACCCTCTCCCATTACGAAACCGTCGCGGCTGGCGCTGAACGGGCGTGAAGCGTGCTCAGGGTCATCGTTGCGGGTAGACAGAGCCTTCATGGAGTTGAATCCGCCCACTCCACAAGCACAGATGGCACTTTCGGCACCGCCTGCCACGATGATGTTGGCCTTGCCTAAGCGAAGCAGGTTGAAAGCCTGGCAGAGTGCGTTGCCCGAAGAGGCACAAGCACTCGTGGTCGTGAAGTTGGGACCATGGAAACCAAAGTGGATGGATATTTGTCCGGCTGCGATGTCGGCTATCATCTTGGGGATGAAAAACGGGCTGAACATAGGATCCTGATCCAAATGCTGAGCGTAATAGGTCACTTCGTCCTCGAATGTGCGAATTCCGCCGATGCCAACACCGTAGATGACACCAATGCGGTCCTTGTCTTCCTTGTCCAGGTCAAGCCCCGCGTCCTTCACACCCTGGATGGCCGAAATCATGGCCAGTTGGGTATAACGGTCCTGTTTGCGGGCTTCTTTGCGGTCAAGATAATCCAATACGTTCAGATTCTTCACCTCACAAGCAAAGTGGGTCTTGAATTTGGACGAATCGAATTGGGTGATGGGTGCGGCTCCGCTCTTGCCGGCAATGAGGTTCTTCCATGTCTCCTCAGCAGTATTGCCCACAGGTGTCACAGCGCCTAAACCCGTTACCACTACTCTTTTTAATTCCATTAATATTGGTGTTTTGAAAAAATGATAAATAAAAAAAATTGATTGGTGGTTGATAAGTACCAGCATCATCTACATGTAAAAGCTACATAGCGACGCGCTGGAATCCTCCCCTTATCAACCATCAATCAAATGACTGACAAAAAAATATCAGATTACTTGCCTGCGTTCTCTTTGATATAATTGATTGCGTCGCCTACAGTTGCAATCTTCTCAGCCTTGTCGTCAGGAATAGAGATGCCAAATGCCTTCTCAAACTCCATGATCAGCTCAACTGTATCCAGAGAGTCAGCACCGAGATCATTGGTAAAACTTGCCTCAGGCTTAACTTCAGACTCGTCAACACCCAGCTTAGATACGATGATCTCTTTTACTTTGCTTTCAATTTCTTCTGCCATGATTTTAAATAATTAAATTGTGTTATTTTGATTTCACATTCAAATCGCGTGCAAAGGAACAAATTTTATTTCAATTGAGCAAACTTTTTACTCAAAAATGTCGGTTTCGTTGCACAAACCACCATATTGTGTGCATTTATTTTTCACTTTTTCTGCAATTTGCACCAGTTTTAGTTGGCTGTTTAAATAATAATACATATCTTTGCAATATTGTTTATACCCCTGAATAATTGCAACCAACAACTTCATAATAAAATGTCATTTACCGAACTCTGCAACCAAATTTTCAATCAGGCCATCAATGATTATCATGTGAAGGACAACATTGATACGCCTATCCAGAATCCTTACAGCAGGGACTCTATTGAAAACAGACTGTATCTGAAATGCTGGATCGATACAGTGCAGTGGCACTATGAAGACATCATACGTGATCCCCACCTCAATCCTGTAGAAGGAATGCAGCTTAAGCACCGCATCGACCGCTCCAATCAGGATCGTACAGACCTTGTGGAGCAGATCGACGCCTACTTCCGTCAGCTCTTCAGCGACGTGACGCCACTGCCCGATGCCACTATCAACACCGAGAGCCCGGCTTGGGCCATTGACCGGCTGAGCATCTTGGCCTTGAAAATCTATCACATGCGTGAGCAGGCTGAAAGGCAGGATGCTACCGAGGAGCACCGCCGGAAGTGCGCCGCCAAGCTGGCTGTGCTGCTCGAACAGCAGAAAGACCTTTCCACAGCGATCGACCAATTGCTCGACGATATCAAGGCCGGACGCAAATACATGAAAGTGTATAAGCAGATGAAAATGTACAACGATACGGACACAAACCCCGTGTTGTATAAGCAAAAGTAATCCAACGCGTAATATCCTCTTATTTCATGAAGACCGACCACATCCTCATTATTCGTTTCTCTGCCATGGGCGACGTTGCCATGGTAGTGCCTGTAGTGTATGAGCTTGCCCTGCAGTATCCCGAAGTGCGGATCACCGTCCTCAGCCAGCCCTTCGCCCGCCCGTTCTTCGAGTTTTTGGCACCAAGAGTAGGGTTTATGGATGCTGACTTGAAGAACGAATATCAGGGTGTGGTAGGCCTCAATACGCTCTATCGCCGGCTCACGGCAAAGAATTTCACGGCCATAGCTGATTTCCATGATGTGCTGCGCACGAAATGGTTGCGCACTCGGTTCAATATCGATCAGTACCGTGTGGAGCATATTAATAAGCACCGGATGCAGAAGAGGCGCCTCACAGCTCACAAACACAAAGTGTTTAAGCAGTTGCCCTCATCCTTCGACAACTATGCTGATGTGCTTTCACGCCTGGGCTATCCCATAGATCTGGGCCGTTTCCATTCCATCTTTGGCGAGGGCCACGGCAACCTGCGTCTGTTGCCGCTGCAGATAGGGGAGAAGAAGCCTTTCCAGCAGTGGATAGGCGTTGCCCCTTTTGCTTCCCATACGGGAAAGACCTATCCTTTACCTTTGCTGAAGGAAGCTATAGAAATGATGATCAAGCGACATCCCAGTTGTCGGATCTTTCTTTTTGGGGGCAAGGAGCGGGAGTTGAAAATCCTTGACGAGATCGCTGCAATGCACAAGCATTGCATCAATGCTTCGGCCATTCTTGGTGGGCTGACCAACGAGCTCATCCTGATGAGTAATCTCGACGTGATGGTGAGTATGGACTCGGCCAACATGCACTTGGCTTCGCTCACCGGTACACCCGTAGTCAGCATTTGGGGGGCCACTCATCCTTACGCTGGTTTCTTAGGTTGGAAGCAGCGTATGGAAGACACCGTCCAGGTAACGCTTCCTTGTCGGCCATGCTGCGTATTCGGCGAGAAGGCTTGTCGTCGGGGTGACTATGCTTGTCTTAACCGCATCAAGCCTTCGGATATTGCCGATCACGTAGACAAAATAATTCGTCATTCATAATTCACCATTCATCATTGCGGCTGTACGGTGATGTTCAAAAAATTATGAATTGTTTTTGTGGTACAGCACGATATTTCGCGAGTAGGTGAAGAATCCTACCGACTGTCCCAATATCAGCACAGGATCAAGACGGAAGATACCGTAGCTCACGATGATGGCACAGCCCACAAGGCTGATGATCCAGAATCCCACGGGCAGTATCGACTCCTTGCGCCGGTAGCTATATTCCCATTGATAGATAAACCTCAGCGTGAAGATGATTTGTCCTGCTGAGCCCCATGCAAGGAGCCAGAGGGGCACGTGGGTGTTGTGGAAGAAGGACGTGAAGAATGCTGACGCATCCGACAGCATCAGGGCGATGGCCACAAGGGGTAGGGCAGAGATGGGTACACGGAAAAAGAGGCTCAGCTTATGCCATACTCCTTTGATGTCGAGGTTCCATATATAGATATAATAGGAAATGAGCTGACCGAGAATGATGGCAAAGTCGCTGCGCAGCCATCCGTAAACGAAGAGAAGGATGCTGCCCGCCAACGAACAGATCCAATAGATATTGGGCGACACCACCTTGTGGGCTCTCTCTGAGAGAATCCACTGTATCAGCATCCTCGCGGAGAAGAATCCCTGCGCGACAAATCCGATGGCATAAACAAACAAAGAAGAAGTCTGCATCTATATTTTTTCGGCTTGTGGGTGGAGTTTGTCACCCGTTGATATTCTCTTCGTCAATGTGGTATTTGATGTAGCGCTTCTTCATCCAACGGTAGGCGAAGCAGTCGAGGAATGGTCCTTTGAGCCGGTTCCACAGATGATACTTCGACACACCAGCAATGCGGGGGTAGTGGCGTACGGGCACTTCCTTGAATTTTCCTTCCTCCAACATCATCAGCGCTGGCAAGAAGCGGTGCATACCGTCAAAAAACGGCAGCCGCTTGGCATAGCTTGTCCACATCACCTTGAGCGGACAGCCTGTGTCGGTGGCGGTGTCGCCGGTCATCTTGCGGCGGAAGCCGTTGGCGATCTTCGATTGCAGGCGCTTGAAAGCTGAATCCTTGCGATTGGCACGGATGCCCGACACGAGTTGGTAGTCGGGAGCAAATTTCAAGAGTTCGGCAAAGTCCTCCGGGTCTGTCTGCAGGTCGGCGTCGATATATCCCACATAGCGGCTCTCTGCGGCGTCGATGCCGGCTTTCATCGCCGTGCTCAGTCCGTGGTTTTCCGACGAGGAGATATAGTAGAAGTGAGGCTGTCGCTTGCAAATCTCGCGGATGGCCTTCAGGCTGCTGTCCTTGGAGCCGTCGTTGACAAGCAGCACACATGTCTTCATGGGGGCGTGGCCCACAAAGGCGGCTAATTTTTCCTCCACGCGTTTCATGTTGTCTTCCTCGTTGAAGACGGGGATGATGATGGTGAGTTCGTAATTCCTTGTATCGTTCATAATCTTTTGTTGGTCTATGTTGCGGCGGACAACGTTCATCCGCGATTCTGTAGAGATTTTATAGATTACGGTTTCGGTTCGAGCAGCGTCACGTGGTTGATGAAGGCCTTGGTGTAGTGGCGGTTGCTTTTGGGGTGCTTGTTGTCGTCGAACGTGCCTATGTCGGTGGTCTTGACGCTCTTGAGCACATGCTCGGGCATTTCCTCACTGATGGGCAGCCGCGAGACGATGGCACAGGGTAGCTTTGCCGCCACTTGAGCGGAGTCTTTCAGATTGAGCGGCAGGATCTTCCGGCCGGCCTCATAGACGAGTTCGATGCGCAGGTCCTCGCTGCTGTTGTGGTAGAAGGGTATTTGCTTTAGGCGCTTGTCGTCCTTGACAAGGGCGATGCTGTGGGCTTCGGGATTGCCGAAGAGTGCGCCGATGGGTTTCAGCAGAAACAATTCGGCCACAAGGAAGATGCCCAATATGGTCCAGACGTAGATGCGCGCGGCCTTGCCGTATCGGGTGTGGTTGATGATCCACAGCAGCACAAACGCCACGCTCATGGCCACCGTGGGACACATGGGCAGCAGGTAGCGCATCTTTTTCTCGGGCATGAGCGAGAGCAGCACGAGCTGGAGGATCATCCAGCCGGCGGCAAAGAGGTAACCGCTGTTGGCCGTCAGGCGTTTTCGCCAGTAGGGCACGGCCAAAGCGGCAAGGATGAAGGGAGCCCAGGCACCGCCTTCGAGGAAAAACCGCCAATAGTAGTACCACGGCCTGACGTTGTGGTTCACCCATGCCCCAGACTCCTGATGGGCCACCTGTTGCAGCTCGGGCATGTGATAGCCCACAAGCCATGCATAGTAGGCACCGCCCACAACAATAGTGGTCAGCAGGCAGGCCGACACGGGGAGCCACTTGCCTTTCATCGAGGCGGGCCGCCACCACAGGACGAGCGCGATGAGGAAGGGCAGCAGCAGGGCGTAGAAAGACACGGGGCCCTTGCTGAGAAATGAGAGACCCATCAAGACGCCTGCACCGACAAGCCATCCCCACACGCTTGAGCCGTTGGCATCGTGCAGTCCCTTGATGAGAAAGTAGATGCCGCCCATCATGAACGCGTGGCAATAGATGTCCCACGTGGCCGAACGCCCCATCAGCACCATGTTGTAGAGCGTCAGCATGACCACTACGGTCAGCACGGCAAAGTCGTTGCGACGGGTCAGCCGGCGGGCGATGAGCAGCGTGAACAGCGTCCACAGCGTGGCCATGATGGCGGCGGGGATGCGTTGAGCCGCAAGGCTGCCGGGACAGATCAGTTCCACCACACCGCCCGTCCAGGTGGGCAACGGCGGTTTGGCCAGCCGCAGCTCACCGTTCATCGTGGGCACGAGCCAGCATCCGTCGCTCACCATCTCACGGGCCGTGATGATATTGCGCGACTCCATGATGTCGGTGGGCAGTGCGCCGATGTTGGCGAAAAACGTGATCAGGCAGATCACGATCAGAAATATTTTCGTCGTTCTGTTCATTATTCTTTTATGATATGAGAGGGCGGAAGTGTGAGATATTCCAATAGTTTGCAAAGACAGGATGTTTTTGCGGAGCGGCCAAGCCCATCGTCATTTCTCTTTCTTGGGCAGCAGCACGTTGAGAAACTGCTCCAAAGGTATGCCGCGGTTCTTGTCTGTGTTGTCCTTGTTGAGGTCGATGAGGGTGTAGACACCGTCCATGGCCTTGCGTGTGGCCTCCTTGAGGCCTTCGCCGTTGAGCAAATGACCGATGAGGATGGCCGAGAAGATGTCGCCGGTGCCGGGGAAATGCACGGGAATCTCATTGTAGCAGAGTTGGAAATAGTGGTCGTCTGCGGCGTTGTAGCCCACCACCGAGGGTTGCCCGTCGACGGGAATGCTCGTGATAAGCACGCTTTTCGAGCCGATCTGCCGCAGGCCGTCGATGAGTTGCCGGGCCTCGTCCTTGTCCACGCCACCGGCCCGGTAGGCTGTGCCGGTGAGGTAGCAGGCTTCGGTGAAGTTGGGATAGCACAGGTCGGCCACGGTGAGCATCTCCTTCATGCTGTTGATGGTGTTGGGCGTGACGCCGTTGTAGAGCTTTCCCTCGTCGCCCATGATGGGGTCCACGTAGATGGTGGTGCCGTTTGTGTGCTGCTCCTTACAGTAGTTGGCCACGATGTCGGCCTGCTGTTCCGACACGATGAAGCCTGTGGCGATGGCGTCGAAGTGGAATCCCAACTGTTTCCACACGGGAAACACACCTTTTATATATTCGGTGGTGTCGAGAATGTTGAATTTGCCATAGTCGAGGGTGTTGCTCACGAGTGCCGTGGGCAGGTTGTAGGTGGGGAGCCCGAAGTAGGAGAGGATGGGGAGCATGGCCGCCGTAGCCACCTTGCCATAGCCTGCCATGTCGTTGATGAGGAGTATCTGTTTTTTATCCATCGGTGATCTGTAATGTCTTTATTCGCCGGCAAATTTACAAAAAAACGGCGAGCGTTGTGAGGCGCGGCGGATATTTTTCGGTTGCCGTTGCCAGTTTGTCTGAAGGGTGGGGTAGGAGAGGGGGGTGTCAGGATCTTCTGATCACCCGTCTGATGTCGCTCATCGTGGCGTCGAAGGGTCCGGTGTGTTCCAGTTTGAGCGTGCACATGGCAGCGGCAAATCGTCCGGCCTCGTCGGGAGCAGCGCCCTGAAGCCGCATATAGAGGTAGCCGGTGGAGTAGGTGTCGCCGCAGCCTGTGGCATCCACCACCTCGCGGGGCTTGTAGGCCGGTACCTCATAGAAGCGGCCGTCGGCATAGATGAGCGAGCCGTAGCTTCCCAAGGTGATGATCACCTCGCCGACTCCCTGGGAGGCCAGTTCGAGTGCCACCGTGCGTGGGTCGCGTGAGGAGGCCACCACTTCCATCTCGTGCTCGTTGAGCTTCAGGTAGTCGGTGCATTCCAGCACCTGTTCCTTGTCTTTCCACGCCACGGGATAAACCTTTTCGCCTCTCACTTCGCGCAGATATCCCTGCACGTCGATCGACACGCGGCCTTTTGTGGAGAGCTGTCGCACGGCCTCAAGCGGAAAGTCGTCGGCCAAGAGCGAGCCGAGGTGGAACACCTTGGCCTGCAACGGTCTGATCTCCTCCATCGTGAAGGGATCGGCCTTGGCCAGCACGCGCTGCTGGCGGTTGTCGGAGTTCTGCCCGTATTTGTTCTCAAAAAATACGGTATGCGTGCTTGGATAGGCTGTCACGTCGACACCTATGGCGCGCAGCCGGTCCACTTCGTCGTTGATATACTGTCCGCCTTTGGTGACGAGCTGAAAGCTCACCCGTGGTGGCAGGCAGCTCAGGCCACGAGCAAAATAAAACGAAGTGCCTCCTGCGAGGTCTACGGTTTTCTGAGGGGTGATGATACGGTCGTGGGTGATGTGGCCGATACAGCAAATATCTTTCATAAAGGTTGTTTAAGATGGCCCTTCGTGAGGGTTGTTCGAAGGAGGGTGCCCCGGTCTGCTACAGGGCAAACATGATGAGCAGTTGGGCGATGATGACGCGTGCAAACATGCCGATGGGGTAGACGGTGGCATAGCTGATGCTGGCGGAGTCGCCACGCAGCGTGTCGTTGGCGTAGCCTAAGGCCATGGGGTTGGCCATCGATCCGCAGAGGATGCCGCAGATGGTGCCGAAGTCATACTTGTGGGTCTTCAGGGCGATGATGCCGAGCACCAGCACGGGAATCAGGGTGACGAGGAAGCCGATGCCCACCCACATCAGTCCTTCGGGGCGTACCACGGTGGCAAAGAAGTCCTTGCCGGCATCGAGTCCGAGGCAGGCCAGGTAGAGACTGAGTCCGAGCTTGCGCAGCATGAGCGATGCGCTGCGCGTGGTGTAGGTGACGAGTCGCAGGCGTGGCCCTATGGCGCCCACGAGGATGCCCATGAGGATGGGGCCGCCGGCGATACCGAGCCGGATGGGCTGTTCCATTCCGGGCAGGCTGATGGGGATGGTGCCGATGGCCATACCGAGCACGATACCGAAGAGAATATTGCCCAAGTTGGGCTCTTCAAGGGTTTTCACGGCATTGCCGAGGAAGGCCTCCACCTCGTCGAGGTTTTCGTGCTTGCCCACCACGGTGACGCGGTCGCCGTATTGCAGGATGAGGTTGTCCTCGGCGAGCAGTTTCAGGTCGCCGCGGATCACGCGGCTGACGTTGACACCGTAGGCCTTGCGCAGGTTGATGTGTCCCAGCCGCTTGCCGTTGAGGTGGGTGTTGGTCATCACGATGACGCGGCTCTCCACCGTGTTGTCGATGGCATTCCAGTCGATGCTCTCGCGGTTCCAGTTGCGTGTCTCGCGCTTGCCGAAGAGCATCTCTAAGGTGGGCTCGTCTTCGGGGGTGGTGATGACGAGCAGGCTGTCGTTTTTGTGCAGCACGGTGTTGGCCATGGGCACGATCACCTGGTTGTTGCGCCAGATGCGCGAGATGACGAAGTGCAGGTGGGTCATCTGTGCCACTTCCATGATGGTCTTGCCGTGGACGGCGGGATTGACCACCGTGAACTCGACGATATAGGTGTGGTCGTCGTGGGAGGCGCGGGGTTTGAGGTCGGTGGGCTTGACAAACAGCTTGCGGATGATCACCATCGCCACGATGACACCCAACACGCCAAGGGGATAGGTGACGGCGGTGGCCAGGGCCACTGAGCCGGTGGGCAGTCCGTGATGGGCCAGGGCCTGAGTGGCGGCACCGAGGGCGGGCGTGTTGGTGGTGGCGCCACAGAGAATGCCCACCATGTCGGGCAGACTGATGTGGGTCAGGGGAATCAGGACGACGGCAAACACGGTGCCCAACACGATGATGCCCAGACTCCACAGGTTGAGCGCCACGCCTTCCTCGCGCAGCGACCCGAAAAAGTTGGGGCCGACATGCAGGCCGAGGCAGTAGACAAACATGGCGAGGCCGAAGGTCTCGATGAAGTCAAGCACCGTTGCGTCGACGCTCAGATGCAGGTGTCCTGCAAGAATGCCGATGAAGAAGACGAAGGCGACTCCCAAGGAGATGCCGCCGACTTTGAACTTCCCTAAGGCAAGACCCGTTGCGATAATCAGCGCAACCACCACCACGGTCTGTACCGACGAGTGGATGGTGAAGAGGCCTTGTAACCAATCCATAAAAATGCTAAATTATTTGTTACTGAATATTCGGATGCAAAGGTACAAATAATTTGTGGGCCAGCCAATTTTATCATTCATAATTCATCATTTTGATGTTTTTCTTGTTCGCAGGATATTTTTCCGTGGGTTACTGGTAAGGAAATCTAAGATGGCTTGTATGTGATATCGCAAATGTGCCGCTATAAATCACTCAAAAAGATTTGGTGTCCCCCTTCCATCCCAAAAGACAAGGAAAATCATGGACGGGCTTTTTCCCGGCAGGGGTGGGGTTGAAGTTATGGGGGGAGCCGTCGAGCTTGCTCGTAAGGCTCTCCCCATAACTTTAGCCCCATAGCTCCATCGGCAGCTAAAGTCCGTCCGTGACAATTTTCCTTAACTTTTGGGGTTGGAGGGTGACATTTCTCTCACCGCTAACCCACGAAAATATCCCATAATTCATAATTTTTTAGCTGCGCATCGCCTCCTAATGCATCGTTATCGCTCCGCATGGCAATTATGCATTATGCATTGTGCATTATTATGATGCATTGTGTAAGTTTGCAAGTGGAACAACAACTTCTCACTATGGAGCAGATGATGGGAAATTTACTCAGTTTTCTTTCAACTTGAGAAAAATATGGGTGGGAATAGCACCGTCTTTCAAGAAAATATCTTATATTTGCGGTGTGAAAGGTTGAACTTGCAACCTATATGGATACCCTCAAAAACTGGAAGCCTTATGATGGACCGATTGATTGATACTTTAAACTCGGAGCAATGCAACCTCGTGGTGCTCCACGACGGAAAAATGAATACATTCGATGGCGTGGGCGTGCGCACCTTATATCATTTGCAACAGGAGGAGCCTGAGCTTCTCTACCATTCCAAACTTGCCGCTAAGGCCGTTGGACGCACCGCCGCCAAGATGATGACCTCGTGCGAAGTGGATGAGGTATATGCCGATGTGATCAGCGACTATGCCTTCGACACGTTGAAAGATGCCGGCGTGCGTGTGAGCTACGGATCGAAAGTGGACCATGCCCGGTTCCTGAAACTATGGGAGGAAATGGGCGAGGAGACAAACTGAGACTCCCCGACCCGGACGGAAGTGGCTATTATTCGGGTGTGACTTACTGCATTAGCGGATTTTTTTGTATTTTTGCATCCTGAAATACAAAACTATCATCATGGAACAGAAGAAATTCAAGCGCACCACAGTGACTGCGGCTCTGCCTTATGCCAACGGTGGTGTCCACATCGGGCACATGGCCGGCGTCTATGTGCCAGCCGATATCTATGCCCGGTATCTGCGCCTCAAGGGCGAGGACGTGGTCTTCATCGGCGGTAGCGATGAGCACGGCGTGCCCATCACCATACGTGCCAAGAAGGAAGGCTGTACGCCGCAGGACGTCTGCGACCGCTACCACAAACTCATCAAGGACAGCTTTGAGGAGTTTGGCATCTCCTTCGACATCTACAGCCGTACCACCTCCAAAATACACAACAAATTTGCCTCCGACTTCTTCCGCAAACTTTACGACGAAGGCAAACTCATCGAGAAGGAAACGGAACAGTATTACGACGAGGAAGCCCACCAGTTCCTTGCCGACCGATACATCATGGGCCAGTGCCCCCACTGCGGCAACCCCAACGCCTACGGCGACCAGTGCGAGAAGTGCGGCAGCGATCTCTCGCCGATGGAACTCATCAACCCGCACTCCACCATCAGCGGATCCAAACCCGTGATCCGCAAGACCAAGAACTGGTATCTGCCGCTCAACGAATACCAGCAGTGGTTGAAGCAGTGGATCTTGGAGGAACATAAGGAGTGGCGTCCCAATGTTTACGGCCAGTGCAAGAGCTGGCTCGACATGGACCTGCAGCCCCGCGCCATGACCCGCGACCTCGACTGGGGAATCCCCGTGCCCGTAGAGGGTGCCGAGGGCAAGGTGCTCTATGTGTGGTTCGACGCCCCCATTGGCTATATCAGCAACACCAAGGAACTCTGCGACGCCCATCCCGAACGCTGGGGATCGTGGGAGAAGTGGTGGAAAGATCCCGAGACACGTCTCGTGCACTTCATCGGCAAGGACAATATCGTGTTCCACTGCATCATCTTCCCCACCATGCTCAAGGCCCATGGCGGCTATATCCTGCCCGACAACGTGCCGGCCAACGAGTTCCTGAATCTGGAAAACGACAAGATCTCCACTTCTCGCAACTGGGCCGTGTGGCTCCACGAATACCTGCGCGACTTCCCCGGCAAGCAGGACGTGCTGCGCTATGTGCTCACCGCCAATGCCCCGGAGACCAAGGACAACAACTTCACATGGAAGGACTTCCAGGAGCGCAACAACTCTGAGCTCGTGGCCATCTATGGCAACTTCGTCAACCGCGCCCTGCAGCTCACCAAGAAATACTGGAACGGCAAGGTGCCGGCCTGCGGCGAGATGCTTGATGTGGACCGGAAGGCTGTGGAAGAGTTTATCGATGTGAAGGACAAGATGGAGGAACTGCTCGACAACTTCAAGTTCCGCGAGGCACAGAAAGAAGCCATGAACCTGGCGCGCATCGGCAACAAATATATCACCGAGTGTGAGCCTTGGAAAGTGTGGAAGACCGATCCCAAGCGCGTGGAGACCATCCTCTACCTGTCGCTGCAGCTCGTGGCCAACCTCTCGATCGCCTTTGAGCCCTTCCTGCCCTTCTCGAGCAAGGACCTGCGCGGAATGATAGGACTCGACGACTTCAAGTGGTCGGAGTTGGGCAGCACCACCTTGCTTCAGCCCGGCAAGCAGCTCGGCGAGCCTCATCTGCTCTTTGAGAAGATTGAGGACGATGCCATTCAGAAGCAACTCGACAAGCTGGCCGCCACAAAGAAAGCCAACGAGGCCGCTGCCGCCGCCGCGAAGTATGTGGCCAAGCCCGTGAAACCCAATATCGACTTCTCGGAGTTTGAGAAGCTCGACATCCGTGTGGGGCATATCAAGGACTGCCAGCCCGTGAAGAAGAGCAACAAGCTCTTGCAGTTCACCCTCGACGACGGCTCAGGCCAGGACCGAACCATCCTCAGCGGCATTGCCAAGATGTACAAGCCCGAGGATCTCATCGGCAAGGACGTGCTCTTCATCGCCAATCTCGCGCCCCGCAAGATGATGGGCATCGAGAGCCAGGGCATGATTCTGAGTGCGCTCAACTTTGACGACACGCTCAGCGTCACCACAACGCTCGGACAGGTAAAACCCGGAAGTCAGGTTTGCTGAACGATGGCGGCCGCTCCGTGTATGAGGCGCGGGGCGGCCGTCTTGTCTTTATTCTAAACAACAATGAACGTACTGGTTATCATCGTCTCCTATAATTTCATGCCCTGGATCGACCGTTGTCTGGATTCGCTCAGGCAGTCGCAGCTCAAGGCCGATGTGATGGTCATCGACAATGCCTCGGCCGATGCTACTGTAGACACCGTCAGAAAACACTATCCGGAGGTGAAACTGGTAGTAAACAAGGCCAATCTCGGCTTCGGCCGCGCCAACAATATTGGCATGAAATATGCCTTAGACCATGGCTACGACGGTGTGCTGCTGCTCAACGAGGACGCCTGGGTGAATCCCGACGTTATCGGCCACCTCTCGTCGTTGGCCGTACGTCATCCCGAATATGGCATTCTCTCTCCTGTTCACCTCACGGGGAGCGGTAAAACGTTGGAGCATGGCTTTGCTACTTACGCCCATTTGCAGTCGACAGCCGATCTGCCCGACGGTGAAGTGGTGGATGCCGGCTTTATCGACGCAGCCATTTGGTATCTGCCCATGGGCAGCATACGGCGCGTGGGAATGTTTGCCCCGCTTTTCTATCATTATGGAGAAGACAAAGATTATTGCAACCGGATGGCCTTTCACGGACTGAAGGTAGGTTACGTGCCGTCGGTATTCGGCTTTCACGACCGCGAGAACCGCAAGGTGACACGTAGCGGGAGGTTTAGGGCCGAATGGGTGTACATGCTTTCAGAGTATGCCAACGTGTGTTACAGTCTGCCCAAGGCCTTTGCAATGAGTGTGCTTGCCACTTGCAAGAAGGTGATGCAATCGCTCGTCAGAGGCCATTTGCGCGATGCTTGCAGCTTTATGGCCATCGCTTTCCGCTTGTTGGGCAAGACGGGCGCCGTCATCCGGACGCGTCGTGACAGTGTCAAGACCCCTGCTTGTCCATCATAGACAGCAAAGAATCTGCCCCCGGAATACATTCCATATTCTAACGCATGAAAAAGAATGAATATATGTCATTAGCTCCGATCTTGCTTTTTGCCTATAATCGTCCTGCCCACGTGAGGGAGGCCGTTGGTTCGCTGCTTCGCAATGCCGAGGCCGCGGAGAGTGATCTCTTTGTTTTCTCCGACGGTCCGCGGTCACACGAAGATGCCGAGGCCGTCGACGAAGTGCGCCAGTTTGTGGCCCAAATAGATGGCTTTCATCAAGTCCACCTTGTAGAGCGGGCCGAAAACTGCGGTTTGGCCAACAACATTATCAGTGGCGTCACCGACGTGGTGAACCGTTATGGGCGTGTGATCGTATTGGAAGACGACCTTGTGGTGGCTCCCTACTTTTTAAAATTTATGAACGAGGCTCTCGATATGTATGCCGACGAAGAAAGGGTAGGGCATATCCAGGCCTGCGACTTTGTCAAAGACGACCGCTTGCCTTACACCTTCCTCATCCAATGGACGGGAAGCTGGGGCTGGGCCACTTGGAAACGTGCGTGGAAGCACTTCAATCCCGATGGAGCCTATCTGCTGCATGAGTTGGAACGCCGCCGTCTGACGCGCCGCTTCGACTTTGGCGGAGCCTACGGTTTCACACGGATGTTGCGCCGTCAGGTGGAAGGGAAAAACAATTCGTGGGCTATTCGCTGGAACGCCTCGCTCTTTCTTGACGATATGCTGTCGCTCAACGTGGGGCGCTCCTTGGTGAAGAATAAGGGAATGGATGGTTCAGGCACCAACTCCTACGCCCTCGACCCTTACACTTCCATACTTTGGGAAAAGCCGTTGGAGCTGAAAAAGATCAGTCCAATAGCAGAAAATGTAGAGGCCCGCCGTATTCTTGGCCATTTCTATGCCAAGACCAACAGCAAGTGGGCCAAGGGTGTGAGAATGCTGCGAAGGAAGTGGCTAAGCCTAAGCCATCAGTCTCATTAGTATTTTTGGCTGATGGACACATAGAACCCTGAGCTCTGCCACAGTCAAAAAAGCCAAGCGTATTATGCGTTCTTGAGGATGCTGAGCGGAGTCTGCTTCAGTTTTGAGGCTATGATGGAAAAGCTGCTGCCTGCCGAACCGTAGATTCTCTCACAGCAGGCAAGTGCATACATCTCGGCTAAAGCGTCCTGAATACCATCTACAGTACCCCGCTCGGCCGCCTTGGATGAAGTGAGGATGCGGCCGGGAAACTCCGCTGTGAGCGTTTTCTTCGTCGGTTCATCGTCAGTGGCGAGGAAAATGCAGGTGTCGGGATTCTTTTCTATTTCTTCTTTAATCTTATTTTCAAACAAATAGAGCGGGCTTTGGGCAATGGACCGATAGTTGTCGGTGCGGCGGATATGAAGTCCTATGGTATGGTTGGAGAATCCTCCGGTGATGGCCTGCAGCTTTTGGTCCACTGTGGTGCTCAGGTGCAACAAATCGTCGTAGAGGCTGTCGCTGACGTTGCCAAAGGATTCGTAGCAGGCAAAGTAGACGTTCCCCTTTGCTTCTCTGGCCCAGCGCTCAAAGTCGAAGCCTTGCGCCTTCAAAGCCACAGTCTGTGTCTCCCTGATGCGGCGGCTGAAAAGCAGACGCTGGGGTAGGAGAGGGACGTAGAGATTGTGGCGGCGCGGACGGTCGTAGAGCAGACTGTCAAAGGGCGTGGCGTCCTTCACCACAAAGCCTTCTTGACAAATAGGCTGGAATATGGAGGAGAAAGGCGCATCCAAAGCCCAGTCGCGAAACCACAGCACGCGGACACGGATGCCTGTGGCCTGATGCAAGTTGTAGGCGGCAACAAGGGCTTGCATACGGTTGCCTAAGCCGCCAACGGGAACGTAATAAATCGTTGTTGCCATCTTAGCGTTTATAGGGTGAAGCCGTAGCCCAACGTGAGCCAGAAGCTGCGCGTGGAGGGCTTGTTGTCGCGTTTGTAAACGTTGCTCAGTCCGAAGTTGTAGCGCGCGTCGAGGATGATGTTGCGCCACTCGTAGGATGCGCCCAAGGCGAATCCCATGTTGAAGCGGTGGAAAACCCCGGTGTTGGTGCCTTCGTAATGCACATAGTAGTCTGCTTCGGGGTTGCTGTCCGTCATGCCGGCAGGGATTGTGCTGTCTTCGTATTTTACCTTAGCGTTGAGCAGGTACGACAGGTTGACGCCGCCTTTCAGCTGGAAGTTGGTATAGCCCAAGTTGAAGGTGGCGAGCAGAGGCATGGTGAGATAGTTGAGGCGCTGCTTGACGACCACCTTTCCGTCATTGTACTCTTCCTCATTCTTGCTTCCCATCTGGTCGAAGAAAAGTCCCACAGAGGCACCTCCGAACTGCGAGATCTGATATTGCAACTCTGCGCCGCCCACGAAGCCCGTGCGGTAAGAAGCATCGACCCAATTGGCTTCAGCGCCGGTTGCTATGGCTATCTCGTCGTTGTTGAATTTCGACCACTCCACGCCCAACTTGGGGTAGAGGGTGAACGTGCCCGGCTCATGCTGCGCGTGGGACGTCGTCGTTGTGAGACAGAGCAAAGACAAAAAAAGGAATTTTCTCTTTTTCATGTTAGTCATTTTCGTTTTTGATAGTAACGTCTGAGAAGGGGGATTATTGTACAGACAAAGCCGTTGGGAGGTCGGAGACCGATGAGCCTGTGTCGTTTAACATCTTTTGTTTTAAAGAGCGAAATATTCGTTTTTGCCTTCCGTTACTAAAATAGTAAGAGCAAAAACAAGACCTACGTGAATACATACATTATATCTTTCAAGAATATCTTTCTTCGTCACTCTTCAGCAACTCTGCGCCTTGCCGTTGCCGCGGTTCTGCTCATGTGCAGCCTTTTAGTCTTCTCCCAATCCATCAGCAAAGGAAAGTTTGAGGCCATGCGCGGCAAGGTGCCCGACAACTACAACTTCTGGGTGTATACGCCCGGCGACTATGAGGAGGAGGGCCATCCCCTGCCGCTCGTCATCTTCCTGCATGGGGCCAGCCTCTGTGGGCGCAACCTCGACCGCGTGCGCCGCTATGGGGTGCTCGATGCCATCAAGCGGGGCAAGATCATCCCCGCCCTGGTGCTCGCACCGCAGAATCCCGGTGGGGCGTGGAAGCCCGAGCGAATCAACCGCCTCTTGGAGTGGATGGAAGACAACTACCGGGTAGACACCACCCGCGTCTACGTCATCGGCATGAGCTTAGGCGGCTACGGCACGCTCGACTTCGTGGGCTCCTACCCCGACAAGGTGGCCGCGGCCATGGCGTTCTGCGGCGGCTGCTCGCTCAGCAACATGGATGGACTGGGCCGGTTGCCGCTGTGGATCATCCACGGCACCGCCGACCGCGCCGTGGGCATCGCCCAGTCGAAACGCGTGGTGGACTACCTGCAGGACAACCATGAGGACAGCCTCTTGCGCTACGACTGGATAGAGGGTGGCTCACACGGACTCTTGGCGCGGCTCTTCTACCTGCAGAAGAGCTACGACTGGCTGTTCACCCATTCCACGATGGACAAGCCGCGCCAGGCCGACCGCTCCTTCGACATCGACATGGACGACATCCGCCAGACCTACGATGAGCTCAGATGGTTCAAGGAGGGATTCTTCGAGAACGACTGAGCATCCGGCCACAAACCTGCAAGTAGGATGGCCTCTCCTTGGCCGCAGGTTTTTCCATGTCTTATCTTAACATTTTACAACAACCGATTTCTCGTCTTTATCGTGGGATTTTATTACCTTTGCAACTCACTGATGATTAACAGCTGTTTGTTTTATGCGTAAAGATAAAAAATACCAAGGCCTTACGCAAGCTGAGGTAATAGCGAGTAGAGAGCAATATGGGACGAATGTGCTTACACCTCCCAAGAAGGCTTCTTTGTTGACCCGTTTTCTTGAGAAATTCGAAGACCCACTGATCATCATTCTCCTTATTGCAGGCTTTCTCTCGATAGGCATTTCCTGTTATGAATATTATGGACTGCACGAGGGCTCTCAAGCTTTCTTTGAGCCTGTCGGCATCTTTGTAGCCATCTTTCTGGCCACAGGACTGTCGTTTTATTTCGAGGCAAAAGCCAACAAAGAATTCACGTTGCTCAATAAAGTCAACGACGACGAGCCGGTGCGTGTCATCCGCGACGGCAACGCCACCGAGGTGAGGAAGCGGGATGTCGTCGTGGGCGATCTCGTCATTATCGACACCGGCCAGGAGATACCCGCCGACGGGGTGCTGTTGGAGGCTGTGTCGCTCAATGTCGACGAGTCGTCGCTAACCGGTGAGCCCACTTGCCACAAGAGTATTGTGGAGGCCGACTTCGACCGCGATGCCACTTATCCCACCAACCATGTAGAGCGTGGCACCAACGTGCTGGAAGGTCATGGCATCTTCCGCGTCACCGCCGTTGGCGACCAGACGGAGAACGGAAAAGTCTATACGGCAGCGCAAATCGACGACAGCGTGAAGACTCCGCTCGACGAGCAGCTGCAACGGCTGAGCGTACTCATCACCAATGCCAGCTATATCATTGCCGCAGCCGTCATCGTGGGCAAGCTGGTCTTCTTTTTCGGCGGGGCCCCATTGTCGTGGACCTTTGCCCTGCCCGTGGCCGTATTCTTCTGGCTTGTCATCTGCCGCTTCAAGCGAATGAGTTCCAAGGCCTGCGCTGCCGCCATCGTCGGTTTCTTCCTGCTGCTCATTGGGCTGGTGACAGCCGTCTTTGTCCATTACCACCCCGGCCAGGATTTTTCCGGACTATTGGCCTATTTGCTCCAGACCATCATGATCGCCGTGACGCTCATCGTGGTGGCTGTGCCTGAGGGACTGCCCATGGCCGTGACGCTGAGCCTGGCCTACAGTATGCGCAATATGCTCAAGACCAACAATCTCGTGAGAAAGATGCACGCCTGCGAGACGATGGGAGCCTCCACCGTCATCTGTACCGACAAGACCGGCACGCTGACACAGAACCAGATGCAGGTGAGTGCCTGCGAGTTCTACGGCATCGGCTGTGACGATCCACTCGTGGCCGAAAGTATTGCCTACAACACCACGGCGCTGCTCGACCTCTCCCATCCCTCTCATCCCCGTGTGTTGGGCAATCCCACCGAAGGAGCCCTGCTCTTGTGGCTCCATGCCAAGGGCATCGACTTCATGCAGATGCGCGAGGAGGCCGAGGCACTAAAGGAACAGCCTTTCTCTACACGCACGAAATACATGACCACGGAGATGCGTCTGCCCGATGGACGTCGGATGCTCTATGTGAAAGGTGCACCCGAAATCCTGCTCTCGCTCTGCCAGAGCATAGGGGGCGGAGCTGACCGCAGAGACATCGAGAAGACACTGGCCGGCTATCAGAACCACGGTATGCGCACACTGGGATTTGCCGTGCGCCAACTGGAGCCCGACAGCGACGGGCGAGCCCTGCAAGGGCTGACTTTCATAGGCATCATGGCCATTGCCGACCCCGTGAGAGGCGACGTGCCGAAGTCGGTGGAGGAGTGTCTGAAAGCCGGAATCGAAGTGAAAATCGTTACGGGCGACACTCCGGGAACGGCAAAAGAGATCGGCCGGCAAATCGGAATCTGGGGCAAGGACGACGGCGACGACCATATCATCACAGGCCCGGAGTTGGCAGCCTTGAGCGATGAGGAACTGCACCGCCGGGCTCCAAAGCTGAAAATCATAGCCCGTGCCCGACCTGAGGACAAGCTGAGGCTCGTGAAGGCCTTGCAGGACAACAACGAAGTGGTGGCCGTGACGGGCGACGGCACCAACGATGCTCCTGCCCTCAATGCGGCCCAGGTGGGGCTGTCGATGGGATCGGGAACCAATGTGGCCAAGGAGGCCAGCGACATCACCATCATCGGCGACAGTTTTTCGAGCATCGGAAGGGCCGTCATGTGGGGACGCTCACTCTATGAGAACATCCAGCGCTTCATACTCTTCCAGCTCACCGTCAACGTGGCTGCCTGCTTTATTGTCTTAGCGGGAGCTTTCCTCGGAAAGCAGTCGCCCCTCACCGTGACACAGATGCTGTGGGTGAACCTCATCATGGACACCTTCGCGGCCATGGCTCTCGCCTCGCTGCCTCCATCGGCCGACGTGATGAAGGAGAAACCGCGCAACCGGGGGGCATTCATCATCAGCCGGGGAATGGGATACAACATCCTCGGCGTGGGCGGTGCCTTGTTTCTCGTCTGCCTCGCTATGGTCTACATTTTCGACTTCTACAACGTCGACAGCATGACCGACTTGCTCGAACTCCACTTCAACCGTGGTGGAAACGGCATGACGACCTATGAGCTCAGTTTGTTCTTCACCGTCTTCGTGATGCTCCACTATTGGTATATGTTCTGCGCCCGGGCCTTCAAGACCGGAAAGAGCGTTTTCCGCGTGGAATACAGCATGGGCTTCTGGGTCATCAATGCCATCATCTTCTTTGGCCAAATCCTCATCGTTGAATTGCTCTACAATTTCTTCAACGTCACCCCACTGCGTTTGCAGGACTGGGTGATCATTGTCGTAGGGTCGTCGGTGGTGATTTGGATTCGCGAGGCGCACAGAATGGTCTGGAATCTTGTGAGGTAGTCTACCGATGTGACTGAGCAGGCCATCCCTGTCAGAGCAGAAAAAAAGATTTTGCATGTCTTTTTTTCTGCTTTTTTTTAATTTCCTGTATTTCAATGGTTTATTGTCTGTTATAGATATTATTTATGGGAGCATTGTCTTTATCTGTTGTCTACTCGGCCTCCGAGACCGCACGCGAGGAGTTTCCCGACGAGGACGTGACGGTACGTGGCGCGGTGAGCATCGGGCGACGGCTGATGGATCCCTTGGCCGAACTGGTGAAGATAGCCCCCAAGAGTATTGGTGTGGGACAATATCAGCACGACGTAGACCAGACGAAACTGAAGAATTCTCTCGACCAGACGGTGGAGCTCTGTGTCAACACGGTGGGCGTCAATGTCAATACGGCAAGCCGCCAACTGCTCACCTACGTGAGCGGACTCGGCCCTTCACTGGCCAAGAACATCGTTGACTACCGCACAGCCAACGGTGCGTTCACTTCCCGTGCCCAGCTCAAGAAGGTGCCACGCCTCGGTCCGGCCGCCTTCACCCAGTGTGCCGGTTTCCTGCGCATACCGGGAGCGAAGAATCCGCTCGACGCCAGCGCGGTTCATCCCGAGAGCTATAAGATCGTGGAACGCATGGCGGCCGACTGCGGATGCACCGTCAGCGAACTGATGAGCAATCCGGAGCGCAGAAAACAGATCGCACTCGACCGCTACGTGTCGGGCGAAGTGGGCCTCCCCACCCTGCGCGACATCATGAAGGAACTGGAGAAACCAGGCCGCGACCCGCGCGGCAAGGTGGAGGCCTTTGAGTTTGACCCCAGTGTGAGAACGGTCGACGACCTGAGAGAGGGAATGGAACTTCCTGGCATCGTCACCAACATTACCAATTTCGGCGCCTTCGTTGACATTGGCGTGCACCACGACGGACTGGTACACATCTCACAGCTGTCCGACCATTTCATCCACGATCCCAACGAGGCGGTTCATCTCCACCAGCACGTCCGTGTGCGGGTGGTGGAGGTTGACCATCGCCGCCACCGCGTATCGTTGAGCATGAGGGGAGTGAGCCAAGCCGGGAGTTAGAGGATGGCCTCCATTGTACATGGATATTTTAGAAAGCCACAAGCTTTTATCAACTAAATAGCAGTAACGCGAAAAAAATCACAAAAAAATTTGCATATTTCAATAATATTCATTAGATTTGCAGCGTTCCTAATAACGCTGGAATGATGATTCCTGTTTTTTCAGGCTCCCCAATCATCATCAAAAACCGAATAACAATAAGAGTCGCAGGGAAGGCACTCGGCAAAAATTAAGAATTAAGAAGAAAATAAGATTTTTTGTAATTGCCGCCTTAATGGCTGTGGGTACGCTGGCTCCTCAGACGGTGTCAGCATACAAGTATTATATACATACTGGAAATGGAAATGTAATAACTGTAAAAGCAGATAATTCAAACACAGCAATAGACTTGTTCAATTTATTAATTGAAAGAGGGGGTTTGGATGCAGAAAAGGCATACCTTTCAAAACGACCGAATGGGGGTTGTATTGCTGGCTGTGAAAATCGCGAATAGTATCAAGGGCTGTGGTATCGGCCATACGGCCAGCTAAAGAATATGAGATATATCATAACATTCATTTTTGCTTTTTGTTGCCTCAGTGTCTTTTCCCAATCAAATGGCGCATACATGACCAGCCCTGACGGTGGCATGGAAGCCTATAAGACGATGAAAAAGAAGGCGTATGATACTGCAAAAATCGATGTGTTCTATAAGCTGCGCTACCTGAGGGACTCAACGAAAACGGACAAATACACAGAGGGGATGACTTTGCTCATGGTTTCCGACAAATACCTGAGGTTTGGAGATTACAACAGGCTTGTCGCAGACTCCTTAAACAACTGGCTTGCGCAAAGCAAAGAGAACGCCCACAATGCAGAGACGCAAGATGCTCACATGGTTGCCATATCCAAATCCGTGTTTGATTTTTCACTGGTTACAGATTTGGCAGCCACGAAGACAACTATACAATGTCGCAAGCTGAGAGCATACGAATACACCTATCCTACTCCCGTTATCGAATGGCAACTTGAAAAGGGAGACACTCTGATCGGTGATGTGCCCTGCAAAAAAGCGAGATGCACGTTCTCGGGACGCAACTATATCGCATGGTATGCTGAGAGTATCTCCATGCCTTACGGTCCTTATGTCTTTGGCGGTCTTCCTGGACTTATTTTAGAGCTGCATGATGAGAATATGAACTGGATATTCACTTACTGCGGCATGGAAGAGGCAAAGTCGTATAAGGAGATGTACTTGTATGCCGACAAAAAGTATATTAAGACAAACAGAGAAAAGGCATTGACGGCTTATAGGAATGAGGATGAGGATTTTGTGAACATGGCAGTGGAGATGGGAATACTTGGCGAAGTGACACGCCCCGACGGTACAACATATAAGCTGTCAGCTCCAAGACATCCAAGCAACATGCTTGAGCTTGTATTCTAAACACCGAAGCTGAATGTCCAGAACAAAGACACAAAGTCTTTTGTGGCTGATAGTGTTTCTTGCGCTTTCCGCCACTGCGGCAGCACAGGAGTACATTACGGGAAAGGTGACAAGCGACGATGGGAAACCCATTGCCAACGTGACATGCAAATTGCTCAATGGGAATGACTCACTGCTTGCCTACACTTTCACGAAACCCAATGGCGTGTATTCCATTTCAAGACACAAAGAGGCAACCCATATACAATTCTCACTATTAGGCTATGAGAAAAAGGATGTGAAGACTGAGGACATCAAAGGCAGGCTTGACATCACTCTTCCACGAGCCGCGCTTGAATTGGGCGAAGTGACCGTAACGGCTGACCCCATTCGCCGAAGCAAGGACACTCTGTTCTATCAGGTGGACGCTTTCCGTCAAAAAGGAGACCACTATATAGAGGATGTTATCAGGCGTTTGCCCGGCATAGAGGTGGACGGGAGCGGAAGAATAACCTATCAGGGCAAGGACATCAACAAACTGGACATTGAGGGACAGGACCTGATGGGGTATCAGTATAACCAGGCCACACAGAATATGCCGGCAGATGCAGTGGCCCAGATACAGGTGATGGAGAACAACCAGCCTGTAAGAGCCTTGGAAGGCAAGGTGCCCAACGATAAGGCTACGCTCAATATAAAATTAAAGAAAGATTATCGAATGAGACCTTTCGGAGAGGTTGAGGGCGGTATAGGCTTCAAGCCAACTATATGGGACAACCGCCTTACGACAATCAACATATCCCCCAAAAACCAACTGCTGTTGACAGGAGCGATGAACAACCATGGGATAAGTCTTGCGCCATTGGCAAACGATATGCTGGGCATAGGAGATATGTACACAAGTGAGCCACTGCCATCGGCATTCCTGTATTCGCCCACATTGAACACTCCGCCAATCTCACGGCTTTATTATCTTGACAACAAGTCGCACTATGTGGCCCTCAACTACCTCCACGCCTTTTCACAGTATGCAAACCTCCGTGTGAACATGACGTATCTGCATGAGGGAACAGTCCACAGGGACAGCACTTTCAACCAATACATATCCGAGGACACTGTAACCATCTTCGAAAACAACCGCATGCACAGCAAGACCGACTTACTGAAAGGTAGGGTAAGATATGAGCTGAACAAAAAGGATGTATACCTGCAGGACGAGGTTGCCGGAAACATAAGCGTGACGAAAGGCGAGAACGGAAACTTCACCAACCTTGGCGAAGCGAGGGAAAGGACAAGACGGAGGCCGTTTCTCCTGCAAAACACCATGAGTATGACGCTGAACACAGCAGATAGGCTCTATATGCTGTCATCCATAGTGAGGGCATACGGCTCAAAGGAAAGACTTAACGCAGGTTTCGACAAAGAACTGGGAAGCAAGAACCAAACCCTACAGTTGCGCAACTGGTTTGTGCGCAACCGTATCGGCACCTCATTCAACCTCTTTAGCCATACTCTGACACTTGGCTATATCATGGAATACAAGAAAAACAATGTGGGCATTGAGGAACTTGACGGTGGAAAGCGCAAGAGCAGCTATTGGCTTCACGTGATTGAGCCTTCCTACTCAATAGGCCTCAGTAGGGCAGAAATAGAGATGATGGCTCCATTAGAATATATCTCATACAAATATAGCTGGCGTGACAACGTGAACCACAGGCTGATGTTTTCACCATCTGTAAACATAGACTATAAGTTGGCCAACATGATGACCACTGACATCTCACTTGGATACAATCAGGATGCCAACACCACCGATGTGCTTTACAATGCCTTGATAAGCCACAACTACAGGACATACGAAATGTATGCAGACAGTCTGTCCATTGACCGCGCAGCCGTGGCAAGCATGAGGTTGGGCTATCTGAATACGGCAAGCATGTTGTCGTGGAATATCTATGTGGGCTATTCTCATGTAAAAAGGGATTATTACAACAGCTGCCTGTATGTAGCCGACCTTACCCTAATTACCCCTGAATGGAAAGACAACAGTCGTACATCATGGAGTGCGGCTTTATCCACAAGGAAGATATTCCGTAAGGCTGGACTGAGTGTGGATTACAAGTTGTCTTACTCCTACAATAAGGCCTTTGCCTCTCAGAATGGGACTGAGGATTACCTAAGATACAATGCTCTCAGCACATCCCTTTCAATCAATTGGGACAAACTAAGTTGGCTTCATATCGACATAACGGGAGCTGGCAACATCAGTTGGAAAGCCCACGATGAGTTTTCACCAACAAGCAATGTCTTGCGGAATGTGTATTACAGTGTCCAGACAAATTTCTTCCCCACGAAGAAGTTGCAGGCTTATTGTGACTTCTCGCAGACCACGTTCGAGATAACTCATGGCTCTTACTCTACCAACTGTTTCCTTAATGCCGGAGCGCAGTACGAGATTCTGCACAATCTTTCCATAGAGTTTTCTTTCGTCAATCTGCTCAACCGCAAAAAATATGAGTTGGCACGTTACAGTGGAGCCAACTACACCTATCTTACCACACCACTCAGAGGTAGGGAGTGGACAGTAAGCATAGGGCTTAAATTCTAAGGAACCCAACATCGCAAATAAAGGAATCCAAGAAGTTCTGTGACATAACCCGTAAAAGGAGATCTGGATGGGCGATTGATCACCCATTCGTTGGGAGTGTTGGGAGGGGGAATTTATTAGGGCTGGATGAAACAGTTGGTGAATGCGACCCTCCTAAAGGACTGCGGGCTTCACGGTTCCTGCATTGGGAGGATTGCAGAAAAATCCTATGAGGCAACAAAAAGTGATACGGCCTTAATTTACTGATTATCTGAATGTTGAGCCATGATATAGATTTAACCTATTGTGCCATTGTTTTTATCTGTTGTCGTGTTGGAGAAATGATGCTATCTTTGCACCAGAGAAAAGAAAACAAGTAAATACGAACAATAATAAAACAATAAGCATATGAAAACTTTGAATGTTACAGGTCTCAACCCATCAGAGAAAGTCGTCAACGGATTGGCACAGCTCTTGGCCGACTTCCAGGTACACTACACCAACCTGCGCAATCTCCATTGGAACGTGAAGGGTCACGGATTCTTTATCCTCCACGAGAAGTATGAGGGTCTCTACAACGACGCAGCCGAGAAGATTGATGAGATCGCAGAGCGTATGCTCCAGTTGGGCGCCACTCCCGAGCACCGCTTCTCGAAGTATCTGCAGTTGGCGCAAGTGAAGGAACTCGACGTAGTGGAATGCGGTCACGCCGGCATGAACTATGTACTCGACACGCTCAAACTCTTCATTGCTGAAGAGCGTCAGCTGCTCAAGTTTGCTTCTGAGAACGGCGACGAGGTCACAGTGGCCATGATGAGCGACTACTTGAAGGAGCAGGAGAAACTCGCTTGGATGCTGACCGCCTTCTCCTTCAAGCGTGAAGATGCCTGCCCGAAATAATTTAGCTTACTATTCTTCATAAAATCGCGGGGCCGTAACGTCTGAGCCCCAATCGAAAGACCGACAGCATAAGGATGTGTGGAGTGATTTCATGCATCCTTATCTTTTTGTTGATGCGGGCTTGCATGTGCGGGCCCATCGGCTTCCAGATGCGGGCCCACCGGCTTGCACATGCGGGCCGGCGGGCTTGCACTTGGCGGACGACATGAACTGATGATTTTCGAAACATGATCAGCCACAAACCGGAGCATTGAGGAAGGCAAAACAAAGGGCTGGATGCTAAGCGTGGCATCCAGCCCTCAAAAGATTCATTCCATCTGTACACAGGACGCTTTGATCCTGAAGAAATTCCCCCAAAATCGAAGTTTCTGAAAATATAGCTTTCGCCTCTCTACCCGTCAGCTAACGGACATCAGCTCTATCGGTAGTGGAGAAGGCGCGGAGCAATCCCCGGCAACCGTCTTCAATGAGATCGAGCGCCCAATCAAAATCCTTCGGGCCACCATAATAAGGGTCGGGCACACACTTTTCCCCTGCAAATGCAGAGAAGTAGTCGGCCATTTTTACGATATTTGCTTTTTCTTCCGCGCTGCGGGCTTTTCTCGCGACGGCTTGGTAGTTGTCGTCGTCCATCACGATGATGCGGTCAAAGCGGCTAAAATCGGCCTCTGCGTCGATTTGCCGGGCGCGATGGGTCAACCGGTAGCCACGGCGGAAGGCGTGGTCGCGCATACGCTTGTCGGCCAACTGTCCCACATGCCATGCACCGATGCCGGCCGAGTCGATGAAGAATCTCCCAGCGAGTCCTGCCTCATCTACCATCTGCTGCATGACAGCCTGGGCGGCTGGCGACCGGCAGATGTTGCCTAAACAGATGAAAAGGAGGGATATGCGTTTGTCGTTATTCATAAGAAAGATTTTTTAGGATTATTTTCGTTGTGATATTGTGAATAAATTCGTATGTTTGCATTGGATATGAAGAGAGTACATTTCACCCGCAAACTGCATTTCAGTCACAAGGAAGAAATCTGGAATGCCTCGTCGCATGGAGCCGGCATCTTGCTTGGCGTTGTGTTTGGCGTAGTCTTTCTGTTCTGGTGCTTCAAGTCGAAGGACGGCTGGGCAACGGCCGGTGTGATCCTTTACCTTTTTGGAATGCTGTGCTCCTATATTGCCTCGACGCTCTATCATGCCTTGCCCGCGTGGTCGGTGTGGAAAGAGCGGCTGCGCAAGTGGGATCACGCCGCCATCTACTGGCACATAGCCGGCAGCTACAGTCCGATCACGCTGATTTGTCTGCGCGATGCAGGTTTGTGGGGATGGGGTCTCTTCATTTTTGTGTGGCTCTGCGCCCTTGTGGGCACGGTGAAGAGTTTCGTGCATCTGCAATCGCATAGCAACCTGGAGACCTTGTGTTTCGTGGGCATGGGACTGTCGATCTTGGTGGCTCTGAAGCCCATGATCGACAATCTGCCTCCGGCTGCCTTCTACTGGATAATAGGAGAGGGCGCCGCTTATATCACCGGTGCCCTCTTCTACACGCTCCACCGCCGCAAATATATGCACACGGTGTTTCATTTCTTTGTACTCTTAGGGAGTGTCTGCCACATCATCGCGGTGTGGGACATTCTTTTAAAATTCATCATTCATAATTTTTCAAATTGCTGAGCCCCTTCCTTTTTTTGTTATTCCAAGGATACTTTGCCGATTGACAAAGGGTGTGCATAGCCATGATGAATGATGAATTACACGGGCAATTTCCACGTCACGCCATCCTTGGTGTCTTTCACCTCGAATCCGGCAGACTGGAGAGCGTTGCGGATCTTGTCGCTCACGGCCCATTCTTTGCGCTGCTTGGCCTCGTTGCGGAGCTCCAGCACGAGATCCACCACCTTGCCGAAAGCTTCCTCGCGTGAAGCGTCGCTGCCGCAATGCTCATTGCTGAGGCCTAACAGGTCGCAGGAGAAGAGGCGCATGGTGTCGCCCAACTTTTTCAAGTCGTCGGCAGAGATGTGAGCTTTGTGGTCGGTGAGCAGGTTGACGACATGGCAGGCGTCGAAGAGTGCGCTGATGACGAGCGGCGTGCAAAGGTCGTCGTTCATGGCATCGTAGCAACGCTGTGGCAGAGCCTCGACAAAAGCCTTTGTCTCAGCGTCCGACTCCTTTTCTGGCGTGACGCGCATCAGGTCGCTGATGCCGTCCATCAAGCGCTGATAGCCTTTTTCGGCCGCCTTGAGGGCGTCGTTGCTGAAGTCTACCGTGCTGCGGTAGTGGGCTGAAAGGATGAAGAAGCGTATCGTCATGGGCGAATAGGCCTGGTCGAGCGTCTCGTGCTTGCCGGTGAAGAACTGCTCCAGGGTGATGAAGTTGCCCAGGCTCTTACCCATCTTCTGCCCGTTGATGGTGATCATGTTGTTGTGCATCCAGTAGTGCACCATTTGATCACCCTGGCTGGCAACGGCCTGTGCGATCTCGCATTCGTGGTGGGGGAAGATAAGATCCATGCCACCACCGTGGATGTCGAAGTGGTTGCCGAGATACTTGCGCGACATGGCCGTGCACTCGCAGTGCCATCCCGGGAAGCCGTTGGAGACGAACTCGCGGTAGTGGGGCTGTCCGTTGGCCTCTGTCCCGTCTTTATATTTGAAGTCGATGTGCCAGCGCATGATGTGTTCGGGCTGGGCTTTCTTCCAAAGTGCGAAGTCGGCCTGGTGGCGCTTCTCGCCTACGCCGGCCAGCTCACGCGAATTGTTGATGATGTCTTCCAGATTGCGATGGGAGAGAATACCGTAATGATGGTCTTTGTTGTATTTCTCCACGTCGAAGTAGATGGACCCGTTGCTCTCGTAGGCATAGCCGTTGTTGAGAATTTCTTCTACCATCTCGGCCTGCTCAATGATGTGGCCGGTGGCGTGAGGCTCTATCGACGGCGGGAGCACGTTGAGCATTTCCATGGCCTTGTGGTAGCGGTTGGTGTAGTATTGTGCCACCTCCATGGGCTCTAACTGTTCCAATCGGGCTTTCTTCTCGATCTTGTCGTCGCCCTCATCGGCATCGTGCTCCAGGTGGCCTACGTCGGTGATGTTGCGCACGTAGCGCACCTTGTAGCCTAAGTGGGTGAGATAACGGAAAAGCACGTCGAAGGTGATGGCGGGCCGGGCGTGGCCTAAATGTGGGTCGCCGTAGACAGTGGGGCCGCAGACGTACATGCCCACGTGGGGGGCGTTGAGCGGCTTAAAGAGTTCTTTCTGCCGCGTCAGGGTATTGTAAATCAAGAGGTCTTGTTTCATATTCCAAGAATTGTTTGTATCGTTATGCAAAGGTAGCGGTTTTTTGCCATTCAAGCAAGAATAATCGCTTTTTGTTGGTCATGACGGCACTACTTGGCCTGTTGCCCCCTGAGTGTCTCGTGCTGTCTGGCCTAACGGTCGCGTTTTTCTCATCATGCTTTCAGGAAGGTGACACCATCGTGGCCGTGGTCATTGTCTGACACCTTTCATGCTCAGCGCGATGCGGTGGCGGCGATGGTCAACCTCCACCACCCGCACACGGACGTGCTGGTGGAGATGAACCGCCTCGTTGGGGTCGTGGATGAAATGGTCGGACAACTGTGAGATGTGTACCAGTCCGTCGTGGTGCACGCCAATGTCAACGAAGGCGCCGAAATTGGTGATGTTGGTGACGATGCCAGGGAGTTCCATTCCCGCTATGAGATCGTCGGGTGTCTTCACATTGGGATCAAACTCGAAAGTTTCTATCTTGTCGCGCGGGTCGCGGCCCGGCTTTTCCAGTTCCTTCATGATGTCGCGCAGGGTGGGGAGGCCCACTTCGCCCGACACGTAGCGGTCGAGTACGATCTGCTTTCTGCGCTCAGGATTGCTCATCAGTTCGCTGACGGTGCATCCGCAGTCGGCCGCCATGCGTTCCACGATCTTATAGCTCTCGGGATGAACCGCGCTGGCATCGAGCGGATTCTTCGCGCCCGGGATGCGCAGGAAACCGGCACACTGGGTGAAGGCGGCCGGACCGAGACGCGGCACCTTCTTGAGTTGGGCTCGGGAAGTGAACGCACCGTTGGCCGTGCGGTAGTCAACGATGTTCTTGGCCAGTGAAGGGCCGAGTCCGCTCACGTAGGTGAGCAGGTGACGGCTTGCCGTATTGACATTGACGCCCACCGTGTTGACACAGAGCTCCACCGTCTGGTCGAGAGAATTCTTCAGTTTCGTCTGGTCTACGTCGTGCTGGTATTGTCCCACACCGATGCTCTTGGGGTCGATCTTCACCAGTTCGGCCAAGGGATCCATCAGCCGTCGTCCGATGCTCACCGCGCCACGTACCGTCACGTCCTCGCCCGGAAACTCCTCGCGTGCGGTCTCGGAGGCCGAGTAGATGCTTGCCCCGTCCTCGCTCACCACGTAGGTGGGGATGTCCTTGATTTGGCGCAGGATGTCGGTGGTCTCGCGTGAGGCTGTCCCGTTGCCCACGGCTATGGCCTCAATGGAAAACCGCTTAGCGATGTCAGCAAAGCGGTGAAGTGGATCTTTCGCCTTGTCGCCCACGGCAAACACCACCGTGTGGTAGAGCAGGGTGCCTTGGGCGTCGAGCACCACCACCTTGCATCCCGTGCGGATTCCGGGATCGACCCCCATCACGCGCTTTTGGCCCAATGGGGCAGCCAAGAGCAGTTGGCGCAGGTTCTCGCGAAACACGCGGATGGCCTCGTCGTCGGCCTTCTCCTTGCTGAGGGAGGCAAACTCATTCTCCATCGAGGGGCGGATGAGGCGCGAGTAGCCGTCGGTGACGGCCTCCTCCATCAGCTGCTGGCAGGGGCCACGGCCCCGCACAAACTGCCGCAGGAGCCGGCTTTGGCACTCCTCGTCGTCGGCTGTGATGCTCACCTTGAGGAATCCCTCAGCCTCGCCGCGGCGCATGGCCAACAGACGGTGGGAGGAACAGCGGCGCAGCTCCTCGCTGAAATCGAAGTAGTCGGAATATTTCTGTGCGCCTTCCTCTTCGGCTTTTTTCTTCACCACGTGACTCTCGATCACCGCTCCCCGGCGATAGACAGCGCGCACCTTCTGGCGAGCCTGCTCGTCCTCACTCACCTCCTCGGCGATGATGTCCTTGGCACCTTGCAGTGCCTCTTCTGTTGTGGCCACGTCCTTGCCGACAAATCGCTTTGCGGCAAACGCCGGATCTTGTTCGCGTTGAAGCATGATGAGCGTGGCCAGCGGTTCCAGTCCCTTCTCGCGGGCCACCTGGGCTCGCGTGCGGCGTTTGGGTTTGAATGGCAGATAGATATCCTCTATCTCCGTGGCATCCCAACTTGCCTCAATGCGTTGGCGTAGGGAGTCGGTGAGTTTGCCTTGGTCGTTGATTGTCTTTAGAATTGTGTCCTTGCGTTTGCGCAGTTCTGTGAGCTTGCCGTTCAAGTCGTTGATGGCGGCAATCTGCACTTCGTCAAGCCCTCCCGTATGTTCCTTGCGGTAACGGGCGATAAACGGAATGGTACAACCCTCGCCTAAAAGTCCGAGTGTCGCCTCCACTTGTCGCGATGGCAATTGCAGAGAAGTGGAGATATAAGAAGTAAATGGATTCATAGAAATGTTATAGAGTAGGGCACTATGCTTGATGAGTATGGTGAACGTGAAGCGGATAGTGCGCCAATAAATACTTTCTTCCAAAGCGGTGTCGGCCTGTCAGACCAAGTGCCGCGATGATGACCTATTCATTAAAGTATGAACTGTGAATTGGGAATTATACATTCATTCAGCTTCTCCCTGTCACGATGCGTTTGATGTCGTTGAGTTTGTTGAGTGCCTCAACGGGTGTGAGGTTGTTGATGTCGAGGCCAATAATCTCGTCTCGTATCTGTCGCAGTACAGGATCGTCGAGTTGGAAAAAGCTGAGTTCCACCCCGTCTTCGTGTTTGGCCAGGCGCTCTGCCGTGGATGGCTTGCCGGCCTGGCCCACGCCCTCGTTGTCCTTCTCCAATTCTTTCAGAATAACGTTGGCACGCTTCACGATACTGCGCGGCATACCGGCGATTTCAGCCACATGTATACCGAAGCTGTGCTCAGAGCCGCCGCGTTCCAGTTTGCGCAGGAAGATCACCTTGCCGTCGACCTCCCTCACGCTCACGTTGTAGTTTTTGATGCGTGGGAAATTCTTTTCCATCTCGTTGAGCTCGTGATAGTGAGTGGCGAAGAGCGTGCGTCCCTGTGCCTTGGGATTCTCGTGCAGATACTCCACAATGGCCCATGCGATGCTGATGCCGTCGTAGGTACTGGTGCCGCGTCCAAGTTCATCGAAGAGGATGAGCGAGTGTGGGGTGACGTTGTTGAGGATGTCGGCTGCCTCGGTCATTTCCACCATGAACGTAGACTCGCCCAATGAGATATTGTCGGAGGCTCCCACACGGGTGAAGATTTTGTCTACGATGCCCACTTTGGCACTCTCCGCCGGTACGAAACAGCCTATTTGAGCCATCAGTACAATCAGTGCGGTCTGGCGCAGCAAAGCCGATTTACCCGCCATATTTGGACCCGTGATCATCATGATCTGTTGCGTTTCGGTGTCGAGAAATACGTCGTTGGGAATATAGCGCTCGCCCAAGGGCAGCTGTGTCTCGATGACGGGGTGGCGGCCCTGCTTGATGTCGAGCACATCGTCGGTCGCGATGACAGGGCGCACGTAACAATTCTGCTCACTCACCTTGGCAAAGCTCAATAGGCAATCGATGTGGGCCAGTATGTTGGCATTGATTTGTATTTGGGGAATATACTCCTGCATGGCATTGATGAGTTCCTGGAAGAGCCGTGCCTCTAATTCTAAGATCTTCTCGTCGGCCCCGAGTATTTTCTCCTCGTAGTCCTTTAGTTCGGGTGTGATGTAGCGCTCGGCCTGCACAAGTGTCTGCTTGCGGATCCACTCCTGCGGCACCTTGTCCTTGAACGGATTGCGCACTTCGAGATAGTAGCCGAACACATTGTTGAATCCCACTTTCAAGGATGGTATTCCCGTGCGTTCGCTCTCGCGCTGCTGTATCTGCAGCAGATAGTCCTTGCCGTTGCGGGAGATGGATCTCAGGTCATCGAGTTCTTCGTTGTAGCCGTCGGCTATGACGTCGCCTTTGCTGATGAGCTGGGGTGGGTCGGGCTGGATCTCTTTCTCTATGCGGTCTTTCAGGCTCTCGCAGAGGTTGAGCTGTTCACCGATACGCTTGAGCGATTCGTTGTCGGCATAGAGGCAAGCGTTCTTCACGGGGCGGATGGCGTCGAGGGCGTTGCGCAACTGCACGATCTCGCGTGGGGACACGCGCCCCACAGCCACCTTAGAGACGATTCGTTCCAGGTCTCCCATGCGGTGGAGCTGTTCGTCGATGAGGTCGCGGAAGTCGGGCTTCTTGAAGAAATACTCCACCACGTCGAGTCTTTGATTGATCTTGCGGGTGTCTTTCAGCGGAAATACCATCCACCTGCGCAGCATTCGGCCTCCCATGGGCGTCACGGTCAGGTCTATGACATCAAGCAGACTCTTGCCGTCTTCCTGCATGGGCTGCAGCAGTTCCAGTGAGCGGATGGTGAACTTGTCGAGCCTTACGTAACGTTCCTCGTCGATTCGCGCGAGAGAAGTAATATGGTTGATGTGGGTGTGCTGGGTAATCTCAAGGTATTGCATGATGGCCCCCGCAGCGATGATGCCGTTTTTGAGATGCTCAACACCGAAGCCTTTGAGGTTCTTTGTCCCGAAATGGTGGAGCAGTTTTTGGCGTGCCGTCTGTTCGGTGAACACCCAATCGTCGAGTTCAAACACACAGTATTTGGTGCCAAAGTGCTCTTCGAAGTCTCTTTTCCTGTTTCTGTCGAACAGTACTTCCTTTGGTGAAAAGTTGCCGAGCAGTTTCTCCACGTAGTCCACTGAGCCTTCGTCGGTGAGAAACTCACCGGTGGAGATATCGAGGAAGCTAACTCCACAAGCACTTTTTCCGAAGTGAATGGCTGCGAGGAAGTTGTTTTCCTTGTAGTTGAGCACATTGTCGCCCATGGCCACACCAGGTGTGACGAGTTCGGTGATGCCTCGCTTCACCATTTTGTCCATCTCGGTGAGCCCCTTCTTCCCTTTAATGGCTGCCCGTTTCTTCTTGGGATCCTCCAATTGGTCGCAGATGGCCACACGTTTGCCGGCCCTGACGAGTTTGGGGAGATAGGTATCGAGGGCGTGGTGGGGGAATCCCGCCATAGCCACGTCGCCCGTACTGCCGCCGTTGTTGCGCTTGGTCAGGGTGATGCCGAGAATGCGTGAGGCCTCCACGGCGTCGTCGCCGTAGGTTTCATAAAAGTCTCCGCATCTGAAGAGCAGCAGAGCGTCGGGATGCTTGGTCTTCATGGAGAAGAACTGCCGCATCATCGGCGTCTGTGAAGGGTCTGATTTAGCCATTGTTTTCTTCTTGTTTTAATCGATTTGCAAAGATAACGATTTTTGTGGGAATGGCAAAATCCAAAAGGTTTTTGGGATTGTATTCAAATCGTCACACGGTCATCATCGTTTGTTTACATGCAGGGGTTATCTTTGCATTGTTACCGTATCAGATTCCTCTCGGAATGGGATACACAACGACAGATGCTTATGGACTTGATTGAAAAGGATGAATTTTGGAACAACGACAATGGCTCGTTCTGTTCTTTCTTAGCTTTTGTGGGTGCTGCTATTGCTTTGTGGTGCCACGTGTTATGGAGCTTCTACTTCGCCGCCACGTTCTGGGTTTTCAGTCTTGTGGTTCTTTCCGGCACGCTCATCAACGACATCCGCCAGTCGCACTATCGCCATTGCCTGAGCGATGCTGTCTGGCTCGCCGTCTGCCTGTTTGTAGGATTTCTCTGTGTGAGTGGCTACTACAGCGTGTTGGGGTGATGGAGTGGGGGATGGGCTGTCATTCACAGTCCCCCTCCAAGTTGAGAAACCACGGGTCACCTCATTTCGGTGGCCCGCACAGCGCCGTTGCTCTCCTCTATTCAGTCCCTCTCCCGTTGCTGTTGCGTGCGTCTTATGCGTTTCCTTTTCGTGCAAAGATAGCCAAAAAACAACAGAATCCAAAATTCTTATAAGATTTTTGGAATCGATTCCAAAAATCTTATAAGAATTTTGGATTTTGCTGTTGCCGCAAGGCTTTTCATTGATGGTTAGTGGCGAAGCCTCTCGCAAGCCAGCTTCCGAGAAAAAAGCGGTCTTCGTGCCTCAGGCTTGCATCACAGCAAGAAAAACCTTGAAACCTGGCCGGTGCGGTGTGAGACGCCCGTGAGGTCCGCAGTCCTCAGCGGACACTATACAATGTGGAGTTCACGAATAGTGATTCCATTGTCCGCTGAGGGCAGCGGACCTCCCGGACAATGGGGTGGCCGGCGAGCTTGTCCGCAAGGCTATCGTTTCTTTGACAAGGTTCTCTACCTCTACTCGTAATTGGGTATATCCCGACTTTGGTGTGTCCTCTACATGATCTACAATCGAGTCGGTATCCTTAAACTTCTTATATAAAGTAACCAACGACCATGCCTCATCAAAAGACAACTTCTGTCCGTCCGATATCTTTTGTAAGATAGGGATGGAAGAGCTGAGATCGGATATTAGATATTCCATAATCATAGTCATTTGTTGCCTTTCAGTATTTTCAATGCCTTATCGGTCAACCGGTACTTCTGATAACGCGAAGTTGGCTTGTCGGGGATTGTGCGCTCGATGAGTCCAGATTCCAAAGCCGGAACGAGAATATCTCTTCTGTATTGTCGCTTTGATGTCTTCTTAGCTGTTTCCATTAAAGTCACAATGCCTAATTCGCCTTGCCCGCTCTTAGCAACACTCAACAACATCTGGGACACATCTCGGACGTGTCTGGGACATATCTGGGACACATCTCGGACAATTTTGTCCATGACAGCATCTTGATCTGAAATGATTCAATGGATATTTTCCGTGGATTGGATATGTTGTTTCATTTCGTATAGTCCTGACTTCGCCAAAGAGTAAATGGTAATAGAAAATCATGGACAGGCTTACGCTCCATAGTAGCTCTGAGGCTCAACCAGTGGGATAGCCGTCGAGCTTGCTCGTAAGGCTATCCCACTGGTTGAGCCTCAGAGCTACGTGATAAAGCCTGTCCATGAAGAAAATTGCCTGGGCATAAAATTGCGCCAAAGGCGCATAAAATCAGCGCATCCTTGCATCTGCCCAAAAGCGGGGAATGCCTTGACTTGGAGCTTTCTGCCGTAGAATTTTATGCGCGTAAGCGCAATTTTACGCGATAGCGATTTTCGTCATGGGCAGGCTTGCCACCAAAGGTGTGGGTCTGAAGCGATGGGGAGGCCGTCGAGCTTGCTCGTAAGGCCACCCCATCGCTTCAGACCCATAGCCCCGGTAGGAGCGTAAGCCTGGACATGACCATTTTCCTTCCCCTTTTTTACATATAAACTTACCATGAATCCACGGAAAATATCCGCTGTGTCTGAATTTCTGTATAATGTGCCTTTCCGGCACGCTCATCAACGACATCCGCCAGTCGCACTATCGCCGTTGCCTGGGCGATGCTGTCTGGCTCGCCGTCTGCCTGTTTGTAGGATTTCTCTGTGTGGGTGGCTACTACAGTGTGTTGGGGTGATGGAGTGGGGGATGGGCTGTCATTCACAGCCCCCTCCACGTTGAGAAACCACGGGTCACCTCATTTAGGTGGCCCGCACAGCGCCGTTGCTCTCCTCTATGCAGTCCCTCTCCCGTTTCTGTTGCGTGCGCCTTATGCGTTTCCTTTTCGTGAAAACCAGGCCGGCGCGGTGTGAGACGCCCGGGCAGCGGAGCTCCCATCGCGGTCATTATTAGTGCGCTTCCAGCCAGTTATTGCCCCATCCGGCGTCGGCCACGAGGGGAACACTGAGCTGGCAGGCTCCCTGCATCTCACTGATGACAATCTGCTCCACGCGTTCCTTCTCTTCGGGGAAAACGGAGAAGTTGAGCTCGTCGTGCACCTGCAGGATCATCTTCGAACGGATGCCTTCCTCTTCAAACCGCTTATGGATGCGTATCATCGCAATCTTAATGATGTCGGCCTCTGTGCCCTGTATGGGGGCGTTGATGGCGTTGCGCTCGGCGAAGCCACGCACGGTGCCGTTCTTCGAGTTGATGTCTGGCAGATAGCGGCGACGGCCGAACATTGTCTCCGCATAGCCTTTTTGGCGGGCTGAGGCGATAGCGTCGAGCATGTATTGGTGCACCTTGGGGAAAGTCTTGAAGTAGTCGTCGATGAGTTGTCGTGCCTCACCATTGCTGATACCCATGCGCTGGGCAAGACCAAATGCGGTGATGCCATAGATGATGCCGAAGTTGGCCTGCTTGGCCTTCTTGCGCTGTGCGTCGGTGACGGCTTCGAGGTCAATCTTCCATATTTTCGCAGCCGTTGCACGGTGAATGTCCTGCCCGGCGCAGAAGGCTCCTATCAGATGTTCGTCACCCGAGAGGTGGGCCATGATGCGCAGCTCGATCTGACTGTAGTCGGCGGAGAAGAAGAGACATCCTGGCTCCGGGACGAAGCACTTGCGTATCTCCTTTCCGTCGTCGGTGCGCACGGGGATGTTCTGCAGGTTGGGATCGCTCGACGACAGGCGGCCGGTGGCCGTCAGTGCCTGGTTGAATGAGGTGTGGATATGACCTGTCCGCTTGTTGATGAGCTTTGGCAGTGCGTCGACATACGTGCTGAGGAGTTTCTTCATGCCCCGGTAGTTGAGGATGTCCTGCACGATCGGTGCCTTGGTAGCCACACTTTGCAGCACTTCCTCCGAAGTGACATATTGTCCGGTGCGCGTTTTCTTAGGCTTTTCGAGGATGTGCATCTTGTCGGGCGCAAACAGGATGTCCCCCACTTGTTTGGGCGAAGAAATGTTGAATCGCTCACCAGCTTCCGTGTATACCCGCTGCTCATAGTCGTTCATGCGTTCGGTGAAAATTCTCGACGTTTCTTTCAGTGCCTCCGTGTCGATGCACACACCGTTCATTTCCATGTCGGCCAACACTGGCACGAGGGGCATCTCGATGTCTTCAAACAGTTTTGCACCTTCCACCTCCTTGAGCTTGGGCTGGAGAACATTTTTCAGTTTCAGGGTAACGTCGGCGTCTTCTGCTGCATACTCATAAATCTCCTCAGGCTTGAGGTCGGCCATATTCTTTTGGCCTTTCCCCTTCGGACCGATCAGTTCCTCTATATGTATGGTCTTGTAGTGGAGTAGTTGCTCGGCCATGTCGTCCATGTTGTGTTTCAATTCGGGCTGGATGATGTAATGGGCCAGCATAGTGTCCCACATCTTGCCGCCGATGCGCACGCCATAGTTGCAGAGTACCTCATAATCGTATTTGATATTCTGCCCGACTTTCAAGATGGAAGGCTCTTCATATAGCGATTTAAATATATTAACAATACGCAATGCTTTTTCACGGTCTTTGGGAATCGCCACATAAAACGCCTTATTTTCTTCCACCGAAAAGCTTAATCCCACCAGTTCGGCATCAATGGCATTCGTTGATGTGGTTTCCGTATCCAGACTGACAATTTGTTTTGTCATTAAAAAATCACATAGCTTTTGCGCATCTTCTTCTGTTTCAATCAGTTTGTATTCATGAGCGATGTCCATAAGGCTCTGAAAACTCTGATTTTTATCCTCTTCTTGAGAGTCGGCTGGAAATAGGGAGAAAATATCCGGCTCGTTGTTAACTTTATTTTGCGATTCGATAGGCTTGTTAACAAACTTCGATAAAAGGCGTTTAAACTCCAATTCTCCGAAGATTTTGGTCAGTTCGCTCTCGTCGGGGCTTTTCACTTTCATCTCGTCGAGTTTCAGTTCTATGGGAACGTCGGTACGGATGGTGGCCAGGAATTTTGACATCTTGATGTCGTCGACGGCTCCCTCTACTTTTTCCTTCATCTTTCCTTTGAGTTGGTCCGTATGTTGGAGTAGGGCATCGACGCTTCCGAACTCATTGATGAGTTTGACTGCTGTTTTCTCGCCCACTCCCGGACAGCCGGGGAAGTTGTCGGCAGAATCACCCATGAGGGCCAGTAGGTCGATCACCTGATCGGGGGTGCTGATGCCGTATTGGCTGGTCAGGGCTGTCTTGTCGATAACATCGTAACCTCCGCCGTGCCGGGGTTTGTACATCATGACATTGTCGCTGACCAACTGGCCATAGTCTTTATCGGGAGTGAGCATGAAGGTTTTCACTCCCGCCAGTCCGGCTTTTGTAGCGAGTGTCCCAATGACGTCGTCGGCCTCAAAGCCGTCGGCCTGGTAGACAGGTATGCGAAGCGCCTTGAGAATGTCCTTGATCCAGGGCACGCTCTGCTTGATATCCTCCGGAGTCTCGTCGCGCTGCGCCTTGTAGGCGGGGAAAGCCTCGTGGCGGAAGGTCTTGCCATGGTCGAAGGCCACGCCTAAATACGTGGGCTTTTCCTTCTGCATGATTTCCTGAAGTGTGTTGCAAAATCCCATGATGGCAGAGGTGTTCATCCCTTTGGAGTTGAGGCTGGGATGTTTCAGAAATGCATAGTAGGAGCGGAATATCAGCGCGTAAGCGTCTATCAGAAAGAGTTTTTCCATAATTTATTAGTAATATTGGTGTAAAATTACTAAAAAAAAGCCACATATATCCGATTAATTCACTAATTTTGTAACAAATTTACTTTCGTCATGGATTATATCTCAGTCATCAAGCAACCCATAGAGTCAGAACTGGATGATTTTGTCCAGCTTTTCAACGAATCTTTGTCACACACCGATGGCCTTTTGCAGCAGGTGCTCGACCATATTCGCAAACGAGCTGGAAAGCGGATGCGTCCCATGCTGATTCTGCTGATGGCGAAAAACTTTGGCCGTGTCACGGATGCCACGCTGCATGCGGCCGTTGGTCTGGAACTGCTCCATACGGCCTCGCTGGTTCACGACGACGTGGTTGACGAAAGTAAGCAGCGTCGTGGCCAACTCTCTGTCAATGCGGAATACGACAATAAAGTGGCTGTACTTGTGGGCGATTATATCCTCTCGACGGCTCTGCTCTACGTGAGCCGTACCCACAGCGAAATTGTCGTGCGCTATCTCTCAGAACTGGGGCGCACGCTGAGCAACGGTGAGATTCTCCAGCTCTCCAATATCCAGAATGAGGAGATCTCTGAGCAGGCATATTATCGTGTGATTCAGCAGAAGACGGCCGCCCTCTTTGAGGCTTGTGCCTCCATCGGGGCCTTGTCGGCCGGAGCTTCTGAAGACGATATCCATCAGGCAAAGCTCTTCGGAAGCAATTTGGGGATGATCTTCCAGATTCGTGACGACATCTTTGATTACTACGACAACAGCGATATAGGGAAGCCCACCGGTAACGACATGACAGAGGGCAAGCTCACCCTTCCCGTTATCTATGCCCTCAATACCACCCGCGATGCTGACATGTTGGCCTTGGCCCGGAAGGTGAAGTCGGGAGATGTGAGCCGTGAGGAGATTGAGCGTTTGGTGGAATTCACCAAGCAAAACGGAGGCATTGAATATGCCGAAAAGAAAATGTGGGAGATCCATGCAGAGTCGGTGCATTTCCTTGAGTCAGAGGTGACGGATCCTGAGGTCCGTCGTTCTTTGCGGGGCTATTTAGACTATGTGATTGAGCGGACAAAGTAGGGTAACAGACATTTTTGGGCTTGCATCATCATACAGACAACGGCGGTTGATCTTCAACCGCCGTTGTCTGTATAGTGATGGGTAACTTTCCCTTGTCCTGCAAGTTTCCCTTTATTAAGAAGGGCGCAGAGGTCGTCAGCCATTGTCTGCCCCTAAAAATACTTCACTTCTTTCCCTACGATCTCGCTGATGAGCGTGTTGGTGAGACGGCTTGTGCCCAGGCGGAACCAATAGTTTGTGAGCCACTTCTCGCCACATACTTCTTTGAGAATGGTGTAGTAGGTGAGGGCATCCTTCACGGTGTTGATGCCACCAGCGGGCTTCAAGCCGATCTGTATGCCCGTCTTGTCGTAGTATTCCTTAATGGCCTGGCACATCACATATACGCTTTCAGGTGTGGCGCCCGACTTTTCCTTTCCTGTAGAAGTCTTGATGTAGTCGGCCCCCGAATACATGCTTAGCAGGGCAGCTTTCTTCACGTTGGAGAGTGAGCCTAAGTCGCATACTTCAAGGATGACCTTCATGGGCACTTCCTCGCCACACACCAGCTTGAGCTCGTTGATGTCGTCGCTGACGCCCTCGTAGTCGCCGCTGAGAAATTTGCCAACAGGCATTACGATATCCACGTTTGTGGCCCCGTCGGCAACGGCCAGTTGTGTCTCGGCGACCTTCACCTCCATCCGGCTCTGTGAGCTCGGGAAGTTGCCGCAGACATTGGTGATTTCTACACCGTCGACTTCAAGACTTTGTGAGATGAGCTCGGTGAAAACGGGGTAAGCGCAGACGGCCGCCACGTGGGGTAGGTCGGGGTAGTCGGAATCGAATTTGTTCACTTTTTCTACCATGGCGAGGATGCTCTCTTCTGTATCTGTGGTGTGCAGAGAGGTGAGTTCCACGCTGCCCAAGAGGAACTTCAATGTCTCCGGATTGTTGTTCTCCGGCAGTTTCTCCGCTACCAGTTTCTCCACAGCGGCCTTTACCTCAGCCTCGTCCACATCTGTATTGTAGAGGCTTAAGGCCTGTTCGTATTTGCTCTCGGGTTGTTTCTGTTGCTTCTTTTGCTCATTCTCGTCGTGAATGACGATTTCCTTGATTTTTCCCATATCGAATATTATGCTTTTAGTTTTGGATTGTTTAAATGTCTTGTGGCGTCGCGTTTCGTTTTTTTCGCCATGCTCTTCTTGAATTCTTCCGTGAGGTCTACTCCTGTTTGATTGGCCAGGCAGATCAACACCCACAGCACGTCGGCCATCTCTTCGCCTAAGTTGGGCTTTTCGCCTTCCTTGTAACTTTGGTCGCCGTATTTGCGGGCGATGACCCGTGCCAGTTCACCCACCTCTTCGGTGAGGCAGGCCATATTGGTCAGCTCTGAGAAATATCTCACGCCATATTGCTTAATCCATTGATCTACTTGCTCTTGCGCTTCTTTTATCGTCATTGTTCTCTGTGTTTTTTAGGGGTGCTGGTGCCATTGGGGTGAATGGTGTCGTGGGGATGAGGTTGTACTTATTCTTTATTTTTCGAGTCCATGCAGATCGTTACCGGGCCGTCGTTGACCAGGGCAACCTTCATGTCGGCTCCGAACTGACCCGTACCTACCGGCTTACCAAGAAATTTGCTCAGACGTTCTACGAATGTCTCGTAGAGCGGAATCGCAGTGGCGTGTCCGGCGGCGCGAATCCAGCTTGGGCGGTTGCCTTTCTTGTAGCTGGCCATCAACGTGAATTGAGAGACTACGATGATGTCACCCCCAGCCTGAAGGATATCGATGTTCATCACGCCGTTATCATCGTCAAAG
>Ga0256405_10001514_pt1 | contig 62671 bp, 51 predicted proteins | sample RumenRJG_02DNA_FD_189096 | JGI IMG/M metagenome (GOLD analysis project Ga0256405, IMG submission 189096) | Bovine rumen microbial communities from Lethbridge, Alberta, Canada - RJG_02 | ecosystem: Host-associated > Mammals > Digestive system > Stomach > Rumen | place: Canada: Alberta... | reverse complement strand
CTCTCGGGCAACAGTGTGCGGCAACTTGCCAGCATCCATTAGCCTCATTGCCTGGACATACTTGGGATAATTTTCGTTCTTTTTCATAACCCTTTTCTTTATGTCCAACTTTTGGGGCGCAGTTCAATTTTCTGGCGCTACCGTCCAAAACAAGCCAATAGTGGGCGTTAGCGGCAGCGTAGCTGTGGTGATTTACCGGTAAGATCTACTCCTGCCCAAAGCTAGCGGCCAGGCAGAGCTGGGCGGCGGCGCGGTCCGGCAGGCAGTCCAGGTGGAAGACTTTGATGCCCATGGCGGCCTTCTCAATGGCAGCGGTTATGTGGTCCATTACGCTACGGTCCCAGCGGATGGCAGAGACGGAGCCCATGAGCGCGGCATAAGCGGCCAGGCCGGTTTCCGGTGCGATGCTGTTTTGCGGGGCTTGTTCCAGGCGGACGATGGCGTTTACCGGGGCGCAAATATTTCTGTAGCAGGGGGTTTTGCCGCTCCAGGGGGTGCCGTAAACAAGGAGCTTACCATCGGCAGAAAAGCCAAGGGCCGGGTTGTCGTCGTTAAGCAAATCTGCCCCGGGGATGTGTTCCAGCCATAGGCGGCTGTGGGTGCTTTTGCCGGTGCCGCTCTTGCCCAGGAAAATATTTGCCTTGCCCTTGTAACCAATTACAGATGAGTGAATTAGCAGTACGTCTTTGGCGGCGGCGTTATAGGTGAACATTATCATCAGTGCCGTGGTCATTTGAAAGACTGTGCCAAAGGCGCGAAGCTCGTTGTCAGTATAAATGACGCCCTTCTTGTTGTCTTCTGACAGGGCCAGTATGGCGGATGGCTTGCCGGTTTGCTGGTTCTCGTCCAGAGTGAAGCGGGCCATGCCGTTGCAGTTATATATGCTGTAGTAGGGGAGTTGATTGTGTACGTTGATGACCAGTTTACCAAGTTCCGGTGCGGCTTCAATGCCACGCTTAACCGTGAGTGAAAACAGCGGCTCTCCGTCGTCAACCCTGAACGGTGCGTATTGTGAGAGGTCCAGGCCATGGGCGCCGGGTAGCAGTTCTTCGCGTGTTTGGACGAGTGTGCGATGGGGGACGTCGTCTCCTGCGCGGGTGGGTCTGATGTCCAGGCCGGCCTGCCCTCTTGCTGCTTTGGCGATGCGTTCCAGTACTACGGGGGAGTACTCCATTTCGCTTAGCGGGGCCTCCAGCACCACTTCAAACGTTATTCCTGCTACTTTGTATTTCATATGCTTCTACTGATTATCAGCTATTTACGCATTCTGCTTGTTGCAAATTGACAACAAGCAAATCATCTAAGTGATTGGTTTTCAATAGTGCCATTTGCTGGCGGGGCTAAGAGCGCGGTAGCGTCTTCTAGCGACAGTGCGGCTTCTACGCGGAAGCCGCCGCAGGCGGTGCGGCAGAGGCTGTGTAGGTGGGCGCCGGTGCCAAGGGCTTCGCCCAGGTCGCGGGCGAAGGCGCGGATGTAGGTGCCTTTGCTGCAGGTGATGCGGATTTCTGCGCGGGGCAGGGCTAGGTGGCTGTTATCTGTTACGTTTATTCTGCAACTAGCTCCAGAACTACTGTTTTGACTATCTGACAGGGGTTTGTCCTGCAAGGTCGTGCCACCCCCGTAGTTCACCCCAAAGAAATGTTCCATTTTTTGGGGACCCCGATTATTTCGCACGGAAGGGGGGCCGGCAGGGCATTCCCCTTCCAGTTCCGCTTCCTCAAACGCCAACAGCTCTGCCTCTTCAATGCGAATGGTCTGCCGGGAGAGGAGCGCGGCGGCCTCGGCGTCAAGGGTATCCAGGCTGCCGGCGCGATACAACTTACGCGCAAGCTCGTACGCGCGCACGCCGTCAACACTCTTTGCAGAAAATAGCGGAGCAATCTGCTCCTGCTCTCCTATAAAAGTTTTCAGCGCCCCGGCAACAGCCTCCGGCGTAACGCCATCGTGCGCGTAAAACTTATCAATGGGCTTCTCAAGGTCGTAAGACGGAGTAGTGGCGCCAAAAGTGATGCCCGCAACATACTCTTTGTCGCTACGCTGAATCTCTTCTGCAAGCCGCGTAGCCTTGCCTATACAAATGATAAGCACACCGGTAGCCAACGGATCCAGCGTACCGGCGTGCCCAACTTTCAGGTTCTTCTGGCCAAAATGCTTCTTAGCGGCAAACTTAAGCTTACGTACAACATCTGCCGACGTCCACCGGTAAGGCTTGTTAACGGGAACAATTATTCCTTCCGGATAGTCTTCGATGTTACGGGACAGTATCCCCATCCCGCGGCTTGCCACCAGCACGGCCATTATTAACAGTCTATTTTATCTATCCTCCGCTGGTGACGGCCACCCTCGAAGGGAGTTGTAAGCCAGGTATTTACAATCTCCTGTGCAACATCGTACGGAATGAAACGGGCCGGCATTACAAGCACGTTTGCATTATTGTGCTGCTTAACCAGGGCGCCAATCTCTTTGGACCATGCAAGACCAGCGCGTATTCCCTTATGCTTGTTAAGGGTGATGGCCATGCCGTTTCCGGTGCCGCAAAGGGCTATGCCAAGATCAACTTTGCCGTCCAGAACGGCCTGTGCAAGGGGATGTGCAACGTCAGGATAATCCATGCTGTCCGTTGTGTCGGTGCCAAAGTTTACTACCTCTATGTTCTGGCCTTTGAGCCATTCTACAAGGCGGTTTTTGTAATCTACTCCGGCGTGGTCGTTGGCGATACCAATTTTCATAGTATTACTGTTTTTATGAGAGTTTTTCCTTGGCAAATGCAATGCGGGCTGCAAACTCTTCGCGGCCGATGAAGGATACGATGTCTGCTATTCCAAGTCCGCTGGATGCGCCGGTAAGGGCCAGGCGCAGGCAGTTCATAACCTTGCCCATAGGCCACTCGCGCTGGCGGATGAAGCCCTCAAGAGCTTCTTCTACGTTCTCTTTTGTAAGGTCGAAGCTGCCTTTAATAACGGCATCTGCGGCCTCAAGTGCCATGGCAACGTTCTCTTCTTTCCAGAACTTATCTACATCCTTCTGAACAAACTCTGTAGGTGCTACAAACAGGTAAGAGGCAATGTCCCAGAAGTCTGCTACGAAGGTGGCTCTCTCCTTAATAAGGGCAACTACCTTTTCTACGTAAGCAGCATCCGCCTTAACGCCCTTAGCCTCAAGGATGGGCATGAACAGGGCTGCAAGTTCTGCGTCTGACTTCATGCGCAGATATTCCCTGTTGTACCAGCGAGCCTTTTCAGGATTGAAGCGGGCACCGGACTTAACTATACGGTCAAGAGAGAAGACAGGGATAAGCTCGTCAATGGTAAAGAGCTCGCGGTCGTCGCCAGGGTTCCAGCCCAGGAAGGCCAGAAGGTTCACAAAGGCCTCGGGGAAGTAGCCGTCTTCGCGGTAGCCGCGGGATACTTCACCCTCTGGGTTAACCCAACGAAGCGGGAATACCGGGAAGCCCAGTTTGTCACCGTCACGCTTGCTGAGCTTGCCTTTTCCGTCCGGCTTAAGCAGCAGGGAAAGGTGGGCAAAGCGGGGCTGGGAATCAGTCCAGCCAAAGGCCTTGTAAAGCAGGTAGTGGAGAGGCAGTGACGGGAGCCATTCCTCGCCACGGATAACCTCTGAAATCTCCATCAGATGGTCGTCTACAATGTTGGCAAGGTGGTAGGTAGGCAGCTCGTCGGCCCTCTTCCAAAGCACTTTGTCGTCCAGAGTGTCAGTGTTAACTTCTATATGGCCGCGGATAAGGTCGTCCATAGCAACTACGGTGTTCTCCGGCATCTTGAAACGGACGGTCCAGTCAGTGCGCTCTGCAAGCAGGCGAGCTGTCTCTTCTGCGCTCAGTGTCAGAGAGTTGCGTAGCTGCATCCTGGTCTTCTGGTTGTAGATGAAGGTCTGTCCTGCACCTTCTGCCTCTGCACGCTTAGCGTTGAGCTCTTCTGCAGTATCAAAAGCATAGTAGGCATTGCCGCTGGCAACCAGCTGCTCTGCATACTGCCTGTAGATGGGCTTGCGCTCGCTCTGGCGGTAGGGTGCATGCGGATGCTTGTCAGAGGCTACGGAAACAACGTTTCCAGCCTCGTCTACGCCCTCGTCGGCCTTGATGCCGCACCAAGCCAGGGCTTCAATTATGTATTTCTCTGCTCCGGGTACAAAACGGTGAGAGTCGGTGTCCTCAATCCTTATGATGAAGTCACCGCCATTCTGCTTGGCATAAAGATAGTTATACAGTGCTGTGCGCACACCGCCCATGTGAAGCGGGCCGGTGGGCGAGGGTGCAAATCTTACTCTTGTCCTTCTTTTTTCCATGTTCTATTCGTCGTCAGTGTGATGTTTTGTAACTCTCCTGATGGCTGCAACCTGTTCCAGTTCGCTTTTGCTCTGCCCGGGCTCAATTATGAGCACAGGTTTTTCATCGGGAGAAAATTCAAATTTACGAACATTTTCCGTAGTACTGTATCCAATCTTCGTAGGATTTATATCATCGTCGGGCAACATTATCTCTCCGGTCATGTCATCTTCCTTGTGATACTCAAAATCTTTATCGATGATAATGAGCTTTCCAAGGTCTGCGCCAAAGGATACAAGATTCATCTTGAAGCCTGTTGCAATGACGGTAATTTTAACTTTGTCGCCGAATTCGGGGTCGTCGTTGAACACCAGTCCGTGCTTGAAACGCCTTGTGCTTCCGGTCTGCTCTGCAATCAGGTCCTGAATCACCTTGATGTCGTCCATCTTGAGGCCTTTCTCGTTGCGGCCTACGGTGATGTTTACAAGCAGGTTCTGGGATGTCTTAAGGTCGTAGTCGTTAAGCAGCGGGGACTCCAGGGCGCCCTTTACGGCGTCTTTAAGACGATTCTCTCCGGTGCCTTCGCCGCAACCCATCAGGGCCATGCCGCTGTTCTTCATCATATTGCGGACATCCTTGAAGTCCACGTTCTGGTAGCCAGTGGTGGAGATGATCTCTGTGATGCCTTTTACTGCCGTTGCAAGTACCTCATCTGCAAGAGGATAGGCATCCTGAATAAGCAGGTTGCCATAGTAGTCGTACAGCTTTTCGTTGTTGATGATGAGCAGGCTGTCCACGTTCTTTTCAAGCTCGTGTATGCCGTCGATGGCCTTGGAAATGGTGTCATCGCCCTCGTTCTTAAAGGGGATGGTAACAACGCCCACGGTAAGAATTCCCTTGTCCTTTGCCATCTTGGCAATGACAGGGCAGGCGCCGGTTCCGGTACCACCGCCCATGCCGGCGGTAATGAAGACCATCCTGGTGTCCGGGGTCAGCAGCTTGCTGGTGATGATGTCCTGGCTCTCAAGGGCGGCGTTACGGCCTTCGGTGGGGTTGGTACCTGCACCAAGGCCTTCTCCCAGCTGAATCTTTGTGGGAACGGGGCTCTTGCGAAGCGCCTGTGCATCCGTGTTGCATACAAGGAAGCTACAACCCTTTACTTTCTGGTTGTACATGTACGATACTGCGTTGCATCCGCCTCCGCCCACGCCAATAACTTTGATAATGGAAGAGGAAGTCTCCCAATCCGGGGGAGTGATTTCCAAATTGTCAATGTAGTCGTTCATATCCTTATACGCTTTCGTTTTCGTCCATTTCATTGGACATGTTGTCCACAAACTGCTTTACCTTATCCCAGGATACCTTAAAGAAGCTGGTCTTGGGTTTCTTTTCCTTCTTGGGCTTCTCCGGCTTCTTCTCTTCTGTTCTCTTAACCTCGTCCTGGCTGAAGAGTGAGCCTTCATCCTTGGGCTCATCGTCACTGGCCTCAACGGTTACGGTCTCCTGAACATCCTCTTCTTCCTCTTCTTCCTCTGCCTTCGGGCGGATGGGCTCGTCAATGCAGCTAAGCAGGCCATCGTCCTTTGCAGAAAGTATCATACCGATGGAAGTGGATGCATCCGGATCGAAGATGGTAGGGTAGCCAGATGCAGAGAACTTCCTTCTGGGGAAGCCAATCCTTACATTGTATCCGGACAGGTCCTTGATGTACATGGCTATATTGGTGAGGTTGGCGCAGCCTCCGGTAATTACCAGTCCGCCGCGGAGCTTGTCTGCAAGGCCGCTTCGCTGAATCTCATAGAGCATTGCGTCCGTAATTTCCTTCACGCGGGCGGTGATAATCTCTGAAAGGTATTTCACCGGAATCTGCTTGAAGCCCTCAAGCTCGTCGCCCTCTATCTGTATGATCTTTTCTCCCAGGGTCTGCAGTTTCTCGGGGATGCAGGCTCCAAAGGCGAGCTTGATGTTTTCTGCAAGCTTCTCGGCAATAAAACATTCGCTCTTGATATCCATGGTGATGGATTTTCCGCCGAAGGGGATGGAAGCATAGTAGCGCAGTATGCTGCCCTGGTAAATGGTAACGGATGTTGCACCCGCACCGATGTCCACCAGAGCCACGCCGCTGGCCATTTCGTCCTCTGTCAGTACAGACTTGGCCTGTGCAATAGGAGTGAAGTACTTCTTGGCAATGGCGATTCCAAGCTCGTTGAAGATCTTGTCAACGGTCTTCTCTGATGACTTTTTGCCTATGAAGAGCTTGAAGTTGCCCTCGAAGTTGCGGCTTATCACGCCCACAATGTCGTCCTCTATGAGCTGGAAGTTCTCGTCGTCAGAGAAAGACTGGGCAATGGCGCCGTAAATCACGTCCTTGTTGGGGTCCTGCAGGGGATAGTCGTCCTGGGCCAGGGACTTAAGGCTTTCTACCTCTTCCTTGGTAATAACCTCGTCCTGGTTGCTGCGCTCTACCTTTGCAGTTGCGGTCTCCTGGCGGATGTCGCACCTGGGCAAATCTACTACAACCTGCATGATCTTGATGCCAAGATCCCTTTCTGCCTCTTCTATGGCAGCCTTAATAGGTGCAGTAGCCTTCTGCGGGTTGTAAACGGCACTGTTGCGTATGCCGTCGGACTTGTGCTTCTTGTAGTACAGGATCTGTACGTCGTCTCCATTGATTCTTGCCACGGTCAGCGTGATGTTCGCCGTACCCATGTCAATCGCGGCAATATACTTTTCTTCCATATAGCGGTTGTTTTATCTGCAAATTATCTGTCCCTTGTACCTTACGTTAACCGTAGAGTATTTCTTTCCTTCTTCGCGGGACGCTATATACTTGTAGTACTTTTCTATCCTCTTAAACTTCTCTTCCCACTTTTCCGGGAAGCCAAAGATGAACTTTTCTTCTCCCTGAGCCGGTACAAGCACCAGCGAGCCGTCCTTGGACGATGTTATCTGTACGATGGCTCCCTTCCATGTCTTGCTGTTCTGTATGTAGTCCAGCATGCCGATGATGCCGTTCATCCAGGCCCGTCCCTTTTTGTCAGTTATCTCGCCCTTGAAGTCCTTATCCTCTGTGAAGGGGAAGTCTCCGTCCACAATGGGGATGCGGCCGGTATATTTCTTCCTGATGGGGAAGATGAAGCCGGATGCATCGGCATAAAAACTGCTCGTAGAGCTGTGGAAGCGCGCTACGGGGGTGCGCTGCCTAACATCGACATGCAGTATGCCGTCCGTGCTCATGTAGGCCTCGCTGCCCAGGATGGCGGCTTTGCCGGCGAGCATTTCTTCTATCTTCCACAGAAGTATGCTGTCTGCGCGTTTGCCGTTCCACGGGCCGATCTCTGAAAGAATGTATTCTTTTACATCCGCTGCTGTCACAAAGGTGCCACGGGCACTGTCCAGAACCTGAACCTTCAGGCCCTGGCAGGTAAGCAGGTGATGCCTTCTGTTGCTTTCTTTGTTAAGAATCACCAGAAGACCAATGCATGCCACAATTGCCAGAATGGACAGCGGATATTTAAGAAGTGCTTTCATTTATCTTTTCAGGAGCATTTCTGTTATGGGGCCTATGAAGCGGTCAACATTGCCTGCGCCAAAGCTTACAAGAACGTCAAGCTTCTCGTTTTCAAGAGTTTGCATCAGCTCTTCTTTCTTAATAAGTATCTTTTCAGGCGCTGTGACCTTGTCAAATATAATCTCTGAGGTTACTCCCGGTATGGGTTCTTCCCTTGCCGGGTAAATGTCCAGCAGTATAAGCTTGTCCACTGCGCTAAGGGCCTTTGCAAAGTCTGCGGCAAAGTCTCTAGTGCGGGTGTACAGGTGGGGCTGGAAGATGGCGGTAAGCTTGCGTCCGGGGAAGATGTCCCTTATGCTTCTAATTGCTGATGCCAGTTCTTCCGGATGATGTGCATAGTCGTCTATGTATGCCAGGCCGGGCTTGTTCACGTGGAAGTCCATCCTTCTTACAACGCCCTTGAAGCTGCCGATGCCTGCTTTTACGGCCTCCGGCTCAAGTCCGTGGCACAGGCAAAGGGCAGCTGCTGCAACGCTGTTTTCTGCGTTGAAGCGTCCGGGAGTGCCCACTTTCACGTCTTTAATTACGCCGTCCGGGTAAACCAGGTCAAAGATGTAGTGACCGGTTTCATCGATATGCACGTTCTCCGGGTGGAAGTCAGCCGTCTTGCTGGTAAGGCTGTAGGTAAGAATGCGGGCCTTGGTGTCCTTTTCTGAAATGGGCAGGCCTTCTTTCTTAATTACGACCTCTGAAGTCAGGGCTGCAAAGTCCCTGAAAGCCTGCTGATAGCTTTCCAGCGTGCCGTAAATATCCAGGTGATCAGCATCCATCGCCGTGATAACGGCAACGGCGGGCCTAAGCTGCAGGAAGGAGCGGTCGAATTCGTCCGCCTCTACCACTACAACGGGCTCGTGGCTTACAATCAGGTTGCTGTTATAGTTCTTGGAAATTCCGCCCAGGAAGGCGCTGCAGCCCTTGTTGTGCGCAGTGATTATGTGCGCAGCAAGGGTAGAAGTGGATGTCTTTCCGTGGGTGCCGGCAACAGCAAGGCACTTCTGGCCGCGGGTAATCTCGCCCAGAATGGCAGAGCGCTTGATTACGGTATAGTCGTTGGAATTCACGTAAACAAGCTCTCCCATGTCGTGGGGGATGGCCGGGGTGTAAACCACCAGCGTGTGATCCTTGTCCTTGGGGACGTAAAGCGAGTTGTCCGTATAGTGCACGGCGATACCTTCCTTCTCAAGTTCCTTTGTAAGGTCTGACGGCGTTTTGTCGTAACCGCTTACCTTAAGTCCCTTGCGATGGTAATACCTTGCGATGGCACTCATTCCAATGCCACCGATACCAATGAAATATACCTCTTTCCAGTCCATTATTTGTCAAGTACTTTATAAATACAGTCGACTATGGTTTTACCGGCATCTGTAAGTGCCAGTTCTGATATGTTCTTTTCCAGTTCCTGGATCTTTGCGTCGTTGGCAACAAGGTCCAGGGCGGTGGGCATCAGGTCCTTGACGGCATCGGCATCCTTTACGATGAGGGCGGCGTCCTTGCGGACCAGTGCCATTGCATTGTGGGTCTGATGGTCCTCGGCCACGTTGGGTGAGGGTACAAAGATGGCGGCCTTGCCTGCGGCGCAAAGTTCTGAAACCGTGCTTGCGCCGGAGCGGGTGATAACTACGTCAGCAACGGCGTAGGCCAGGTCCATCCGGCCGATGAAGTCTGTATGGTGGATGCGGCTGAGGTCTGCTCCCTTGGCCTTCATTTCTGCCATGAAGGCATCGACGCCGGCCTTATAATACTTGCCGCACTGCCACAGAACTTCTACGCAGTCGCCTCCGGGGCAGCCTGCCTCTATCCATGCCTTCATGGCATTGTTCAGCGTGCCGCTGCCCAGGCTTCCGCCCAGAATAAGTATGTGGTCCATGCCGGGGTTCAGGCGGTAGAATTCAATTCCGTCGTGAACCATCTGCACGTCGGCCGGAACAATGTCCTTGCGGATAGGGTTGCCGGTCATGACTATCTTGTCTTTGGGGAAGAATCGTTCCATGCCTTCGTAGGCAACGCAAATGCAGTCTGCTTTGCCGCCAAGAAGTTTGTTAGTAAGTCCGGCAAAGCCGTTCTGCTCTTGCAGCAGGGTGGGGATGCCCATCTTCTGGGCAGCCTTGAGCAGCGGTCCGCTGGCATATCCGCCTACGCCTACGGCGATGTCCGGGCGGAAGTCCTTAAGCACCTTCTTGGCCTTGCGGGCGCTGGCAATCAGCTTGAAGGGTACCTTCAGGTCGTTGATAATGTTCCTGAGGTTAAGCTTGCGCTGCAGGCCTACAATAGGAAGGCCCACAATCTTGTACCCTGCGGCAGGTACCTTCTCCATCTCCATCTTTCCTTCGGCACCTACAAACAGTAGTTCTGTATCAGGGTTGGCCTCTTTCAAGGCGTTGGCAATGGATATGGCCGGGAAGATGTGACCTCCTGTACCGCCTCCGCTGATGATTACTCTTAACTTCTTGTATTCCATATTATTATGCTTCCTTTTCTTCTTCTTGTTCCTGTTCCTGGATGTCCGGCTCCATGCTGTCAAACTGGTCAAGGTCGTTCAGGCCGTCCTGAACATGGTCTCCGCTGCTGCTGATAAGCGGCGTGGCCTGTTCTACCTCTTTATCCATCTGCTTCTTAACCATGCGGGATACGGCCAGGATAATGCCAAATGCCACGCTGAAGGCCAGGAAGGACGCTTTGCCGTGGCTTATCATAGGCAGCGTCTGTCCCGTCAGAGGCCCCAGATCCACATTGATGAACATGTGCATCAGCGCCTGTCCGGATATCATCACCACAAGGCCGGCAATAGCCGTTTTGGTAAAGCAGTTGGTAGAGTTCCTGACCAGGATCGTGCCTCTGGCAAGCAGGCTGCCGTAAAGCAGAATCACTATCAGGGCTCCGATAATTCCGTATTCCTCTACTATGAAGCTGAACATGTAGTCCTCGAACATGATAGGCACCACATAGCGCTGGGTACTGCCACCGGGGCCTTTGCCAATGATGCCGCCCTCGCTAACCGCTACCTTCGCACTGATGGGCTGCTTCATTCGGCCGTACACTTCTTCATACTCCTTGGTGCCGCGCTGGCCCGTTTCTATCAGCCGGATGAGCTCTGCCTCGGGGTCTTCCTTGGCCATGGAAATACGCTCGATGGCCGTTCCTATACGCTCGAAGACCTTGCCTCCGCTTATCTTATAAACACCTATGCAAAGGAAGACCATGGCTACGCCGCAGGCTAGAAGGCCAAGGATGTACTTGAACTTGACGCCTCCTATCAGTATGGTGATGGACATTACCAGGGCTACGAACAGCGTACTGGAAACGCCTCCCATCAACGTAAGCAGGCAAACTACTCCCATGGGGAAGAATACGTACATGAATAGCCTCCAGCCGGGTTTTTTCATGAAGTTCATGCCCCAGCCAACCATGCGGTCCGCCAGCTTAAGCTTGTTCTCGTTAAAGGCCTGTACGGCCCAGGCAAGGTACATTATCATCATCACCTTGGTAAACTCGAACACGTGCAGCTGGAAGCCCATTACGGACAGGGCTCGCACGGCGCCGTTAATTCTTACTGCCCTGATAATGGGCGTGTTAAGTCTTATGGCCAATGCCGCCAGCATCAGGAACGACAGCAGGAAGCACATCTTGGAAATGAAGCGCAGTACTCCTATCTTCTTAATGAATGCGTAGAAGAACAGTATTACGCCTAAGCCCAGAGCGGATATCATCACCTGTTCGTTGATGATGGCGCCTCTGGTGCTCTTGTTCATAAGGGCAAGGAGCGGGGTAGAGGAAGATATGGCCACAATGGATATCAGGATAAGCATCAATACGATTATCCAGATAACCTTGTCGCCCTCAATCTTGTCTATGAGCCTGAATATGTTGGTTTTTTTGTTCTCGCTCATTGCCTTAATTATGGTTTAGAGGTTTCTAACGGCCTCTTTGAATTTCTCTCCGCGGTCTTCGTAGTTCTTGAAAAGGTCGAAGCTGGCGCAGCAGGGGCTCAGCAGCACTACGTCGCCCTCGGCGGCAAAGGTGCTGGCCTTGCGGACTGCCTCTTCTGCAGACAGTGCGTCAACTATCTTGTTCTCTCCCAGGATGGGTCCGAAGCTCTTGTGCAGCTTGGCATTATCTACGCCAAGGCAGATAAGGGCTTTTACTTTTTCGCGTACAAGGTCGTCCAGAACGCTGTAGTCGTTGCCTTTGTCTGTTCCGCCGGCAATCCAGATCACCGGTTTCTTCTGGCATTCAAGGGCGTACCATGCAGAGTCTACGTTGGTGGCCTTGGAGTCGTTTATGTAAAGTACGCCTTTTACGCTCAGGACGGGTTCCAACCTATGCTCTATGGGCTGGAAGGTCTCAAGCGAATTGCGAATTATCTTGTTGTCGATGCCGGATGCTTTTGCGGCCAGTGCGGCTGCCATTGAGTTGTAGATGTTGTGCTTTCCGCCAAGGGCGAGCTCTTCAAGGTAAAGGTCGCACTCGTCTTTCTGGTAGCGGACAACAATCTTGTCGTCCTTAATGAAGGCGCCCTGCTCCAGTTCTACACCTTCTTTCTGGGTGAAGGGCAGCATCTTGGCCTGGGTTACAATCTGGCTAAGGTGACCCACGGTGATGGCATCGTCAGAGTCGAAGATGAAGCAGTCGTCGTGGCGCAAATTCCTGATAATGCGGAACTTAGAGCGTACGTAGTTCTCCATCTTGTAGTCGTACCTGTCAAGGTGGTCCGGGGTGATGTTGGTGATGATAGCAATGTCCGGGCGGAAGTCGTAGCAGTTGTCCAGCTGGAAGCTGCTGATTTCCAGTACGTAGTAGTCGTGCTTCTCTGTTGCTACCTGGTAAGCGTAGCTGGCGCCGATATTGCCGCCAAGACCTACGTTCAGGCCGGCCTGCTGCAGCAGGTAGTAGATAAGGGAAGTGGTGGTGGTCTTACCGTTGCTTCCTGTTATGCAGATCTTCTTCGCGGTGTCGTAGCGGCCTGCGAATTCAATCTCGGACACAATATGTATGCCCTTGTCTTCCAAGAGCTTGACCATGGGGGCGGTAGAAGGGATGCCGGGGCTCTTCACAACCTCGTCGGCATTCAGTATGAGAGACTCGGTGTGGCCGCCTTCCTCGTAGGGAATCTCCCACTTTTTGAGCATCTCTACATACTTATCTGCGATCTTTCCCTTGTCTGAAAGGAAAACATCGAAACCCTTAACTTTTGCGAGCACAGCTGCTCCTACGCCGCTTTCGGCTCCACCAAGTACTACAATCCTTGACATGTTCTTTCTATGCTATCTTACCTTCAGAAGCGCCATTGTGGCAACTCCCAGTATAATTCCAATAATCCAAAATCTTGTTACAATCTTTGCCTCCGGGATGGCTCTTGCCGGCTTCTGGATTAATGCCGGAATGCCTTCCTTCTGGAAGTGGTGGTGCAGGGGAGACATCTTGAAGATGCGCCGGCCCTCACCGTATTTGATGCGGGTGCGCCTGAAGTAGAAGCGCTGCATAAGTACTGACAGGCTTTCTACAAAGAAGATTCCGCAAAGCAGGGGGAGCAGCAGCTCTTTTCTGATGAGCACTGCGCAAACACCTATAATACCGCCAATTGTGAGGCTGCCGGTGTCGCCCATGAATACCTGTGCCGGGAAGGAGTTGTACCATAGGAAGCCAACCAGTGCGCCCACAAAGGCGGACATGAACACTGCAATCTCGCCGCTTCCCGGTATGTACATGATATTCAGGTAGTCAGAGTCCATCAGGTTGCCTCCCAGCCAGGCCAGTACGCCCAGCACGACTCCCACGATGGCGCTTGTTCCGGCGGCAAGGCCGTCCATGCCGTCGGTCAGGTTAGTTCCGTTAGAGCATGCGGTAATGACAATCACTATCATCAGCACGTAAAAGAGCCACTTGAAATACCATCCCCACTTGCCGCTGAAGGGTGAAAGTCCCTTATAATCAAACTCATGGCTGCTTACAAACGGAATGGTCGTTTTGGTGCTCTTCACCACGTCTTCGTTCTTCCAGGTAATGTGAAGGTCGGTGTCGCGGGTAAGTTCCTGCTCGCCGTTCTCCTGAACGGCTACAGTTGCCTGGCCAGGGGTTGACGGAACTTTTTCACGTACTACAATGGCGTTGCTCTGCCATACGGTGATACCAATTACAAGGCCCAGAATCATCTGGAGCACAAGTTTGGTGCGGGCGCTCATGCCTTCCTTATTGTGCTTGAAAACCTTGATGTAGTCGTCTCTGAAGCCGATTCCGCCACACCAGACGGTGGTGAATATGAGCAATAATATATAGATGTTGGTTAGATCGCAAACCAGGAGCACTGCTGCCAGAATGGATACGATTATGATGATGCCGCCCATGGTGGGGGTACCTTTCTTGCTAAGCTGGCCTTCCAGTCCAAGGTCGCGGATGGTTTCTCCAATCTGCAGTTTCTGCAACCTGTGAATAATGTGCTTTCCTGCAAACAAGGCTACCAGCATGGCAATCACTGCGGCTGCAAAGGCCCTGAATGACAGGTAGGTCATCAGGCCCTGGCCGGGAATGTCATAATCTTTCAGTGCTTCAAAAAGGTGGTAAATCATATCGCTTCTATGCTGTTAAATACGTCTCTTACTACTTCTCTCTCGTCAAAATGGCGGTGTTCTGTTCCTATGATCTGATAGGTTTCGTGGCCCTTGCCGGCAAGCAGGATGGCGGCTCCGTCGGGGGCGGTCATTATTGCCGTGCGGATGGCCTCGGCCCTGTCTGCAATGCTGAGGGCTTTTGCCAGTCCGCGTGCGCTGAGGCCGGTTTTTATCTCTGCTATAATATCTTCTGTCTTCTCTGAGCGGCTGTTGTCAGAGGTGATGATAATGCGGTCTGCATACTTTTCTGCCACTGCGGCCATTTCCGGTCTCTTGGTGCGGTCGCGGTCGCCGCCGCAGCCGAAGACTGCTATTACCTGCTGGCCGTCCTTGGCGATGTCCTTAAGTGTGGACAGTACGTTCTCCAGGGCGTCCGGGGTGTGTGCATAGTCCAGTATGACGGAAAGGTTCCTGGGGCCTTTAAGGGTCTCCAGGCGGCCTTTTGCTGAATCCAGCTTGCTTATTCCTACCAGTGCCTCTTCTTTTGTTGCGCCAAGTTCAAGGGCGGTGGTGTAGATTGCCAACAGGTTGTAGGCGTTGTGGCGGCCAATAAGGCGGGTCCAAACCTCTTCTCCGTCAATCTTAAGCAACATGCCGTCAAAGCTTTCTTCCATAATGCGGCAATTGTGGTCTGCCATCGCTCCAAGGGCGTAGGTTACAACCCTTGCGGCTGTGTTCTGAACCATCACCTTGCCGTTTTTGTCATCGATGTTGGTGATGGCAACGGCGTCTGAGCCAAGTCCGTCAAAGAAGAGCTTTTTGCAACGGAGGTACTCTGCGAAGGTCTTATGGTAGTCCAGGTGGTCGTGGGTCAGGTTAGAGAAGATGCCTGCTGCAAAGTGCAGTGCTGCAACTCTTTGCTGTTCCATGCCGATGGAGCTTACCTCCATGAAGCAGTACTCGCAGCCTTCGTTCACCATGTCTGCCATCAGCCTGTTGATGGTTACGGGGTCCGATGTGGTGTTGGTGGTTTCCGTCTCTCTCTTTCCAACGTAATTGGCGATGGTGGAGAGCAGGCCGCAATTGAAGCCCAGGTTCATGAAGAGCTGGTGCAGAAGGGTGACGGTGGTGGTTTTGCCGTTTGTGCCGGTTATGCCCACCAACTTCAGCTTGCTGGACGGATGGTCGTAGAATTCGTCTGCGGCCTGGGCCAGTGCAAGTCTTGAATCATCGACCTTAATTGCCGTTACCTTTGCCAGCGCTGCTTCTACTTCCGGGGCAAGGGTGTCGGCGTCGTACATTACCACTGCGGCGCCCTTTTCTACTGCCTGGGGGATGTAGGCGTGGCCGTCTCCGGCAAAGCCTTTAACGGCTACGAACAGGCAGCCGGGAATAACTTTCCTGGAGTCTGCTGTTACAAGGCTTATATTTTTTCCGTTTATCTTCATTTTTACTTAAGAGTTATCTCTACAGTTTTTCCTTTACCAAGTTTGCCTCCGGCCGACGGGGTCTGGCTCTTTACGTGGCCTGTGCCGTGCCAGATGCAGGTGTAGCCTGCGTGCTCTATTGCATAGACGGCGTCCATCAGGCCGAGGCCTTTAACGTCCGGGATGGTTCCTTCTTCTATCTCCGGCAGAACCGGGGCTTCTATGCTTACAGAGTTGCTGCTCTTTTCCAGAACTTCTCCGGCATCGGGGTCAAAGGCGTAAATCTTATCTACTATTTCCCTGAAGGCAATTGCCGGGTTGTTACCGCCGTAAACTGCCTCTGATACATATACAGGCTTGGTGTACATTGTGACGATGGCGCTGTACTTGGGCTTGTCGGCAGGGAAGAAGCCTACGAAGGTGGCCTGGTACTGGCGTTTTCCGTCAATTTCACGCATGGCCTTGGTAGAGCCTTTTGCGTACTGCCTTTCGATCACCATCTGTGCGGTTCCGGTCTTTCCGGCGATGGGCACTTTTGCGCCGTACAAACGCCTGTGTCCTGTTCCGTGGGGGTTGCTTACTACGCCGCTCAGTGCGCTGCGAAGGCTGTCTGCGGTTTTTCTGGAGCAGATGCTGGCGTTAAGTACTGACGGGCCGAATACCTTCTCTACGTGCGGTCCGCGGCCGATGCTTTCTGCCAGGTAAGGCTTCATCATCTTTCCGCCGTTTGCAATTGCATTGTAGAAGGTAAGTATGTGCAGGGGAGTCTCCTTCACGGTATAGCCAATGGCTACGGAAGGCAGATCGGTTGCGCTCCAGTACGGGCTGTCGGGGTTCGGCAGCTGCGGAGTTGCAAGGCCCTCGAGGTCAAAGTCCATAGGACTGTCGCCCATATGATAGAGGTACAGTTTGTCCAGCATCTTGTGCGGATCCTGTTTGTAGTTCTGCAGGGCCAGGTAGCGGAAGGCGTAGTTGGACGATATCTCCAGGCAGTGCCTGATGGTGATGGAGTCCTTCTTCTCCCTTGCCATGTAGTTGGTAATATAGTGGTCCTGGCCGAACATCGGGTACTTGGGCACTATACCTCTGTTGGTAGGTATTTTTTGGTCGATGGAGATGAGTCCGTCTTCCAGCAGACTCATTACGGTTGTCACCTTGAATACGGATCCGGGTTCGCCGGCCTTGGTGACTGCCATGTTGTAGCTCTCTGAGAATCTTCCGGTAGAGTCCCTAAGCAGGTTGACCATAGCTCTGATGCCGCCGGTTTCTACGTCCATTACAACCATGCATCCTCCGTAGATGTTGGGGTTCAGGCCCATGCTGCTTCGCATTGCGCGGTCTGCCATGTCCTGGATGTCGATGTCTATGGTTGTCTTAAGGTCGTATCCGTTTTCTGCTGCTACCCAGGTACTGTCGTAGTTCTGGATCTGTCCGTGCAAGTCTGTATCCTTCAGCCACTTAACTCCGTCTTTGCCGTGCAGGAAGAAGTCGAATTTGCCTTCCAGGCCGATGTGGGTGTTGGTCTCCTGGTTGTTCTTTACGTAGCCGATGGTTCTTCTGGCCAGGCTTCCGTACGGGTACTGGCGGGTCTCTTCGCTTTCTACTATCATTCCGCCCTTGTTGGGGTCTTCGTTGAAGAGGGGCAGTTTCTTAAGTTCCAGCAGGTATTCGTGATCTACCAGTTTGCTCATCTTGACGTGGCGTTTGTTGTGCTCGCGTCCGTAGATGATGGCGTCGTAGTATTGTTTTGCGCTCTTGTCTTTGTTAAGCTTGGCAAGGCCTTCGGCCAGTTCCTTGGCCTTTTCTCTCCACTTCTTTTCTCCGTCGATGCCTTTCTGCTTCTGCTTGGGGGAGTCGCTGTTTTTGAGTTCCTCGAATTCTCTCTTTCTTACGGTGCAGTCCATGTAAACCCTGTACATCGGCAGGGACATTGCCAGCAGGCGGCCGTCGCGGGCCAGGATGGAGCCGCGGTCGGGGTAGAGGGCTTTCTTGTAGCTCTTGGGTTTGAACAGGTTCGCAATGCGGGGATCCGGCTCGTAGGTGAGCTGGATCTGTACTATCCTGCCGATGATGATCACGGCGGCAATCAAGTACATCAGGTATATCATATACAGCGACCGCCATATATGCTTCCCCGTCTTGCTATTTTTATCCTTGTTCATATAACAAATTAGTCTTCTAGTCTATCTGCAGGTTTTTCCGGGAGACCCACCTCTGAACCCTGTTCCCTCAAGAGATCTTCCACCGTATTCAATCGTCCAAGCCCCACCAGTTTCACCGTCTTCTGCGCGTGGAAAATCTTAAGGTCATTCACCTTCGCCCTGTTCTTCTCTACCTGCGCCAATGTGTTCTGCACCATCATGCTGGACATAATGATGAGCCATATCAAGAAGAAGGTATAGGCTATATGTATAAAGTATTTGTCAAGCCTCATCCTAAGGAGGAGTTCCCCCTTCAGGATGGCCATCACCACATTCTTAATTCCAACAAATACCTTTTTCATATCAATAATAATTAAACCCGCACTGCGGTGCGGAGCTTAGCGCTACGCGCACGGGTGTTACCCTGAATCTCCTCCTCCGACGGCAACACCGGCTTCCGGTCCAGAGCCTCGAACGGCGTCACCATGCGCCCGAAGACATCCTTCTCTTGCCTGCCATCAACGTTGCCCGTCTTAATGAAGTTCTTCACCATACGATCCTCAAGGGAATGATAGGTGATGATGGCTAGTCTTCCGCCGGGGGCAACTACGGCGGGGAGTGCCTTCAGGAACTTCTCCAGCGAGCGCATCTCCTGGTTGACCTCTATACGCAGCGCCTGGTAAACCTTTGCCAGGAACTTGTGCTCTGCCAACTTGGGCAGGGCAGGTGCAAGGGCCTTGTCAAGGTCTCCGGTGGTTGCGATTGCGGCCTTGGCCCTGGCAGAAACAATAAGATTTGCCAGGCGGCCGGGCTTGTCAACCTCGCCGTACAGCCGCAGAATGCGCTCAAGGTCTGCGGCCTCGTAGGTGTTCACAATGTCTGCTGCGCTAAGCGGAGCCTGCGTATTCATGCGCATATCCAGGGGAGCATCGTACCGGAAAGAAAAACCTCTTTCGGGAGTGTCGAACTGGTGCGAAGATACACCCAGGTCTGCCAGTACGCCGTCTGCCTTAGCGGGCAGGCCTTTCTCTTTGCTCAGAAGCTCAAGGTAGTTCTGCACAAAGCGGAAGTTGTTGTGTACCAATATCAAACGCTCGTCGTTGGGGGCGTTTTTCAATGCATCGGTGTCACGATCGAAGGCGATGACCTTGCCACTGCCATCTAAGCGTGAAAGTATTCCGGCGGTGTGACCACCGCCTCCGAATGTGGCATCGATATATAGTCCTGATGGATTGGTAACCAGTGTGCTGACGCTTTTTTCAAGCAGCACGGGTATGTGATATTCGCTCATCTCCTGCCCTCCTATCTCTGTTGAGATAATTCCTGGGCAAGTGCTTGATAATCACTGGTTGACATCTCTTTCTCCCGATACGCTGCCGCATCCCAGATCTCAATCTTGAAGCCTTTGCCTGCGAAAATCACATCTTTTGTAAAGCCTGACATTTCTATCAGGTTTGCTGGAATGGATATGCGGCCAAGCTTCGGATCCGGAACAACCACGGCGCTGTCCTGCATATACTTTCTCCAGAAGTTGGCGTGATTGGGATTGAAGAAATTTAATTTGCTTTTAATAGACTCTGCCTGCTGCTGCCACTCTTCGAAAGTGAACATCTCAAGACAGTTTTGGTAGATGTCTTTATGCAGGACGAACTTCATCTCGCATTCGGGGGCTACAAGCGCCTTCAGGCCGGCAGGGAAAACCACTCTTCCCTTGTCGTCCAGCTTGGCTGCGAAGTCTCCTATGAATGTAGAAATGTTCGTCATCTTCTATAACTTTCACGCTTGGGTACAAAGATAAGAAAAAGTTTTCCATTTTCTTCCACTTTCTCCCAAATTTTTCCACAATATTTTTCACATTTTTTTTCACCGGTCTTCGAGGCCCATTTGAGTGCGGTGGACAAGGTGTTCTGAGCGCGGTGTGCAAAGTGTCCCTGGATTAGGACACCTTGCACGAAAAACCCATAAAAACGTGTCAGGTGTCCCAATTTAGGGACACCTGACACGGTCATTCAAGTTTTTAGAGCGGGAATTACTCTTCCCAAACCAAATAGGCGGAAACCAGCCAGAAATTCATCTCGTTCTTCTCCTGGTTCATCGGCTGGGCGGTGGGGATGCTTATGCCAAGGCGGTGAGCGCCCGCAGCAAGATCCTCAAGGGGAATGATAACCGGCTCTACGCTGGAACCGGGGCACCAGTTGGAACGGGAGTAGTCAGAAGAGGCGATAATCTCGTCAATCTCCTTTTCTACGCGCTTGGGACCCTGAGCTGTCCAGCCTACGTAAGCGGCTGTGCGTTTTTCTGTCCATTGGCCGGAGGTGGGATTAAAGCGGCGGAAGGATGCGCAGTCCGTGCGCCAGGGAGTGAAGTCCAGAACGGCTTCCCCGTCAAGCAAAACAATGTTCTGCTGAGGGGTGAACTCGTCGCCCGCGCTGTGGCCGCCATGGCCTGTGGTGATATAGGCAAGATGTGCCTTGGAAGGCACCTGAGGCAGCTCAAAGTCAACTTCCAGGGTTTTGCGGGCAAAGATGTCAGGGTATTCCTGGCCAAAGTAGTACATGGTGTTAACCAGCGGTAATACATGCTGCTTAGGCAGCGGAGTGTACTCGTTACCGGTCTCTTCTACGTCAATATCGACAGAAGCGATATAACCTTCAGGGGTCCATGTATCAATGAAAACACCTATGTAGGCATCGCCCTTCAAAAGGGAGAGGCGGTCTGTGATGTCGGCTGTCCAAACGGCTTCCGGGGCCCATCCATCAATGTAAACGGGGCGGTTCTTGCTAACCTTGGCGGTGTCAAGGCGGCTGTAGTAGCCAACGCCGAAGGGGGTCATGAAGCGCAGCAACTCTGCAACGGGAGCAAAGCCTTCGCTTGCAGCAACTCCCACCAGCTTCTCATACGCGGTTGAATCCACGGCGGGATAAGCTGCTTTTTCTGCGGCAACGGTCATCATGTTGATGTCCGATCCTTCCGGGATTACGAACACAGATCCGCTCTTGTCCCAGCGGTCTCCGGCAGACTCTACGCGAACGGTGATGGTGGCCTTAACGGCCCTCTGGTAGTCCGGGAGGCTTATTTTCTTAAGGATGATGCGGCCGTTCCCAAGGCGGATAATGCCGTCAGCATCGGCATCCTGGAAGGCACCGATTGAATCCGGAACCCAGTGGAGTGCTTCCTTCTGGAATACGGAAAGATGGGTGTCACCTACGCTCTTGTAGGTCTTTGTGCAAGAGGCCGCAATGGCGCCCAATATGCATGCGATTGCAATGATTCTTTTCATGAAATTATTCGTTAAAAGTTATGACCTGACCAGAGCCGCGGTAAACCTGCACGGGACCGTCCATCTCTATGGCAAGGACGGTCATGTCAGGGTCAAGAGCCTCTTCCGGCACGGAGATCTCCAGCAGGCCCGGAATGTCGTTCCAGGACTGTTTGTTGAAGATTTTCCAACTGGGAGCAAGGCTGCTGCCTACAACGCGGATGTTCTTGATATGGTCCACCAGGCCTTTCACCTGAACCGTACCAAGCGGTTTATAAGGAAGATATATATATAGGATATCTCCTGTAGAATTCAACGTAGTATAAGCCTTCACGTGCTGGTCAGGGATGCCGGCGCGGGTGCTGTAAACGGCCTCGGCGTGCTTGCCTATCCACTGCCCCAGCCGTCTTAGGACGTCAACTTCTTCCTGCGGAATGGTTCCGTCCTCTCGCGGACCGATGTCCAGCAGAAGGTTGCCTCCGCCGCTGATGCAGTCTACGAAGGTGCGCAGAATTATGTTGAAGTCCTTGAAGTTGAGGTCTTTATGCTGGAAACCCCAGGAATCGTTAATGGTATAGCAAAGCTCCCAGTAACGGTCTTCCGGACGAACCACGGGAACGCCCACTTCCGGTGTGCCGTAGTCTCCGTATCCCTGGATGCGGGAGTTGATGATGCAGGCAGGATTCCAGGTGCGCAGACTGTCCGTCAGTTCTTTGGCCTTCCAAGTTTCTGCGCTCTGCTCCCAATCCCCGTCAAACCACCAAAGATCCGGTCTGTAGGCATCCTGAAGCTCTTTTAGCTGAAGCATATCAAAGTCCAGGAAACTCTGCCAGCGCTTTGGCTCTGCGGCGATATCATAACGCGCCGGGCCGTTGCGGTAGATGTTGGGGTAGTCAGGATGGGACCAGTCTAGTAGGGAATAATAAAGCCCAAGCTTAACGCCGCGGGCGCGGACGGCCTCTGCAAAGGGAGTCAGCAGGTCACGCGCCGCAGGAGACATCTTGACAAGGCTTTTGTCATCTGCCTTGGTGTCCCAAAGAGCCACGCCGTCGTGATGCTTGGAAGTAATTACAGTGTAGCGTGCGCCGGATGCTGCAATCAGGTCCGCCCAAGCGGCCGGATCATAGTTACTGGCCGTAAACCTTTTGGCTTGGGCCATGTAGTCCTCGTGGGAAATCTGCCCGTTGTGGAAGGACCAGCTTTCGCCCACGCCGTCCACGGCATAGATGCCCCAGTGAATGAAGATGCCAAGCTTGGCGTCTTCGAACCACTGCATTTTGGCAGTAGTATCTTCTTTAACGGGAACGGCCCCCTGTTGTTGGCAGGAGGTCGAAACCAAACCGGCGGCCAAAATGGCCGTAAGTATTAGATTTTTCATACTCTTTCGATAGTGGCCTCGCGGTCAGGACCAAGGGATATGATAGAAATTTTAGCGCCTAAATAATTCTCTACGAATTTAACATAGTTCATGAAGGTCTTAGGCAGGTCTTCCTCTTTGCGGATGTCTGCAAGGCAGGTCTTCCAGCCAGGGAACTCTGTGTAAACAGGAGTTACGCGTCCGTCGGAAATATCGTAAGGGAAGCGGTCTGTCTCTTTGCCATCAACAAGGTAAGATGTGCATGCCTTGATGGTGTCGAAGGTATCCAGACAGTCAGACTTCATCATGATAAGGTCAGTAACACCGCTAAGGGTAACAGCGTATTTCAGTGCAACAAGGTCTATCCAACCGCAACGGCGGGGACGTCCGGTAACGGCACCATATTCGTGGCCGATGCGACGGAGTTCTTCACCGGTAGCGTCGAACAGCTCTGTAGGGAAGGGACCGCTACCCACCCTGGTGCAGTATGCCTTGAAGATACCGTAAACCTTGCCGATGCGGCAGGGAGCGGCACCCATGCCGGTGCATACGCCGCCGCAGGTGGTGTTGGAAGATGTTACAAACGGATATGAACCGTAGTCGATGTCAAGCATTGAGCCCTGAGCACCCTCTGCAAGGATGGACTGCTCTTTAAGAACATCGTCAACAAAGAATTCGCAGTCTACGAACTTGAAGGCCTTCATGCGCTCTACTGCTGCAAAGAAAGCATCCTCTTCCAGTGCGGCCTGGTCGAATTCAAAGTTGAGGTCAGCCAGCTGCTGCTTGTGCAGGTTTGTAAGTTTCTGGTACTTAGCGCGGAAGTCCGGGGTCTCGATATCACCCACACGTACTCCGTTGCGGCCGATTTTGTCACTGTAGCAGGGGCCGATGCCCTTGAGTGTCGATCCGATCTTGCCCTTGCCTGCGGCAGCTTCGCGTGCGGCGTCCAGCAGCCTGTGGGTAGGAAGGATAAGGTGAGCCTTGCGGGCGATGACGAGCTTCTTTTCAGGCTCTATTCCGGTGACCTTGCGGATGTTGTCGCATTCTGCGATGAATGATATGGGGTCCAGAACCACTCCGTTTCCGATGATGTTGGTGGAACCGTCCCTGAAGATGCCTGAAGGAATGCTCCTGACAACGAAGGACTGTCCGTCAAAGTGAAGGGAGTGGCCGGCATTGGGGCCGCCCTGGAAACGTGCGACTACGCCGTAACGGCCGGCAAGTACATCTACTATTTTACCTTTGCCCTCGTCTCCCCACTGAAGACCAAGGACAACGTCTATTTTGTGCATGGTGTTATTCATATTTTAGATTAGAACGGTAAATCGTCTCCTTCCTGGGGTGCAGGTGCAGGGCCCTGTGCGGTAAAGCCTGCGGGTACGTTGGACTGGTAGCCGCCCTGCTGGGGAGCTGCCTGATAGCCTGCTTCATTGTCACGCTCTGAGCGGCGGCCAAGGAGCTGGAGGCTGTCTGCGACAATTTCTGTGATGTAACGCTTCTGGTTAGCCTGGTCTGTCCAGCTGCGTGAACGCAGATGGCCTTCTACATAAACCTGGCTGCCTTTCTTGACGAAGCGTTCTACTGTGTCTGCAAGACCTCTCCAGGCAACGATGTTGTGCCATTCTGTGTTTTCCTGAAGATTTCCTGAGCGGTCACGGTAACGCTCTGTAGTTGCGAGAGTGAAAGTGGCCACCTTTGCATTGGCGCCGTTTTGAGAATTTCCTTCAAGGTAACGTACTGTTGGATCCTGACCCACGTTACCGATAAGCATTGCTTTGTTGAGTGACATAAAGTGTAGCGTTTTATTTGTTTCAAAGTTACGGAAACTTTATGAATCCAACAGAAAAAATCTAAGATTTTTTAAAAAATTTTTGGAAGAGCTCCGGTAAGGGTGGAATAGCCGGCCAAAGCTTGAAGCAACAGCCAGTTCTGGCCGGGAACATATGTGGCGCCCGCAAGTGCTATTTTATCCAGAAGTGAAGCCTTGAAAGAGGGCTCTTTGTAGTTGGCTTCTATGACGATTTTGCCGCGATGGCCGGGGATGGCTACAAAGTCTTCGGCCTGCAGCAATGTCAGTTCCTGCGCTGCGCCGGAAGCTGCGTAAATAATTAAGTCGCAGGATTTTACGGCGTTCTTTAGCTCCTGCGCCGGACAAACGGCAAAGCCATATTCCTGACGGCTCAAAGCAAAACCGGCAGCCTTCTCCTGAGTGCGGTTAAGTAGCATCACGTCGTAGCCAAGCTCGGCGGCAGCAACAGCCGCAGCGCGGCCCGCCCCGCCACAGCCTACCACCAGGGCTTGCCCCCCGCCGGGGTATAGCTCGTCAAATTTCTGACGGAAGAACTTGTGGACTTTAACGTGGAAGGAAGCGCCGAACTCGCTCAGGAACTCCCTGGTTATCCCCGGGAAGCAAACCTCCGCCGTGCTAAGAATCACGGCAGAAAAATCTGTGTTGTCTCCCAGAATGCCGTCGTCGGTTTTAACCGCAAGATTCACCGCGCCGGCCTTCATTGCCGGTCCGGTGATGGCGCCAAGGCCGTCGGCCGTCAGCGCAACTATCTGTTCGTATGCTTTCTCTTTGAAGGGAGCGGTAACGTTAACCCCCTGATAAGAATCCAGAAATCTCTTCCAAAGTGCCTGGAAATCAGTACCTTCAAGAAGCTCGTAAGGCCACTGCCCGTCGTAGGCGCGGCGGAAGAGCTCCGGGCTTCCGGAGTGGCCGATATTGCTGCCTATTAGTCCGAAGCGTTTCATTTCTGACGCTGGCGCACGGCCTCGTAAAGAAGGATGGCGGCAGAAACAGAGACGTTCAGGGAATCAAGGCGGCCCAGCATGGGGATGCGGATGTGGGCGTCAGCGGCCATTCGCCATACCGGCGTCAGGCCTGTAGCCTCTGTGCCCATAACCAGTGCGGTACCGCCGTGCATATCAGTTTCGTAGTAAAGCGACGAATCCTGAAGCTGTGCGGTAAGAATCTGTATCTTTCTGTCTTTCAGGTATTTGATTGCCTCTGCCGATGTTGCTGTAACAACCGGAACGGTAAAGATGGCACCGATGCTTGCCCTGATAAGATTGGGGTTGAAGAGGTCTGTCAGCGGGTCGCAGATAATGACGGCGTCAGCCCCTGCAGCATCGGCGCTGCGCAGCACTGCGCCCAGGTTGCCCGGCTTCTCTACAGACTCCAGGACCATGACAAGCGGATTCTCCGGCAGGGCCAGCGAAGCCAGCGTACGCTCCGGCGTAACTACTTCTGCTATAATACCTTCCGTGCCTTCGCGGTAGGCAATCTTAGAGTAAACAGAATTGCTTACCTCAATGACGGGAGATTCCCGGTCAGGCCGGGAATGACTGTTTAAGTATTCCTTCAGCAGGGGAGTCTCGTTTGTCAGGGAAAGAATCTCCGGGCAAACGAAAACGGTATCAAGGACAAAGCCGGCCTCCAGCGCATGCTCCAGCTCACGCCTTCCCTCAAGTACAAAAAGACCCTTCTGGCGTCTCTCTCTGGATTTCTCCTGCAACGCCATCAAAGTCTTTATCTTAGGATTCTGTCCTGATGTAATTACCTCTGCCATGGTAGGTTATAAATTGTAGTTATATAGGGTTCCAAAAGTTTGGAACCCTATATAACTAAATTGCTATATTGTCTTTTCCGGCCTCATCTGAGGGAAGAACAACACATCCTGAATGGTAGTCTGGCCCGTCATGAACATAGTCAGACGGTCGATACCCATACCAAGACCGGAAGTCGGAGGCATACCATATTCAAGAGCACGAACAAAGTCGTAGTCAATGAACATAGCCTCATCGTCGCCGCCGGCCTTAAGCTTAGCCTGATCCTCAAAGCGCTCAAGCTGATCTACAGGGTCGTTCAACTCAGAGTATGCATTTGCCAGCTCCTTACCGCAAACAAAGAGCTCGAAGCGCTCTGTAAGGGCAGGATTGCTGCGATGCCTCTTGGTAAGAGGAGACATCTCTACTGGATAATCAATCACGAAGGTAGGCTGAACGAAGTTTTTCTCACAATACTCGCCAAAGATAGCATCGATCAGCTTGCCGACACCCATTGAAGGAGTAATCTCTACATTCAGCTTCTTGCAGACAGCACGAAGCTCGTCAACACCCATGCCGGCAACATCGACGCCAGCATATTCCTTGATGGCATCAAGAATGCCGATGCGGCGGTAAGGAGCCTTGAAATCAACCTCGTTGCCATTGATAACCACCTTGGTAGTACCGTTAACAGCGGTGGAAACCTTCTCAAGCATCTTCTCTACGAACTCCATCATCCAGAGGTAATCCTTGTAGGCAACGTAGATCTCCATGCAGGTGAACTCGGGGTTGTGGGTCTTGTCCATACCCTCGTTGCGGAAGTCCTTTGCGAACTCGTAAACACCAGGGAAACCGCCCACAATCAGCCTCTTAAGATAAAGCTCATTGGCAATTCTCATGTAAAGAGGAATGTCCAGTGCGTTGTGGTGGGTGATGAAAGGACGTGCGGTTGCGCCGCCCGGAATAGCCTGAAGGATAGGAGTTTCCACCTCAAGGCAGCCTGCGGCGTTGAAGTATTCGCGCATGGTGGCAATGATCTTTGCCCTCTTAACGAATACATCCTTAACCTGGGGATTCACGATAAGATCCACATACCTCTGACGGTAGCGGAGCTCCGGATCGGTGAAGGCGTCGTGTACCTTGCCATCGGCCTCCTTTACGATAGGAAGCACTTTGAGGGACTTGCTAAGTACGGTAAGCTCTTTAGCGTGTACGGACAGCTGGCCGGTCTGGGTAATGAATGCAAAACCCTTGATGCCCACGATATCGCCGATATCAAGAAGCTTCTTGAAAACGGTGTTGTACATGGTCTTGTCTTCTCCGGGGCAGATTTCGTCACGTTTGACATATACCTGGATACGGCCGCTTTCGTCCTGAAGCTCCATGAAAGAAGCTGCGCCCATGATTCGGCGTGACATGATACGGCCTGCAATGCATAAATCCTGAAGATTGTTCTCTTCCGGTTTGAATTTAGCTGCAATCTCTGCTGCGTTTGAATTAACCGGATAGAGCGGAGCGGGGTAAGGTTCAATACCCAGCTCCCTTAATTTTGTCATAGACTCCCTGCGGAGTATTTCCTGTTCACTAAGCTGCTGATTTGCCATTTCTAAATAGTTAAGAATTGCAAATATATATATTTTTAGTTAAATAGCACAATTTAGAATCTGACACCTACGGTAAAGTTTGCAACCCAGTCTTCCATATGCAGTTTTACATTCGATTCGGTAGAGAAGCGGATGTCGTTTATAAGCGCCTTTGCGGCCATGTAAACATGCGAATTAAGCCTGTAAACTATGGCTGCCCTTGCGATGCCGGTCAGGAAGACTTTATGCTTGGTTTTGACAAGCTTGCTGATTTCTGTCAGGTAGGATGAACCGTCCGGCAGGTCGAAATCCTTCAACATCGTAAAGATGTTTTTATTGAAAAATACCAGCATCGGAGCGGCCGACAGGTGAAGGAGGAACTTGCCCTGATTAGGGGTAAAGTTGTAGCCGTATCCGATACCGGCTCCGGCCTGATAGAATTCCATGGACTCCAGACCTCCTCCGATAACTGCAACTACGGGATCCTTCGCCTCAAGTTTGCCTGACATGAACAGGGCGTATGCCGTAACAGAGCCGGAAGACCTTTTCTGGATTAAACCCTGAGTCATTGCTGCCGGCAAAGAGTAATGCTTGGAATTGAATACGTAGTATCCGTCCAGTATGGTGGCTTTAAGCCTTGTGTCACCCTTGCTGATTGGCAGCGCCATGCCGGGAAGAATGCTGGCGCTCAGCTTTCCGGAAAGCCTGTCTGTAGAGTGGCTGCGGAATTCAACGCCGAACCGCTGTTTGTATAATGTCAGGTTAAGGTCTTTTGAGTAACCCTTTGTCATGTCGAACGAGTAGGCCAGGTACAGGCCTCGGAAGCCGGCTCCCACACCCACTTTTCCACTTACGTTGGAATGGAGACTGGCGCTGATATTTCCGAAGGTGGGGATATCTTTACCCTTGACCGTAGCAAACAGTCCGGCAAAATTGGTTGTGGCGGTAATGAGCCAGTCGTGCTCCGGCACGCCTATGAATGATGGATCGATGTCGCTGGGATTGCGGTTGTCAATCATTTCCATGAATAAGGCAACGCCCTTTTGGAAGAGGGACGAATCGGCAGGCTGCTTAGCCAACAGGGTGCACGGAAAAAGGGTCAGGCTCAGGGCCAGAAAGAGTCTGGTATAGAATCGCATAAATATGTGGTTTTTGCAAATTTACAAAAAAATCCTGTTGCGCTGGTAAAATCGGAAGATTTTTATTAATTTTGTAAAATATGAATACTGTAGAGCGCAAATGGATTATTAAAGAGACCTCGAACCCCGAGGCCGTAAGCCGTTTGTCTGCAGAATTGGGCATCGACCCCGTACTGTCACAGCTTCTTGTGCAGCGTGGCGTCACTTCCTTCGAGGATGCCCGTGCCTTCTTCCGCCCGAACCTTGACTCCCTGCACGATCCCTTCCTGATGAAGGATATGGACAAGGCCGTGGAGCGTCTTCGCAAGGCCGTTATTTCCGGTGAAAAAATCCTGATTTACGGAGACTACGACGTGGATGGCACTACTGCCGTGGCTCTTGTGTATTCATTCCTCAGCCGCTTTACAAAGCGCATCGATTTCTACATCCCTGACCGTTATGACGAGGGTTACGGTGTCTCCAGCAAGGGTATTGATTGGGCCGCAGAGAACGGTTTCAAGTTGATAATTACCCTTGACTGCGGTATCAAGGCAGTGCAGAAAGTGGCTTACGCTGCTTCCAAAGGCATCGATGTTGTCGTTTGCGACCATCATCTTCCGGACGAAGAACTTCCTGCTGCCGTTGCCGTACTGGACCCTAAGCGCGAGGATTGCCATTATCCGTTCGATGATCTTTGCGGATGCGGAGTGGGCTTTAAGCTGGTTCAGGCTTATGCCCAGATAGAGGGTATCGCCTTTGAAGAGCTTCTTCCGCTGCTGGACCTTCTGGTTGTGAGCATCGCCTCCGATCTTGTCTCCGTAAGGGGAGAGAACAGGGTGCTGGCGCACTTCGGCCTTAAGAGGCTGAACGAGCAGCCCCGCAAGGGCCTGCAGGCCATCATCAACCTGTCCAATTTGGAAAGCAGTCATGTTACCATTGACGATATCGTCTTTAAAATCGGTCCAAGAATCAATGCCGCCGGCCGTATGGAAACAGGCCGTCTTGCAGTTGAGCTTCTTACTGCGCAGGATGATGCCCAGGCGGCCCGCATCGCTTCCCAGATTAACGACAATAACAACGAGCGTAAAAGCATAGACCGTGAGATCACGCGCGAGGCCATAGAGATGGTAAGCAGCGGCAATTGTGTTGCGTCAGAGTATGCTACCATCGTTTACAACCCGTCCTGGAACAAGGGCGTCGTGGGTATTGTGGCTTCCCGTCTGGTAGAGGCTTTCTATAAGCCTACCTTCGTGCTTACTAAGTCCAACGGCTTCATTACCGGTTCCGCCCGCAGCGTCCGTGGTTTTGATCTTTACGATTCCATCGAATCGCAGGCAGACCTGCTGGAGAACTTCGGCGGCCATATTTATGCTGCCGGTCTTACCATGAAGGAAGAGAATCTGCCGGAATTCGCGCGCCGCATAGAGGAGTATGTTGCTTCGCATATCAGCAAAGAGGTTTCTACTCCTATTGTTGAGGTTGATTCAGTGCTTGATTTCTCTCACATTACGCCTAAGTTCTTCAGAATTCTTAAGCAGTTCCAGCCTTTTGGCCCGGGCAATGCTTCGCCGGTTTTCCTTACAGAGAATGTTTATGACGATGGCAATGGCCGCAAGGTGGGTCCTGCTGCTCAGCATCTTAAGTTGGAGCTTATTCAGGAGTCGCAGCCGTATCATCAGATTGGTGCTATCGGCTTCAATATGGCGGAGTATTTTGACCATATCAAGGCCGGTAATCCGTTCGATATCTGCTATTCTATCGTAGAGAATTATTATCGCGGCAATTCTACCATCCAGCTTCGCATTAAGGATATCCGTGAAAGGGAGGATGTAATCTAAGTCTATCGGTGGCAGGTGTGCCTTGCCCCGATCATTTCATAACCTCTTTTGCCGCAGCTAAATACTGGCCTTTACGTTGGGTATAGAGGTCTTGAAGAGTTTGTTCCAGATTATCTGAATGAGCCAGAAGAGGCCTGGAATCCAGACCTTGCGCCATCAGGCGGCTGGCTAGTTCCGGAACCGGAACGTCAAGCCAGATGCAGTAGGTGTGGTCGCGGACAAGGGCAAGATTTTCCGGATCCTGCAAGGTGCCACCACCTAAAGATAATACAGTCTTCTCTGCATCAGAAGCACTGATCAAGCTATGTAAAGTACTCTTTTCAAGAGCCCGGAAGGCGGTTTCGCCGTCTTCGGCGAAGATCTGTGCGATGCTCTTGCCGGCGCGGCGCTCGACCTCTGCGTCAAGATCCACCCATTTGCAGGAAAGCTGCGCCGCAAGTTCTCTTGCAGCACAGCTTTTTCCGCTGCCGGGCATCCCGGCAAAGGTAATTATCCTATATGTTGAATAAGTTTGGCTCATCGCCGTCAAAGGTGATATCGTCGATGCCCAAATCAATCACGTCGCCAGCCACAGCCTCCCGTTTTTTAGGAGCCGATGTCTCAGGTGCGGCAACCTCGCCGGGCAAAGCCTCCTCTTCGATAGGGCCGGATACTACATCGATAGGCTCATCCTCCTGGGGCTCCTCCTGCTGTGCCAGCTCCTCTTCCGGAACCGGAAGCGGCTCGCCGAAGGCAACGGCCTTAAGGTCGTAGGCACTGCACTTCTTGCCCTTGGCTGCAAAACCCTTCTTGCCTATAAACTCCTCTGCATCAATTGTTTCCGGCTGTCTGTGGGCGAACTTGCCACCAAAGGTAAGCTCTATCACAGGACGCGCATCGTCACTGATAGCAACAAGATAGCTGCCCTTGGAATCCGCAATGAAACTGAGCGGAGTATTGTCGCTAACCGGGAAGCTGAAACGCTTCACGTAGAAGGCCTTGGCCGCGCCGTCCCAATAGAGGGCGGTATATGTCCTGCCAGTATCAAGTTTCTCAATGCTGAGCAGGTCTCCCTGGTAACGGTTGCTAAGGTCGTAAGAAGTGGTGTAGAAGGTTCCGTTCTTGAAGATGGCAAGAATCTTGTCCTCTCCGCTGAACTGACCCAGATGAATGCCGCGGCCGTCCTCGTTAAGACGCTGAACGTCAGCATCGAACCAGATGTCCTTGCCGCTGATAGTAGATACACCCTTGTTCTTAAGGGTAATCTTCTGGATGGCGTTCTTGGTTACAAGATTGCCCCTGGAAGCGCGTCCCTTGATGGCCAGGGTAGAGAAGTCGTACTCAATTGAGCTCTTCTTAAGCATAGGCTTCGGGCGGAAGGTAACCCTTACGCTCTCTGCCTCTCCGTTGTGGTTCACGGTCATCCACATTATCTGTGAACCCGGCTTGCCCTGGGTTATGTCGTACTCCTTGTCACGGGTGACGGAAGTAATGTTGAAGCGCTTTGCGTAGTAAATGGACGACTTGCCGTCGCGATATATTACATTATATATGGTACGGTCGTCGCCACGGTTGAAGACGTCGGCAAAAATCAGATCCTTTGCGATGAAGGCCTTGTCCGTAACCTTTGTTACGCGGTACTTGCCATCTTTGCCGATGGTGATGATCTCGCTAAGGTCGGAGCAGTCGCAAATGTACTCGCCGCCATCGTCCCTCTTGAGGCCGATGCCCACGAAGCCCTCGGCCAGATTGGCATACAGCTTGGCGTTGTTGTTTACTACCTTCGTTGCTGCAATTGTCTCAAAATTAGTTATTTCCGTAAGGCGAGGGAACATGTCGCCGTACTTCTTCTTAAGAGACTTGAACCAGTCGATGGTATATTTTGTAAGGTGCTCCAGCTTGTCGCGGAGGTCTGCAATCTGCTCTTCTATGCCGCGGATCTTCTCTTCTACGGCCTTAACATCGAACTTGGAAATCTTGCGGACCGGTTTTTCTACCAGTTTGAGGATATCGTCCATGACGATCTCCCTGCGAACCATGTTCTGGTACTGCTTCATGGCATCGAACACCTCTTGAAGCTGAATCTCCCAGGTCTTCTGATCCTGCTCCAGGACCTTGTAAATGCGGTTCTCGAAGAAGATCTTCTCAAGGGAATTGTAGTGCCAGTCGTCCTCAAGCTCGTCCAGCTTTATCTGCAGCTGGCGGCCCAGAAGCTCCTTGGTGTGGTTGGTGCTGTACTCAAGTACATCTTTCACGCTCAGGAACTGCGGCTTGTTGTCCACAATCACGCAGGCGTTGGGGGCGATGGTAGTCTCGCAGTCCGTGAAGGCATAAAGGGCGTCAATCGTCTTGTCCGGGGATACGTCGTTGGGCAGGTGAATCAGAATCTCCACCTTTGCCGTGGTCATATCCTCAATCTTCTTGATCTTGATTTTGCCCTTGTCCTTGGCCTTCAGTATGGTATCGATCACCTGGCCGGAGGTCTTTCCGTAAGGAATCTCCGTTATGGCGATGGTGTTCTTGTCAATTTTCTCTATGCGGGCGCGAACCTTTATCATGCCGCCACGCTTGCCGTCCATGTATTTGGAACATTCGGCGAATCCTCCGGTAGGGAAGTCCGGATACAGTTCGTACGGCTCACCTTTCAAAATGGCTACCGATGCGTCCAGAAGCTCGTTGAAGTTATGGGGCAGAATCTTTGACGCCATACCTACGGCGATGCCCTCCGTACCCTGTGCAAGCAGCAGGGGGAAGCGGACCGGCAGCTCTGTAGGCTCCTGGTTACGTCCGTCGTAGGAAGTCATCCAGTTGGTAATCTTGGGGTCGAAGACAACCTCTTTGGCAAACTTGCTAAGGCGGGCCTCTATGTAACGGGGCGCTGCGTTGCTGTCTCCGGTAAGAATGTTACCCCAGTTTCCCTGGCAGTCTACGGTGAAGCCTTTCTGGCCCAGCTGGACCAGGGCTCCCAGAATGGAGGCGTCTCCGTGCGGATGGTACTGCATTGCCTGACCCACGATGTTGGCCACCTTGGTAAAGCGGCCGTCGTCCATCTTGTACATCGCATGCAGCACGCGCCTTTGTACGGGCTTCAGACCGTCCACAATGTGCGGCACGGCCCTGGCAAGGATAACGTATGAAGAATAGTCAAGGAACCAGTCCTTGAACATTCCGGACAACTTGTAGCGGGAACCGTCTTCCCCAATCAACTTGTTGAACCGTCCGCTGGGCGCTGCGGAATCATCCAGTGGTTCTCCGCCGTCGTCCAGGGGTTCTTCTTTAATATCGTCCCATTCTTCGCTCATCTTCTTTCTTCTGTATTAATCTTCGTATCCGAATCTTCTCAACTCTTTGCGGCTGGTGCGCCAGTCGCTGTCAACTTTTACAAACAGGCTCAGGAATACCTTCTTCTGGAAGAAGTCTTCCATCTCTATGCGGGCTGCGGTGCCAAGACGCTTCATCGCCTCTCCCTTCTTGCCTATCAATATGCCTTTCTGGGAGTCACGCATAACGTAGATGACAGCGCTGATGTCGTACTTTTCCGGGCCCTCCAGGAACTGCTCTACTGCCACCTCGCAGCAGTAAGGAATCTCTTTGTCGTACAGCAGAAGTATCTTTTCGCGGATAATCTCAGATGCAAAGAAACGCAGGTTCCTGTCTGTAAATGTATCTTTGTCGTACCAGGGCGGGCTTACCGGCAGGTGCTCTACTATGGTGTTGTAAACATTCTCTAGGTTGAACCTTTCCTGTGCTGATACAGGGAAGATAATTGCCTTGGGAAGCTGTTCCTGCCACCATTGCATCAGGCCGGCAACCGTCTTCTGGTCACTGATGTCAATCTTGTTTATTACCAGGATTACCGGGCACTCCAGTCTCTTCAGCTTGGCAATGTATTCTGCGTTTTTGTCCGCCTTCTCTACTACGTCAGTGACGTAAAGGATGACGTCTGCGTCGCCAATGGCAGTGTCTACAAAATTCATCATGTTCTGCTGCAGGCGGTAGTTGGGCTGAAGTATGCCCGGAGTGTCGGAATAAACAATCTGGTAATCTTCTGTATTGACAATACCCATGATGCGATGCCGGGTAGTCTGTGCCTTAGCAGTGACTATGGACAGCTTTTCGCCCACCAGGGCGTTCATGAGTGTAGATTTTCCTACGTTCGGATTGCCTATTATGTTGACGAATCCGGCTTTGTGCTTCTTTTGGGTATTGTCCATTTGCAGATAGATTAAATGTAAGCTCCCATTTTAAGGATGTTGGCCTCGTTCTCTGAAAGGTAGCGCCATTCGCCACGCTTCAGACCCCTCTTGGTAAGACCTGCAAAGTAAACGCGGTCAAGGCCCTTGACGTCGTAGCCAAGGTGCTCGAAGATCCTGCGTACGATACGGTTCTTGCCGGAGTGGATTTCGATACCAATCTTCTTGTGGTTGCTCTCGTCAACATACTCAAGTTCGTCTGCCTTGATGGGGCCGTCTGCCAGCTCGATGCCTTCCAGAATCTGCTGGTAGTCTTCCTGGGTGAGGTCCCTGTCAAGGGTAGCCTGATAGATTTTCTTCTTGTCGTATGAAGGGTGTGCAAGCTTCTCTGCTACGTCACCGTCGTTGGTGAACATGAGTACGCCGGTGGTGTTCTTGTCCAGACGGCCAACGGGGAATACCCTTGCGTTGCAGTTCTTAAGAAGATCCATCACGGTCTTGTCTGCGTGAGGATCGCTTGCTGTTGTAACATAGCCCTTGGGCTTGTTCATTACGATATAAACCTTGCTTTCTCCGCGAAGAAGCTCACCGTTGAAGCGTACTTCGTCGTTGAAGATGTTAACCTTGGTACCAAGCTCGGTTACCACAACGCCGTTTACTGATACTACGCCGGCCTGAATCATGGTGTCGGCCTCGCGGCGTGAGCATACGCCTGAATTGGCGATGAACTTGTTAAGACGAACCTCGTCCTTTGCAATTACCTCTACTGTTGCAGGGGCTTCCATCTTTGCGGCGATGGGTTTACGGTTGATCATTCTGTCTATGCCGTCCTCGCGCTTCTTGCGGGGGCCGCCGAATGAAGGTTTACGGCCGAATGCGGGTTTACGGCCAAAGCTCTTGTGGTCTCCGCCAAAGCTCTTGCGGTCGCCTGATGACCTGCGGCCTTCGCCGTAGCTCTTGCGCTCTCCGCTGAATGCGGGCTTGTCACCGTAGCTTCTGCGCTCGCCGTAAGGCTTGCTGTAGGTGCGACGGCCTTCGCCGCCTTCTTCGCCTTCGTGGCTGCGGAACGGCTTACGCTCGCCGTAAGGCTTGCGGTCTCTGTTAAAACTCTTGTGCTCTCCAAAGGAGCGACGCTCGCCACTGGGGCGATGCTCACCGTTTGAACGGTGTTCACCGAATGAACGGTGCTCTCTTTTCTTAAAATCTTCCATTGTGTTAAAGACCCTCTCGGGCATTTTTAAAAAATGTTGTTTAAAGGCCCTCACGGGCGTTTTTTGTTTATTTCAAGTTAAACTTGTACGTAATTGTGCCGTCCTGCAGCACAGGTGCGTCCGCTGCCTGGTTGAAGACGGTTTTCATAGCAGCCTTGCGGGCTTCTGCCCAAAGGGTGCTGTTGGATGTGGTGGTTCCCGGAGCACCGGGCTTTGCCTCTACCACCTTGCCATACTGGTTCACCTTCACGGCTACTACCACTATACCGGATTCCTGGACGGGATAGGCCGGAACGGGGATGTTTCCGTTAACCACTGCGCGGCCTTTTACGCCGTTGGGGTCTCCGTCAACCTTACCGTAGGTAGTGTTGCCTTTGGGATGTCCGGCTTTAAGTTTGTCGCTTACGGTAGATGCGGTCTGGGGCGCCAGGGTGTCCTTTTCTGCCTTATTGTTGGCCGATGTGAACAGGGCCCTGTTGTCTATGGGCTTTTCACGCGGGGGCTCCTTGACTTCTACGTCGCCTTTGTCGCCTACAGTTGCCTCCGGGGCCTTGTTGGGCTTTTTGCCAACATGCTTGGCTTCGGAGCGCTGCACAAGCTCGTGCTCCCTGGACGGGTCCGGCTCTTCTGCCTGCGGCACCTGGTCCGTGACCTTCTGCTCCATTGGCTCGATATCCTGAACCTGGGTGAAGTCGATCACGAAACTTTCTTCCGGCGGCGGAGGGTCAAGGTAAGTCAGGCCGTTGCAAAGCAGCGTGACCGCCAGCCCTGCGTGAAGGCCGACGGCAAGCAAAACGCCGCCCAACTTGCTGCGTTGGTTGTTCTTTTCCCTTAACTGCCAGTAACTCATTTTATTCCGGTGACGTTGCCAGTATAACCTTGTAATGATTTCTCTTTGCTATGTTCATCAGGGCCACAACCTCTTTGACGGGCACGGTCTCGTCAGAGTAGATAGAGAAAGTAGGGTCTTCCTCTGTCTGCAGCAGTTCTACCAGTGCGTCCTCTACCTGCGCGAAGGGCAGGGGAGTCTCTTCTCCGTTGATGTGGTAAGTGAACTTATTGTCCTGGTGCCAGTCCTTCACTGATACGCTGACGGTTGCCTTATCAGACACCTGGCCAGTGCTCTTGGGGAGCAAAAGCTTAAGTGCGTTGGGGTTAACCAGCGTAGAAGTAAGCAGGAAGAAGATCAGCAGCAGGAACACAAGGTCTGTCATGGATGACATACCTGTTTCTGACAGGACCTTTGTGGTGCGTTTAAGTGCCATTGCTTATTCCTCCGATGCGGGTTCGTGAAGTACGTCCATGAATTCGATGGTAGCGTTCTCCATCTTGAATACCAGGTTGGAAATCTTGGATGTAAGGAAGTTGTAACCGAAGTATGCGATGATACCCACAACAAGACCTCCTACGGTGGTGATCATTGCGGTGAAGATACCTCCTGACAGGGTGCTGATGTCAACGTTGCTGCCGGCGGTGTACATGTTGAAGAAGGCCTGAACCATACCGATCACGGTTCCAAGGAAACCGATCATAGGTGCGCCTCCGGCGATGGTGGCAAGCATAGGCAGACCTTTCTCAAGGCGTGCGATCTCTGCGTTGCCGGTATTCTCTACGGATGCCTGGATGTCGCTGAGGGGACGTCCAATCCTTTCGATACCCTTCTGTACCAGACGTGCGACAGGTGAGTCGTAATGCTCGCACAGATCAATTGCAGACTTGATTTTGCCGTCGTGGATATAATCCCTGATGTCCTTCATGAAGTTCTTGTCAATCTGGCCGGCCTTCTGGATGAGCCACCATTTCTGACCGAAGATGTAAATTGCAATCACAGAAAGGATTGCGAGGACAATCATCAGGAAACCGCCCTTAGCTGCCATGCTAAGGAGGTCAAAACTCTGCTCCGTTACAGCCTGTGCTGCGGTTGCTCCTGTTTCTACGGCGCTCTGCGCTACATCATTGATTGCTTCTGCGACGCTGTCGCCCTGAATGAAAAGTAGGTTCGAAATCATATTTTTGCAGTATTGTTATAATCTTTTAATACAACCTGCAAAAATAGTGAAAAATTAGATTATTAGCAATTATTACCAGTGGTTATAGTGGATTTTTTCCGGATTCCACTTGTCTTTCGGCTGATCTTCGCCTGCGGGATGGCCGATTGGAACAATCGCAAGGGGTAAAACTCCTTCCGGAAGATCAAGCGCATCCTTCATCATGTTCATCCTGGGTTCGATGGGATAGCAGGCTGTCCAAACGGCTCCAAGACCCTGTGCCTCAACTGCCAGGAGAAGGTTCTCTGTTGCGGCTGAGCAGTCCTCGAACCAGAACTCGTTGGGAACTTCCTGGGGCTCTGCATCAGGCTGGCCGAAGGGCTTGCGCATCATGCTGGTTTTTCCGCATACTACGACAACTGCGCCGGCGTTGGTGAACATGGATCCCTGACGGTCCTGTCCAAAGATTTGCTCAATGCGCAGGTGGTCTGTCAGAACTACGAATTCCCAAGGCTGGAAGTTCATTGCGGTAGGAGCTGCCATGGCAGCTTTGAGTATGGTTTCCAGCTGCTCCTGAGTGATGGATTCGCCGGTGAAATTACGAACACTCTTGCGGTTCATGATATTGGCAATCGCAGCTTCTCCGGGATTGGCCTCTTTGTTACCGCCGCAGCAAGATGAAACAAGCAGTGAAGCTACAACTATTAAGCTGATAAAAAATAATTTACGCATATCAAAGGTATTATATGAACTAATATTCAACTTTGGACAGGAAGAGGGCGTGGCCGGGTACGGACTCGCCTGCGGCGCTACGGTTGCCGCTGGTCAAAACTTCCTGCATGTGACTTACCGGATAACGGCCTCTTCCGATGTCCAGCAATGTGCCTACGATGGCCCTTACCATGTTGCGTAAAAAGCGGTTGGCGGACACGGTAAACACCAGGTAATCCCCGTCCTTGCAAGGGTACTCCATTATGCCGGCATGAGCCGGGGTGTAGGGCTTCCAGAAGGCCTCTGAAATTGTGCAGATAGAGGTCTTGCTGTTGCCGCCTGATTTTTCAAAGCAGCTGAAGTCATGCTCGCCCAAAAGATACTGACATGCCATATTCATGGCATCGACATCAAGCGGATAGGTGTAAAGGTAGGAATATTTTCCCGCAAAAGGGTCTTTGCGTCTGTGAATGAAATAGTTATATCTGCGAAGCCTTGCATCGAAGCGGGCATGGAAGTCTTCCGGCACAATTTTCACTTCGTGAATTATCACGGAAACGGGCAAAATGGCATTTAATTTGCAGGATAATTCTTCTTCGCGGAAGGGCTGTGATGCGTCAAAGTGAGCCACGTATCCGATGGCATTTACACCGGCATCCGTCCGTCCGGCACCTGTCACGGAAACAGGCTCGCGCAGGGCAAGTGAAAGAGCCCTTTCAAGAGCCTCCTGCACAGATACGGCATTGGGCTGGATTTGCCAGCCGCTGAAACCGGAACCATCGTAGGAAAGTGTGACAGAGTAACGCATAACAATGCAAAGATAGAAAAAACAAAATAAAATGGACGTAAACATCAAAGAATTGAACGAGCGCATTCAGCAGGAAAGTTCCTTCGTGGACATGCTGTCGCTTGAAATGGGAAAGGTTATCGTAGGTCAGAAAGGCCTTGTAGAGAATCTCCTTATCGGCCTTCTGGCTGGTGGCCACATCCTTCTGGAAGGTGTCCCTGGACTTGCTAAAACCCTTGCTATCAACACTCTGGCCCAGGCTGTGGACGCAAAGTTCAGCCGTATCCAGTTCACCCCTGACCTGCTGCCTGCAGACCTCATCGGTACAATGATCTACTCCCAGAAGAACGAGAGTTTCGAGGTTCACAAGGGCCCTGTCTTTGCAAACTTCGTTCTGGCGGACGAGATCAACCGTAGCCCTGCAAAGGTGCAGAGCGCCCTGCTGGAGGCGATGCAGGAGAAACAGGTTACCATCGGCGACAAAACCTTCCCTCTGCCCCAGCCCTTCCTTGTAATGGCTACCCAGAACCCTATCGAGCAGGAAGGTACCTATCCGCTGCCCGAGGCTCAGGTAGACCGTTTCATGCTCAAGGTCATCGTCGGCTATCCCAAGAAAGAAGAGGAGCGCCAGATTATCCGCATGAACAATACCGGCGAATTCCCTCACGCAAACCCTGTAGTTAAGCCGGAAGATATAATCCGTGCCCGTGAGGTTGTCCGTGACGTTTATATGGACGAGAAAATAGAGAAGTACATTGTTGACATAGTTTACGCAACCCGTACCCCGGAGGATTACAATCTTGCAGAAATCAAGAACCTTATTTCTTACGGTGCATCACCGCGTGCCAGCATTTCACTGTCCCTGGCAGCAAAGGCTTATGCCTTCATCAAGAGAAGAGGTTACGTTATTCCGGAGGACGTCCGTGCCGTGTCCGCAGAGGTTCTGCGCCACAGGATCGGCCTTACCTACGAGGCTGAGGCAGAGAATGTGACCACAGAGAATATCATCTCCGATGTCCTTAATGCCGTAATGGTTCCGTAATGGCAACAACTACAACAGAGCTGCTTAAGAAGGTCAGGAAGCTTGAAATCCGGACCAAGGCCCTTTCGCACCAGATCTTCGCGGGAGAGTATCACTCCGCCTTCAAGGGCAGGGGTATGGCTTTCAGCGAGGTTCGCGAATACCAGTGGGGCGACGACGTCCGCAGCATGGACTGGAACGTCACCGCACGCATGCATGCCCCCTATGTCAAGGTGTTCGAGGAAGAGAGGGAACTTACCGTCATGCTTCTTATCGACATTAGCCGCTCAGGTTTGTTCGGTACCACAGTTCGCACTAAACGTGACCTGACGGCAGAGATTGCCGCTGTGCTTTCTTTCAGCGCCATTATCAACAACGATAAGGTGGGAGCTATCCTGTTCAGCGACAGGGTAGAGAAGTTCATCCCGCCGGCAAAGGGCCGCAGCCACCTGCTTCACATTATTCGTGAAGTGCTGGAGTGGCAGCCCCAGAGCGATGGTACCGATGTTTCAGAGGCCCTTCGCTACATGACCGGCGCACTCAAGAAGCGCTGCACCGCCTTCCTTCTGTCGGATATGATAGACATGGGCGCAAACGGTGCTCCCAGATACGAGGATGCCCTGAAGATTGCCGCAGGCCGCCACGACCTTTCCGTGCTGCGAATCTATGACCCCCGCGAGCGCACCCTGCCTTCCGTGGGCCTGGTTCATGCCAAGGATGCGGAAACCGGCGAAACGGCCGTCATCAATACATCCAGCCGCAGGGCCCGCAGGGAATATGCGGCATGGTGGGCATCGGCCTGGCAGCAGGCAGATACCATAATGCGCCGCCGCAGCATAGACTGTGTGGATATTGCCACCGACCAGGACTATGTTAAGGCGCTGATTTCACTTTTCAGAAGCAGGTAATTTATGATTAAAAAGATATTGGCCATAACCGTCGCAGCACTTGCCCTCCTGCCTGCAAAGGCACAGGAAGGCGGGGATGCGTTCCTGCGCCAGCAGCAGAAGCGGGATTCCGTCCTTATTGCGGACCAGCTGAGCTACGGTGCCAGGGTAGAGGGCCTGAAGGAGGGTGCGGTACTGCAGCTTCCGGAATTCGACAAAAACCAGCTGACAGAGGGCGTAGAGCTTGTAAAGCCCTGGGTTCTTGATACCCTTAAGAACAAAAAGGGCAGCATCGACCTGGAAGCATCGCTAACTATCACTTCCTTCGAGGAGGGTGAATATCAGCTTCCGGACCTTAAGTTTGCCCGCACGATGCCGGACGGCACTACCGATACCCTTGTGTTCAAGGGCCGCCCGCTTACCGTAACGACCATGCCGGTGGATACTGCCACCTTCCAGGTTCATGACCTCCGCGGCCAGATAAGCTATCCGCTTACCTTCGCAGAGATCCTGCCTTACCTGATTGCAGTGCTTGGAGTCATCCTTCTTGCTTTGATTATCTGGCTGGTGGTAAGGTACTTACGCAAGAAGCGCGGCGCTATTCTGGCTCCGCCCGAACCTGCGCACATCGTCGCCCTGCGCAAGCTTGACAAGCTGCGTGGCAATAAACTTTGGGCTCCTGACAAGCAGAAGACTTACTATTCCGGCATTACTGACGCCCTGCGCGAATACATGGCTTCAAGGTACGAGTTCGGCGCCCAGGAAATGACCACAGCGGAAATCTTCAAGGCTATTAAGGATACAGACTTCCCGGCAGAATACAAAGAGCCGCTCAAAGACCTCTTTGAGACTTCTGATTTTGTGAAGTTTGCCAAGATGACGGTGGACGATGACTACAATGCAAAGAGCCTGCCTCTGGCAGTGAGGTTCGTGACCGATACCTATCAGAAAGCCCTTGACTCCGAGTCTCAGGAAGCTAAAAAAGAAGAGTAGAACATGTTTTTTGAATATCCATATTTGCTTTGGTTGCTGGCCGTCCCGGTTCTGCTGGCCGCCCTGTACATTTACAGGCAGGTGGCTCGCAGGGAACCGCATATGCGCGTTTCAACCCTGACGCCCTGGAAGAAAGGCCGCTCAGTTTTCTGGAGCGTCCTGATTCATGTGCCGGCAGTGCTGCGCTTTGGCGCCATGGCGCTGATTGTGGTCTGTCTGGCAAGGCCTAAGTCTTCGTCCGAAATGGAGAGGGTAGATACAGAGGGTATAGACATTGTCTTTGCCATGGACGTTTCTACCAGTATGCTGGCCAGAGACTTTACCCCGGACCGTCTTAGCGCCGCAAAAGATATTGCCATCGAGTTCATCAGCCAGAGGCCTACGGACCGCATGGGAATTGTGGTTTTTGCCGGTGAGAGTTATACTCAGTGCCCGCTTACCACGGATAGGGCCACCCTCATCAACCTGATGAAAGAGATTCAGACCGGTCTTATCGATGACGGTACTGCCATCGGCAACGGACTTGCAACGGCGGTGGCCAGAATCAAGGATTCCGACGCCAAGAGCCGCGTCATCATACTTCTGACCGATGGTGTCAACAATATGGGCGAGGTTGCCCCGGAGACTGCGGCAGAGATTGCAAAGACTTATGGGATAAGAGTTTATACCATCGGGGTGGGTGATAACGGAACTGCTCCGTACCCTGTCATGACGCCCTTCGGCCCTCAGGTTCAGCAGATAGAGGTAGAGATTGACGAGCAGTTGCTAAAGAACATCGCCTCCACTACCGGCGGCCGCTATTTCCGTGCAACCGACAATACCAAGCTGGCAGAGATCTTTGGAGAGATTGGAAAGATGGAAAAGGCCCGCACTACTGTTGACAGTTTCCCGGTTTACAAGGAACTGTTCCCCCGCTTTGCGGTCATTGCCATGCTGCTTTTGCTGGCGGAGATACTTATTAAGCTTATAATCAGGAGGTTGCCATGATATACTATCTTGCATCACCGCAGTATTTGTGGCTGCTTTTATTGATTCCGCTGCTGCCTGCCGCCTTTGCGCTGGGCCGCATTGTACGCACTTCCCGCATCCGTCGCCTGGGCGACGAGGCCCTTGTAAAAGAACTTATGCCGTCTGTGTCCAAGTCTAAGGACTGGGCCCGCATGGTGCTTTTCACAATAGGTTTTGCGGCCTTCGTTATCGGCCTTTGCCGTCCGCAGATAGGTGCAAAGCTCAGCGAGCACAAAACCCGTGGCGCAGAGGTCATGATAGCCCTTGACGTGTCCAACTCCATGCTGGCAGAGGATTATTCGCCTAACCGCCTGGAGCGTGCCAAGCTGGCTATTTCCCGCATCACCGACCGTCTTAAGGAAGACCGCATCGGACTTATCATTTTTGCCGGAACATCCTTCGTGCAGCTGCCTATAACGGCGGATTACGTATCTGCAAAGATGTTCCTTAGCACTATATCCACAGGCTCGGTTCCGGTTCAGGGTACGGCAATTGGAGACGCCATCCAGACCGCTATCCGCAGCTTTAGCCTTGAAAGCGAAAAGAGCCGTGCAATAATAGTAATTTCCGATGGTGAAAACCACGAGGATGATGCCGTTGCAGCGGCTGCAAATGCCAAGGAATCAGGTATTTCCGTTTACACGATAGGTGTCGGTTCCCCGGAGGGTCAGCCCATACCCATGGATGGCAACCTGCTTAAGGATAAGGACGGCCAGATAGTCGTAACCAAGTTGAACGAGGATGCCCTCCGTTCTATCGCAGAGGCTGGCGGCGGTGCCTACATTCGTGCCGGGAACGACGAATTCGGCCTGAACCCTATTTTGGACGACATCGAGGCCATGGAGGCAGAAGAGTTCAATTCTATTGTGTTTGAAGAGTACAACGAGCAGTTCATGTACTTCTTTGCCATTGCTTTTGTGCTGTTTGCAATTGACATGCTGCTTGGCCGCAGACGTGCCCGTAAAAAGTTGTTTGTATGATGAGAAGAGTTCTGATAGTTATATTTTTCATGCTGATGGGCATAGCGGCCCAGGCGCAGGTGGACAGGAGCGAGATTCGCTCCGGTAACCGTCGCTATGGAAAGGGCGACTACAGGGCTGCGGCGGTAGAGTACATGCGCGCCCTGGACAAGGATTCCACATCCTTTGCCGGAAACTACAACCTGGCCAGCGTCCATTACAGGCTGGGTGCCTTCGATTCTGCAAAAGAGTCGCTTGAAAAGCTGAAAGACTTCGCCCCTGAAAGCAGTCATGGGGCAGATTATTACTTCAATCTGGGAGATGTCAATATCGCCCGCAAGGATTGGCAGGGTGCGGTAGATGCCCTTAAACAGTGCCTGTTGCTGGATCCCGGCAACATAGATGCAAAAGAGAATTACATCTATGCAAAGAAGCACCTGGAGAATCAGCAGAATCAGCAACAACAGCAACAGCAGAACCAGGATCAGAATCAGGACCAGAATCAGGATCAAAACCAGGACCAGCAGAATCAGGATCAGGACAAAGATCAGGATAAGGACCAGAATAAAGATCAGAACAAAGATCAGGACCAGAACGGTCAGCAGCCTAAACAGCAGCCTGCAGAAGCAAAGGTATCGCCCCAGCAGGCACAGCAAATGCTTCAGGCCATTCAGGCAAAAGAGAAGAATACCCAGGAAAAGGTAGAGAAAGCCAAGGCTGCGGTAGGAGTTAAAAAGAATGAAAAGAATTGGTAGCGATATGAGGAAAATACTTGTAATACTGGCACTTGCACTTCTTCCTGCCTTTGCATTGGCACAGAGCTCCATCAAGGTTCAGGGACAGAATATAGTGGCTCTGGACGAGCAGTTTACCCTTACCTTCGTGATAGAGTCGGACAAGGATGACAGTCGTCCTTCTGACTTTAACTGGAGCCCCGGCGACGACTTCCAGCTGGTTTGGGGCCCTCAGACCGGATACAGCTCATCCAGCTATTCCAGGAACGGAGTGTCTACGACTACCGTCCAGTTTACGTATTCATATATCCTTATCGCCCGTAGGGAAGGTAAGTTCCAGCTGCCGGCTGCAACGGCTACGGTAGGTGGCAACAAGATAAGCTCGAATCCCTATTCAATAGAGGTCGTGAAGGGTGGTGCAGCTACTGCAGGCGGTGCTTCTGCAAAGGGCTCCAATCAGGGGGCGTCTTCCAAGTCCAGGAGTGCGGATATTTCTGCCGACGACCTTTTCATGCGTCTTGCCCTTAGTAAGAGCACTGCAGTGATAGGGGAGCCTGTTACCGCTGTGCTTAAGATATACCAGAAGGTGGATATTGCCGGTTTCGAGGACGTGCGTTTCCCTACCTTCAGCGGTTTTTGGAGCCAAACTTTGGAGCAGCCTACCAATATCGAATTCAAAAGAGAGGTCGTAGGAGGCAAGATTTACAACAGCGCCGTACTGCGCAGCTGGGTGCTTGTGCCCCAGCAGGCCGGTGTGCTTACAATTGATGCTTCGGAGATTACATGTCTGGTGAATATTACCGTTCCAGGCCGTGCCAATTCCATTTTCGATGGCTTCTTTGACGACAATATCCGTACGATACGCAAGCGTGTCAGCACTCCTGCCGTTAAGTTCAACGTGCAGAAGCTGCCGGCCGGTGCGCCTGAGTCCTTTGGCGGCGGTGTGGGCCAGTTTGTAATGACGGCCAAACTTAGCCGCGATTCGCTTGCCGCCCACGAGGCCGCATCGCTCACCGTCACTATTTCCGGCGAGGGCAACGTTAGCCTGCTTGAGGCTCCAAAGATCAACTTCCCTCCGGACTTCGAGGTCTATGACGTTAAGCCCGTAGAGAAGACCACCAAGGGCGGTACTTACGGCGTAAAGAGCTTTGAGTATCCGTTCATCCCGCGCAGCCGCGGAAACTTCACCCTGGAACCTATCGAGTGGAGCTACTACGACAGCAAGACCCATAAATATGTTACCCTTACCACCCCGGAAATGTCAATTCCTGTTTCCGGAGAGGCTGCGGTAAGTTCAGGTTCTCAGGCTACAGGCCTCAGGCTGCCGGAGCGCAGCGGCGTGCGCAACCTTTCAGAGGATATCCGCTTTATCAGGACTGGTGCCGTTTCTTTGAGCAAGGGTACACCCATGCTTGTAGGACGCGCTGTTTACCCTGTGCTTCTTCTTATAATGGCACTTGGTGCCGCCGGCTATTATCTTTACCGTCTGCGCAGTGCAAGGCGTAAGGCAGACGTTGTGGGCTCCCGCAAGCGCGGTGCCACCAAGATGGCTCTTAAACGCTTGTCCGCATCTAAGGGCTACCTTGACAAGAATCTTGACGGAGCCTTCTATGAGGAGCTCCACCGTGCCCTGCTGGGCTATATTTCAGACAAGTTCAACATGCCTCAGGAAGATCTTGACAAAGACAACATCGTTGCCAAGCTTCAGGAAAGGGGAGTGTCAGAGGATCTGTCAAAACAGTTCACTGATCTTGTCGATGCCTGCGAGTTCGCACGTTATTCTCCCGCTGCCGGCGAGGGCGCCCTTCGCGCTCACTACGACGACGCAGTCAAGGTTATTTCTGCTATTGATTCAACCATGAAATCCCGTTCTTCCGCTGCTTCAAAGGCAGTTCTTTCCATAGCCGTCCTGGCCATGATGGCTCCCGGTGCGATGGCCTCTGCAGAGGCTTCCGACAGTCTGTGGGCAGCAGGTGTCCAGGCCTATTCCGACGGTCAGTTCCAGGTAGCTGTTGAAAAGTGGCAAGTACTTGAGGATGAGGGATATATATCCTCTGTCCTGAGCTACAACCTGGGTAATGCATACTTTAAGACGGGAGACAATGCAAGGGCTATCCTCCATTACGAGAGGGCGCTTAAGATTGACCCTTCTTTCACCGATGCCCGCAACAATCTGGAATTTGCAAACTCCCTGATTCAGGACCGTATAGAGGTGGTTCCGGAATTCATTCTGGAAACCTGGGGCAGAAATATGTGCTACGGCCTCAGTTCCAACGTTTGGGCCGTACTGTCCCTGCTGTTTTTTGCCGCCCTTTGCGCGCTTGTGCTTGGTATCTTCCTTGCCGGAGCGCCCGGCCGCCGCAAACTGTGCCTGTGGGGCGCCATCGCCGCACTTGTCCTCTTTGCCCTGACAGCCGACTTCGCCTTCTGGCAGAAGAGCGAATATAATGCTGCTGATAAGGCTATTGTGACGGCTCCTGTTTCTGCAGTAAAGAATTCTCCCGCCGGAGGCTCATCCGCCAAGGACCTGTTTGTACTGCACGAGGGAGTGAAAGTCAAAGTGCTTGACAGCGTAGGGTCATTTACTAACATAGAGCTTTCTGACGGCCGCCAGGGCTGGATTGGAAGTTCTGACATAGAGCTTATTTAGACATGTCGTCCAAGGTAGGTAAAATACTGGTCGTAGATGACAATCTGGGCATCCGCAGGACGCTGGAAATACTTTTGCCGGTTCACTTTGCAGAGGTTAAGACTCTGCCGTCTCCGGCAAGCTTGGTCTCAACTCTTGAACAGTTTCGGCCGGATGTGGTCCTGCTGGACATGAACTTCAATACCAGTATCAATACCGGCAACGAGGGCCTGTACTGGGCCGGCGAAATAAAGAAACTCTCTCCCGATGTAGAGGTTGTACTCTTCACTGCTTATGCCGATATCGCCCTTGCGGTTGAGGGTATGAAGCGCGGGGCCTTTGATTTTATCGTTAAGCCTTGGGACAATGACAAACTGATAGAGGTACTGACGGCGGCAAGGGATAAGGCCAGAAAGGCGATGAAGAGGGATGCCCGGTCTGGGCCGGGCATGACGGGAACCGGGACCAACGGCGTCATCCCCGGCTTGACCGGGGATCCGATGTTCTGGGGCACATCCCCCGCCATGGCTGCAATCCGCAAAACTCTTGAAAAAATCGCCCCCACCGACGCCACAGTCCTGATTACCGGAGAAAACGGTACTGGTAAGGACGTCATGGCGCGTGAAATCCATGCCCATAGCAATAGAAGCGATAAGCCCATGGTTGCAGTGGATGCCGGCGCCATTACCGAAACCCTTTTTGAGAGCGAGCTGTTCGGCCACGTGAAGGGTGCGTTTACCGATGCACATACAGACCATGTCGGCAAGTTCGAGCAAGCGGATGGCGGAACCCTGTTTCTGGACGAAATCGGCAATATACCGCTGCACCTGCAGGCAAAGTTGCTGCGTGCCATCCAGAACCGCAGCATAGTCCGCGTAGGTGGAACAGAAGCCAAGCCGGTAAACATCCGCCTTATTTGTGCTACGAATATGGATCTGGCCGCTTTGGTTCGTGAAGGACGCTTCCGTGAAGACCTCTACTATAGAATCAATACCGTTCATATCGCCTTGCCGGCGCTTAGGCAGCGCAAAGAGGATATCGTTCCACTGGCACAGATGTTCCTGGAAAAGTTCGCCCTTAAGTATCATCGTCCGCTGACCGGTATTGCCCCGGATGCGCAGGAAGTGCTTGAATCCCTTAGCTGGAACGGCAATATCCGGGAGCTGCAGAACTGCATAGAAAAGGCTGTCATTCTGAGCGAAGGTAAGAATCTTACGGCTGGGGATATCCAGACAGATTCTTCGGCCAAGGGCCTCAGAATGACAGATACTTATTATTCAGAGCAAAGCGAGGAATCGGCTGTCCGTGAGGCCATGGCCCGTGCGGGAGGCAACATCTCCGCTGCCGCCAAAATGCTTGGCGTGAGCCGCCCCACCCTGTACGCAAAGCTTAAGAAATTCGGCTTATGACCTTTACTGTCTGGCATATCATCGGAGCATGTGTTGTCGTCGCAATAATTGTGGCGGTGGCCTTTACCATAAGGACCAGACAGAAGGATATCAAGAAGGTGGCCTATATGATGGATGCGCTTGAAGATGGGGAACTGAACTTCCGCTTCAAGGACAGCAACAAGTTTAACCGTACACTGAACCGTATCCGCACCATCTTTGAAAAGCAGCGACAGGCCCATGAACAAGACTCCTGGACAAAGCTTATACGCGTGCTCACGCACGAGATTATGAATACGGTGTCGCCAATTGCATCGCTGTCCGACGCCATGGCCAAATCTGTGGACGAAAACGGCCACAGCGAGCTTGACATTAAGGCCGGACTGGAGACAATCTCCGATTCTTCCAAGAACCTGATAGATTTTGTTCAGACCTACAGGCAGCTATCCGGTGTGGCAAAGCCCGTAAGAAAGGCCCTGGACCTTAGGGAATTGGTAGAAAGCGTGATAGGCCTTAACAGCGAGTTCGCGGCCATTTGCGGCGCCACCTGCATCTATCAGCCGGAAGACAGCGACCTTGTGATTTATGCCGACGAAGGCCAGATCTCCCAAATCCTTATCAATCTAATAAAGAATGCCCTGCAGGCCGGCGCAAAGAATATCTGCGTTAGCGCCAAGATGGGTAAGGATGACGAGACTATTGTCCGGGTCGCCAATGACGGAGAACCTATTCCGGCAGCGGCGCAGGAGCAGATTTTCATTCCTTTCTATACAACCAAAAAGGATGGTTCCGGTATAGGCCTGTCCATTTCCCGCCAGATTATGCGAAACCATAACGGCAGCATAGAGCTTGTGCGAAGCGACGAGGGTCAAACCATCTTTGAACTCCTTTTCAGGTAGTGTAAAGTCCCGGAAACTGTAAAGTGTAAAGCAAAAAGTGTAAAGAGTTGTAAAGACCTTTACACTTTTTCTGTATGGGGTAAAATGGTTAAATGGTTAAAAATGAGCATTTTAACTGTTTTGGCACGCGTAGTGTTACTTGTTCGGGCGTTAAACAATAATTTTAATATGAAATCCTTTTTCATTGAGTGTGTAGTTTTGGTCCTGGCGTCCGCAGTGAGTGTGTGCGCCAGCGGCCAAACTGCGATGTCACTTCACGATTGCATGGAGTATGCAATTTCTAATTCTACTAAGGTACGCATTCAGCAGGCAGCAATTGGTGACGCCCGGATTGACAGGCGCGACGCTGCGCTGGCATTATTCACTCCTCAAATTAATGCCCAGACATATGCATATTATAATTTTGGTCGTAGTATTGATCCTCAGACTAACACCTATTTTAAGACAACATCGTTCCACAACAACTACAGCATTTCTGCTGGGTATGACCTTTTTGACGGCTTTAGGGCTGTAAACAATTTCAAGATTTCCAAAACCGGATTGCAGATTGCCAATTCCCAGGAGAAGCAGGCCGAATCCGATATTTGCCTGGCCGTGATGGAAGCCTACTACAATGTGGTCTATTACAAGCGTCTTTGCGACATTTATGAAGAGCAGGTTTCTGTGGCAGAGCAGGCGCTTGCAAAGGCTCGCAGGCAGGAGGAACTGGGCCAGAAAGGCCATGCCGACGTCATTCAGATGGAGGCCGATCTTGCTGACCGTCAGTACGACCTTACCAATGCCGTAAATATGTACAAGAACCAGAACATGACTCTTGCAGACCTTATGTTCTGGCCTGTGGATGAGGAACTTACAATTGTGACTGACTTCAGGTCCTTCGCTGACGCAAAGGATGGCGGCGTCGTTCTGAGTGAGCAGGAAGCGAACGAAGAATCTGTCATCGCCTTTGCCATGGCCAACAATCCGGACATCAAGATTGCCGCCTGGAAAGAGCTTAATGCAAAACGTGAACTGAATACTGCCAAATGGCAGTTCATGCCCAGCATCGGCCTTTATGCAGGTTGGAGCACAAGCTACTATTCCTATAAGGGAGCAGAAACGGCATCGTTCCGCAGCCAGTTCAAAAACAATGGCGGTGAGTATGTAGAGCTTACATTGTCCATCCCTCTTTGGGACAGGCTTCACAGGCATTCGACGGTATCTAAGAAGCGCAATGCCTTGGCCGTAGCGCAGGCAAACTATGATCAGACGCGCCGCGACGTAGAGAGCGAAGTCCGCAGGGCTGTCATGGACCGCGACGGTGCCGCTACAGCCTACATGCAGGCCCAGCACAAGGCCGAGGTTCAGGCCGAGGCTTACACCCTGAACCTTAAGAAGCTGGAGCAGGGCCTTATCTCCCCGCTGGAATTTCAGACCGCCAACAATAACTTCCTCAAGGCCCAGGCCGATGAGATGAACAGTCTTTTCAAATACCTCATCAAGCAGGCAGTTGTCAGATATTACAATGGAATAGAATATATTAATCAATGAGATTGCCGGTCAAGCCGGCAATGACGACGACCGTCATGCCCGACCTGATCGGGCATCTAAAAACTAAGAATTATGGATAAGATTATCGAGAAGAAAACCGGTTGGCGCGTAGCTTTTTCAAAAAAGGCTTTGCCTTGGTGGTTGGGAGCATTGCTGGCCGTGTTCGTGGTATATTTGGTTGTAAGGCCTAATAACAAGACCTTGCGTATAGATAAGGATACATTTGCCGCCTCAGAAGCAGTGAAGGGCGAATTCAACGACTATATCCGCGTCAGCGGCCGCGTGCAGCCGATGACAACCATCCAACTGAGCCCCCAGGAAGGCGGTATCGTAGAGAAGATCCTCATTGAAGAAGGCTCCCCGGTTAAGGCCGGCGACGCTATCCTGATCCTTAGTAACGATAATCTGGACCTGCAGATCCTGAATTCCGAGGCCGAGCTGGCAGAGAAGGAAAACATTCTGCGTAACACCCAGATCCAGATGGAGCAGCAGAAGCTGGACGTTCGCCAGAATGTGCTGGAATATGGCACCAATGTAGACCGTCTGCGTCGTGCTTACGAGCAGCAGAAGGCTCTCTACGAGGATAAACTCATCGCTAAGGAAGACTATCTTAAGGCAGAGGAAGACTATCGTCTGGCCCTTCAGAAATACAATCTTATAAGTGAACGTTCTAAGCAGGACAGCCTGTATCGCGGCACCCAGATTGACCGCATGGAAGAGAGCCTGGAGAACATGCAGCTTAATATGCAGATGATTCGTAAGCGCAAGAGTAACCTTATTGTCAAGGCTCCCATTGATGGTGAACTGGGCCTGCTGGACGTAGTCCTTGGCCAGAGTATCGCGGCCGGAACAAAGATTGGTCAGATCAATAGCGTGGGCGTCTATAAGGTTGAGGCTCAGATAGATGAGCACTACATAGACCGCGTAGTATCCGGCCTGGAAGCTACCTTCGAGCGTCAGGGCGAGACCTACTCCACAGTGATTCGCAAGGTTTATCCTGAGGTTCGTGACGGCAAGTTCAAGGCAGACTTCAAGTTCGACGGCGAGCAGCCGGACAACATCCGCAGCGGCCAGACTTATTACCTGAACCTGCAGCTGGGCCAGCCGGAAGAGGCTGTCATCATCCCGCGCGGCACCTTCTATCAGAAGACCGGCGGTAAATGGATATACGTTCTTAACAAAGAGGGCACCAAGGCCATCAAGCGAGAGATTCGCATTGGCCGTCAGAACCCGCAGTACTACGAAGTCCTTGAAGGCCTGGCCCCCGGCGAGAAAGTCATCACCTCCGGCTATGAAACCTACGGCGATTCAGATGTTTTGGTATTCTAAGCGATGAAAGTATTCAGAAAGACAGGCGTTTCCACGCTGATCAATATCCTGGGAATGAGCGTCGCCTTTGCGGCGGCGATGATCCTGATGGTGCAGGTGCGCTGGGATACGACCTATGACGCCAATTTCAAGGGACACAAGCAGGTGTTCCGTATGGAGAACAATTGGATGGACAAAGGGCTGTACAGCACCTATTTCTCCCGGCCGATCATTGAGGTCGCTAAGGCGGCCAGCCCCAATATCGAGGCGGTGGGAACCTTTGGATGGATGGCCCAGGAGGTTACATTAAAGAAAGATGGTGAAGAGACGGTGCTGTCCGTTCCCTCTGCCCCGGTTGACAGTTCCATGTTCTCCGTGTTCCCATTTGAGTGGGTCGAGGGCTCGGCACGGGAATTCACCGCCGGCGAGACAGCCGTAGTGAGCGAGAAATATGCGAAAATATTCTTTGGAGACGAAAGTGCCGTCGGCAAAACTTTCAAGGCCGGTAACGGAGTGGAGGTTCGCGTCATTGGCGTCTTCAAGGATATGCCCAAGAATTACAGTATGCATTATGGCGTTCTTGTCAATCTCGGTGACCGATACCTTGACACGCCAAGTGAGTGGTCTTTCGCAGCTTATTTAAAGCTGAAAGATCCGTCCCGGGCCAAGGAAACGGAGGCGCTGATGGTGAATGCCGTTCTGGAACAATACGGTGACGATCACGATGCCGATGAGGCGGATGAATTCCGGAATGGATTCCGCATCGTTAAGCTGCATGATGCTCATTTCGAGCGCGATGTCCGGGCCAATATTGCCAGCGCCAACAAGGCGATTTCCATTACGCTGGCTGCCATTGCCATTCTGCTAATCCTCATCGCCATTATCAATTTCATCAACTTTGCTTTCGCCGAGATTCCTTTCCGCATCAAGAGCATCAATACCCGGAAAGTGTTGGGCCAAGGACGCGGCTCCCTAGTTGGACGCCAGCTGCTGCACGCCGGGCTTATCGCACTCACTGCATTTGCGATTGCCTGCCTCATCATGCACGTAGTGGCAGGGTCTTCCTGGGCATCGTATGTGTCCGACAGCCTGGCGCTGAAGGATAATGTCGGAATCCTTGCCCTGATGCTGGGCGTGGCGCTGGTCTCGGCCGTCATCGCCGGCCTTGCTCCGGCACTGTATTCCACTTCCCAGCCTGCCGCACTGGTCCTGAAGGGCTCGTATGGGACCAGTGTGAAAGGAAAGGCCCTTCGCAACATGCTGGTGGGGCTTCAGTTCGTATTGTCATTCCTTTTCATCCTGATGGCCCTGTTCGTGGGCGTTCAAACAAAGTATATGATGGGAAAGGACATGGGGTTCGATGAAGCCCGCGTCCTTCAGACCTGGTGCGGTTATCCGGCCGGGAACCAGAAAGACGCCCTGAGGAGCCATCTGCTTCAGAATCCTTCGATTGAAGCCGTGACTTTTGCTGACAGTCCGATTGTTTCCGACCAGAAGATGGGTTGGAGCAGGACCGGGGACGACGGCAATCAGGTTTTTATGGAAGTGTTGCCCGTCGATGTCAACTTTGCGGAGTTCTTCGGGCTTCAGATTGTCGATGGCCGCGATTTCCGGGAGTCTGACAACCAGAATGAGGCCGGCAGCATCATGCCCAATGAGACCTTCATGCAGATGTTTCCACAGTTCCACGTTGGAAGCCTGATGACGGGGCACGTGGATGACTGTGAGATCATCGGCGTGGTGAAGGATTTCAATTTCAAGAGTCTGCAGCACGCAATGGTCCCGCTGGTGCTCTATAATTGGGGAAGCAAAGGGTGGCGGTCTTTCGGACAGATGTACGTGCGGACTGTGCCCGGGGCCGATTTCAAAGAAGTCTCAGATTACATCAAGGAAGCCATCTGTAAGTTCGACCCCAGAAGAGAACCCCATATGGTGACCGTCAGCCATCTGGATGAGGGAATCGAGAATATGTACCAGAGCGAGCAGTCGCTTGGAAAGCTGATCACCATCGCCTCCTTCGTAGCCCTGCTGATTGCCATCATCGGCATCATCGGCCTGGTGTTCTTCGAGACGCAGTTCATCCGCAAGGAGATTGCCGTAAGGCGCGTCAATGGCGCCACGGTGGGCAGTATCCTGATGATGATCAATAAGAAATACTTGATTATGGCCGGTGCCAGTTTCGTGATTGCAGCGCCCGTCGCCTATTGGCTTATGACCGCTTGGCGCAAGGGCTTTGCCTACCAGGCACCCGTGCCGGTGTGGATATTCATCGTGGCGCTGCTCGCCGTTGCGGCCATTACCCTGGCCGTAGTTACTCTCCAGAGCTGGAGAGCGGCGAATGCTAACCCCGTCGAATCAATAAAGAATGAATAAATAATTAAAATACAACTCATTATGATTAAAGTTTCCAACCTTTGCAAAGTCTTCCGCACGGAAGAAATTGAGACCACAGCGCTTAACGGCGTATCGTTTGAAATCAAGGACGGCGAGTTTGTCGCAGTTATGGGTCCTTCCGGTTGCGGCAAGTCTACGCTTATGAATATCCTTGGTCTTCTGGATAATCCGACCAGCGGTTCATACGAGCTTTTGGGTACAGAGGTGGCCAACCTTAAAGAGAAAGACCGCACTAAGTTCCGTAAGGGAAACATCGGCTTTGTGTTCCAGAGCTTCAACCTGATTGATGAGCTGAACGTTTACGAGAATATCGAGCTCCCGCTGCGCTACCTGAACATCTCTGCAGCTGAGCGTAAGCAGAAGGTGACGGAGATTATGAAGCGAATGGCTATCAGCCACAGGGCCCAGCACTTCCCGCAGCAGCTCTCCGGTGGTCAGCAGCAGCGCGTGGCCATTGCCCGCGCCGTCGTGGCCGGCCCGAAGCTGATCCTGGCGGATGAGCCCACCGGTAACCTGGACTCCAAGAACGGCAAGGAAGTGATGGACCTGCTGAAGGAGCTCAATGCAGAGGGAACCACTATCGTGATGGTAACTCACTCCCAGAAGGATGCGGCCCAGGCCCAGAGGACCATCGACCTGTTTGATGGTCAGATTGTTTCCGATGTGAAGAACGAGCTTTAATGAAATCATACTTAAAATTCCTCTCCCGCAACAAGTTATACACCGCCATTGAGACGGTGGGACTGGCTGTGAGCTTGGCGTTTGTGATCCTGATCGGCAGTTATGTGGTGCAGCAGTATGAGATGGCACATGAGTCGCCACAGTGGAAGCGCACGTTTGTGCTGGGTAGCGACGAGTTCTTGGGGCTGACCTATTGGGATAAAGAAGAGCTGGAGATGAATATCCCGGAGGTCCACGCGGCAACCCACGTGGCCATGCTGTGGCAGCCGTTAATCCGCGAAGGAAATGAGCCACTTCAGTGCTCCGGCATTGAGGCAGATGCCGATTTCTTCAAAGTATTTCCGGAATACCATCTGGTAGAAGGAAATCTGGCGGACTTTGTCGGGAAGGGGGATGTCCTCATCAGCGAATCCCTGGCGAGGAAGATTGCCGATCAGGTCGGCAATGACAGCTCCGTCACTCCCGGCTTGACCGGGAGTCTCATCGGAAGCGTCATCAAGGTCGACGAATCCAACCGCACCATCAAGGGCGTCTTTGCTAATTTTGACGGCACCTACTTCATGCCCTACGACATCATTACTCATATTTCGGGGAGTTGGGCCGCAGGGCAGGAGCGTAGCTTCGGTAGCATCGGCAACTACACCACCTGGTTCCGTGTACGCGAAGATGCGGACCCCACCGATGTGCGGGCCAAAGTGAAAGCGCTGCTGCACAAGAACTACGACCCCATCTGGAGCGCGGAAAAGGTGAACGCGTGGAAAGCATACCGGATGGACGAGGCTTTCTTCGCTACTGGCAACAGCAACGGACTTACCCGGCAGGGCAACGCCCAGATGCTCAGGCTCCTGACGGTGGTCGTGCTTCTTCTCTTGCTCTCTGCCATCTTCAACTATGTGAACCTAAGCCTGGCCCTTACGGGCAAGCGGTCTAAGGAAATGGCCACCCGGCGCCTGCTGGGGGCCGACAAGACCGGCATCCTGTGGAAGTACATCGGCGAATCCGTCGCCTTCACAGCTGTCTGCTTTGCCGCGGCGCTGCTGCTGGCCGATCTGCTGGCGCCCATTATGAACAGCCTCGTTTCCACCGCCGACCCGGACGAACTGATGCTGGGCATGGGAGATACAAGTGTAAGACTGTCCTTTATGATGACGCCGGGGTATATTCTGGCATACATCGCCGGCATTCTGGTCCTGGGCGTGGTCAACGGACTGCTCCCTGCCTTTGCGGCATCACATTACCAGCCCATCGACGTCATCAAAGGCACGCTTCGGCGGAGGAATAAAATGGTTCTGAGCAAGGTGTTTATCGTAGTGCAGAACGTCCTGTCGGTTTTCCTGATTGCCCTGGCGCTGGTAATGGAAGTGCAGATGCGCCATATGCTCACCCGGCCGATGCACGCCGCTACGGAGAATCTTTACTATATTGAGTACTCCGCCCAGAACTATGATATGATGAAGCTCTTCAAGGACAAGGTGGAGCAGCTGCCCTTCGTGACAAAGGCAGGCGTGGGACGCGGTATTCCGGGGCTCATCAACATGACCATGGGCGTGAAGGTGGATGAGCAGCATCGCGTGGATATGCCCATTATCATCTGTGACTCCACGTATTTCAAATTGCTGGGACTGGAGGTGGAGGACGATTTCGGTCATCCGCTGACGCATTCGCTGTGGATGAGCCGGAGCGCCTTCAACGCCGCCGCAGTATCAGACACATCCACCGTATTCCCCCGGAGAATCAGCATGAACGGCGCCCAGCCGGAGTTCATTGGCGGCGTGGTGACGGATTTTCCCACCCGGCCAGCCTCCGAGAGTAATCTCAATCCCAATGGCGGCGTCATCGTAACCCGGGCCGAGGAACTCCGGTATGCCAACTGCATGCTCATCGGCACCACGGGAGAGGACGAATCTTTCGACAAGGCCATCCGGCAGGCTTACAGGGAATACCGTCTGGAAACCTCCGGTGTTGAAGAACCCGCTTGGAGGTATGGTTTTGTGCGTGACATCAACAAGAAGATGCTGGCTCCTGTCCGGAGGACCCTTCGGCTGGTGGAACTCTTCGCGGTCCTTGCGGTGCTTATTTCCCTCTTGGGCCTGCTGGCCATGAGCACCTATTTTGCCGATGAAAACACCAAGCAGATTGCCGTGCGCAAGGTCTTCGGGGCCGATGTGAACAGCGAAACCTGGAGGAATGTGAGCAGCTATATGCTTCTGACGGGCATCGCCTGCGCCATCGGCATCCCTCTGGCCGTCTGGGCGGCAAGGGTATATCTGGAGCGGTTTGCGTATCGCGTTGAAGGCTACGGCTGGGTGTTCGTTGTGGCGGTCATCATTTCGCTGGCCATCGCCTTTGGTACTGTGCTATGGCAGACATTGAAGGCGGCAAAAACGAATCCGGCGATTGAATTAAAGAAAGAGTAGACAAGTAAAACAATATATTAGTCCTAATGAAAACAAAAAGCGATATAGTTATTAAGGTTCTGTCCCTGGGCGTGGGATTGGCTGTGGGCATCGTGCTCATTGCCAAGGTATTCTTTGAGCTGAGTTATGACAGCTTTTACAAGAATGTGGACCTTGTGTACAGGATTCAAAGTACCTATGTCATGAACGATGAGCCCGGAGAGTACGGTCAGGTGAGCGGTGGTGTGACCACTGGCTTTATGAACGAGGTCCCTGGTGTGCAGTACGCTACGCGAACTACCTTCCGCTTTAATAAAAATATCTATCTGGACGAGGACAGGAATAAGCTGGAAGCATATTTGGTCTGCGCCGATACCTGTTTCTTCAAGGTCTTTGACAGGCCCATCCTGGCCGGAGATCCGGTTAAAACTCTGGGTAAGTGGGACGGAGTGATGGTAAGCCACAGTTTTGCCAAAAAGCTGCTTCGCTCTGCCGACGATGACATCTCCTCAGTCATCGGCAAACAGATTTACAATGAAGAAGTTGCCCAATTTAAAATGACCATCGGCGGCGTGTACGAAGACTTCCCGGAAAACGGAACCCTGGGCTTCGATATACTGCTGTCAATGGAAAACATGCCTACTTATAGTACGGAAAACTGGCTTGGAAACGACCGCTACAGAGGCTATGTGAAACTTTATCCCGGGGTGGATCCCCACAGCCTGAAAGATGCCATCCGCAAGATGCAGGAGGCACATCAGCCCTTGGTGGAATATGAGGCAAAAGGCATGACATTGGCCTACTCGCTTAAGCCCTTCAGCAGTTTGCATACATCGGATCCGTATGTCAAGACCCAGATTATCCTGCTCTCCGTAGTGGCAGTGCTGCTTATTCTGATATCGCTTCTTAACTACATACTGATTGTAATTTCTTCACTTGTGAAGAGATCCAAAGAGGTAGGAGTTCGCAAGTGCTACGGCGCCGGAAGCTACCATATTTATGGCCTGCTGTCCAAGGAATCCCTGCTTCATATTGTTCTGTCCCTTGTGATTGCCGGTATAATTATCTTTGCCGGAAGGGATATAATAGAGAACCTGCTGGGCGTTCCGTTTGAAACGCTTCTTGTGACAAAAAGCGTAATAGCAATTTCCCTGCTTATACTGTTCGTGCTTATAGTCTCCATTGTGGTGCCGGCAGAACTTTACCAGCGCATTCCTATCTATGCGGCCCTTAAGAACTATACAGAGCACTCCAGAAAGTGGAAACTGGGCCTTCTGGGCATACAGGTGCTGATTAATGTCTTCTTGGTGGTAATGCTGCTTATTATTGCCAGACAGTACAATATGGTTACTAACAGCAACCCTGGCTATGATTATAAGAACCTGTACAGTTTCAGTATGTTCGATGGTGACGTGTCAGCGCAGGCGCGTGCCGTTGAGACCCTGAAAAGTCTTCCTGAAGTGAAGGGTGTCGCTGCTGTTTACAACATTCCTTACGATGGCCCCAGCGGAGACCTGGTATACCTTCCCGGCGATGACAGGGAACTCTTTAACTTTGCAGATCAATACGAAAGCTCCGAGGGCTTCTTTGATCTGATGGGAATAGAATTCGTCGAAGGCCGTGAGCCCCGCGACTCCTCAGAAGTTGTAGTGGACGAGACCTTCGTGGCAAAGATGTCCACCTTTACAGACTGGAGCGATGGTGCCATTGGCAAGCAGATTTTTGTAACAGGTCACAGCCATGCCATGGAAGGGATTACGCCTTATACTATTTCCGGAGTTTACAAGAAATATCTTTTGGGAAATCTTTTGGATCCTGATACCCGTCCCAGTGCCATGTTCCACGGAGAGATCGGCTCAAAGAATTCATGGATGCCGCACATCCTGTTCAGGGTGAATCCTGATTCGCTGGACAAGGTTCGTGAAGCCCTTTCCAAGGTACTGGAAGGCCGTGATATTAACCTGGTTTCCTACGAAGAAGAAATGCGTGCGGCCTATGCCAGTGGCAAGAGAATGCGCAACACCATGGCTATCGGAGCCCTATTCTCTTTGTTCATTGCACTTCTTGGCCTAATTGGTTTCATCAAGGATGAAAGCCTACGCAGGTCAAAAGAAATGGCCGTCCGCAAGATAAACGGTGCAACCACCAGAGACATCCTGGGCGTATTTGCCAAGGATATTATGAAACTGTCAGTGGTAATGTCAATCCTGGCCTCTGTCGGCGCACTATTCGTTGTCCGCAAATGGCTGGAACAGTTTGCAGAGAAGGTGGCCCTCAGCCCGATATACTTCATCTGCGGCTCTGTACTGGTCCTGCTGATTGTGCTTGGCGTAGTTGTCCTAAATTGCCTTCATATAGCTCATTCCAACCCCGTAGATTCGTTGAAAAACGAATAATATGAAAACTTTCCTCAAATTCCTCTCACGAAACAAGCTCTACACCGCCATCGAGGCGGTGGGGCTTGCCGTGAGTCTTGCGTTCGTGCTGATTATTGGCACATGAATGTGCGGGAGGGCTTGCCGGACTTGTTCCGGCAAAGACGAATCCTGCGGTAGAACTGAAGAAGGAGTAGGCTTTCATAAGCGGTTAACCGACGCCAAGCCGAGCGCAATCAAGCTTTGCTTGAATTGCCGAGGCGCGAAGGAGGAAAAGCCCGTCAGGGCTTAAACATAAATACTTTCTATCCTGATGCCGGGCGGGGCCATGGAAGGTTCCGCCCGGCCGCCGCACCTTCATCTGCTTCGCCCTCTCCAGCGGCATCCCGCCGCAGGTGGTGATGAAATGGACCGGCCACTGCGACTACAAGTCCATGAAGCCATACATTGACATTGCCGGCAAGACCAAGTCCGACGCGATGAACACCTTCGCCAATTCGCTCAGCTTATAGGAGGAAACCTTGCAAAGATTTTGGTATTCAGATAAACTTTGTTAAATTCGCATTGTCGTTGCGGATATTTCCGGAAAATCCGCAATCAGTTTGAGGAAATTTAGAGCTATTATGTACCATAGAATATTCGACATAGAGAACCGGCTGGATGAGGCAATGTTCCTCTTTGGCGGCCGTCAGACAGGGAAATCAACCCTTTTGAAAGAACGCTTCCCCAAGGCGGTTTACATTGACCTTTTGAAGTCCGATGTGAGAAATCGCTTTAAGCAGCATCCGGAGGAATTCCGGGAGAGCCTTCTGAGGTATCCGCCCGAGACGCTCGTCATCGTTGATGAAATCCAAAAGGTCCCGGACCTCCTGGACGAAGTCCACTGGCTGATGGTCGAGAAAGGGCTATGGTTCATCCTCAGCGGATCAAGTGCCCGCAAGATCAAAAGGAGCGGGGCAAACAACCTGGGCGGCCGTGCTATACCGGAGACTCTGTTCCCTCTGGTAAGCGCCGAGATCCCGGATTTCGACCTGGAGCGTGCCGTCCAGAATGGCATGATTCCCCGTCATTATATGGTTGCCAATGCCCGGAACCGTATGAGGGCTTACATTGATCTATATCTGAAAGAGGAGATTATCGAACAGGCGCTTGTCCAGAATGTGGATGAGTTTGTCCGCTTTATGGAAGTGGCTGCCATCATGGACGGAGAAATCCTCAATTATGAGAATGTGGCCAGTGATTGCGAGGTGTCTGCCAATACGGTGAAAGCATACTATAAGATTTTGGTAGATACGCTTTTGGGATTCGAAGTGTCGGCATACAGGAAGGTCATCAAAAGGAAACTGTACAAGTCACCCAGATTCTACTATTTCGATGTTGGCATTGCCAATCACCTGACCAAGAGATACCACCTTGCGCCAAAGACGCCAGAGTATGGCCATGCCTTCGAGCACCTTATCATGCAGGAGATTGTCGCCTATCTGGGCTATACGAACAGCGATGAGGAGCTGACCTACTGGCACACCTATGAAAATCTTGAAGTGGACGCCGTCATCGGCGACGCACGTGTCGCCATTGAAATCAAATCAAAGGAGCACATTGACCACGATGACAAGAAGGGAGTAACGGAGTTCGCGAAGGAGCATCCTCTCGCCAAACAAATCATTGTGTCCAAGGACCGTATCAGCCGCCGTAGCGGTGATGTGGACCTCTATTACGTGACCGACTTCTTCAAAGCCCTCTGGGCCGGTGAGATTATTTGATAAGCCGGTGATGCTGTCCAGCAGGATGAACCGGGCAGTGCGGGATTTGCCCGTCTGCCCGATAACAGCTAAATTTGCAGTCAATCTGTTTGGACTGAATTGAATATGACCATTGACCTTCATAAGTGGACCTCTGCTGACCGGGAAGCGCTGATGGCGCTCTGCAA
>Ga0256405_10001513_pt1 | contig 62677 bp, 52 predicted proteins | sample RumenRJG_02DNA_FD_189096 | JGI IMG/M metagenome (GOLD analysis project Ga0256405, IMG submission 189096) | Bovine rumen microbial communities from Lethbridge, Alberta, Canada - RJG_02 | ecosystem: Host-associated > Mammals > Digestive system > Stomach > Rumen | place: Canada: Alberta... | reverse complement strand
ACACATTACCAGAAAATCATGCAATTTGGGCATAAAAACTTAACAACTGAAAGTAATTATTAATAATCTATAACACAATGAAAAAGGAGCAGTATATATCTCCATTTACCCGAGAGGTCACCATGCTCGAATCGCATGGATTGGTGTGCGTGTCCATTGACCAGAAAAATGTAGTCCTCGTGGATCCGTTGGACGAAACTGGTAAGTACTATGATGGGACGGAAAGCACGTCCGATTATCTTATTAAGTTCTAACCTCAAAACAATGGAAGTATGAAGACAAGAAACATTGTTATGACATTGCTTGCTGGCGCCGCCATGTTGGTGACCTCATGCAACATCGAGAGGGAAAGTGACTTCGATAATTATTCTTTTGCAGAAGACGAGGTCGCATTCAAGATTGAACGCGTCCAGACGCGTTCGGCCACTGAAGATCAACCTATTGTCATGGACGTCGCCTCCATCAAGGCTGGACATGGAGAAGTATTCAATCTTGAGGAGTCGGTAAGTTCGCTCGATTATGACTATACTCAAACTGCGGAGACAAGAGGTACCCCCGTATTTACGGAAAACGTGACCAAGGTTTATCCTTCTTCTCTCTATGTGGTTGCCATGAAAGAGGACGGTAGCGCAGCATTCACCAAGGCCACTGACCTTGTGAACGGCGTTGCTTACACCAACGAGAAGGACAACGTGTATTCTCACCGCTACGGCGAGGATATCTGGGAGGATAAGCTCCCCACCGATTTCTTCATGAGGATGCCAGGAACCGGTGCCGGCGTGACCCTTGGATCAAGTCCCTATAGTCAGAGCGAAGGCTCGATCAGTTTCACCTATAAGTCCCCGGAGAGCGCCGCTGCCCAGCAGGACATCCTTTTCTCCTGGTACAAGAGGACTGCTGAAACAAACTGCGAGGACGTCACCTTCTATCATGCCCTTACCGGTATCAAGTTCTCAAACTTCTATACCAACAAGGGTTATGAAGGAGCTACTGCTGTTACCAAGACTATAATCAAGGAAGTTACCCTCTCTGGAGTTGCTGACGAAGGTAGTTGTAAGATGGTCCTTAAAGACGCTACTTCCAGTAAGACGGCGGCTAAATGGAGCGGAGTTGACGGAGATGCTACTTTCACTTTGTCATACTCTGACACCACAGACTACAAAAACAGCTCGATGGGTCTTGACACCCTCCTGAATGCTACTGCTAAGTCCAGGAACATCAACAAAGAGGATGGCTCCCTTACCTTCTGGGTTGTCCCTCAGGAATTCGAGGACAGCACTGTCATGATCACGATGAAGTGCGACATTGAGCTCGTGGAAGGTCAGACGACAAAGAAGACTGTATCTGATACTACGATCACTGTCTCGCTCGGCGCCAGGACATGGCAGGCTGGAGAACTCCACACTTTCACCCTCAAACCGATTATCGTTAAAGTCGATCTCGAAGATGAAATGGATGAGGATAGATTCGTAAAATCAAATGTACGTGTCGAGAACAAGGGAAATGTCTGGGAGTATGTCCGAGTCAACATGATCGGTAACTGGGTCGGTAAGGTTTGGAAGGGACCTGGCGAGAATGACTATGAGACAGAAGACGTGATTCTTATGGGTTATACTACCAGTAATCTGGATGATCAAACGGAGGTCGAATTCTGGAATGACAAGGACGGCTTGACCAACTACGGAGAGTTCGACTACTTGACTCCTAAGAGTACGACAGTTCCAGCTCCCGCAACAGGAGTAGTTGAAGGATGGGTCAGATATGACAAATACTATTACTATACTTTGCCGATCGGTCCCAATGATGCTATAACTGCTAAACTCTTCGGCTCCTACGAGGTTGGACCTTCACCTGAATTCTGGATTGCAGATGTCACAGGAACACGCAGGAAGGCAAAGGATGTCCATCTTATCATGGACTTGATGGTACAAGCTATTCCTGCCCCAGTTGATGAGAATGGAAATGTTCTTGACAACGATGATAATCAAGGCTACATCAGAGCCTGGCTCGAGGCACTTGACAAGGAGAATCCTAGTGATTTATTGGATCTTTAACAGGTGAAGAAGGAAAACATCTATTAAAATTAGATACTCATTATGAATAATACATTTAAATATATAGCAGCCCTTGTGGCATTCTCTGCAGCGGCTCTGATGTCCGGACTCACCGCAAACGCCCAGAATCTCGAGGAAGGGACTTACATCGAGGAAAATGGGGTAGCTTATTCAAAATCCGCGACCCTGGAAAACGGTACTAATAACAAGTATGATATAGACGTAAAAACATTCGTGACCGGCTCGATTACAGTTGAAAATGAGGCAATCCCTGCCGATATAGTCCTGGTTCTTGACGTGTCAGGATCTATGAGTGATAACATGACGTCCTATACATATACCGTTGCTTCTGTCTCTTCTCTAAATGGCAATAGCTCAGGTACTTGGCGGAATGATAGAAAATCTACCACTTATTATTATCAGTATCATGATAGATACTTCCAGGTCTATATTGGTCGTGCCGCTCGATGGGGAGGTTATTATTACTACCTAACATTCACGGATAACTATAATAATACCCTCTACATTGATACGTCTGGACAAGTAGTCGAGAATCGTCCTTCAAATGTAACAAGTGCTAACACCAACCTTCTTGCTTCCAGTGTTACATTATACAATAGGTCCACAGGCAGTACTACTCAGAAATTAGCTGCCTTGAAAACCGCTGTCTTAAGTTTCATCGACATCATTGACCAAAATGATTTAGATAATGCACCTGAAGGACAGACGAGGCTTGGGAACCGTCTTGCTATAGTAACTTACTCTTCAGATTCTACCACAAGAGCGTCTTTGACCCCATTGTCAAACAAGAGTTCCTTGGTTAGTATTGTCAACGGTTTGAATGCCAATGGTGGAACCAATGCCCATCTGGGTATGGGGGCAGCATTAAAACTGTTGAATAATTCGTCATCACATTTAAAGACGACTGTTATGTTTACTGATGGTAATCCTGGATTGTATGGTGACTGGACAGGTAATAACCGCCAAGGTACTTGGGATAGTGCTAACGGAACTATCAGCACTGCTGCTCAGATTAAATCTCTTGCAGTTGAAAGTGAGGATCCAGATGAAGTGGTTTATTCAAAAGTCTACACCGTAGGTGTATTCACAGATCCTTCTGACTATACCAACGTTTATATGGGAAAGACCTCTTCTAATTATAAGAAGGATGCCACCAGTATGGGTAGTTATAATACTTGGAGTCAGGTAGACATATGGTCCAATGGAAATGGAACTGCCCTTGCAGAGGCAGATCAGAATTTCTCATTCAATGCAACAAGTGCCGATGAATTGAATGAAATCTTCGAATCTATCGCACACGCTTCCGGTGGTACTGAGAACACCGATCTGTCAGGTGGCTCAGCCGTAACCGTAGATATCGTCTCAAGTTCATTCACGGCTCCTAAGAATGCTACCGACGTAACTGTACTCGTTGCTCCTTGCACAGGCAAGACTACCATTGGTGGAAAGGAATATCTGACCTTCGGTGAGGCTAAGGCTCCCTCTGAATACGGCCTTCCTAACATTACTGCAGATACTGATCCTGAAACTAACGCGGTATTCACCACTGGCTTTGATTTTTCCGCTAACTGGTGCGGTCCTGACCAGTCGTCGACAACAGGATATCATGGGTTCCAGCAAATCCTTCGCTTCACGATTACTGTTAATGATGACGCTGTCGGCGGACCTCATGTTGAGACAAATGATGAGGAGTCCGGTATTTACTTGGATGGAAGCGATGAGCCACTTATCAAGTTCAACCGTCCTTATGTCAAGATTCCCGTTCAGATATGGATACAGAAGGCTGGACTTCAGGGAGAAGATTCCGCAGTATTCACTCTCGCCAGGGCTCCGTTCACTCCCGATTTCGATCCTGCAACCGCAGAATGGGAGAGTGTTACCAAGATAGTCGTCGGCCCCGAAGACCTTGATTCTGCGACCGGATTATATATTAAGAAGCAGGTAGGTCTTGATCCGGACTACTATTACAGGATCAAGGAGGATGCTTGGGCATTCGGGTACCAATACCAGTATGGCGGAACGCTGTACACAGTGGGTGACGAAGTCGTGAATCCCTTCAAGTTCGAGAACACTCCCAAGAACAAGAAGTTCGACGAGGCTCAAGCTCGCAATATCTTCAATGAGAAGCCCGCAGAACAAAGTAAATAATACACCTAAACACTGCTTTTGAGTTTGTGCGGCAGCGGGATTCCCGTTGCCGCACTATTTTGTGTCATAATTGGTGCACAATATCTGAAGCATGACCGCACCGTTCACCTATTCTCCGTGCTTTCAATAGCATATTTACACCTCGAAAGCACAGAATCAGTGTAACTGGTGCGTTCATGTGTTCAAATAGTTCAGTAAGTTCAGTGAGTCATAATTCTTCGATAAAAAGTGCGGCAACGGGAATCCCGGTGCCGCACAAACTCAAAAAACCATATAACAGGTGCCTGCTGGCACCTTTTCTTCGATAGATTCTTCCGGTTAAGTCTTTTTGTATATTGACTTATTTACTGCCAGCCACCATTAAAGTAGGTTTCAACATCTATAGTAACCTCCTCTTCATACTTGAAAAGAGCTCCATTCACAATGTCAGAACCAGCTTGGCTAGTAGCAATCCAATTCTCAGATTCAGCATGGACAATCCTTACTGAGGGGATGATATAATTGTTCTTATTCATGATATTTGCCACTTTTTGTTTTTATTGTTATAGTCTTGGGTCATCAGCTGGGTTCTGATAGTATATCGTGTAGATTGTTGCACTCTCTGGCACATCTGAAGGCTTGACGTTTCCTTGGTGTCCATCGACTCTAATTAAGTAACTAGCTTGGATTTCTCTGTCGTACCTAAGAAACCCAACTAATTTAGAGTTGGATGTAACAAGAGCAACAGCATAGGTGTAATTGGGTCCAGGAGTCATTTCTACGAACTGAATCCCATAATCAGATATATTTGGTAGTGGGCCATCATCGTCAAATATTACGGAATTCCACCTATCTGCGTTTCCTGATTGGTCATGTGTGATCTGGTAATATGCTACGGATCCATCCGGTGAAACGATGATAAAATTCCCTTGGGGCGGAACGGTCGGATGTGCCCTAACAGGATCACCAAAATCTTCAATTGTTGTCTCCGAGAAATCGAGGACATAAATCTTATTCTGGTCAAAAGTAATTTCTTCAGTAGTTGAGATCCTAGATGTTCTCGTCGTGCTGGAGATAAAAACACTTAATCCATGTGCTGTGCCAGGTGGAAGTACGAGATACACGGTCTCACCTGGAGAGTAACTTGATTTTGTCAATGCTACTGTACGAACACTATTTGCATTCTCTATAATTGTTAAAGTCGGGAGGCCGGTCTCATTTGGTTTTACCCAATAATCTGCAGCGAGTACATCAGACTGTCCCCCACCCATCAGCATGACAGAAATGGGAGAAAACTCAGATGTGTTCCATTGTGGTAGTACAACTTTAACGAGCGCATGGGCGTTCTTAAAAGGCATAATAAGCTTATCTCCTTTACATGTGCCCGCTGCGATTGCAGCTTGTGCATCCCATAAAGTGGGGCAACCATCAGTAACGGCCTGGTTCTTCGGGATCATCGTCCTGAATTCATCGCCGTCCCATTCGTAGGTATTAAAAGCGGGGTACATTCCGTAATAGGTGTATTGCGCCTTATCACCTGCAGTGAATTCGGCGAGTTTCCCTTCGTCACAGGTAAACGGAACTGTTTTTCCTGCGGCATCGGCAGTAAACTCAACCAGGGTTGTGCCAGTATTGCTGCAAGCAATATCGATCGCATCCCCCTGTTGCCAACTTACGTACAAATCGTCACCGAGAGTCGTCTTTGTGTCGGCTGTTGATGCAGCAGTCGCCATGATTGTAAATTTCTGGCCATCTGAATTGTCTGAAGTGTTTGTTTCTTCTTTCTGGCACCCGGTCAGCAACAATAGCGGGATCGATGCCATGGCCACAATTCGTTTTGTTCTTACCAACATATCGTTATAGTTTTTATTAGTTTTCTTCCTTTTTTCAAAAACGTTTAGTTTTTATGCCCAATTATTGATTTTGGAGATAATTGGCTGTGCTGCCTTTGTTTGTAATGCGATAATATGTCTATGGGTAATGATTTGGAAACAATTTGAGCAGGACTCGGCGGGCAGGAACGGGCCCGAAATATGCTTTGGGAGTATTTTGTGGTACTGCGGGAGCGGGAAACAGGCATTATCCTGCCATGAGAGTACTATGAAGTACTCCCAGGGCAGAATTATAGCCTTAACCTGCTTTTGGAGTCCGTTGTGGACCTTTGGTATAACGTGGAAACACCCGAATGGACCTTGGGTAACACGTGGGGACTCCGAACGGACCTAGAATCCCTTAGTCAGGTGTGAGTAGTCCTGTTCGAGGCGGGTTGAGGTGATCTTGGCGTAGATCTGGGTAGTCTGCAGGTCTGTGTGGCCGAGGACCTGCTTGAGGCTTTCCATGGACATGCCTTTGGAGAGGGCGAGGGTGGCGAAGGTGTGTCTTCCCATATGGAATGTAAGGTTGTCCGACACTCCGCTGAGGATCCCGACCCGCTTCAGCCTCTTGTTCACGGTACAATATTCACCGACATCGAATAGCGGCTTTCCCGGTTGCATATTCCCGTATTTCTTGATGATTGCCATCGAGATCGGCAGCAGCTTTGCCTGGAAGTGCACACCTGTCTTCTGCCTTCTGGCTATGATCCAGTGGCTCCCGTTGATTTCGACGATGTCGTTGGATTTTAGCTTCTTGAGGTCTATGAACGACAGGCCTGTGAAGCATGAAAAGAGAAACATGTCCCTGACCTGGTTCAAGGCTTTCTTACGAGGCGAGTTGAAGTCCATGAGCTTACTGAGCTGTTTTTCTGTCAGGAACTGCCTTTCTTTCACGTCAGGGCTGACGTGGAACTGGGTGAAAGGATTCTTAGAGATAACTCCTTCATTGAAGGCGGAGGTGACAACTGTCCTCAGAGGCATCTGGTAGACCCAGACGGATGACTGTGACACGCCGACTTCGTCGCGGAGGAAGTTGCAATAGCACCGGATAAATGCTTCATCGAGTTCTCCCAGGAATATGTCCTTACGGTGGTACTTCCACTGGATGAAATCGGAAAGGTGCCGGTGCACGACCCTGTATTTGTTGAGAGTGGAAGAGGCCCTGTCTTTCCCAACTCTTGATTCGATGGCCTCTATGTGCCTTTCAAGTGCTTCCAAGACCGTTTTGCCTGTTCCAATCTTTCCGAAATAGACTTCCTTGATCTTTCCTGCGGTTCTTGTCTCTCCGCGGAAGGCAAGTTCGTGGTAGATTACAGTGACACGTGCACGGATTCCGTCCAGGATGCCATTGATGATAGGGATCTGACGTCCTTTCCCGACGAGCTTTCCGGCTTTCGGATCCCAATCGCTTAGTGGGACGGACAACTTACAACTGAATTGAGCCACAGTACCGCTGACTGTGACCCTGCACAGGACCGGGACCAAACCCTTCCTTTCCTTGCTTTTGTTCACGTAGAACAAGATGTTAAAAGTACTTCGCATGGCTTTTGAGTTTAGGCCCAAAATATGAAATGTGGTTAATCAGCCATTTGTACGAATTCTTTATTAAATTTAATACATTTTAATTAAAATTTTAATAAATAATTAAATTATTTACTTATATTTTTAAAGCAAATAGGTGGTGTTCTATAAAATTGCGCAACTTATGAATATGCTCCATAAATTGCGCAAAAAAAATCTTGGTCAGCTACCTTTACCAGCCTTTCCGGATGTTGGCTGCAATCTCCTCCGCAAGACGAAGGCGGGTTTCTTCGCTTGCCCAGGCAACGTGTGGGGTAAGTATCATCCTATCAGGATGTTTGGAGTTGAGCAGAGGGCTGTTTGCGGGAAGAGGTTCCTCGACGTAGACGTCTATTCCGATTCCCGCTATCCTTTCTTCATCGATAGCGCGGGCCAGGTCTGCTTCTACAGCAATCCCTCCACGGCCGGTGTTGACCAGGAAGGCGGTGGGTTTCATGAGACGGAGTCCCTCGTAGTCTATCAGGCCGACGGTCTTCTCATTATAGGGGGCATGGATGCTGACCACGTCAGCCTCGCGAAGAAGGGATTCCAGTGAGACTGAGGGATATTCAGTGCAATGAGAAGTGCCTGAGGTTGAGTAATATATTACCTTCATTCCGAAGACTTCGGCAATACGGGCTACCTTCTGACCGATAGCACCCATCCCGACTATTCCTATGGTCTTTCCGGAGAGTCCTGTGTAGGGGTGGTCGGAATCGGTGTGGAGCCTGGCCTGGGCGTAGCGTCCGTCCTTCACGTAGCTGTCGTAGTGGGACAATCTTCCGGCCAAGGCAAGGATCAGCATCCAGGTGTGCTGGGCAACTGCGTCGGTGGAATAGCCGGCTACGTTCCGCACTTGGACTCCGCGCTTCCGGCAGAGCTCTGCGTCGATGTTGTTCATCCCGGTTCCGGCCTCGCAGACCAGCTTGAGCTTAGGTGCAGCATCCAGGAATGCCTGGTCGACAATCACCTTGTTGACTATTGCCACATCCGCGTCCCGGACTCTTTCACGGGCTTCTTCTGCGGTGGAGTTGTCGTATCTTTCGAATTCTCCCAGACTTTCTATCGATGTCAGCGGCGTGGTACCCATCGTGGCCGCGTCAAGGAAGACTATCTTCATGACTAATCCGATGAATACAGCTGCCTGCGGTTCGTCGGACCGCTGCTCTTGAACACTTCAGGGTCGTCGATCGTGGAATCCACTATGCGGGCCATTCCGCGGATTACATTGGTCTCAAGGAACCTGATCTGCTCAGGGAAAGTACTGATGAATGTAGAAGCTATCTCGTGGGAGTGACCGTCGTAGCGATAGATGTTGTAGGTGTAGCCGTTTTTCTTAAAGATTTTCGCCAATTTATGGGCTCCGAAAAGGCCCCATTTGAGGACATGGACCTGCTTGTAATTCACGATTTTGTCATCTGTCCCATGGAAAAAAGCCGTGGGTGCCGGAGGGGTTTTATAAGAAGGAACCCCCTCCACTGAGATGATTGCTCCGGCAAATGGCATGGCTCCTGCATAGCGGAAATCTTCAGGGAGGAAGTCTTTTGCCTTGCCGTTATTGAGGAGCCAGTCGGCTTCCAGGATGGCAATGGCTCCGGCGGAAGAGCCGCTAGTGACAAGTTTCGCGGGATCTATTCCGAAAACATCCTTGTTGGCGGTGAGGTATGCCGTGGCTGAGAACAGGTCTTCGGCAGCGATCTGTGCACTGTGGCGGAAGGCTTTGACGGAACTGATCCCTCCGGAGGTCTTTACGTCCTTCATCCCAAGCCTGTAGTCCAGGCTGAACACCTTGTAGCCGGCATCGTTGAGTTTCTTGAACCAGGGGAAGTAGAACTTGTCGTTCCTGGTGCCGGTGATAAAGCCTCCTCCGAACATGAATATTATCGCGGGCTTCGATTTCCCGTCGAGAGTAGTCTCACTGCCCGGAGAAGCATCATAATAATCAAGGTACAACTCCTGACCGTCCTTTGTGGAATAAAGATAGGTCCCGGTGGGGGAGTAAACTTCCTGGGCGGCCAGGCTTGAAAACAAGGCGAGGCATGCCCATACGAGGGTTATGATCTTTTTATCCATATTCATCAATCTTCGTCACTGGTGGCTTCGATAAGCCGTTTGACTGGTTTGAAACCTTTGAGGAAGCGCGCGGCAACGACCCTGATTACTGTGTAGGTGGGTATTGCTACAAGCATTCCGAGGATGCCTCCGACATGTCCTGCCATGAGCAGCACTATGAAGATCTCAAGGGGTGTAGACTTGATACTGGTCGAATAAATGAAAGGCTGGAAGAAGAAGTTGTCTACCATCTGGGTAACTGCGAAGATCGCGACAAGGGTGATGAGTATGACCCAGAAATTGGGGAAGACTCCCAGGGCGGCAGCGCTGCTGAATTTCAAGACCAGGCCAAGGACCACGCCTATTGCAGCTCCGATCCATGGGCCTACATAAGGAATGACGTTGAGCAGGCCGGCCATGAAGGCGATACCGATTGCCGGGTAGAACCCGATTTTTGCTATCAGCCAGAGACCCAGGAAGTTGAGTGTCGCAACACCGAGTACTTCAATCAGAAGGCCTCCGAAGTAGCGGGAGAGAAGATGCTCGATGTCACCGATAGCCTGGATGGCCTCGTCTTCAACCTTGTCCGGGACAAGGGAACCGACGATCCTGCGGAAAAGCTTGTCATCCTTTATGAAGAAGAAGCCTATGAACACGACTGAGAATAGCCCGACTCCAAATGATCCGAGAGCCGAAGCTACCGAGCCGACGACAGAAGTGATGGAGGACATGTCAAAGGCATTCTTCAACCAGGTGACAAGGGCCTCCTGCAGCTTGAAGTCCCTGCCCAGGGTCGGGAACCTGTCGATCAGCCAGATGTTCAGCTTTTCCATCCATCGGGCTATTTCCGAGGCGTTGAACGAGGCTGTCTGGAGGTTTCCTGAGACACTCTGGATAATGCTGGACACGACTGGGATGACCTGGGTGACGATGCCAAGGAATATTCCGAGGATCAGGACGAGGGACAGGATGGCAAGCAGCCAGTCCGGTGCGGACTTCCCCTTGACCTTTATCTTCCGGAGGAGTTTCATCACCGGCCTTGCCAGCAGGGACACCACCGCTGCCAGGATTATGTAGACCAGGACGCTCCTGAAATACCAGCAGAACGCAATGATGATTGCCGCAGCTGCTGCCCACATTATGTATCTTGCCAGTTTATCCGAACTTCTTTCTTCTGCCATAGCGTTATTCTTTCCCCTAAACTTACGAAAAAGTTATGAATATGATAAAAAATATTCAGCTTGTGCAGCGAATTGGCACAAGCTGAACTTACCTTTGCATCAGAAACAGAAGTAGAACTATTAAATCATACAGCCATGAAGAACACAGAGTACAATCCAGTCGACCTCGCTTCGATGATCTCTTCCGAATCTTCGTTCAACGCCCTTCTCGAGATGATGGGCGACATGGGCCTCGAACTCGATTCCGCCTCCCGCCTGGGCTAGTCTTCGCGCAGCGAGACCAGGGTGTTGTCTTTCTCGGGAGTCAATCCGACCTTGAGGGTACGAAGCTCCGTCGAGCCTTTCTTGCGGCGTCCCTGCAGGATCCTGTCGGAGATGATGAACTCGGAGACCGGATCTTCCACGTACCTCATTACGGCCCTCTTGAGCGGCCTGGCTCCGAATGCCGGATCGTAGCCGGCATCGGCGATGAATCTCTTGGCAGAAGGAGTAATCGTCAGTTTATAGCCGGATTCCTCAGCCCTTTCCTTGAGGTCTTTGAGCTCGATGTCGATAATCTTCTCGATGTCTTCCTTGGAGAGGGAATTGAAGAATACCTGCTCATCCACCCTGTTGATGAATTCCGGAGGGAAACTCTTTTTTATGGCCTTTTCGAGAACCGTCTGGCGGTTCTGTGCAACGTTCTTTCCGGCAGTGGCGAAACCAACCCCGGTACCATATTCATCAAGCTCGCGGCTTCCCACGTTGGAAGTCATGATCACAATGGTATTCTTGAAGTTTACCACGCGTCCGTTGCTGTCCGTGAGGTGACCGTCGTCCAGGACCTGGAGGAGGATATTGAATATGTCCGGATGGGCCTTTTCGATCTCGTCCAGGAGTACGACGCAGTAAGGCTTGCGGCGCACCCTCTCGCTGAGCTGTCCGCCCTCCTCGTAACCGACATATCCGGGCGGCGCTCCGATGAGACGGGAGACAGTGAATTTCTCCATGTACTCGCTCATGTCAATGCGTACCATATTCTCCTCAGAATCAAAGAGATATTCGGCAAGACACTTGGCAAGCTGGGTCTTTCCGACTCCGGTAGGACCGAAGAAGAGGAATGTTCCGATCGGTCGGTCGGGGTCCTTCAGTCCGGCACGGTTGCGGCGGATGGCGCGCACCACCTTGTCTATGGCCTCATCCTGGCCGATGATCCTGCCCTGCAGGCGGTCCTTCATCTTCAGGATCCTGTTGCCTTCGCTCTCTGCAACCTTGTTGACCGGGATTCCCGTCATCTTCGAGACTACGGTGGCGATGTCCTCTGCGTCGACCACGTTACCCGTCTTCTTGTCCTTTGTAAGACTGAGACGTACCATCGATCCAGCTTCGTCCATGGCATCTATAGCCTTGTCCGGCAGGAACTTGTCGGTTACGTAACGGTCGGTCAGGCGGGCGCAGGCTTCGATGGCTTCGTCGTTGTAGGTAACCTTGTGGAAGTCTTCGTAATTGGCCTTAATGTTATTCAGGATAGCGATGGACTGCTTGATGTCAGTGGGTTCCACGACAATCTTCTGGAATCTCCTGTCGAGGGCTCCGTCCTTCTCGATGATCTTGGCGAATTCGTCCATCGTCGTGGCGCCGATGCACTGCAGTTCACCTCGAGCAAGGGCAGGCTTGAGCATATTCGCGGCATCCAGACTGCCTTGGGCCCCTCCGGCTCCGACGATTGTGTGGAACTCGTCGATGAACAGGATGATGTCAGGATTGGTGCTGGCCTCCTTGATAATGGCCTTGAGCCTCTTCTCGAAGTCGCCGCGGTACTTGGTCCCGGCCACGACTGAGGCTATGTCCAGGGAGATCAGCCTCTTCTTGGCCAGTACGGGCGAAATGCTGCCGCTGGCTATTCTCTGGGCTATTCCTTCGACTATGGCAGACTTTCCGACTCCAGGTTCTCCGATCAGCATGGGGTTGTTCTTCTTCCTCCTTCCGAGGATCTCGATCACGCGGGCGATCTCGATGTCCCTGCCGACCACCGGGTCAAGCTTGCCCTCGGCAGCAGCTTTGGTCAGGTCATAACCGAAGTCTTCCATGTTGACCTTACCGGACGGGTTGTTGCCCTGGGCAGGTCCATCTCCCTCCTCTTCATCGTCACCCTGCGGGGCTTCCGGCTGCGGCCTTTGGCCGGGCTGACCGAGCAGCCCTTCGTCGCGCATGTGTGCCAGGAGCCTGCCGTAGTCCACTCCGTGCTGCCGCAGATAGGCCTGGCCATAATTCTCCGTGGTGCGGCACAGGGCCAGCAGGAGGTGGAGGGAAGTTGCTTCTGCAGCATTCATCTTGGACGCCTCCATCACCGTGATGCTGAGCACGTTCTGGGCATAGCGCGAGAAGGAGATCTTGTCAGCCTCCGAGTAAGGTATGGATTCGTTCGTGAATATGTGGCTGTCGATGAATCTCTTGAATTCGTCAAGGTCTACACCAAGGTTCACGATAACCATGCATGCCTCGTTCTCTGCCTGTCGCATCATCCCCAGGAACAGGTGGTCGGGTCCGATGCCGTAACTACCGGTCCGCATGGCTTCTTCGCGGGCGTACCGGATGATATTATTCAGTTCGTCGGATATTTTTATTTCCATAGTGAGCTTTCTTGAGAGTCCAAAAGGACAATATAGCAATTTATGGCCACAAATGCAACTTCCATGCACGCCGGAACTCACTGTCAAATTGGCATACTTGCCAGTGTCCTAATTTTTGATTATATTTGCATGTTTAACCAATAAGGTAAGAATACTACGTATTTATGGATAGTGAGGACAAGATTGTAGAAGGACAGACAGGTATCATAGAGCAGGTCGAGATAGATCAGGAAATGCGTTCGGCTTACATTGACTATTCAATGTCGGTCATCGTCTCCCGTGCCCTCCCTGATGTCAGGGATGGACTCAAGCCGGTTCAGAGGAGGGTTCTCTTCGGAATGGACGGTCTCGGTCTGCAATATTCAGGACCCACGAGGAAGTGCGCGAAGATAGTCGGAGAAGTTCTTGGAAAATATCACCCGCATGGAGATTCCAGCGTCTATGACGCCCTTGCCAGGCTAGCCCAACCTTGGAACCAGCGTTATCCCACCGTGTTCGGCCAGGGTAACTTCGGTTCGATGGACGGCGACCCCGTGGCTGCCATGAGGTACACTGAGGCAAAGCTCCAGAAGATCACCGAAGAGATCCTTGGCGACATCGACAAGGACACTGTCGACATGGTCAACAACTTCGATGACACCGAGCAGGAACCTACCGTACTTCCGACCAAGGCTCCGCTCCTCCTTCTCAACGGATCGGCCGGTATCGCCGTCGGTATGGCGACCAACATGGCCCCTCACAACCTGGGCGAGTGCTGCGATGCGATCTGCGCCTACATCGACAATCCTTACATCGACACCGACGGCCTGATGAAGTACATCAAGGGACCTGATTTCCCTACCGGTGGCATCATCATGGGCATGAGCGGTATCAAGGAAGCCTACGAGACAGGCCGAGGCAGGGTAGTGGTCCGGTCAAGGACCGAGATCGAGGTGGCTGACAACGGACGTGAGACGATCGTTGTGACTGAGATCCCCTACATGGTCAACAAGAAGGAGATGATCGAGAAGATCGGCCAGATGGTCGAGGACAAGAAGATCGAGGGTATTACCTACATCAACGACGAGACTTCCCGCGAGGGAGTGCGTGTCATCCTGAGGGTTAAGCAGGGAAGCAACTCCAACGTGGTTCTCAACACCCTCTTCAAGTACACGTCCCTCCAGTCCAGCTTTGCGTTCAACAATGTGGCCCTTGTGAACGGCCGTCCGAAGACCCTGTCCCTGAAGGAACTCATCGCCAATTTCGTGGATTTCCGTCATGAGGTGGTTGTCCGCAGGACAAAGTTCGAACTTGACAAGGCCCAGAAGAGGGCGCATATCCTCGAAGGACTCCTCAAGGCTATCGACGTCATCGATGAGATCATCAGGATCATCCGCCATTCGGCCAGTGTGGACGAGGCCAAGGCCGAGCTCATCAGCCAGTTCGCTTTCACCGAGATTCAAGCTACTGCCATCGTCGAGATGAGGCTGAGGCAGTTGACCGGACTCGAAAGGGAAAAGCTCCAGGCTGAATATGACGAACTTGAGAAGTTCATCGCCCGCTGCAACGAGATCCTCGCCAGCGATGCCGAGCAGCTCAATATCGTCAAGCAGGAGACCCTCGAGCTCAAGGCGAAGTATGCTGACCCTCGCAGGACAGAGATACGTCCTTCCGAAGAGGAATTCAATCCCGAGGACTTCTATCCGAACGAGGATGTCGTGATCACGATTTCCCACTACGGCTACATCAAGAGGACTCCTCTTACTGAATATCGTACACAGGCACGCGGCGGCGTGGGAATGAAGGGCAGTTCCACCAGGGACGAGGACTTCATAGAGCACATCTACATCGCCAACATGCATTCCACGATGCTGCTCTTCACCCAGAGCGGCCGTTGCTACTGGCTGAAGGTCTATGAGATCCCCGAGGGATCGAGGGCCTCTAAGGGCCGTGCAATCCAGAATGTGCTCAGCATCCCTGACGACAAGATCAAGACCTACATCAATGTCAAGACCCTCAAGGATGAGGAATATGTCAACTCCCATAGCATCGCTCTGGTGACCAAGAGGGGTATAATCAAGAAGACTGCCCTGGCCGCATATTCACATCCCAGGACAGCCGGTGTCAATGCCGTGAACCTTCGCGATGGAGATGAACTGGTCGAAGTCATGCTCACCTCCGGCAACGATGAAATCCTCATCGCGGCCCGTGACGGTCGCTGCTGCCGTTTCAACGAAACGGATGCCAGGGAGATGGGACGTACTTCCACCGGTGTCCGTGGCATCAATATTGAAGACTCCGATGAAGTGATAGGTGCCATCAACTACGATCCTTCTGCTGAGGATGCTGCAGACCACACTGTACTGGTAGTCAGCGAACATGGATTCGGCAAGAGGACTGACTTTGACGAGTACCGTATCACCAAGAGGGGAGGCAAGGGTGTAAAGACCATCAACATCACTGACAAGACCGGCAAGTTGATCGCCATAAAGAATGTGACGGAGAGGGATGACTTGATGATCATCGAGAAGTCCGGACTTACGATCAGGATGGCAGTCTCTGACATAAGGGTCGCCGGAAGGGCCACGCAGGGAGTCAAGCTGATCAACATCAAGGAAGGTGATTCGATAGCTGCAGTCTCCTCTGTGGACAAAGGAAATGAAGAAGAAACAAACAACGAAGTCATCGACAACGACGACAACAACTAAAATACCAATAATCATGAAAAAGATTTTGATAGTTCTGGCATTGATCGCTTCCGTACAGGTCGCGAATGCCCAGGGTGGTGCAGCCGCCAAGAAAGCCCTTGACGCAGCCATCGAAGCTTCACAGAATGCGAAGAAGGCCACCAAGGTCGCAACTTGGACCAAGCTGGCCGAGACTTATCTGGATGCATACAATGCTCCTTCAGCCAATGTCTGGGTTGGTGCCAACGAGAGCGAGCTCAGGCTTGCCATGGGCAACGACAAGGCTTCATCTTCCGAGAACGTTGAACTTGGTGGAGAGCAGTATGTAAAGCAGACTTATGCTGACAAGAACCTGTATTTCAATTCCAAGGGCCAGCTCGAGATCATCGAGGTCACAAAGCCTGTGGTCGAGAACGCCCTTCCGAAGGCTCTCGAAGCATACAAGAAGGCTTACGAGATTGACACCAAGGCCACAAAGACCAAGGATATCGCTGCAGGTATCAAGAAGATCGTCGAGAAACTGAATGGCGAGGCCTATAATGCCTACACTCTTGGCAACGTGGCCGCTGCAGAGCGTTTCTTCGAGAGCGCTTACCAGGCTTCCATGCAGAAGCCCAGCGAGTCCATCGACACCAGCGCCCTTTACAATGCTGGTTTCACCTCATTCAGCGCTGAGAATTACGGCAAAGCCAAGATCCTCTTCGACCAGTGCCTTGACCTTGGTTACTATGCCAAGGACGGCGAGGTCTATGCAAAACTTGCTGACTGCGTCGCGAAACTTGACACCACTGCAGCCGGAAAGGCTCTCCAGAAGGATTATCTTGAGAAGGGATTCACCAAGTTCCCTCAGAGCCAGGGTCTCCTCATCGGTCTGATCAACTACTATGTGACCAGCGGCGAAGACACCGACAGGCTTTTCTCCCTCATCGCAGATGCCAAGAAGAACGAGCCCAACAATCCTTCCCTTCCTTATGTCGAGGGTAACATCCACGCTCAGCTCGGCAACTATGACAAGGCCGTCGAGGCTTACGAGAAGTGCAGCCAGATCGATCCTAACTATGAATATGGTTTTATCGGAGAAGGTCTGATGTTCTACAAGCAGGCAGAGGAATTCGTCGAGAAGGCCCAGAACGAAATGGACGATGCCAAGTACATGGCTCTTGTCCAGCAGTTCGAGAAGGCCCTCAAGGGATGCATCGAGCCTTTCGAGAAGGCTTTCAACATCACCAAGGATGAGAACATCAAGTCCAGCATCGCTGAGTACCTGAAGAACGCCTACTATCGCTTCCGTGATGAGGATGCCAAGTACATGGCCGGTTACGAGAAGTACAACAAGATTCTCGGTAACTAATACCTTGGAATAGAAAAGAAAAAGCCTGCGGATTCGCAGGCTTTTTTTTGTTGGGGCCGTCAGAATTATTATTTTTGCTTCTGACGATTATCTGTATTCCATAATAACATGAGATTGAAGCTTTTGTACTTGTCCGTCACGTTGCTGGCGGCCGCCTGCTCCCCGAAATCGGCCGACACCACCAAAATAGTGGGACAGTTCAAGGAGAACGCCCCTCAGACAGTGAGATTTGTGAGAGGATATTACGATGGTTCCTTAGAGAGCAATGCGTTTGTATCTTCCTTTGACACCACAGTTGCGGTTGTGAACGGACAGTTCGAGGTCGAGATTCCGAAATATGTCGTTATGCCCACGGATTTCGAGTCCGGCTCCATACATATTCCCATCCTTTCCGACGGAACCACCATCACCATCGACCCGGAATCCGGTACCGCTGTGTCTTCGGATGAGAATGGGCATCATTCCCAGTATATGGATTTCGGCAAACGGTGGAACGACTATCAGGCAATGATGGCGGGGTTTGATGATGAGGAAGCCCGTGAGAAGTATCGCAATGAGAATTACGGCACTCTCATAGAGTACACGAAAGAGGTTGCCCGGAACAACCCTGATAATTACAATGGCCTGAATGCTCTTGAGATACTCCATTTCAGCAGCCTGGGCCAGGGTGCCGAGTCGGATCCAGAGGAGATTCTCTCCCTTCTGAACGGCCTGTCCGATGAGATGAAAACGTCACCGATGTCCTCCATGATGTTTTCCGAGTTGTACAATATTTATAATGGCAGGGTCAATACAGTAGAAGGCAAAACCTTCGTAGACTTCACTGTCGTCCAGGACCCGGAGAATCCTGAGACATCAACGGTCAAGTTTTCAGACTATATCGGCAGGGGCAAGTATGTGCTTGTTGATTTCTGGGCCTCCTGGTGCAGTCCCTGCCTGGCCGAGATGCCTAATCTCGTGAACGTGTACAACACCTATCACGGGGACAGGTTCGACATGCTCAGCGTCGCTGTCATGGATGATGTGGAGAACACACTCGCAGCGGCCAAGGAACATGGAGTCGTCTGGGACCAGATCGTCAATGCCCAGCAGATCCCGGGTAACGCGTACGGATTCAATGCAATTCCGCTTACCATCCTTTTCTGCCCTGACGGCACAATCCTCAAGCGCGACCTTCGCGGAGACCAAGTCGGCGCAGCCGTGAAGGAGGCTCTGGGGTTGTAGGGTGATGATATGGCGCTTGCTTCGGCGTGCTCGGACTATGTCATCTCGAACTCGTTCTTGGAGGACTTGGAACGCCTCTGGGAATTGCGTTTTATAAAAGTGTAGGCTACCTTTCGGTACGGGTTCAGAACGAACCTACTTCAGACACCTCTAATATCTGCGGTAGTGGCTCCGAACCTTTACTTGCCTGCCATTGCGCCAGCGTGTGTACGCTCTAACTTTGACAAGCCTCACAACCTCCACTCTCACGGAGATTTTATAGGTTGCCGTCCGGCAAGATATAGCTCCTGATCCTAACCTTTTGACCACCCAAGGTACCTGAGAAGCGACGTTTTCACGGAAAACGTTCCCGCAGAATAACCTGCCGAGCAATCAGCGTTATGAGTGGATGCAGGTTAAGGGCCTTTTTTTAAAGCGAAACAGACATCGGAGGCGCTACGCGCCGACCGAGGGGATAGCTGCGAAGCAGCGCAAGGGGAATCTTCCCCTTGTCCCCTGGGGGTGCAGGGGGATTATAGGGTGCGATGTGGGGCTCGAACCCACGACACCCAGAACCACAATCTGGTGCTCTACCAACTGAACTAATCGCACCGTGTTAGAGGTTGCAAAGATACAAAAAAATCTTTCTTTGCAAGAATTTCCGATAATATTTATTTTTGTGTACGAAATGATTTGTTCTGCCTAATGAAGAAAACCATCACTTTGGACGCTGTCGACCCCGTAGAGATATTCGGGGCAGGGAACAGGATCCTGAACGAGTTCGAAAGCTATTTCCCAGGTCTCAAGATTGTTGCCAGAGGCAATGAGATCCATCTTGACGGCCGCCAGGAGGATGTACACAAGTTCGAAACGAAATTTGCCGAACTTGTCCAGAGGCGACTCCACAAGATGAACCTCACGGTCTTTGATGTTGAGGACATCTTTGATGGTGAGAGTTCTCCGGACAGCTTTGTCAAGGAAGGAGATGCTATCATAGTGCATTCCACAGACGGGAAACCTATAAAGGCTCGCAACAAGAACCAGCAGGAGATGGTGAAGGCCTATTTCAACAGCGACCTTGTTTTTGCCGTCGGACCGGCTGGAACAGGTAAGACCTATGTGGCTATCGCACTGGCAGTAAGAGCTTTGAAGAACAGGGAGATAAAGAGGATCATCCTGACTCGTCCTGCTGTCGAGGCTGGGGAGAGACTGGGTTTTCTTCCTGGAGACCTCAAGGACAAGCTTGATCCTTATCTCCAGCCCTTGTACGACGCCCTGGGTGACATGATCCCACCTAAAAGGCTTCAGGATTTCATGGCTGAAGGAACAATCCAGATCGCTCCCTTGGCTTATATGCGTGGTAGGACGCTTGACAGGGCTTGTGTGATCCTGGACGAGGCCCAGAACACCAACATGGCCCAGTTGAAGATGTTCCTCACCAGGATGGGTACGAATGCCAAGTTCATCGTTACCGGAGACGCGACCCAAGTCGATCTTCCACGTAAGGAAGATTCAGGACTTCTTAGGGGAATATCCCTTCTTCAGGGGATAAAGGGGATAAGCACCATATTCTTCACCAATGAAGACATCGTGCGTCACCCACTCGTGACCAAGATCGTGAAGGCCTTCGACAGGAAGGAAGCCAGGGGAAACGAAGAGGAATAGGTTTATTTCCTCCTTCTTGAAGTAGGATGGGCCAGGATCTGGATGTCCATTCCGTCTACCTTGTAGTCTTTGAAACGCTTTGAAAGCAGTTTGTCGGCTATGCTCTTGTAGAGAAGGTCGTCGTAGATGTCTATGTAGACGTGATTGACGGTGTCGTAAAGATGCATGTGGCCTGTCGTGTTGACGTCGAAGTACATCTTGTTGTTGGAACTCATCCGATGCTGGTAGATATCTATCATGGAGAGTTGGGTCAGGATGTTGTAGACGGAGGCGACAGTCACCTTTGTTTTCCCTTCCTTGACTATTTCTTCAGTCACCATGTCCGCGCTGGCATGGCCGAGCTTCAACATGGCTTCATGAACGGCATATCGCTGTTGAGTCACCTTGAGCCCATGTTTCTTTAGGCGGATACGGAATTCCGCCATGCGCTTTTCTAAGTCAACATTTTCCATCCTGACACAAATTTATACAAAAGCAACGTAAGTCCATCAAAAAAATTATACCTATCTTTGTAAATTAAGTCAATTATAGATTGGAATGGAGAATATAAGATGTCTGATCATAGGTGGCGGACCTGCGGGATACACCGCTGCCATCTACGCTTCCAGGGCAGGATTGAACCCTGTAGTCTACGAGGGCATGGAACCCGGAGGCCAGCTTACAACAACCACTATAGTCGAGAATTTCCCCGGTTTCCCCGAAGGAGTCGATGCCAACCAGCTCATGACCGACATGCGTGCCCAGGCAGTCCGTTTCGGTGCCGACATAAGGAGGGGAACTGTCACTTCAGTGGACTTTTCCTCCAGGCCATTCAAGCTTACGATAGATTCCGAGACCCTCATCGAGGCCCAGGCCGTCATCATAGCGACAGGAGCCACAGCCAAGTACCTCGGACTTCCTTCCGAGCAGGAGTTCCGCGGCATGGGTGTAAGCGCATGCGCCACGTGTGACGGATTCTTCTATCGCAAGAAGGATGTTGCCGTGGTGGGCGGCGGAGACACTGCATGCGAGGAGGCTACCTATCTTGCCAATCTCTGCAACAAAGTCTACATGATCGTGCGCAGGGACGTCTTCAGGGCTTCCCAGGCCATGCAGGACAAGGTCAGGAACACTCCCAACATCGAGATTCTCTGGAACTGCAACACGCAGGAGATCCTCGGTGATGCCTCAGGAGTTACCGGAGCCAGAATGGTCCGTAAGGATGGTAAGGTTTTTGATATCCGTATTGACGGATTTTTCCTTGCAATCGGCCATCATCCGAATTCCGATGTATTCAAGGAGTTTATTGACACCGATGAACTTGGCTACATAGTCACTTCCGGCAAGTCCAGCAGGACAAATGTCGAGGGAGTGTTTGCGGCCGGGGACGTCCAGGATCCGAGCTTCAGGCAGGCTATCACTGCTGCAGCTTCCGGATGCAAGGCTGCCCTTGAAGTGGAAAAATTCCTGCTGTCGCATTGATATTTATGAAAATGTTCAAGTCAATACTGAAGTTTGCGTCCGTCACCTTGCTGGCGGCAATTTCCTTGCAGTCGTGCAAGTCCCAGTACGATGCACTTCTGAGCAGCAGCGACGTAGATGCCAAGTACGCCGCGGCCTTCGATTATTTCAACAATGGCAAATACAACAAGGCTGCCCGCCTTTTCGAGAACATGGCAGTGCAGACCAGCGGAACAGAGAAGGATGACACCGTACAGTTCTACTGGGGACTGAGTAACTACCGTTTCAAGGATTATTACACGGCAGAGACCAATTTCTCCAAGTTCCTTACGAATTTCCCGAGAAGCCCTTTTGCCGACGAGGCTGCCTTCCTCCGCATAGACTGTCTCTACCGCTCCACCTACAGGTCCGAACTTGACCAGAAGCCGACGTACACAGCTTTGAGCGTCATTTCCCAGTACATGGTGGAGAATCCTGAGAGTTCGCATTACCCGATCTGCAAGAGGATGCTGCAGGAACTCAACGAGAGACTTGACAAGAAGGCTTATGACAATGCCCGCCTCTATTTCAAGATGGAGGATTACAAGGCAGCAAGGGTCGCTTTCAAGAACATCCTGAAGGACGATGCGGATAATATCTACAGGGAAGACATACTCTATTACGTTGCCAAATCTTCCTACAAGTTTGCGCAGATGAGTGTGGAGGCGAAGCAGAAGGAACGTTATCTCACCTTCGTGGATGACTACTACAATTTCGTAGGCGAACTCCCCGATTCACCTTATCGCAGGGAGCTTGACGTCCTCTACAAGCGTTCGCAGAAGGCTCTGGGCCGCTATTCCGGTTCTGAAGAAGAGCTTGAGGCCAAGGACAAGGATTTCGAGAAGGAAAGAAAGAAATTATTGAAACAATCCGAGTCCGAGGAGTAGTACTATTAATGGATAACAATTAAGAATCGATATGGAAGTCAAGAAGAAAACCCCGGTGAACACGATCACCAGGGATGTGAAGTATCTCGCCGAACCTACCGGCAACATCTATGAAACAGTTGTACTTCTTTATAAAAGGGCAAACCAGATAGCTCTCGAGGAGAAGAAGGAGCTTGCCAAGAAGCTCGAGGATTTCCGCTCCGACCGTGACACCATGGACGAGGTTTTTGAAAACCGTGAGCAGATCGAGATCTCGAAGTACTACGAGAAGCTCCCGAAACCGGACCTTATCGCCATCACTGAATTCGAGGATGGTGAACTCTATTACAGAATGGCCGGAAAGGAGGAATAATCCGGGGCTATGCTGAGGTCCCTTCAGATCAGGAATTACGTTTTGATAGACTCTCTGGATGTCTCTTTTCCGGAGGGTCTCGTCATTATTACCGGCCAGACCGGAGCAGGCAAGTCCATAATCCTGGGAGCACTGTCCATGCTCCTGGGCTCGAAGGCTGATGCCTCCGTGATCGGACGGAAAGGGGACAATTGTGTGGTTGAGGCTGAATTCGTCGTTCCGGTTGAAGACAGCCTTACCCTCGGGATCCTGGATGAGAATGAGATAGACTCGGATGGCGGCAGTATCCTGATGCGCAGGGTGGTCTCCAGGACCGGGCGTTCCCGCTCTTTCATCAATGACTGCCCTGTGAACCTTCAGGTCATGCAGGCCGTCTCTTCCAAGCTCCTGGACATCCATTCCCAGCATCAGACGTTTCTTCTCTCAGACCGCTCCTACCAGCTTGGAATGCTCGACCACTTCTGTGGAAATATAGGCCTGCTTGAGGAGGCTGCTTCGTGCTTCTCCGCTCTCCGCTTACTCCAGAAGGAACTTTCGGAAGTCACTTCCAAACTGGAGAGGATAGAGGCTGACAGTGAATATGCCCGCTCAAGATGGAAGAGGCTTGATGATGCCGGCCTGAAAGAAGGCGAACTGGAAGAACTCGAGGCTGAGCAGAAGCAGCTCGCCAATGCCGAGGCCATCAAGGAGAATCTTTACGAAGTCGAGGAAGTACTCGGAGGGCTGGACCTGAAGGAAGTCCGGAAGAAACTTGAAAAAGCCGGGAATTATCTGCCAGAGGCCGCAGCCCTGGCTGAAAGGTTGGAGTCTTCCAGGATGGAGATAAAGGACATCCTGGATGAGGCGGCTTCCCTTAATTCCAGAACCGAGCTTTCCCAGAGCAGGCTCGAAGCGGTGGAGAATAGGATGGGCCTTCTCTATGACCTCATGAACAAGTATTCCGTCTCATCTGTCGAGGGATTGATTGCCGAAAGGGACAGGCTCTCCGGAGAACTGACGGACACGGACTCCTTGTCTGCGCGCAAGGAGGAACTGTTGCTCCAGGTGTCTACCTTGAATGAGAAGATGGAAGGAATATGTCTGCGCCTGCATGAATCCAGGGTCTCATCCAGCGAGGCTTTTGCTGCAGCTGTCTCTTCCGATCTCAGGTCCCTTGAACTTGAGAGGGCGGTTTTCGAAGTTTCTGTCGAAGATGCCCCAATGTCAGCAACAGGCTCGGATGCTGTGCGCTTCCTTTTCTCCGCGTCAGGAGCCAAACCTGAAGATGTCGCAAAGTGTGCTTCAGGCGGAGAGCTTTCCCGCCTTATGCTGACCCTGAAGGCAATGATGGGCCGTTTTATGAATATGCCTACTCTTATCTTCGACGAGATCGACTCCGGAGTGTCCGGAAGCGCAGCAGACAAGATGGGGCAGATGATCTGCTCCATGGGACGAGACATGCAGGTCTTTGCAATTACCCATCTTCCTCAGGTCGCTGCCAAAGGTGATGCACATTATCTTGTCGAGAAAGGTTTCGACAGCGAAGACCTGGCTACGACAACCATCCGTCCCATCCATGGGGAGGAACGTGTGATGGAGATTGCCAGGATGCTAAGCGGCAGCCAGATCAGCGCTGCCGCAGTCGAAAATGCGAAAGCGCTTCTATCTGACCAGCGAAACTGAATAATCCGGGTTGTAGACCACCCTGCGTACGGCAGTGTTGATGAAGCTGCCGCTTGCAGTCCTTTCCAACTTGAAATCACTCTGCAAGCCAGTGAAGTCAACCCTGTCGAGGGCCTTCGGCCACTTTTTCCCGTACTTGTAGGAAAGGGTTGAGAAATACCTCATCAGATCATAGCCGGAGTAAGCGGAACGGCTGGGCTCAGCCATGAACAAGGCCCTGTATTGAAGGAGGAAGTCCTTTACATCCTTGCTGTTGTAGTCGACGAAGTAAGTCACGCATGCATGCAGGTTGAGTTTGTGCAGCTGCTCGACATCGATCTGGTCGTAGGTCCTGATCTTCGATGTACTGTAGAGGACTATGTTCGGCCTCCTGCTGGAGAGCATGTAGAGGTTCCTGACGGCTTCAATGAGGAATACTGTACTCCTGTCGGTGTAGTCGCAGGCCAGGATGATCCTGTTCGTTCCTGCGGAGTTCATGTGGGAGGACGCCGATCCAGGTGTGCTTGAAGAATAGGGAATACCTGCTTTTTCAAGTTCTTTCAACACCGTGTCGGTGTAGGAAGATGTCTGACCGGATGGACTGACCACGATAACCTTGTCTCCGGAACGTAAATCCTCTCGTATCCATTCCACCATGTCCTTTATTTGCACCGAAGTAGGAGTCGGGGCCTGGATCAGGTTGCTAAGAGAATCGGCCAGGGGCTCCACCTGCATGTCGAGAGGGGATACTATCCACGCAGCTCCTCTGTTGTGGTAAGCTGTCTTCATGATGTCCGCCCTTGAGACGGGACCGATTGAAAAGTCGCTCCCGGACAGGTCCGGTACAGTACCCTGACTCACGTCATAGGCGCGGATGTCAATGTTGGTGCCAAGGCTTCCCATGGTTCGGGCTGCGAGCAGTGAACCGCAATAGAAATCCATGAACGAAACCTTATCTCCCTTCCTTGGAGAGGAGAAAGGAAGAAGGATGGAGACGTTGACATCGTGTTTGCCTTCCCTGACGAACAGGTCGTCCAAAAGTCCTCCTTCTTCATTGTCTTCATTGTCTCCCAATGTGTCACTGACCTCGGCCTCGGCTTCGACCGGCTCTGTTACTTCAGGTTCCCGGACTGCAACCGACCTTCCTTCCCACTCTTCTGGATGACGCGGGATCTTGAGTTCCTGCTTGCGCTTGACTTTGTCGGAGGTCATTCCGTTGATGTTGATGATCGACTCCTTGGACACTCCGTATTTCTTGGCTATGGCATCCAGGTCTTCAAACCATTTGACCCTATGGATGAAGTAGTCTTCCTGATCTGAGGCTGCATGTTGGGGCGCAGGCTGTTGTACCTGGACAGTGGCTGCTTCAGCCGGCATGGCCTCCTGATGGACATTCTCCTTTACAGGAATCATCAGGATCTGGTTCTTCTTGAGCCCTTCGGTCGGGAGGTTGAGCGCAGGATTAGACTCATAGATCTCCTCGATCGTCACTCCGTAGGCCTTGCTGATTGAATATAGCGTCTGGCGCTCCTGAACGACATGGGAATAGTAAACCTTGCCTCCGGAGCGTACCTTCTCTTTGGAGACGACAACTTGCGGGGCGATGTACTCCTGTGCGAAGACAGCCGTGTCCGCGGCTGCGATGAGGAGTGAAGCGGCCAGGATGTGGATTATCTTTCTGTTCATGCGTTCTTGTACAAATTGTCGGTGAAGTCCAGCAGTTTCCTGCTGAATGATTTCCAAGAGAGCCTGTCTTTTTCGGCCTTAATAGAGCTGATGCAGAGTGCCCTGATGTTCTCGTCGGAGAAGAAGCGCCGGATCTCTTCGACGACACAGTCCGGATCAGGCCTTTCGGCGACAAGTCCGGTTCCGGTGTCTCCGACCGACTGCTTGAGCCCGCCGACATCAGTCACCACCATGGGCACTTCAAAGTGCCATGAGATTGCGCTGATTCCGCTCTGTGTGGCGGAACGGTAAGGAAGGACTGCAAGGTCGGCTGCCGAGAAGTACAGCTTCACTTCGGAGTCCTTGATGTAATTCGTGAAAAGCTTGATCCTGTCCTTGGCGGGAGAGTGACGTATGATCTCCTCGTATTTGACAAATGAACCGTAAGGTTCGCCGGCGACAATCAAGGTGTAACTCTCGTCCAGCTTGCCGAAGGCTTCGAGGAGGATGTCAAGCCCTTTGTAATCCCTGATAAGTCCGAAGAAAAGAAGATTCTTCTTCCCATGCTCCAGTCCTAGTATGTTCTCGGCTTCTTCCCTCGGGATCCTTTCTCCGAAATGAGCGTAGACAGGATGGAACAGGGTGACTTGCGGAGCCTTGGGCATGATCTTCCCGAGATCGTCGGAAACCTCGTCGCAGAGGGTTACATTTCCGCTGCAACCACTCAGGAAATACTTTGTCAGGGGAGCGTCGAAGAACCTAGGCTCATGGGGGATGACATTGTGAAGGATCGAAATGACCTTGCAATGCTTTTTCATCCTTCTGGCGATGTAGCCAAGCGAAGGTCCGAAATAGGACATCCAGTAACTTATGATCACCAGATCCGGTTTCCAGTCCCGGATCGCCCTGTAGGTCCTGCCGTAGGTAAAAGGATTAGCCGTATCCAGGAGAGCCTCGCTCTCGATGGGTACGGCATCATCGTCCTTGGTTACGTACTGGGTCTTCCCGGGAAAAAGGAAGCCAGGGTACTGCCTCTTGAAATTGAACGCCTTGACCGTGTTTTCCTTTCCCAGTTCCAAGTAGAGACTTGCGTTGAACTGAGAAATCCCTCCTCTGAAAGGGTAGAAACAGGAAAGGAGCGCGATTCTCAAGTTATTCGGCCTTGGTGTCTGTGCTGGCGGCAGGGGTTGTTGTGTCCTTGCCCTTGTTCTTTACGTATTCGCTGTTCAGTCCTGCGAGCAGGGCGTCAGTGATGTCGAGGTCGGGATCACCGCATGAAACGGGGGCGGGAAGTATGCCACCCTGGGTGGCGATGATCATTGCATACTTGTGCTCCTCGTTGAACTGGTCGATGAAGGTCTTGATTGCGTCGGCAATCTGGTTCATCATGACCTGCTGCTCTTCGGCCATCTCCTGCTGCTTCTGGGCGGCGTAGTTGTTGAAGTTGGCCTGCTGCTGCTGGAGCTTCTGGTTCCTCTGTTCTGCTACGGAACGGATTAGGACACCCTTGTCGAGGTCGCTCTGGAACTTGTTGACATCGCTCTGGAGCTTGTTGCCCCTGCGGTTGATCTCATCCTGGATGCTCTGTGCCTTGGTCTCGACGACGGATCTGAGGTCGTTGGCCATGTCATATTCATTGAGAACCCTGTCGAGATCGTACCAGACGATGGCTCCTTCTTTAGCGGTGACTTCGACAACCTCGCCTTCGGCGGCCTTTTTCTTGCCGTTGCCGTCAGCGGTGAGCTGGATAATACCGAGAGCAGCAACTGCCACAAGGGCTATGATGCTGAGGATCAGTGGTGTTTGTTTCATTTTATAGTTTCTTTAAATATTATTCAAGTTTACAAAAATAATTAAAAAATCTTAATCTTCGAAAGATAGGCCTGTATTGTTTGCTCCAACCCCATGTACAGGGCGTCGCAGATGACAGCATGTCCGATCGAGACTTCGTCAGTCCACGGGATGGTCCTGATGAAGAATTTGAGGTTGTCAAGGTTGAGGTCGTGGCCTGCGTTAAGCCCAAGACCCAGTTCCCTGACCTTCTCGGCAGTTCTCAGGTACGGCTCGATTGCCTTCTGGGGGCCTGAAGGGTAAAGGGCTGCGTAGTCGGCCGTGTAGAGTTCCACCCTGTCACAGCCGCAGGCCTTGGCCCCTTCGGCCATCGCAGGGTCCGGATCTATGAATATGGAGGTGCGGATCCCCTTGGTTTTGAATGTCTTGCAGATCTCCGTAAGGAATTCCCGGTTGCGGATGGTGTCCCAACCCTTGTTGGAGGTGATTGCATCGTGTGCGTCGGGCACCAGCGTCACCTGGTCGGGAACGACCTCGAGGACCAGGTCGACGAAACTTGGAATAGGATTGCCTTCAATGTTGAATTCCGTCTTTAACAGAGGCCTTATGGCCCTTACGTCGGAGTAGCGTATGTGCCTTTCATCCGGCCTCGGATGGACAGTGATGCCTTCCGCTCCGAACCTTTCACAATCTACTGCAGCCTTTTCTACATCAGGCATGTTACCTCCGCGAGCGTTGCGGATGGTGGCTATTTTGTTGATGTTTACACTCAGTCTTGTCATGTGACAAAAGTAGTGATTTCTATTCAGATTTTATCAGATTTATGCTAATTTTGAAAATTGTAACGTTAGCATCCTGAAAATGAAGATCGCAATATATTCCAGGGACGAATCGACACTTTCGCATCCAAGGTTTGTCTCCTTGCTTGAGGCCTTGTATTCCGGCCCGTTCGATTTTTATGGGATTAAGTCAGGGGAAGACATACGTACCGGGACTGACATGGTGATGAGCGTCGGTGGCGACGGAACCTTCCTTTCTGCTGCGAAGAGGGTGGGGGATTCCGGGATCCCGGTGCTCGGTGTCAACCTGGGCCGTGTAGGCTTCCTTTCTGAATACAGTCCGGAAGAGGTGACTGAAGCCTTGATTGACGGCTCCTATTCCCTTGAAGACAGGGAACTTCTGGAAACGGCCATCAGTGGGGAAATCCTGGATTCCGAGACTTCTTTCTGGCCATATTCGCTCAACGAGATCTCAATCCTGCGCCGCGGTGCGGCCATCCTTGGTATTGATGTATCGATCGACGGCAATCCTCTTCCTACATATTGGGCGGACGGTCTCCTGGTCTCGACCAGCTCGGGTTCCACTGCCTATTCCTTGAGTGTGGGCGGCCCTATTTGTGTCCCGTCTTCCAAGGTCCTTATAGTTGCTCCTATTGCACCGCACAACCTGAATGTGCGTCCCCTTGTGGTTCCCGACACTACCAGGATTTCGATTTCCATGAGGTCCCGTGACGAGAAGGTTACGATGTCGATGGACAACCGCAACCTTCTGCTTTCTTCTTCAGCCAGGATCGATGTCGGGGTGGCACAGTTTTCGCTGAAAAGGGTTCGTCTTGAAAGATCAAGTTTCGTCAAGGCACTCACGACAAAGCTGTTCTGGGGAGAAGACATCAGGAACGGCGGAGAACAATTATAATGAAATGAACGACAAGAGCAAGGTTCCCGTGCATGTGTCCATCATCATGGACGGAAACGGAAGATGGGCCCGGCAGAGAGGGCAGGAAAGAGTCTATGGTCATTCGCATGGGGTGGAAAGCGTCCGTGCGTGTGTTGAGGCAGCAGTCGAGACCGGAGTGCGCTATCTTTCCCTTTTTGCGTTTTCAGAGGAGAACTGGGGCCGTCCCGATTCTGAAGTCAGCACTCTGATGGGATTGATGTTCAAAGCAATAGCTAATGAGATGGCGGCTCTTAAGAAACAAGGAGTCCGGTTCCGCGTGCTTGGCAATGTGGACCGCCTGGACAAGGAACTTCTCGCTTCAATCCGCGATGCCGAGGCCATGACCGCTCCCGCTCCTGGGGAGGAACCGGTGCTTGACCTAATTATATTCCTCAGCTACAGCGGTAAGTGGGACATCCTCCAGGCTGCCAAGAAATTGGCGAAGAAATATGCCTCCGATCCCGAAGGCCTTGAAAATGCAGGCCTTGACGATCTTTCAGGGCTCCTTGTGACCGCCGGGGTCCCGGATCCTGACCTTATCATCAGGACTTCCGGGGAGCAGAGAATCAGCAATTACCTGCTGTGGCAGGCTGCATATTCAGAACTGCTCTTCGTCGATACCCTTTGGCCCGATTTCCGCAAGGAAGAGTTCCGTTCCGCCCTTGAAGAATACTCAAAGCGGAACCGCAGGTATGGAAAAGTTAAATAATTGCGTATATTTGCATTCTTAAATTTCAATGAAGCTTTTTTTGATGAAGATATATCGTCTGTTATGTCTTATAGCCCTTTCGCTGGTCTGCTTCACGGCTTTCGGCCAGGAAGTGGAGACTGCCAGCGAGCCGGTAGAGGTGAATTATGACCAGCCGCAGACCTATTATGTCGGCGGTGTCCTGGTTGAAGGAAACACTCATTTCGGTGATCAGCAGATCATCTCCCTGACCGGCCTTCAGAAAGGTATGCAACTGACAGTCCCGAGCGACGAAATCACATCGATTGTTCAGAGGCTATGGAGCCAGAGGTATTTCGAGGACGTAGCCATGGAAATCGACCATCTGAATGCAGCCGGGGATTCGGCCTGGTTCAAGATCAGCATCAAGGAGCGTCCGAGAGTCTCCGCGTGGTTGTTCTCGGGAGTCAAGAAAGGAGAGGAGAAGGACCTGAGGGACAGGCTGAGCCTTCGCAGGGGAGGCGAGTTCTCTGAATATGTGGCCACGACTTCTACCGGTATCATCAAGAAATACTATTCCGAGAAAGGTTTCCTCAATTGCGAGGTCGACGTCCAGACCCAGAAGGACAGCATTATCAAGAATGCTATCAGGGTCAATTTCGCAGTGGACAAGGGTGAGAAGGTCAGGATCAGGGATATCAACTTCGAAGGCAATGAAGGAGTCTCCGACTTCAAGCTGGCCCGCTCCATGAAGAAGACCAAGGCGAAAAAGATATACAACTTCTTCAACAGCAAGAAATTCAACGAGAAAGAATATCCCCAGGACAAGCTCAACCTTATCAGCAAGTTCAACGAGGCAGGTTTCCGTGATGCAAGGATCCTCAAGGATTCCATCTACTACGTAGAGCCAGGACGCCTTGGAATCGACTTCAAGTTCGACCAGGGAAAGAAATACTATTTCAGGAATATTACCTGGACCGGAAACTCGGTCCATTCCGCCGACCAGCTCAATTCCATCCTCCAGATCAAGAAGGGTGACCCTTATGACATGGTGACCATGCAGAAGAGGCTCACGGGAGGTGGAAAGCAGACAGACTATGATGTCTCCAAACTTTACCGCGACGAGGGCTATCTTTTCTTCAATGTCACGCCGGTCGAGCTCAACATAGACGGAGATTCCGTGGATGTGGAGATGAGGATTTCAGAAGGCAAGCAGGCCACTCTGAACAACATCGTGATCAATGGCAACGATCTGACGAGTGAAAAGGTTGTCCGCAGGCAGATCTATACGAGGCCGGGCGCACTCTTCAGCCAGACCAACTTCGAAAGGTCCATCAGGGAAATTGCATCCCTGGGACAGTTCGATCCGGAAGCCATAGCCGGGGAAGGTGGTTATTCCATTGTGCCTAACCAGCTGAACAATACAGTCGACCTCATCTACAATGTCACTGAGAAGCCTTCCAGTCAGCTGGAACTTTCCGGTGGTTGGGGAGCCAATACTTTCGTGGCTACCGTAGGTGTCAGCTTTAACAACTTCTCCACCAGGAGGATGCTGGACAAGAATGCATGGAGGCCCGTTCCTCTCGGAGACGCCCAGAACCTTTCGCTGCGTTTCCAGACCAACGGTACCTACTACACTTCCCTCATCTTCAGCTTTACAGAGCCTTGGCTCACACAGAAGAAGCCGACATCGCTCAGCCTGCAGTCGTACTATACCAGGCAGACTGACTCCTACCTGGCAATCGGTATCCTGAGCAACGACAAGGTCATGCAGGTCTACGGTTTTACCGGTGGCATCGGTACCCGTCTCAAGTGGCCGGATGACTATTTCACTTTCTACAATGGTCTCAGCTGGCAGGTCTATAACCTGAAGAACTGGTTCAGCGGTTATTTCATGTTCACTGACGGTATTTCGCATAACCTCAGTTACACCTCTACGCTCAGCAGGACATCCACCGACCAGCAGATCTATCCAAGGTCGGGTTCCATCTTCACTGCCAGCGTGCAGCTGACTCCTCCTTATTCGTTGTTCAGGAAGAAGGATCTGGGTACCCTGGATGCCTCGGGCAATCCGACACGGGTGTCTAACTACAAGGACATAAACTACGACAACTGGACCTCCCAGCAGCGTTACAAGTGGATTGAGTACCATAAGTGGAAGTTCAGTGCAGAGACTTACACCAAGGTTATCGGTGACCTCGTGGTCATGGGCAGGGCCCAGTTCGGTTACCTGGGTTACTACAACCGCAGGTGGGGTTATTCCCCGTTCGAAGGATTCCGCCTTGGTGGTGACGGTATGTACGGTTACGACACTTACGGATCCGATGTCATCGCAATGCGTGGTTATGAGAATTACTCCCTTACTCCTTGGGAGGCAACTCCATACAACACCAACGGCTATTATGCGGGTAATGTCTATGACAAGTTCACCATGGAGGTGCGCTATCCTGTAATCCTCCAGCCTCAGTCCACGATCTTCGTGCTGGCATTCCTGGAGGGAGGTAATTGCTGGTCAGACATTAAGAAATTCAATCCATTCCAGATCCAGAGGTCTGCAGGAGTCGGTGTGAGGGTCTTCCTCCCGATGATCGGCTTGCTCGGAATCGACTGGGGATATGGTTTCGACAATCCTGTCAAGAAGGAGAGAAGCCAGTTCCACTTCATGATAGGTCAGCAGTTCTGATAGTATTTTATGTTTTTATTTTTAAATTTGCACGACCTTTGCATAACACTGTTTCGTAACGTTACAATTTAGCAAACTATAAAATTGAATTTGATATGAAAAAGATCTTTTTGTTTGCCGCAATGGCATTGTTCACTCTCACTGCTTCAGCACAGGTGAAATTCGCCTATGTCGACTTCAATGAAATCGTGATGCTCATGCCTGAATCCGACGCAGCGAGGACTCAGATGCAGACCGCTCAAAAGGAGGCTAACGAGACTTACGAGAGCATGGTCAACGAGGGTAATGCCAAGTTCACCGAGTACCAGCAGAAGCAGTCTACCTGGACTCCGGCCATCAAGGAGAGCAAGGAGAAGGAACTCACTGACATCCAGAACAGGATCCAGGAATTCCAGCAGACTATCCAGGTCGAGCTTCAGCAGCAACAGCAGCAGCTTATGGAGCCTATCCAGAAGAAGGCTCTTGAGGCTGTCGAGAAGCTTGCGAAGGCCGGTGGCTACACCATGGTCTTCGATCCCAGCCAGTTCATCTACTTTGACAAGTCCCAGTGCAAGGATCTTACTCCCGACGCCAGGAAGGCTCTCAACATCCCTGCCGGAAGGACTATCGAGGCTCTCCAGAAGGAGCTCCAGGCACAGCAACAGCAGCAATAATTTGATTATTCCATAAAGAGAGGCAGGCCATCGGCCTGTCTTTTTTTGCTCTTAGCTCAAAAATCTTCCTTTTTTCTTCGAGTTTGTTGTTATTTGTGTATTTTATTCTTTACATTTGCAACAATATTCAAAGAATAGGTAAACTTTCATAATTAGTAATGCAACATAAGGTTATTGATGCCAAGGATGTCGTAATCAGGTTCGCAGGTGATTCGGGAGACGGAATGCAGCTCACCGGTACCTTGTTCGCCAACCTCTCAGCCATCTACGGCAACGGCCTCTCCACATTTCCGGACTATCCGGCAGAGATAAGGGCCCCTAAGGGCACCGTCGCCGGCGTGTCCGGTTTTCAGGTTCATATAGGGAGCGGCAAGGTTAACACCCCCGGCGATTTCTGCGACATGCTGGTCGCCATGAATCCTGCAGCCTTGAAGGCAAATGCCAAGTGGCTCAAGAGAAACGCTACGGTCCTTGTAAACGAGGATGCTTTCGATGACATGGGCCTGGACAAGGCCGGCTTCAAGGGCAATCCGTTTGAGGAACTCCACATCGAGGACAGGAACATCATCATCGCTCCGATCACCAAACTGACGGAAGAAAGCCTTAAGGACAGCGGACTTGACATCGCTTCGATCCACAAGTGCAAGAACATGTTCACTCTCGGAATGGCTTGTTTCATCTACAACCGTCCCCTGGACTACGTCTACACTTATCTCGAGGGCCGCTTCAGGAAGAAGCACCCGGAGATGATCGAGCCCAACCGCAAGGTTGTCAACGACGGCTACAACTATGCATCCAACATACAGGCTGTGGCTGACACCTACACGATTGTCCCCGAGGCCAAGGAGAAGGGCATCTACAGGAATATCACCGGCAACCAGGCTCTTGCGTGGGGCCTTATGGCTGCATCCGAGAAATCAGGCCTTCCTCTTTTCTGCGGTTCCTATCCTATCACTCCTGCGACTGCCATTCTCGAGGAACTTGCAATTCACAAGAATCTTGGGGTCAAGACCATGCAGACAGAGGACGAGATCGCAGGAATATGTTCCGCTATCGGTGCCTCCTTTGCAGGCAGCCTTGCTGTCACCACTACTTCAGGTCCCGGTCTTTCACTCAAATCCGAAGCTCTCGGACTGGCCGTGATGACAGAACTTCCATTGGTCGTAGTCGACGTACAGAGGGCAGGCCCCTGCACCGGTATGCCTACAAAGACGGAGCAGACCGACCTGAACGAGGCCCTTTATGGACGTAACGGTGAAAGTCCCGTTGTGGTCATGGCTGCCCATTCTCCAGCCAACTGCTTCGATGCTGCTTTCAATGCAGCCAAGATAGCCCTTGAGCACATGACTCCGGTGCTCCTCCTCTCAGAAGGCTTCCTCGGGAACGGATCAGAGCCCTGGAAGATTCCTTCGATGAGCGATTATCCCGTCATCAGGCCACGTATCGCGAAAGCTGACGGAACCAAGTTCCAGCCTTTCCGCAGGGACGAAAAGACTCTTGCGAGGGATTGGGCACCTGCAGGCACTCCCGGTCTTGAACATCGCGTCGGAGGGCTCGAGAAGACTCATTCAGGAGTCCTTTCCACGGATCCGGACAACCATGCCCTCATGGTAGCAGAGCGTGCTGAAAAAGTCGCCCGTGTCGCTGAAGACATTCCGGATCTCGTCATCGACGGTCCTGAAAGCGGAGACGTACTGCTCGTCGGTTGGGGCGGTACCATGGGACATATCCTCACCGCAGCGGAAGAGCTTAGGTCCCGTGGCATTAATGTGAGCCGTGTTCACTTCGATTACATCAACCCTCTTCCTAAGAACACTCGTGAGGTTCTCTCGGGATTCAAGAAGATCATAGTCTGCGAACTCAACAGCGGACAGTTCGAGGCTTATCTCAGGAACTGCTTCCCTGGGTTTGAATATATCGGCTGCGACAAGGTCCAGGGCCAGGTCTTCCTGGTGAGGGACATCATAGGTGCCGTGGCACCCGAACTATTGAAAGAACAGGAGGACTAGCCATGGCAAAATACACATTCAAGGATTTCAAGAGCGACCAGGAGATCAGGTGGTGCCCGGGATGCGGAGATTTCTCCGTGCTGGCGGCCCTGCAGAGGACACTCCCGGTAGTTTGTGAAGAGAAAGGAATAGACAAGGACAAGATAGTGGTAGTGTCCGGAATCGGTTGCTCCTCCAGGCTCCCATATTACATGGACACCTATGGCTTCCACAGCATCCATGGACGTGCCACTGCGATTGCGACCGGAATCAAGGTTGCCAATCCGGACCTTTGTGTCTGGCAGGTGAGCGGTGACGGTGACGCACTTGCGATCGGTGGCAACCATTTCATCCATGCCATCCGCAGGAACATCGACATCAACCTGATGTTGTTCAACAACCGTATCTATGGCATGACCAAGGGACAGTATTCTCCGACGTCAAGGCTCGGAACTGTCACGAAGACTTCTCCTTACGGTACAGTTGAGCCTCCGTTCAATCCCGGAAGCCTCGTTTTGGGAGCCAAGGGAACCTTCTTTGCCAGGAGCATAGACACCGAACTTGCCCTTAATCAGGAAATCATGCTTGCCGCTTCCAGGCATCATGGCACTGCTGTCATGGAGTTCCTGACGAACTGCATGATATTCAACAACGGCTCCCATGCCGAGATTTCCGCAAAGGATGTCAAGGCAGACAGGACCATAGTTCTCCGCGACGGAGAGAAGATGATATTCGGAAAAGACCGCAACAAGGGCATCATGCTGGACGGCTGGAAGCTGAAGGTCGTGACCATAGGCGAGGATGGCGTCACTGAAGATGACATCCTGACTCATGACAGCCATTCAGACAATCTTGGTCTGCAGACCATGCTTGCTGAGATGAGATGGCCGGAATTCCCTGTCGCCCTTGGCGTCATCCGCCAGGTGCCTGCGCAGACCTACGAAGACGAGGTCGCAAGGCAGGTCGAGGAGGTCTCTGCCAAGGCCAGGATCCACGACATGGATTCCCTTCTTGTGAGCGGTTCTACTTGGGAACAGAAATAGATTAATCCATAAATATTACGTAACACTTTCATACATCATGAAAACCACAGAAATAATGGCCCGTCTCCAGGCCAAGTATCCTACAGAGAAAGAATATCTCCAGGCGGTACAGGAGGTTCTTGAGTCCATCGAGGATGTCTACAACCAGCATCCTGAGTTTGAGAAGGCAAAGATCGTCGAGAGAATCGTCGAGCCCGACAGGATCTTCACTTTCCGTGTTACCTGGATTGACGATAACGGTGATGTCCAGACCAACCTGGGCTATCGCGTACAGTTCAACAGCGCTATCGGACCCTACAAGGGAGGTCTCCGTTTCCACAAGGCAGTCACTCCTTCCATGCTGAAGTTCCTCGGTTTCGAGCAGACTTTCAAGAATGCCCTTACAACCCTTCCTATGGGTGGTGCTAAGGGAGGTTCCGATTTCGACCCGGTAGGCAAGTCCAACGCTGAGATCATGCGTTTCTGCCAGGCCTTCATGCTTGAGCTCTGGCGCTGCATCGGTCCCGACCAGGACATCCCTGCAGGCGACGTGGGTGTCGGCGGCCGTGAGATCGGTTTCCTCAACGGAATGTACCAGAAGCTTGCCCGCCAGTACCACACCGGTGTTCTCACCGGCAAGGGCGCTACATGGGGTGGCTCCATCCTTCGTCCTGAGGCTACCGGTTTCGGTGCCCTCTATTTCACCCAGCACCTTCTCCACAAGGCAGGCAAGGACATCGAGGGCAAGAAGGTCGCTCTCTCCGGCTTCGGTAACGTCGCTTGGGGTGCAGCTACCAAGGCCCGTGAGCTTGGCGCCAAGGTCGTTGCCATCTCCGGTCCCGATGGTGTCTGCCATATTCCTGACGGAATCACCAAGGAAATGATCGACTACATGCTTGAGATGCGTGCTTCCAACCGTAACAAGGTCGAGGACATGGCAACCAAGTTCCCTGAGAAGGCATTCTTCACCGCCGGAAAGAAGGCTTGGAGCATTCCTGTCGACATCGCTCTCCCTTGCGCATTCCAGAATGAGCTTAGCGAGGACGACGCAAAGGAACTCGTCGCCAATGGCTGCTGGTGCTGCTGCGAGGTGTCCAACATGGGATGCCAGCCCGGTGCTATCCACTATTTCCAGAACAATGGCATTCTCTTCGCTCCCGGCAAGGCTGTCAACGCAGGTGGCGTTGCCACTTCCGGTCTTGAGATGACCCAGAACGCCGCTCACCTCAGCTGGTCTGCCCAGGAGGTCGACGACAAGCTTCACTGGATCATGCAGAGCATCCACGAGCAGTGCGTCAAGTACGGAACCCGCGAGGATGGAACCATTGACTATGTCAAGGGAGCCAATATCGCAGGCTTCATGAAGGTGGCTGAAGCCATGCTCGAGCAGGGCGTTATCTAGTCCTTCCCGGCATATTCCTAAAACAGGTGAATCGGCAGGTCCGGTTTGCCTGTTTTTCGTTTATATTGTTTATATTTGCAAGATGTTCCCGTTAGTGGATAATTAATGTAAACAACTATATCAAAATGAAAAGAATAGTTCTGGCAATGATGCTGCTTCCCCTTGTGGTTTCTTGCAATACGGGGAGCAAGTCCGCTGTCCAGAAAAAGGCCGATGAGTACGCCCTCGTGAAGATCGCGGCCCCTGACCTTTCCGGAATAACGGACAATGGCAAGGAAGTCCTCAATCTTTACAAGTTCGCTGCCGACCAGGCGGACTCTATCTATTGGATGCAGAGTTTCGGTGACAAGAAGGCGATCGAGTCGCTGACGGATGAGGATCTGAAGGAATTCGCCCTTATCAATTATGGACCATGGAACCGTGTTGACGGTGAACCTTTCATAGAGGGTTACGGTCATGAACCGGCTGGTGCCAACTTCTATCCCGCAGACATGACTTCCGCCGAGTTCGACGCTCTGGAGGATCCTGCAAAGAGCAGCCCGTATACCCTTATCAGGAGGAACCCCGAAGGTGCTCTCGAGACCGTGTGGTTCCATGATGCCTACAAGCACAACATCGACAAGATCTGCAACTATCTCATCGCAGCCGCTGACATCACCATCAAGGAGAGCGTGAGGAATTATCTCCTTTCCAAGGTAGACGCTCTCAGGACTGACAATTACTACGACTCCGACTGTGCCTGGCTGGACATGACAGACAGCAAGATGGACCTTATCATCGGCCCGAACGAGATCAATGACGACCATCTCTATGGAATGAAGAGGTCCTACGAGGCCTATGTCCTTTTGAAAGACATCAAGCGTACAGAACTTGTGAACACTTTTGCGGACATGCTCCCTGATTTCCAGAAAGCCTTGCCTTGCGAGGATCAGTACAAGACTTTCGTGCCCGGGAAGGACTCCGACATCTACACTTATGATGCTATCTATTGTTCAGGCCATGCAAATGCCGGAATAAAGCTCATGGCTCTCAACCTCCCTTATGATCCCAAGGTCCAGGCGGAGAAGGGCACTCGCACAGCCTTGCTCCACAACGTGATCGTCGAGAAATTCAACAGGTTGGTAAGTCCGGTCGGAATGGTTGTCCTGAGTGCTGATGACCAGGCTACTCTCGATGCAGAGACTTTCTACTGGAATGTCGTATTCCGTGAGATAGCACATGCTCTTGGAGTCAAGCAGACTGTCAATGGTAAAGGCCCTGTCTATGAAGCCATGGGCAACAAGAATCTTACATGGGAGGATGCCAAGGCCAATGTGCTGGGACTTTATCTCGTCTGCAAGATGATAGACGAGCACAAGCTTCCCGGTCTTAATTCAAAGGCTTCGGCTATCAACACCTTTGTAGCCAACCTGATCCGTTCACAAAGATTTGGTGCGGAATCCCTTCTTGGAAGGGCTTATGTCATGGTCTTCAACTATTTGTATGAGCAGGGCGCCTTCAAGCGTGGAGACAGTGGGAAGTACAGTATCGACCAGCAGAAGCTTCTCGATGCCGCTGCCGAACTGACCGGAATCATCATCAGGACCCAGGCTACCGGAGACTATGAGTTCGCCGAGCAGTTCGAGCAGAAGTATTGCTCCCTCTCAGACGCCTTCAAGGCGGACCTGGTGAACATCCGTCTCGAGAACATTCCTATAGATATCAAGTTCGAGTTCCAGAAATAATAATCAAAAACAATATTCAATATGGCTGAAAAGACAATTGAAACAGCTGGGAAGAAGAAATTCAATGTAAAATATTGTGTTCTTCTTCCGATCGTACTCCTGGTCACGCTTTTCTTGTGGTGCGTGCCTACATCTTTCTACGGAATTGACGCCCTGACGGTCAGTCAGCAGAGAGTCATCGCCCTTTTCGCCTTTGCGGCTCTGATGTGGATGTTTGAAATCATCCCTAACTGGACCACTTCCGTCCTCTTGATAGTCATAGCTTTGCTGACAGTTTCGAACAAGGGAATAGGTTTCTTCTGCACTCCCGAGGCTGGACAGTTGGTCAACTACAAGAACATCATGGCTGCTTTTGCGGATCCAGTGGTGATGCTCTTCCTCGGAGGCTTCGTACTTGCTATCATGGCTGAGAAATACGGTCTTGACGTGACTCTCGCCAGGTTCCTGCTCGCTCCTTTCGGAACAAATCCCAAGATGGTTCTCCTTGGTTTCCTCATCGTGATCTCCGTGTTCTCGATGTTCATGAGCAACACTGCCACCGCGGCCATGATGCTGGCTTTCCTCGCACCTGTCCTTTCGGTTCTGCCGAAGGACGACAAGGGTAAGGTAGGACTCGCTCTGGCTATTCCGATCGCCGCCAACATCGGAGGTATCGGTACCCCTATCGGAACTCCTCCGAACGCTACTGCTGTTAAGTTCCTGGCCGAGGCCGGTGCCGAGGTCTCCTTCGTCGAGTGGATGGGCAGGATGATTCCATACGTGATCATCATGATACTCTTTGCGTGGATCCTCCTCCAGCTTTTCTTCCCCTTCAAGTCTAAGGAAGTCAGGCTTGAGATCCCCAAGAGCAACAAGGAAAAAGACTGGAGATACTATCTCGTCTGGATCACCTTCATCGGAACCATAGTCCTTTGGGCTACTGAGCAGATCACCAAGATCAACTCCAACGTGGTTGCCCTCATCCCCCTTGCCGTCCTGACTTGTACTGGAATATTCACAAAGGAGGACATCAAGGACATCAACTGGAGCGTGCTGTGGCTGGTGGCAGGAGGTTTCGCCCTCGGAACCTGCCTTCAGGAGACAGGTCTTGCGAAAGTGCTTATCGAAGCCATTCCTTTCGGTTCGATGTCAGTCGTGCTCGTACTGGTTGTCGCTGGCCTCGTCTGCTACTTCCTCTCCAACTTCATCAGCAACTCTGCTACTGCAGCCCTGCTGATCCCTATCCTGATCGTCGTGGCTGAAGGCATGGCAGATCCGTCTGCAGCCAATAACGCACAGTTCCTTGCTGCCGGAGGTACAAAGGCCATGATTTCCTTCATCGCCGTCTGCGCCTCCATCGCAATGTGCTTCCCGATATCGACCCCTCCGAATGCCATCGCGGCTTCAACAGGCCTGGTCGAGACCAAGGACATGGCCAAGGTCGGCATCATCATAGGTGTCGTAGGCTTTGTCCTCGGCTATTTCTGGCTTACAACAATTTTCCCTTTTGCATAATATGAAAAGAATCTTAACAATCTCAATCTCCCTGCTAGCTATCTGTGCTTCACTAGGTGCTCAGGAGAAGGCTGTAACCCTCAAGCCCTACGGCTTCGTCCGTAACTACTTCGCCTTCGACACCCGCGAGAGTGTAGCTGGCACCGAGGATTTCTTCTACTATGTCCCCAAGGATGAACTGATCGTAGACGGAGAAGATCTTAACGCGCAGGCAACCTTCCGCTTTGCTGCACTTACTACCCGTCTTGGCCTCGACCTCATTGGATATGAATTCGACGGTTTCAAGATCGGAGGCAAGATCGAGACCGACTTCTACAGTGGAGTGTCAGGCGTGACCGGTACTGCCCAGCTCCGCCTTCGCCAGGCTTTCGCTACTATCGGTAAGGGCGACTGGCTCGTTACAGCAGGCCAGACATGGCATCCCATGGCTGCCGACATGCCCGATGTGTTCTCCCTGAACACTGGAGCACCGTTCGGTCCTTTCTCACGTACTCCTCTTGTGAAGCTTGATCTCAGCATGGCTGAGAACTTCTCGATCACTGCTGCCGCCATCTGGCAGATGCAGTACACTTCCGCCGGACCTGGCGGTGCTTCCGCCAATTATATCAAGTATAGCGGCATCCCCGAGCTCTATCTTGGTGCCAACATCAAAGGCGGTGACTTTTCTGCCAAGGTCGGAGTAGACATGCTTTCCATAAAGCCCCGCTGGAACGATGGCAAGAAGAAGGTCAGCGACAGGATCACTACTGTCTCTCCCTTCCTTTTCGCACAGTACAAGAAAGGCCTCTTCTCGGCTAAGTTCAAGACTATCTATGCCCAGGCCGGTGAGCACTTCAACCTCAACGGAGGCTACGGTATTTCCGATATCAATCCAGACGGCAGTTATGACTACACTCCCACCGTCAACTCTTCATCCTGGCTCAGCCTGGCCTACGGCAAGAAGACCCAGGCTATCCTGTTCGCCGGTTTCGTGAAGAATTTCGGAACATTGAAGGATCTCTACAGCGGGACAGTCCTGAAGGACGTCATTGATTATGTCCCTGCATCCGAGCTCTACTTCAGCAAGAACAGTTTCTCCAACATGAACATGATGTGGAGGCTCACCCCCACCGTAATACATAACATCGGCAAGTTCGCCATCGGTCTTGAATATGAGGTGACGAGCATCCAGTACGGAGACTACAAGACCTTTGCCGGCCAAAAGTACATTGGAAAGAATGGTCTTGCACAGGACAATCTCCACTGGATCACCAACAACCGTGTCCAGGCCCTGGTGAAATTCACCTTCTAAAACCTTAATCTGAACCTGGCTATGAAAAAGTCATATTTCATTGCATTGATTATGACCGCGACGCTTTCCTGGGCCCCCTCAATGAAGGCCCAGGATGCCTCCGCGGGATTGTTGGGACATGTCCGTCCCTACGGCTCGGTACGTTCTTATGCCATCTTCGACACCAGGGACGTAAAGGCCGGTGCTGAGGACATGTTCTTCTACGTACCTCGCGACTACAGCCATAATCTTGAAGGACAGGATGTCTATTCCAATCCATCCATTAAGATGTGTGCGCTTACATCCCAGCTTGGTTTGGAGTTAGCCGGGTTTAACTACGGTAGCCTGGATGTGAGCGGGAGGGTAGAGGCGGATTTTTATCTGCTTAACGGAACTTCTGCCTCGATGCGCTTCCGGCAGGCATATGTAGACCTTGTCTGGAATCATGTGGGATACATGGAGAACAAGTTTTCAATCAGGGCAGGCCAGGCATGGCACCCCATGGCAGCCGACATGCCCTATTGCGTCAATGTCGAGTCCGGTTCTCCCTTCAGCCCCCACTCGAGGAGTCCTCAGCTCATGCTGGATTTCACTCTGTTCAATGGCATCAGCCTGACGGCAGGAGCTTTGTATCCTTTCCAGTTCCTTCCCACAGGACCGGCCGGTCCCTCTTCAGCCTATGTCAAATACGGCTTGATCCCGGAACTTTATGCTGGCCTGTCTTTCCGTTCCTCTCATTTCCTCGCCAGGGTAGGTGCTGATTTCATCAGTCTCAGGCCAAGATGGAGGACTACCACTGCCAATTATACTGAGGACAATCCTTACGATGTTGGCTCCAAGGTTTATGACAGGATAAACATGATCAGCCCCTTCGCTTATCTTCAGTTTGAAAGCGGAGATTTCAAGATCAATGCAAAGTCGGTTTTCGCCCAGGGAGGAGATCACATGCAGCTGATGAGCGGATACGCCTTGTACGACTGGCGTGACCCTTGGAACTACCTCTACACTCCTCTGAGGGCTTCCGTCTCGTTCCTGTCTATCAGCTATGGGCGAAAACTCCGTTTCATGTGCATGGGAGGCTATCACAAGTCTCTTGGGACCCAGCATAACCTTTCAGTCAACGATGCCGGATACTGCCGTCCAACTGACATTTATTTCTTCTCCGCCGGAACCAGGGACCTTGCGCAGATGTTCCGGCTGACTCCTACCATTTCTTACAATGTCGGCAATCTTACCGTTGCCCTGGAGTACGACAATACCTGCGTCCAGTACGGAAACGTGGCTAAGCTTGACAACTATGCACGCCCGTTGGAAGACCTTCATTGGATCACCAACCACCGTGTGCTGGGTGTGGTGATGATGAGATTCTAGCTATTTCAGGAAACGGTCAGCGAAAGCGACGTAGTTTTCCCAGTCATAGAGGCGGACATTGTGTTCGCCTTTTCTTATGTGGTGACCCATCCTTCCGACAACCACCGGATGCTCGATTCCAGGGACATTCCTGTCTGTGATGCCGTCGTAGCCGAACAGGTTATAGACGGAAGCTGCGCCGACCAGGCTGAAATACTCTCCGACCGGATCGGCCCATGAATCTTCGCTGGCACTTGCAACGTACACAGGTCTGGGAGCTATCATGGCGATGAGTTCATGCTGGTCCCAGGGCATCATTTCCTCCCTGCCACCGTAAGCCTTGTAGTTGTCACAGAACCAGTGAGGGAAACTCTTGTTGATAGCGGCGACTGTCTCACCGAACTTCCTCCTTGCTATTGCAGCGCCGGAGCAACCAGAATCGTTGGAGATGACAAGGGCGAACCTCTGGTCGGTGGCACCTGCCCACAGGGATGTCTTCCCGAGGCGTGAGTGGCCGATGACTGCTACCTTCTTGGCATCGATCTCCTTCACTGTCTCCAGGTAGTCGAGGCACCGTGACAGGCTCCAGGCCCATGCCGAGATCGAACCCCAGGATTCACCGTTGCGGGGCTTGTCGCCATCGATCAGTCCGTGGATTCCGTTATGGAAACCATCGTGGAAGTCAGGATCTACGTCGTTATAGCAGAATGTCGCAACAGCGTAGCCATGTGATAGGATGTATTCATATTCCCAACGGTGACCATTGGCATCGCGAGGTTCGACCTTATAGCCGGGAGCGAAGGTCGCAAGCTTCTCTTTTGTAGGCATGAGCACCTCCGGGTCGTCGGTCGTGGCATGGTTGCCCTTGAAGTTGGGACCGAGGAAGGCCGGGACCGGGCCGTTGTGCTTGTTGGGGATGTACATCAGGAGGACAAGATAGTAATTCTCGTCCTTGTCGAAGCTGATCTTCACCTGGCGCCTTGTAGCGAGGCCTCCGAAGGCATCCTTGCTTTCTTCCAGGAGAGTGTAATGGATGTCCGGAGCAGCATCAGCAGCAGGTTCGCGTCCGAACATCTGGGAGCGAAGCATCTCCATCAGTTCGGGTCGGCGTTCGTTGATCCATTGGCGCTTGTTTTTGACAATCCTTCCGTCTTCCATCTTCAAGGGATCCGGAAGCTCGTAGGGATTGGACGGCTGGGCGTAGGAAGATAATGCAATGACGGACAGTGCCGCGGTCGCAGCCAGTTTCAGTAATGTATTCATGTCACAGTTGTTTTATTACTCCCACTCAATGGTTCCGGTCGGCTTCGGAGTGAGGTCGTAAAGGACGCGGTTCACCCCCGGAACTTCAGTGACTATTCGCTTTGTGATGTGATGCAGCAGTTCGTAGGGGATCTCCTCGATGGTTGCAGTCATTGCATCGCGGGTGTTGACGGCACGGATGATGACCGGCCAGTCCCAGCTGCGCTTGCCATCCTTGACTCCCGTTGACTTGTAGTCGGGAACCACTGTGAAGTACTGCCACACCTTCCCTTCCAGACCGTTCTTGGCGAATTCCTCACGCAGGATTGCGTCGCTCTCGCGCAGTGCCTCGAGCCTGTCGCGGGTGATGGCTCCGGTGCAACGGACACCCAGGCCAGGGCCGGGGAACGGCTGGCGGTAGACCATGTTGTCGGGCAGTCCCAGCTGCTTGCCCACGACGCGGACTTCGTCCTTGAAGAGCAGCTTGATAGGCTCTACGAGCTCGAACTGCAAGTCTTCGGGCAGACCACCGACATTGTGGTGGGACTTCACAGGTCCGGATTCGATGATGTCAGGATAGATCGTCCCCTGGGCCAGGAAGCTTATGCCATCCAGCTTGCGGGCCTCTTCTTCGAACACGCGGATGAATTCAGCACCGATGATCTTGCGTTTCTGCTCGGGATCTGCCACTCCGGCAAGCTTGTCGAGGAAGCGGTCCACGGCGTCAACGTACACCAGGTTGGCTCCAAGCTCATCGCGGAACACCCGCACCACCTGCTCGGGCTCACCTTTGCGGAGGAGTCCATGGTTGACATGGACAGCGACCAGTTGTTTACCCACAGCCTTGATCAGCAAGGCGGCGACCACTGATGAGTCTACACCGCCAGACAAGGCAAGGAGAACCTTCTTGTCGCCGATTTGGGCGCGCAGCTCATTAATCTGTTCTTCAATGAATTTCTGCGCCAGTTCGGCAGTAGTGATCCGCTCCATGTCAGCGGGACGAACGTTGCTAGTTGTCATCTTGATTATGTGTTAAGAATTATTCCCATTCAATGGTTGCCGGCGGTTTGGACGAGATGTCGTAAACTACCCTGTTGACCCCCTTGACCTTGTTGATAATGTCATTGCTGACGTGGGCAAGGAAATCGTATGGGAAGTGGAACCAGTCTGCCGTCATGGCGTCGGTCGAGACGACCGCCCTGAGTGCTACTGGATTCTCGTAAGTGCGTTCATCTCCCATGACTCCTACGCTCCTTACCGGGAGCAGGATCACTCCGGCCTGCCAGATCGCATCATAGAGGTTTTGTGCCTCGACTCTAGGATCGGAAGCAGAAGGGAGGTGGAGGGAAGTGCAGTCGTAGTTCCGCAGCCCTTTTATGAATATGTCATCGGCTTCCCTGAGTACGTCCAGCTTTTCCTTCGTGATGTCGCCTATGACCCTGACAGCGAGGGAAGGTCCCGGGAAGGGATGCCTTCCGACAAGTTTTTCCTTGATTCCGAGGGCCCTGCCGACGCGACGGACCTCGTCCTTGAAAAGCATCCTGAGGGGCTCCACTATTCCCATGTTCATCCTTTCTGGCAGTCCACCCACGTTGTGGTGGGATTTGATCTTCGAGGCTATTCCCTCGATGCCAGCGGATTCTATGACATCCGGGTAGATGGTTCCCTGGGCTAGCCAGCGGGCTCCCTCGATCCGGCGGGCATATTTTTCAAATGTCTCTATGAAAAGCCTGCCGATGATCTTTCTCTTGGCCTCCGGCTCGGTGACTCCGGCAAGTTCGCGCAGGAAGTCCTCCGATGCGTCAGCTCCGATCACGTTGAGGTTCATGTCCCTGTAGGAAGCGAGGACGTCTTCATATTCATTCTTCCTCAGGAGACCGTTGTTTACGAATATGCAGGTGAGGTTGTGGCCGATTGCCTTGTTGAGAAGGACTCCTGCCACGGTGGAGTCGACACCTCCGCTGAGGCCTAAGATCACCTTGTCGTCTCCGATCTGCTTTTTCAGAGCCGTCACCGTCGTCTCTATGAAGGAATCAGGAGTCCAGTCACCCTTGCAGCCGCAGATTTCGAATGCAAAATTGCCAAGGATCTTCGAGCCTTCAGTTGTGTGGAAGACCTCCGGATGGAACTGTACTGCATAAGTGGGCTCTCCTTCGAATGAATATGCTGCATTCGCTACACTTTCCGTAGATGCTATGACTTTGGCTTCTTTCGGCAGGGAGGAGATTGTGTCACCATGCGACATCCAGACCTGAGTGCGTGTTGAGAGGCCCTTCAGAAGGGGAGATGTGGCATCCTTGACTTCCAGCATCGCCCTCCCGTATTCCCTGGCAAGGGAACCTTCAACCTTGCCTCCGAACTTATTGGCAAGATACTGGGCTCCGTAGCATATCCCGAGCAGGGGAAAATGACCTTTTATGCCTTCGAGATTGATCTGGGGTGCGTTGGCATCGCGGACCGAGCACGGACTGCCGGAAAGGATGACCCCCTTCACGCTTACATCGAGCGTCGGGACCTTGTTGAAAGGGTAGATTTCACAATAGACATTCAGCTCCCGGAGGCGTCTGCCGATGAGTTGGGTGACCTGGGAACCGAAATCAAGGATGATGATTTTTTCGGTCATTTTGCTCTTGATGTTTCCAAATAACAAATTTACGATAAAATCATAAGACTGAAAAATATTATGAAATGTGAATATTTTTTGAAAAAATATCCGTATATTTGCGAGAGTGAATGAATAAAAATTCTTGACATGGCCAAAGAAAAGCTTGACAGACAGCGAATTATCAGAGATCTAATACGGAATGGCAGGATCGCCAATCAGGAAGAACTCTCTTCTAAACTTCAGGAATTGGGGTTGATTGTCGCCCAGGCTACGCTTTCCCGCGACATCAAAGAGATGCAGATTTCGAAACTTCATGACGATGAAGGCTATTACTACAGCCTTGCCCGTCCTGCTTTCGTCCGCAAGGGAGGATCTCTGGCCATGGATTCTTCAGACAGTATCCTGAGCATCGAGTTCTCTGGTGTCATGGCAGTCATCAAGACAAGGCCAGGCTATGCCAACATGGTGGCTGCAATCATCGATTCCAGGGAGATTGAAGAAATAGCAGGGACCATTGCTGGAGATGACACGATACTCATCGTAATCAGGGAGGGCAGCACGAGGGAGGACTTGCTCAAGTCACTCGGAAAGCTGTTCCACCAGATAGGTAAGAAAAGACTGAATTAGTTTATAATAACGGACTGAACAAATGAAATTGGATGACATCACTGTTGAGGTGGCTTCGGAGGAGCATCTCTTCTACGTCGATCAGATTTTGGAGACTATCGAGAATGCAGCAAAGGTAAGGGGGACGGGAATAGCCCGGCGCAAACCCGAATACCTTGCCCAGAAGATAAAGGAAGCTAAGGCGGTAATAGCCTTGTGTGACGGACGCTTTGCAGGTTTCAGCTACATCGAGACCTGGGAGCACAAGCGCTACGTCACCACTTCGGGACTTATCGTCCATCCTGATTTCAGGGGACTGGGCGTGTCCAAGAAGATCAAGGACCTTACCTTCTCGCTGGCCCGTACGCGCTGGCCCAATGCCAAGATATTCAGCCTCACGAGCGGAGCTGCTGTGATGGTCATGAACACACAACTGGGTTACAAACCGGTCACCTTTGCCGAGCTCACGACGGATGATGCTTTCTGGAAGGGATGCGAGGGCTGCGTCAATGTAGATGTCCTCAAGAGGACCGACAGGCATTTCTGCATCTGCACCGCCATGCTCTTCGATCCCGAAGAGCACTTGCCGGCCAAGATACCGCAGGAGGTCCTGGACAGGATAGCTCTCCTCGAATCACAATCAAAGGAATAATGAAAACGATCTGACGATATGGACAAGAAGAAAAAAGTTGTAGTCGCATTCAGCGGCGGTCTGGACACATCCTTCACAGTGATGTACCTGGCCAAGGAAAAGGGTTATGAAGTCTATGCTGCATGCGCGGACACGGGCGGATTCAGCGAGCAGCAGCTAAAGGACAATGAAAAACATGCCTATGAACTTGGTGCCAAGGGATATGTGACTCTTGACGTGACCAAGGAATATTACGACAAGAGCCTCAAGTACATGATCTTCGGCAATGTCCTGAGGAACGGCACCTATCCGGTGTCCGTCTCTTCTGAGCGTATTTTCCAGGCCATGGCCATCGCCCGCTACGCCAAGGAGATCGGGGCCGATGCGATAGCTCACGGTTCCACCGGGGCCGGTAACGACCAGGTCCGTTTCGACATGACTTTCCTGGTGATGGCCCCCGGCATTGAGATCATTACTCTCACCCGCGACATGGCCCTTACACGCCAGTTCGAGGTAGACTATCTCAACGAGCATGGTTTCAAGGCCGATTTCAAGAAGCTGAAATATTCCTACAACGTTGGTCTCTGGGGGACTTCCATTTGTGGAGGTGAGATCCTTGATTCCAAGCAGGGTCTTCCGGAGAGCGCTTATCTGAAGCAGGTTACCAAGGAAGGTTCCGAGATCATCGAACTCGAATTCGATAAGGGAGAGATCTGCGGAGTCAACGGAGAGAAGTTCTCCGACAAGGTGGCGGCTATCCAGAAAGTGGAGTCTATCGCGGCCCCTTACGGAATTGGACGTGACATGCACGTCGGTGACACGATCATCGGCATAAAGGGTCGTGTCGGCTTTGAGGCGGCAGCTCCGATGCTGATCATGGCGGCTCACAAGTTCCTCGAGAAGTTCACTCTCAGCAAGTGGCAGCAGTACTGGAAGGACCAGGTCGCCAACTGGTACGGGATGTTCCTGCATGAGAGCCAGTACCTCGAGCCGGTGATGAGGGACATTGAGGCAATGCTGACCGAGAGCCAGAGGAACGTGACCGGAAAGGTTACGATGGAACTCCGTCCGTGGTCGTTCTCGACAGTCGGAGTTGACTCTCCGTGCGACCTTGTCAAGACCAAGTTCGGTGAATATGGCGAAATGCAGAAAGGCTGGACCAGCGAGGATGCCAAGGGCTTCATCAAGGTCAGTTCAACTCCGCTGAGGGTTTACTACACGGCCCACAAGGATGAGGGGGAGAAACTGGAAAAAGAACTCTAAATGACAGCGGACGGTAAGATAAAGGTTGGGATCGTCGGAGCTGCCGGCTACACTGCCGGGGAGCTACTGAGGATCCTCGTGAACCACCCTTGCGTGGAGATCCTCTTCGCGCAGAGCGGGAGCCATGCCGGCGAACCTGTCTGGTCAGCCCACGCCGACCTCTTCGGCGAAACGGATTTACGGTTTATTCCTTCGGTTCTTCCTGGTGTTCCTGGTGAGGGCAAATCGGCCAATGAGGACAATGCCACCCTCGGCACTAGAGGGGGGACCGGAGCGGAACGTAGTGGAGCGAGCGGTGGGGCCTCGCGGAGCGAGGCGTCCGAATGGCCGATATTGCCCTCACTGGATGAAATAGACGTGTTATTTCTTTGCTCAGGTCATGGAAAGGCGAAGCCGTTCGTGGCGTCGCTGCCGGAAAGCTACAAGGGCGCAATCATCGACCTGGGCAACGACTACCGTCTTTCGGCCGATGCCGAAGACTTCGTCTACGGCCTTCCCGAGGCCTTCCGTGACAAGATCAAAGGCGCCCGGCATATTGCCAACCCAGGCTGCTTCGCCACTTCGATCCAGCTGGCCCTCCTGCCGATGGCTAAGGCGGACCTCCTCCCCGAAATCCACGTTACAGGTATCACCGGATCGACCGGGGCCGGCCAGGCTCCTTCCGAGACAACACATTTCAGTTGGAGGACCGACAACCTGTCAGTCTACAAGGCATTCACCCACCAGCATCTGGGCGAGATAAACGAGACTCTCCACGCCCTGGCTCCGAATTATGCCGGACAGATGAATTTCGTCCCGGTCCGGGGCGACTTCGCCAGGGGAATCCTTGCCTCGGTGTACTTCGACTGCGACCTTGGCGAAGAGGAGGCGGTGGCTCTTTATAAGGACTACTACAAGGACGAGCCGTTCGTACACGTGATCGACTCCAATCCTGACGTCAAGATGGTCGTCAACACCAACAAATGCGTGTTGAACGTCCGTAAACATGGCGGGAAACTCCACGTTATCAGCGTGATAGACAATCTGGTAAAGGGGGCTTCCGGCCAGGCTGTCCAGAACATGAACCTTATTTTCGGCCTGCCTGAAGACGCTGGCCTGCACCTGAAAGCAACAAGATTCTGATGAAACTTTTCGACGTATACAACCTGTTTGACGTGACCCCGGTGAAGGGTCTCGGCACCCGTGTCTGGGACGACAAGGGCACTGAATATCTCGACCTCTATGGCGGCCACGCCGTGATCTCCGTCGGCCATTGCCATCCGAAGTACGTATCGGCCGTAACCGACCAGCTTGGCAAACTGGTATTCTATTCCAACAGCGTCCGCAACCCACTCCAAGAGGAACTTGCGGAGAAAATAGGGGAACTGTCCGGCTACCAGGACTATTCCATCTTCCTATGCAATTCCGGGGCTGAGGCCAATGAGAATGCCTTGAAGCTGGCTTCTTTCCACACCGGGGAGAGACGTGTGCTTGCTTTCAAGGGTGCTTTCCATGGCCGTACATCAGGGGCTGTCGCCGTCACCGACAATCCCAGGATCAGGGCTCCGTTCAATAGCTGGCATGAGGTTACCTTCGTCGATATGAACGACATCGAGGCCGTCAGGGATGAACTTTCCAAAGGGGACATCGCTGCCGTAATCATCGAGGGTATCCAGGGTGTCGGGGGAATAATCATCCCTGATGACAACTTCATGCGTGAGCTCAGGGTGGCTACCGAAGACGCAGGAGTCCCGCTGATCCTTGACGAAGTCCAGAGCGGATATGGCCGTACGGGCAAGTTCTTCGCCCATCAGTGGGCCGGGATCAAACCGGACATAATCACCATGGCCAAGGGCATGGCCGGAGGATTCCCGATCGGAGGAGTGCTGATTTCGCCTGAGTTCGAGGCAGTCAAGGGTATGCTGGGCACGACTTTCGGCGGCAACCATCTTGCAATGGCCGCTGCCATCGCGGTCGCAGACATCATCAAGGACGAAGACCTCGTCTCCAACGCCCTCACTGTCGGTACTTACCTCAAGACCCGCCTCCAGGCATTGTCAGATGGCGCCCCGGCAAGTGAGGACAATGCCACCCTCGGCACTAGAGGGGGGACCGGAGCGGAACGAAGTGAAGCGAGCGGTGGGGCCGAGCGCAGCGAGGCGTCCGAACTGCCGGGGGCACCATCTGACCATCAACCGATGATCAAGGAGGTCCGGGGAAGGGGACTGATGACAGGAGTGGAGTTCGACGGGCCGGTGGCGGAGATAAGGAAAAAGCTCCTGTTCGACAAGCATATATTCACAGGCGTATCAGGCAATAACATGATCCGCCTTCTCGCCCCTCTCGTCCTCACCAAGCACGACGTCGACATATTCATTAAAGCATTGGAGGAAGTGTTATGAAATCATTCCTGCACGTAGGTGACATAGGCGACCTCGGAAAGGCGCTCGAAGAAGCACGCAAGGTGAAGGAAAACCCTTTCGCATGGAAAGACCTCGGAAGGAACAAGACCATCATCCTGATCTTCTTCAACAACAGCCTCCGTACCAGGCTGAGCAGCCAGAAAGCTGCACTCAACCTGGGCATGGACCCGATAGTCCTGAATGTAAACGGTGACAGCTGGAAGCTGGAGACCAGTATGGGAGTGGTCATGGATGGCGACAAGAGCGAGCATCTCAGGGAGGCTATCCCGGTGATAGGGAGCTACTGCGACATGATCGGAGTGCGCTCCTTCGCAGGATTGCAGGACAGGGAGTTCGATTATGCCGAATCCATCCTGAACCAGTTCATCGAATATTCCGGCAAGCCCGTGATCAGCCTCGAATCGGCTACGGTCCATCCATGCCAGGCGTTCGCCGACCTTATTACCATAGAGGAATATAAGACGAAGGCCCGTCCTAAAGTCGTCATGACCTGGGCTCCTCATCCACGTGCCCTGCCGCAGGCCGTCCCGAATTCCTTTGCCGAGTGGATGAATGCCGCAGATGTGGATTTCGTGATCACCCACCCCGAGGGCTATGAACTTGATCCAAAATTCGTAGGGAATGCAAAGGTGGAATACGACCAGATGAAAGCCCTGGAAGGAGCAGACTTCGTCTATGCCAAGAACTGGAGCTGTCCAGGAACCGTCAACCATGCTGATTACGGCAAGATTCTCAGCAAGGACATGGACTGGATCGTGGATTCCAGGCACATGGCCGTGACGGATAATGCTTATTTCATGCACTGCCTGCCGGTGCGGAGGAACATGATTGTCTCGGACGAGGTGATCGACTCGCCCCGCAGCATAGTGATCCCCGAGGCGGCGAACCGTGTCGTTTCCGCCCAAGTCGTAATGAAGAGGATGTTGGAGGACATGCAATGATCAAGGAGGAACTGAATATAATCAAGGTTGGAGGAGCCATAGTCGAGGACGAGGATTCCTTGAAGGGGCTTCTGATGTCTTTCTCAGGGCTTCATGGGAAGAAGATCCTTGTCCATGGGGGAGGAAAGATCGCTACTGAAGTCGCATCGAAACTCGGGATCGAAACCCAGATGATCGATGGCCGCAGGATCACCAGTGCCGAGATGCTCAAGGTCGTGACAATGGTCTACGGCGGCCTCGTCAATAAAGACATAGTGGCAAGGCTCCAGGCTCTCGGTGAAAATGCGATCGGCCTTACCGGGGCTGACATGAACCTCATAATGAGCGTGAAAAGGCCGGTGGAACTCATTAACTTCGGCTTTGTCGGGGATGTGAAATATGTGAATACCAGGTCGTTGAAGTCCCTGCTCGAGGCGGGAGCCGTGCCGGTGCTCGCACCCCTTACCCATGACAAGGAAGGTACGATGCTGAACACCAATGCCGACACCATAGCCTCTTCGGTGGCCAGGGCCCTTGCGGATGAATACTCGGTCACCCTGACCTTCTGCTCCTCTATTCCGGGAGTCCTACGTGATTTGAAGGATCCATCTAGCGTGATCAGAACGATTTCCAAGGCTGATTTTGCTCCTATGGTCGCAGATGGAACCATTTCGGAAGGAATGATCCCGAAACTCCAGAACGCATTCGATGCAATCAACGACGGAGTCGCAAAGGTGGTAATCACTTCTCCATCGGACCTCTCCGGCGGAACTACTATCCTTGCTGACCCTGAAACCGACGATTAGATGTCATTCATGGACACCATAACGCTTTTGGAGGATCTTATCCGCATCCCTTCCTTCAGCAGGGAGGAGGGTGCCGCATGCGATCTCCTGGAGGCCTGGCTGGAGGCCCACGGCTTTGAGGGTGTGCACAGGGTCGGCAATAATCTTTGGATGGAGTCCGAGTCGCCCTCCGGAAAGCCTACGATCCTTCTCAACGCCCACATCGACACAGTGAGGCCAGCAAGCGGTTATACCCGTGATCCGTTCGCTCCTTCGGTTGAGGATGGCAGGCTGTATGGCCTTGGGAGCAATGATGACGGAGGTTCGCTCGCCGCCCTTCTGGAGGCATATTCAAAACTGATTTCTGCCCCTCAACCCTACCGGCTGGTGTTTTCTGCTACCGCAGAGGAAGAAGTCTGCGGGAAGGGCGGTTTCGACCTTCTCCTTCCTGAGATAGGGAAGGTTGATTTCGGAGTGATAGGGGAGCCGACTGGAATGAATATGGCCGTGGCTGAGAAGGGCCTTATGGTCCTGGACTGCATGGCTCATGGAAAGAGCGGACACGCGGCGAGGAACGAAGGCGTAAACGCCATCTATGAGGCCCTGAAAGACATCGAGTGGTTCAGGACATACCGTTTCCCGAGAGTCTCCGACTTCCTTGGGCCTGTGAAGATGAGCGTGACAATGATTTCCTCCGGAACACAGCACAATGTGGTCCCGGACTCCTGCAGTTTCGTCGTGGATGTTCGTTCCAACGGACTTTACACCAATCCGGAATTACTGGAACTTATTAAAGAGGCCGTCAGATGCGATGTCAAGGAACGTTCGACCAGGATCGGAAGTTCCCATCTGCCGATGGAACATCCGGTCGTTAAACGCGGCCTGTCCCTGGAACTTGAGCCCTTCGGTTCACCGACGACCAGCAACCAGGCCCTCTGCACGTTCCCTACTCTCAAGATCGGGCCAGGAGATTCCGCCCGTTCCCATGGTCCGGACGAGTTCATAGGCCTTGACGAGATCGCTTCTGGCGTTGATATTTATGTCAAACTTCTTGATGGATTGATAATTGAATAGCTATGGCAAATAAACTTTGGGACAAGGGATACGACGAGGACGCCAGGATTGACGCCTTCACCGTCGGCCATGACCGTGAGCTGGACCTGGAACTGGCACCTTATGATATCTTGGGCACCATGGCCCACATTACCATGCTCGAGACCGTAGGGCTCCTCTCCAAGGAAGACTTGGAAGCGCTGCTCCCGGAACTCAAGGGATTGTATTCATTGGCGGAAGAAGGAAAGTTCACCATAGAGGACGACGTTGAGGATGTCCATTCCCAGGTGGAACTTATGCTGACCCGCAAGCTCGGCGACATAGGCAAGAAAGTGCACACAGGGCGTTCCCGAAACGACCAGGTACTGGTAGACCTGAAGCTCTATGCCAGGGCGCGGATCGAAAAGACGGTCCGTAAGGTGGAGAGCCTGTTCAGGACCCTCCAGGACGCGAGTGAAAAGTACAAGGATGTACTGATCCCCGGGTACACCCATCTCCAGGTGGCAATGCCCTCGTCCTTCGGACTCTGGTTCGGAGCCTATGCTGAAAGCTTGACAGGGGACATGACCATGCTAAAAGCAGCCTGGGATGTAGTGAACCGCAACCCTCTTGGTTCAGCCGCTGGCTATGGATCGTCAGCGCCGCTGGACCGCACCCTCACCACGAAACTTCTGGGTTTCGATGACCTGGATTACAATTCCGTCTATGCGCAGATGACCCGTGGGAAGATGGAAAAGGCTGTGGCGTTTGCATATTCATCGGTCGCAGAGACCGTAGGCCGTCTCGCATATGACGGCTGCCTCTATTCAAGCCAGAATTTCGGTTTCCTGAAACTGCCCGATGCCCTGACTACCGGTTCCAGCATCATGCCGCACAAGAAGAACCCGGATGTGTTCGAGCTTGTACGCGCCCGTTGCAACAAGATCCAGGGAGTCCAGAACACTGTCCGTCTGATTACCGGCAACCTGCCTTCGGGCTATTTCCGGGACATGCAGGTACTGAAGGAAGTCTTCTTCCCCCTGTTCGATGAAATGGATTCCTGCCTGGATATCGTCGAATATGCCGTCAAGGGCATGGAGGTGCGCACGTATGCTATGGACGATCCGAAATACAAGCTAGCCTTCAGTGTGGAGAAGGTGAATGACCTTGTCAGTGAAGGAGTCCCTTTCAGGGATGCCTACCGTCAGGTCGCAGCCTCCATATCAGGTGGTACCTTCGACTACCAAGGGACCTTGAACCATACCCATGAGGGTTCTATCGGCAACCTTTGCAATGACCGTATAGCCGCAAGGATGGATATCCTGGTTGATAGCTTCGATTTCGGGAAAGTCGCCGCAGCGATCTCCGACCTGCTCGCCTGATAGTTTATCCTTTCCATGTCATTCTGAACGAAGTGAAGAATCTTTTTTTCAGTTTCCTTCGAAAATCTGTAAATTTGTAGGATTTTTCCAAAAAAGAATATGCAGGAAATTAGAAATATAGCGCTTATCGCGCATGTCGACCACGGCAAGACCACCCTTGTGGACAGGATGATCTACCAGGCTAACCTGGTCCGTCAGCCTGAGAACCTGGGCCAGCTGATTCTCGACAACAATGACATTGAGAGGGAAAGAGGCATCACTATCCTCGCAAAGAACGTATCCGTGACCTATAAGGGTGTGAAGATCAATATTATCGACACTCCTGGCCATAGCGACTTCGGTGGAGAGGTGGAAAGGGTATTGAATATGGCTGACGGCGTTCTGCTTCTCGTAGATGCATTCGAAGGCTGCATGCCGCAGACCCGTTTCGTCTTGCACAAAGCCCTTCAGCTCGGGAAGAAACCCATCGTAGTAGTCAATAAGGTGGACAAGCCCAACTGCCGTCCTGACGAGGTCCAGGAAGAGGTGTTCGACCTCATGTGCGCCCTGGATGCCAACGACGAGCAGTTGGATTTCAAGACTATCTTCGGAAGTGCCAAGCAGGGCTGGATGTCGGAGGACTGGAAGAATCCGACTTCTGACATTACTCCCTTGCTTGATGCCATACTTGAAGTCATTCCGGCACCTAAGGTGGTGGAAGGTACCGTGCAGATGCAGGTTACTTCTTTGGAATATTCCCCCTATGTCGGACGTATCGCGGTGGGGAAGGTCACCCGCGGCAGCCTGCACACCGGCAGCCAGGTGAGCCTCTGCAAGAGGTATGACCAGATCGAGAAACACAAGGTCAAGCAGCTGATGGTGTTCGACGGCCTTGGCAAGACAAATGTCGACGAGGTGCTGTGCGGGGACATCTGTGCCGTAGTGGGAATAGACGGCTTCGAGATCGGTGACACCATTGCCGATTTCGAGAATCCGGAGGCCCTTCCTCCTATCTCGATTGACGAGCCTACGATGAGCATGCTCTTCACCATCAACAATTCCCCTTTCTTCGGGAAGGATGGCAAGTACGTGACTTCCAGGCACATCAAGGATCGTCTTGACAAGGAACTGGAGAAGAACCTGGCACTCAAGGTAAAGCCTGGTCTCAATGCTGATTCTTTCATCGTCTATGGACGAGGAGTCCTTCACCTCTCGGTCCTTATCGAGGAGATGCGCCGGGAAGGTTTCGAACTCCAGGTCGGCCAGCCCAAGGTTCTGGACAAGACCATCAACGGGCAGAGATGCGAGCCTATCGAGGACCTGTCCATCGAGGTCCCTGAGAATTTCGTGGGTACGGCAATCGAACTTGCCACACGTCGCAAAGGTGCCCTTATCCACATGGAACCCAGGGGAGACAGGACCCTGCTCCAGTTCGACATACCCACCAGGGGACTTATGGGACTTAGGAGCAACCTCCTCACTGCTACTCAGGGTGAGGCTATCATGGCCCACCGCTACAAGGAGTACCAGCCGTTCAAGGGCGAGATCGACAACCGTACAAATGGATCGTTGGTTTCACTGGAGACAGGAGACGCTATCGCATATTCAATGAACAAGCTCCTGGACAGGGGCAAGTTCTTTGTCGAGCCCGGCGAAGAAATCTATTGCGGCCAGGTTGTCGGAGAGCACACTCGCGAGAGGGATCTCAACATCAACATCTGCAAGACAAAGAAGCTTACCAACGTTCGTGCAGCCGGTTCCGATGAAAAGATCATCCTGCCTCCTGCAATAAAAATGTCCCTTGAGGAGATGCTCGAGTACATCCGTGAGGATGAACTTGTCGAGGTCACGCCTCATCACATGAGGATCCGCAAGATCCTTCTGGATCCCATGGACAGGAAGCGTTCCGGAGGCAGTGCGGACGAAGAATAATCGAAACTATTCGAAAAAGATTTTTATTAAGGATTTTTTTTTATACCTTTGCAACCCTAAATCTGTTTGGCGAAGCGATGAACGACGTTTTTATAGTTCCTCTGAACGGGTTGGCGCAAGGTCGGACACAGTTCCGAAGGCGCATAGGGAAAGAGTTCTTTGAACATTTTGAGAATTCAGAGATTCTGGACGCAGGTCTGGATGTCGACGTGGAAGTGGAGAAGTCAGGCCGATTCATCGGCGTCGACTGCTACATCTCCGGAGATGTCACAGTGACATGCGACAGATGCCTCGAAGACCTGAAGATCCCGGTGAAGACGGATTTCAAGCAAAGCGTGAAATTCGGTTCCGGCGATCCTTCTTCCAGTGAGGTCGAAGGCGACAGGGAAATAGTCTGGCTTCCGATGACGGATGCAGACCTTGACCTGAGCCAGGCAGTATATGATTACATCTGCCTTTCGCTGCCTGTACAAAGGGTTCACGAAGAAGGGGAGTGTGATCCAAAGGCTCTTGAGTATCTGACTTCTGAAAGTGGTGAAGAGCGTTTGCAGAAGGATTCTGCGACCCCTTTTGCGGGCCTACAGGACCTTCTTGGAAAGATAGAATAAAATTAAAAGATATTTGATATGGCACATCCGAAACACAAAGTCTCCAAGCAGAGAAGAGACAAGAGAAGGACTCACGACTTCGCTCCTGTACCGACTCTGGCCACTTGCCCTAACTGCGGTGCGACTGTGATGTATCATCACGTTTGCCCTGAGTGCGGCTACTACAGAGGTCGTCAGATCATCGAGAAGAGCGCTGAATAAGCTATCTCTTCCTTAATTATGGCCTCATAGTTCAACGGATAGAACGGAAGTTTCCTAAACTTTAAATCGAGGTTCGATTCCTCGTGGGGCTACGAAAGAGCATCGCGGAAGCGGTGCTCTTTTCGTGTTTGGTGCCCTTATTAAAAAATATTAGTTTTAGCTAGTGGTTATTAAAATATTTTAGAGTTAAAAACGCAATTGCGACGGCTTGCAGAAGTCTTTTGTAGAATTGTGATATTATTTGGATAATTATAGAAAATATCGTAATTTGGCATGGATTTACCAATTTTGGGGTGAAATCAATATACTTGTAAAACCACATTAGAGTATAACATGGACAGAAGACAATTCCTATCTCTTTCAGCTACCGGCGCCTTAGGTCTCAGCCTTGGGGCAGGGTTCGTTTCATGCAGTCAGGATGGAAAACCGGGCAACGGGAAAATGCGTGATAAATACTCCGTCATCATTCTTGGAGACACTCATTTCGACACCGAGCCGGCTGACGTCTATCACTCGAATTACAATGAGCCCGTAGAGTGGTTGAACAGGGTCCAGAGGGCTGAGTTTGCCCGTAACGGAGAAATGTGGCGTGAGCGTTGCCCACGTCTTGTGAAGAGGGCTGCACAGTTGGTTGACAAGAACACCAGGATGGTTTTCCAGATGGGTGACCTTATCCAGGGAGACTGTGGAAAGGGTGAAGTCCATCAGAAGATGCTGACCGATGTCATGGATAATTTCAAGGGCCAGTTCGGAGGTCTTCCCTTCGTGACAGTCGTCGGCAACCATGACATCCGTGGCGTTGATGCGAAGGAGACCTATCACAGGTTCATGCCCCAGCGCATGAGCCAGGAAATCGGCAAGCAGGTCTCAAAGACCACCTTTGACTTCTTCATCGGCCCTGACGCCTACATTTTCATCGACTTCAACGATCCGGATGATGCGGAAGTCGAAAAATTGCTAAAGGAGACGGAAGGAGCCCGCTATACCTTCATTGTCACTCATGGCCCTGTCTTCCCTGCCGACAGCGGCAACTGCCGTTGGTTCTATCACGGATCGGAGAAGGACACCGAACAGCGCAGGCATTTCCGCAGGCTTTTTGCCGAGCGTGATGCCATCTGCCTCTGCGGTCACATCCACACCACAGAGTTCTACGACTGGTACGGAGACGGTGGTAGGATCACCCAGATGACCATGAACAGTGTGTGGTCCAGGGAAGAACTCGGCAAGTACGAAGTGGTTTCCGAGGGTGCTGCTGACTATGGTGAGCTTCGCAAGAAAGTCACAGCTCTCGACAACGGTTCTGCTCCCAAGGACGAGCAGGCACTCTTCGATGAGTACCGTCCCGGCCTCAAGCAGTACAGCCGTTCATCTGCAGCCGGATCTTATAAGATGAATGTTTCCAAGTCCGGCGTCTCCATCGATTTCTATGCCGGAGATTCACAGGAGGTAAGTAAGCAGTTTATCCTAAGGTAGTTTCATCGATGCGGACTTACTGCCATTTCCCCGATATTGCATGGCGCCTCCCTTTGGTCGCCATGCTTGTCGTGTGTTTCATGGCAGTCTCGTCTTGCAATGGCAATAAGACCGTAGAGCCCGAAGTCGTTGAGGAAGAAGGGCCGTTCTACACCAATCCAGTAATTCCGAATAACTGCGCTGACCCGAGCATCATTGACAATCGTGCCAGGGACGGCTATTTTTACGCCTATTCAACAAGGAATGGTACCAACGGCACTCCGACCGTAGTTTATCTCCCAGTATATCGTTCTAAGGACATGATACACTGGGAGCCTTTGGGTAATGCCTTCGGAGGTCTCAACCGTCCTGAATGGGTGAGTGAGAGCAGCCTCTGGGCCCCGGACATTAATTATATCAATGGCAAATACGTCCTGTACTATGCCCTTGGGTGTTGGGATGAGTCAGACCGGTCGGCCAGCGGTGTGGCCTGGTCAGACCGTCCGGAAGGACCCTTTACGGATGTAGGAATGCTTGTCGACATTGAGACGCAAGGCGTCGGTAATTCAATTGACCCGAATTTCTTCGATGACGGCGATCACAAGTACCTCTTCTGGGGAAGTTTCGGTGCGAAGTCAGGAATATTTGCCATCGAATTGTCTGCCGACGGCCTTTCCATCAAGGAAGGTGCACAGAAGGTGAAGATCGGGACCAGCATGGAAGGTACCTATGTCTATAAGCGTGGAGACTGGTACTATGTCTTTGGATCCAAGGGAAGTTGCTGCAGCGGCGCCGCAAGTACATATCATATAATTGTGGCACGTTCCAAGAATGTCCTCGGACCCTATGTCGGTCCTGACGGGAAGCAACTTACCGATGCAAGTTTCGACTACACCATCCTGTCAGGGACGGAAGCTTTCAGGGGACCCGGCCATAACGGTGAAATCATCACGGATGACAACGGTCAGGACTGGATGATCTATCATGCCTTCTGCAAGAGCAACAACTACAACGGACGTTGTCTTGTACTGGACAAGATTTTCTGGACGAAAGACGGTTGGCCTTATTTCAACCTTGCAACTCCGACACCTTCAGGACATGGTCCGATACTAAAATGATTTATCAAAACTATACTACACCATATTTTATTAAACAAACCATTTAACAAAAAATCTTTATCGTAATGAGTAAAGCATTAAGATTCTTCGCGATTCTTTCGCTGCTTCTCCCGCTCGGTCTCCGTTCGTTCGAAGCCAGCGCCCAGCAGTCGAACAGGATCACGGTGACCACAGTTGTCAAAGACAACGTGGGTGCTCTCCCCGGAGTCGGAGTCGTGGTCAAGGGAACGACCAACGGCACCATGACCGACGAGAATGGATCGGCTACGCTGAACAATGTGCCCGCCAACGGGACAATCGTAGTCTCCTATCTTGGTTACACTACGGTTGAAGTTCCGGTCAACGGCCGCGCACAGATTGCAGTGACCA
>Ga0256405_10001512_pt1 | contig 62725 bp, 52 predicted proteins | sample RumenRJG_02DNA_FD_189096 | JGI IMG/M metagenome (GOLD analysis project Ga0256405, IMG submission 189096) | Bovine rumen microbial communities from Lethbridge, Alberta, Canada - RJG_02 | ecosystem: Host-associated > Mammals > Digestive system > Stomach > Rumen | place: Canada: Alberta... | reverse complement strand
AAGTATTTTTAAGTTGCATCTCATCGCCAATTAAGTCGTGTCGCAAATATGTCGCAAAATTACGGTAAAAATCCGAAAAAAGCAAGAAATGAAACAAAGTTTAACAATAACAAAAAGTGGTGTAACCGCTTGGATTACACCACTTTCTTATGATTTTCTTATTGTTGCTTATCTATTCTTACTTCACCTCCTCAAATCTAAACGCTTCTGTTTATCAATATGTTATAAGTACACGTAAACGATAAGAAGACGTAATGAGGGATGCTTTGCCAAACAAAAATAGAAATCGATAACTCAGCTATTGGTGAGTCTTACCGAGTACTTGTTCTTCCAACTTTGGTAGATGCTCTATTATGTTCTCGTCTATTTCAATTGTATACGTCCCCGCTGTGTTGCGCAGCGTCTTTTGGATGCTTAATGGTTCAGTATTGCTAAACCAGGCATAGAACAGGTTGAGCGCAAATAGTGCTGTGGTCTTTGGATCTATCCCATATTGGTATGCTATATTCCAACAGAAGTTCTTCAGGTCAGCCTGTTTCAAGTCTTTCTTCTTGCCGATGGAGAGAACTTCCATTCGGGTAACACCATTGAGCTCAACAAGAAGTTTGACAGCCTCCTCAATCTGGTACAGTTCTTCATCAGTAAAACCATGAGGCATGAGTGTATAACGAGTGTATTTGAGGATAGCTTCAAGCTTCTTGGCCTCACGAGCAACCTTTGCTTCATTCATTTGCTTGCGGTCAATCTGCACTTGGTTGATGAATAGCTCCAGCTCGTCATGTGCCTTCTGGATGTCACGCTTCAACTGCAACTTAGTCAATGCCTCAGGAGTAACTGATAGTTTATCCGTATTTTGTGATTCGACATTGCTATCAGTCTTGGGAGCGTCAACTACAGCTGGTGCCGCATTCTTTTGATTGTTGACAGTTGCGCTTTTCTCTTGCATCTTCTTCTGTATCTGGCCAAGATTCTGAGCGATGTGTTCCTCCATCTCCTCGCGGTCTGCTATGCTGTTCCATTCTTTGCGATGAGACTTGAAGAAAGCATAGAGACCTTTCTTGATACCATGACAGACAAGCACAAACAGAGCGTAATAGCCAATGAATATCGGTATTGTGAGTAGGAAGCACACGAACTCCTTTTCTGCATCATGCCCCACAATATACTGAGCTGTCTTAAAAGCAGCGATGATATAGGTGATGATGAGAATGCCAAGGAAACCCTTGTCAAAGTTTCGAGCCATCCCATCATTCCGATGGGGCAGAGGGAAAATGTCAATCTCCATACTTTACAATGCTTTTATTTGTTCTTGGGCTACAATAATAGCGTCGTTGCAGAGGTCACGCTCTTGCTCGTCCTCAACTGCATCAATGAACTTATCTGCCAGCCATAAGGTAAGCATTTCCTTTTCATCCTGATGGAAGTACTCTGCAAGTTTGATAACCTGCTCCCGTTTTGCACGTCTGTCGCCACGCTCAATTTTACTGAACATCGGTGTGTCTATCTCCAGTAGTGCAGCCAACTGGCGTTGCAGTACGCCATTCTCATCTCTTAGTTCTCTAATCTTATTTCCGAATAACATATTTACCTATTTTCTTTTGAATTGTCAAGTAATAAATCCAATTGGGTTTGAAGCTCCTCGCGATTGGGCAGATAAAGCTGATAACGCGCTGCAAAAAGTTGGTTGTCGATGCCCTGGAGCGCGTATTCCATCAATAGCTCATCTTTCTTTGCACCCAATACAATACCAATTGGGGGATTATCGTCTGGTTGGCAAATTTCATTTTTGAAGTAATTCAGATAGAGATTCATTTGACCGATATCTCCATGCTTAATTTCTCCTCGCTTCAAGTCAATCAAAACATGACATTTCAATATGGCATTATAGAATACCAAATCCACTTTGAAATGTCTGCTCCCTATTGGTATGACATACTGACGTCCCATGAATGCGAAGCCTCTGCCCAATTCCAATAAGAACTGTTCCATATTGGTCTTCAGAGCTTTCTCCAAATCGGATTCCTTATACCGCTTTTGCTGCGGTATTCCTGTAAATTCTAAAACGTATGGGTCTCTGATGATATCAGCAGGAGACATGACCTGATGCCCTTCATTTGCAAGCGCAAGCACTCCTTCTTTATCTGTACTGAGTGCAAGTCTTTGGAAAAGAGATGAATTGATTTGTCGTTTTAACTCCCTGACTTTCCATCCTTCTTTGATGCATTCTTTCATGTAGAACTTCATCTCTAAGGGATCATCACATTTCAGTAGTTCAAAATAATGGCTCCATGTTAATTTGTGAGACAATGTTTCACAAATTGGGAAAGCCAAGTATAACTTACGCATGTAGTTGAGATTGGAGCGACTGAATCCGCGCCCTTTCAATCGAGTCAAGTCTTTGGACAGATTAACTAATAGTTTGTCTCCATACTTCGCCTTAGCATTGCCACCTTGTTCAAACTCAACGATATACTGACCAGTCTGCCAATTCGCATCGATCAGTTCAGCATTGACTGCATATACAGCCTTGTTCTTTGCCCCATCCCAAAGGTCTGAGATATGTGAGACAAGTCTCACATATTCGGGATCATTGGCCAGAAGTTGACCAGAAGTCTCTTTTGTTATGTCAATGTTTTCTATCATATTATCATCCTTTAAAAATGAGCCTTTTACCCTCATGCTCAGGAGGTCCTTATTACAGAAACATTATTAGCCCCACTAAGGCAAGTAGCCACACAAGGTCAGCAAAGCGCTTTCCTAGTTGAGTCTAAAACGAATCCCAAAAAGGAGATGACTTTTTCAAATCAGCCCCTTTGTTTTCGGACTGATTCAACTACAAGTCACCATTTACTAGAATAACATTAAAATTATCCATAATGACTTTTTGAATTATGTTATGCATCACATGTTATCACCCCTGTTCGCTTCCGGGTTGGCACCGACCTACTCTCCCGCATTTGCAGTACCATCGGCATTAACGCATTTCACTTCTCTGTTCGGAATGGTAAGAGGTGGAACAACGTTATCATAAGCACCTAATTCTATCTCGATACTCATTCATTACTCTTTTGTAGTATTTAAATCAAATGACCTTTCAAGTTCCAACTCTGGACGAGTGAGAAGGATAGGCATTTCCTTCTTTTCTTCAGCAATCGATTCGCTTGAAGCATTTTTTGCTCTCGTAGCAGCCCAATTTCTAAGTGCAGCTATTTGCTCCTTCATAGTTGTTGACAAAGGAACAGTCTTTGCTATGGCATCCATTAGATGCTTACTTAGAAGTTTCGGTTCATCTGGTGCTTCAACGTAGGCCGCAAACATGGCCTCTTTTATGCATTCTTCTATTTCTGCGCCATTAAAACCTTCCGTTTTCTTGCCAAGCATTTCCATTGGGTATTGAGAAGGAGCTTGTCCCTTCTTTTTTAAATGTATGGAAAAAATATTTTCTCGTTCTTGTTGACTTGGAAGATCTACAAAGAATATCTCATCGAAACGTCCCTTTCGCAACAATTCTGGCGGTAAGAGATTGATGTTATTTGCAGTAGCTACGACAAATACTGGAGATGTTTTCTCTTGCATCCACGTCAATATTGTGGAAAAAATTCTTGATGTCACACCTCCATCAGTTGAACCGCTTGATTGTACACCGCTAAGTCCTTTTTCTATTTCATCAATCCATAGAACACAAGGCGCTACAGCTTCTGCAGTCGCAATTGCCTTTCGTATGTTGTCCTCACTGCTACCAACCAACCCTTGATAAACCTTGCCAATATCCAACCTCAATAATGGCATATTCCAGAATGATGCAATACTTTTTGCAGTAAGACTCTTTCCACAACCAGGAACGCCCAACAGCAATAAGCCTTTTGGTTCTTGTAATCCAAAATCACGTGCTTTCTTTTCATATGCTTTTTGTCTTTTGAACAACCAATCCTTTAGAACTTCCATGCCACCAACATCCTTAAGACTTTCATTCTTAGGAAAATAATCAAGGATGCCAGACTTCTTTATGATTTGTTCTTTTTCTGAAGAAACCGTATATGGTGCATTCTGTCCTAAATCGTCCTTAACAGCAGCAAGACAAAATGCCAAATCTGCTTCCATAGAGGTCATACCTAAAGCTGCATCTACCATTCTATTACGCATTTCCACCGATAGATTAATCTTACATTGTCTTTCAACAACGCCAAGTGTCTTTTCCATATCTAATCTGTTCGGTAATGGAATATTCAACACAGTTACATATTTCTCCAATTCTACAGGCAACTTATATACAGCAGACAAAATAATGGCATGAGTATTCGTATGCCTAGCTCTTTCAGCGATAGAACGAATATAGTATTTAACATTTTCCTCTTCTATATAATTGTTGAAATCTTCCAACACAAAGACATCCTTACTTGCATCCTTATCATTGAGGATGTATTTCAAGACTTCTTCTGGTTCAACGATTTCTTCGCCATCTTTATTAATAACAGGCTGTGGTTTATCGCCATTAAGTCCTCGCAAACCATCGACGCAATTCCAATTGAAAATACGAACGTCCTTACCTTCTGTTCTTAAAACATTGATTATGCCCTCTATTTTTTGTTTTGTTCTATCATACTCAAAACTGGTCAAATACAGAACAGGATAAAATGCTTTAAGCATGTCTTTGATTTTCGAATATACGGCTTCCATTTTGATATTATTTCTGTTCTATGGATTGTGTTACGTTTCTACGAGGTTTCATTTTTGCCAGATATTTGGCTGGAATATTTGTTTTCTTCGTCATGACTCTTTTATTGCCCAGTAACTGTTCAAGAACATCCATGGCATCATGAGCTCTTTCATTAACATCGTTAGGAAGATAGTCAGAATCTGTAACAATAGTTCCGTCTTTCAAAATGACAAACTTTATCTGTGCAACAGGTTCGTCCTCATTTTTGTCTTTTGAACGACCTACCATAAAAAAGCTATAAACTTCTTCAGTTGTTGGGGTAAACCGATCATTTGCTTTATAGGTAAAGCCTTTTTTCTTAAATTCTTGAACCAATGAGTTTTTTGCATATGCAGCATTCAAAGCATAGAATTGGTTTTGTAATTCTTCTACTTTTTGTGCTGCATTGGGCATATAATAAGTGTTATATGTTACTTCATTTGTTGTGAGATTAAGTTTAAGGGCAAATTCACCATACAGTTTTGTGCCTTGTTTTGCATCTGTTACAAGTAACTCATTTCCCCTAACAGAATACGACCATCCCAAGGTGTCACACGCAGATTTAAGAACATCTACGTGCATCACCTGAGGATTTCGTACAAATCTTGAAGATTCGAATCGTGACATACTACTTAATTATATATTTTGTGGCAATATCAATTATTTCAACAGAAAACAGGAAGGTGCGACTACCATTCCATCGAGTAACTCGATTATTATGGCTATTGATTAACATCATTAATTCTTCATTCACCTCAAATTTCTCGTATTGGAACTGAATACCCTCAACATCGAAAATAATGCGTTTTTGGTTTCCATTATATATAATACTGAGGTTATCGAAGTCTTCACATTTCTTTATGATTCTTCGAAGTGAATTATGAACATCAGCAAGTCTCATTTTCTTCTCGATACCGAACTTTATTGCAGAAGCTAAGACGTTTGTACCAGCTAGCACCTTAAACAATTTATCAGTGTTTTCAAGACCAAGATTAGTTGGAGAACATATCTTTTTTGCTTTAGTCACAGAATCGATTGTTATTCGGATTCCATGTTGGCTTCCGTCCATTGCTTCAGATACCATTGTTTTAACTTCTGAAATTGATGCACTTTCAGTGTCTATATTTTCCATTGTGGAATTTTGTGGCTTTCTTGGAGCAAATGACTGTCTTGCAGTTCTAGGCGAGACTTTGCCTGGAAATATTTTCTTTTCTGGTACAACGTTCAAAAGCTTCAGGCTACTTTCAAGCAACTCAATTATAGAAGGATCATCTATTGAATTAGAAGACAATTCCTTGGATATACTTTCCAATGATGATTTGTACCTCTTTTTATCCTTCATGTTTAGCCCTCCCATATTCGATGCTGCAACTAACTCTTGCCCAATCTTTGTTAGTCTCTTATGCAGTTCTTCTTTAAGACAGCCCAAAGTTTTTTCTTCAAGTAAATCTTCAATCGGGCTGAACAACTTATGAACCTCAGGATTGTCAATATTCAAGAAATAATCTAAACGCTCATTCTTGTAATTTGCTAAAGATGTAACTTCCAGACTCTCGATTTCCTTTTGTATTCTTGACGCGTAAATTTCAGCAAATTCCAATTGAAAATCAGTATACTTCTTCTTGGCAATGGTATGATGTGCTAATGTCATCTCTTCTCTCCGTATATGCTTTTGTTCCTCTGATACGGAGAACGATAACACATTGAAACTTCCTGAAAAAAGAACTTTCTGATCACCTTTAACTTCTATGACATTTTTAAGATGAAACTCCGGGAGTTGAACATAGAAAAAATTAGGATATTGTTCATCCAACAATTTTATTCCAGGTTCAACCTCTTCGTCTATCATAGGTTTTCCATCGTTATTAGATGCAGGTTCTGAATAAGCAATGAAAACTCTCTTATTTTCGTCTTTAAGGAAATTTTCAATAAGCGGACCGCGATCGTGCATAAATGCCCCCTTTCGAATCCATGGACTAATGAGCCATATTTCATCGGGATCATCCTCATTGAAAATTTTTTGAAGTTCAAGTTCAAAAGATAAAGAATCGTATAGTGCTTTTTTATGAAGTCTTTCCCTATCAGTAGTAGCAGATTGAGAGGACTCTGTTTTTGTGTCTGGCAAAGATGCATTTTGAGCATTCTCTTCTTCTAGTACCAGTTGCTTTTCTGCCTCTTTTATGTCTTCTGAAATTTCTGATTTTGCAGTCTCTATAGCATCTCCTTCGAGCACTATCGTTCCTTCGTCGATCTCACACTCAAACTTAATACAGTTTTCAAGAAGCTCAGATAGTAATTCTGTGTTAGAATTTATCTGCTCCGACATTAATGGATTTAATGTATTTGAATTCTCGTCGAAAACAAAAGCACGAACATCTTCTGATGAAGCAACACTTTGTACAAAGCACACATATACTTTATAACTTGCCTCATGTCCTTCACTCCATATTGCACTTTCCAAAAGATAACGATTCTGTGGGAAATGCACATCTTGTGCCTGACATTCTGCATACTGTTTAATCTGTTCTAAAGAAAGGTTTAGATTGTCACAAGGCGTGTTAATCTCATTGATTTTTGAGAGATTGTCACCTATACAATTTTTTATATTCAGCCAAGATAAGTGGGACTTATCAACGTATATATCAAACGATTTTGTATAGGTGTCAGGACGTTCTCCCTTGTCTGCGTATGTGCGACCGGCATCAGTAAGAGCCATACAAGAATCATCGCCTTCGATAGCATTGAAGCCTCTAAGTGTATCAATCGCTGTCCGCAATATTGACTGTTCTGCTTTGTCATTTACTACGTCCAAACCCAAAATCAATCCTATTTTTTCAAAAGAGGACGTTTCATCGACAAGAAGTATGCCGACAATGCCCTTTTCAAGCGATGTTATCTTTGCTGGTCTTTGAGTTTTACCTGCATAAGTAGCTTTGATAAAGTTAATGTCATAAGAAATGTATCCAAAGATTCTTTCCGAAATTTTCTTTTCTTCGAATACAGCCTTGGCTATACGAGTTCCGATAGGTTCCTGTACCTTTTGGGATGCTGTATTTTTTTGTTTTTTTATCTTGCTCATCTTATTGCATCTTTAAGTTGTTCAAAACTAACAGTTTCCATATTCGCGATGGAAGCAGCATAATTACTGTTACTCTCAAATTGACGTTTATTTCCAACGACAATCAAGAGACGCTTTGCTCGAGAAAATGCTACATTAATACGTTCGATATCTTTAGCGAAGCCTATTCCGCCAGGTTTCTTGTTGCTTCTAACGGTTGAAACAACAACTATATTTCTTTCCATTCCCTGAAATCTATCGACAACGTCACAAATATACTCTCCTCTTTTGATTTTTTTATTTATTCTGTAATCGTAGTTCTTCTTTATTTCACGATTCTGACCACTATAAAATGTAATGATGCCGATTTCCTTGTCTTCTGTCTTTTGCTGTGCATCAATGAATTCAGAATATCCATCTGCCTGCTGAAGAGCCTTAAGAACTAAATCTATGGCTTTAAGTTCACCCTCGTTTTTGTAACCAGGGTTTAAGTATGTTTCTGGGGTATGAACATCAATCCATACTGCATGAGTGCTGGGTTGAATTATAGGATTTAATGTTATACCATGCCATCTACTTCCCTTATTTCCCAAATCAGGAATATCCATAGTTTCAGTTATTCCACACTTTAATCCACCAGTCGCAGCAAGTTCTTCTTGATAGAATTGTTTAATTGTATTCATGATCTGTTCATGCATACGATATTGGGTATCAAGTGTGGCAACGATTGTCTTCCTAACTTTTGCTGCAGCTTCAAATAATCGTTTGAATTGAGATTCTGCCTTTTGTAATTTCTCAGCAATTTCTTTTTTGCCAATTTTTTCCAGAGCACTATCAATTGTATTTTCATCCATCATTGGAGGCAACTGTTTGTGGTCACCAATGACGATGATTTTTTTGCCCAAGACAAGTGGTACTGCCATTTCCAATGGCGTGGCTTTACTGGCTTCATCCATTATTACCACATCAAAGTACATGTCTGTGCTTTCATTTCCTCCAAACATGTTATAGTAGGATTCCATAAAATCACGAGAACCGCATATACTGCATGTGGCTGCAACAAGATTAACATTCATCTTATATAGTCGACTAAATTCAGATCGTGAATGTATATCTTTATTTTCAAGTTCTTCCTTCCATGAGGCCACAGCCGTCGAATACTTTGAATCATTCGAGACTTTAGATGCAATCCTATCCATCCAAATTCTCGCAGCATTATCTGTACACTTGTCAGAATTCTGACTCCATGAATCTATGGTAAAAGTTGAGAAGCGTAAAGCCTCTGGAGCAAGATTCAAAAGTTTGCGTTCGTCAAGACGTCCTAAAATTCGAGCAGGCCTTATTCCAGCTTGCGATTGCAAACGCTCAAGGGCATTATCTACTGCAGTATTCGTTTGGGATGTTAACAAGATCCTAACATCTGGATTCTTGCGAATTTCTTGCCATATTATTTCGGCAATAACAGTTGTTTTACCAGTACCTGGAGGCCCTTGTATAAGTGCTAAATCTTTAGCAAGAACAGATTTTGTGACAGCCTCCAATTGCTTTTCATTCAGATTCCCAATTTTGTGAGTACGAATGTCTTCCATTGCTGTATTAATGTCAACAACGGTTTCTCCTGCATACTTTGGGTCAAATATATAATTTGGAAGGTTCGGATTTATAGGTCTATGGTTGTATTTGTTTTCTGGCTTTAAAATACGACTCATAGCCTTGCTTTGGCGCATTAATTCCATGGTCTCACCCATGGCAGGGAATTGTATATAGTCGCCAGCAACAATTTTCAGTTCTTTTGATGACAATAATTCAACAATGTCATCATTAGGTTCTATGATGGCATAGTCTCTTGTTCTTCGTACACAATTGCCAATATTTAGACTGTTTTTTTGAAGATACTGACGCTGACGCCGACGTATAATACTTTCCTTTGAGTACTGGCTATGCGCTAACTCTTCTTCATCGACCTCGCTTAACTTGTCATATTTTGAGCCGTTAATATAATTGACGTTTTCATTTCTAAAGTCAGATTGAAGCTTGCGATCTAATTCCTGTAATAAAGAAAGGTCTTCCGAAAGCGACCACTGTGTAACACCCTTGTTATTGTTGCCATCATAAAGAATCTTTATTCCATGAATAGGAGCAAGGGCTCCTTCTAATCTAGTCTCAATATTATCTCTTTCTTCAATGTCCACAAAATTGAAAGCGAAATTCAATTCTTTGGCATCTTTGCTGAGTTTGTTTGTTGTGAAATTGCTACGTTTGTCAGCAAGTGCAACGTTGACCTTTTCAAATATGCTTCTACGATATTCTTCATTCTCGCAAAGGAATTCTATGCGCGCTGTTGGTTCGTATTCAGGAGCTTCTGCACATATAGAGTCATCTAACTGTGAGAAAATATCTTCTTTAAGAGTTGTATAATCCTCTTGAGATTTTGGATAGAAAACTACACACGATCTTGGCACATCTACTTGTAGTGAAGATTTTCCATAATTCTGGAGCTTTAAATCTGCAAGAACAGACTTTTCAATCTGAGGTGCAAAAGCATAGTGGAATGTACTACTAATATATTGGTCGGAATAGCTTTTTCTAACCATATTAAAATAACGACCAACTCGTGGCAGTTCGCTTGGATTATTCACAATCCAAGTGTAGGTGTTTCCTTTTATGTTGGCACCTTCAATCTCAATCTTTGTATCTATTTGTTTAGGTGAAACAGATACCATACAACTTGCGAAACGAAGTTTTTTGAATATTGAAAGTTCTGTATTAAGAGGACGCTTAGACGTTATTACAAAATGTTTCCCATGCGGTATAACCTGAGTGTCATCAGGAAGATCCTTAATATAGTTGTTTATATCAACAGATTCAGCAGAAGGCAATAATGGCATTATTAATTTGGTCGTACAAACAACCTCTGCAATACCCTTGTGATGAGTATCTACTATTTTCTGAAGGAACTCAATATCCTTATCAGAGGTTAACAGAAACTCCCCCGACTCATCCTTCTTTAAATCCACTCCAAACTCGGTCAGTTCCGAATCAATAGAAGAGGTTATGCCTGCTAACTCTTCAGAATCTGATATGATTGCAATTTTTCCGCTTACCGTATTGGTAGGTTCAGAATCTGCCTGATAACAATAGTCTCTTCCTATTGTCTTAATACTTTCTATAGTATCTTCGGGAATGGACTGGTAACTATCAAATGATATAAGGCATTCTCCATCATCGATGGAAACACTCGCTTCCATCTCGCATTTCCCTTTTAATTCTTCAGTAATAGCATTATTTAGATTCTGAGCATAGCTATCCATGTCAAAATCCAACTTTAACAAACCTCCTTTTTGTTTGCTAATGTTTTGAATCTTGATTAAATCTCGTTTGTTTTCTAACAGAGCATTTAGACCGTCAAGATAAGCCTGCCACATTTCCTTGTCCTCCTCTATTTGAATCTCAATAGGTGGTATCGGAAGCGAGAAACAATCCTTTATGAATTGGGTAATCTCTTGAACATGACCAACCCAATAAGGACCAGCTCCGTTTATTAATTTGAATGAATCCTCATATAAATCCACAAAACGGACTTCACATTTTCTAACTATAAATTGTTCTTTTTCTTCAGGCAAGACCATATTCTTGACAGTGAAATGAGGGGCGCGTAAAGTGCATTCATCCCTTGCTAGTTGTGCAGTCATGCAAAAAGGAAGTTCATCGAACTTTATTGCGAGTTCTTCATATACCTTATTTCGCCCCTTTTGACGACGGTGGATAAGGTAGCACGTGTGGATACCGGACAATTGTGCGACTGTATCTTCAAAAGATACTGTCGCGTCTTTGTCATAAAATTTAGCATCGTCACTTGTATATCTTACGAACAAAGGAAGAGCTTCACAATCTTCAACGTTGCTGTAGATATTGGACTCCGGTTGTCGAATCTCTAATTCTGCCATAGCGAATTAATAATATGATATTTAACTTTATTCTTAAATGTAATTTGGTTTATACAAATTGTAAATGCATACTTATTTTAGATAAACAATGCTAATATTTCTATCGTACATATTTAGTTGTATTCTTCTTATTTCAGCGTTTTCTATTAAGAGCATAATACCATAACTATCAAATGATGCATCCGCTAAGGGTGCACCTAGTGCCATGGCATTTTCGTCATAGCCATATCCACGCAGCTCAACGATATTGTCACTCGTTGAAATTATTCGCATACGCTTTGGAGCCATCTGAATATTGTCTTTCCATAAAGGGTGAAGCCCATCAAGATTATACAGAGTAACAGTATAGCCCTCACCTCCTTCGATGTTTTTCTCAATCACGAAGCGTCTATTACACCCATAATTGTGACCAGACACATCCATTCCATTTTGGAAACGGATGTGGTCGGAAGTGTCAAAAGAAACGTACCCATCGGGTGGATAATTGTTCCCCTCAATTATGTAATTGATGAAGTCTTTTTCCATATGCTGGCTGATATTGAACTTTTCTTTATTAGAATTGTCATATTTTGACCACAAAGATAATCACAATTTTTGAAATACAGCCAATTTTGCAAAAGATTCTTCGTTTTTAGCTACATTTTAACAGATGAGAGCGACTTGCAGGTACAATTTGCTGCAAATCGCTCTAGCTTATATGCCTTGTGTGCCTCAATAGGACTGACCTTTCTTTTTGGATGGTGAGCCGAGGCCAAGTTTCTTCGTACCATCCCAATTCGTCAGTTGGTCGGCACAGCCATTGGAGCCGCCAAGAGAAGTGTAGGTTTCTGCATTGCATGACATATAATCAACGAAAGAGATAAAGTTGTCTATGATAGATGGCTCGTAGGTCACATCCCGTTCTGCAAATAGATGTGTCCAGTTAGTGACGCACTCTTTGTTGAATTTTGAGCAATCACGCCATGACACTCCTTCAAGGAACTTGTTGACGGCAGAGGTAATACCTTCCTTTGCGCCAAGGCTCAATTCCATTTTATGGGCAACAGCCATGATGCCGTAGTAGATGGATGCAGCCTCTTTGTCGTTGAAATTAGTTCTAGTTGAAAGTGCGAATGCACTGAGGGCTGCACGTCCTTCTGTGATGAAACGATTGAGAATGTTCTGGTATCGGTCTTGTTTCTCTGTAGCAAGTCGAGCCTCGCGCTTTTTGCGCTCCCTTACCTTCCTTGCTGCCTCGTTGTACTCTGGTTCATTCCAAAGGGCATTCCATTTTCCCAGAAGGTTCTGGTACGTTGACCGAAGCGAGTGCAATTCATTCTCAGCCTTGTCGGCACGAGCAGTTTCGGCATTTTTGGCGTTGCGCAATCGCTCTACGGCGTCCTCATCGATGAGCGTCAAGCGGTATTTGAGTCCATTCACTTCCTCTGTGAGGGTGGTTACTTTAGCACGGAGTCCTCGCATTTCAACATCCTTTGATGAGATGATTTCTTCCTTGGTCTTCAATTCATTGGAAAGGTTCTTGTTCGTGTCCCATAACATGCGGAATTGTTGTCCCAAGGTTTCGGCAGACGGTTCACTTTTCCATTTCAATCCCGCTGCTTTGATAAAGCAGCCGATGGTTTCCTTGACACCAGCATCATACGACTCTTTGAGTTTTGCAGTTTCCTCCTTCTTGTACTTGCCTGGCTGGAAGATCTTGGCCAGGAAACCAGATTGAGCAGTCTTCAGTTCCTTCAAGGCCTCCTTTTTTTGTTTAGTAGCAATAGATGCTTCTGCTTCAATCTCTGCTTTCAGTTTCTCTGCCTTTGCTATAGCCTGTCTCGCCTGACGTTCAGCTTCCAACACAACCTTGCTCTTATGTCTACGCTCCCGTTTCTCCTCCTCTGAGAGTTCTTGGTATGGGATGCCTCGTTCCAAACCATACTTCTTTCCCACCTCATTATAGTACTTTGTGTGGAGGTCAGAGAGGTACTCGGACTTTTCCTTTGCAGTCTCGCCCCATACTTTAGCATACGATACACGCTCTACCACACCTTTTGTTGACTCAGTCTTGATGTAGTTGCTGCGTTCCTCCTTGGGCAAGGCCTTCCACTCTTTCGTTGACAGGACCTTGTCGGAATTGTTCTTGTTGACATACTGACTGCCGATGCGTCCACGCTTCTTGACTTGCTCTACAGGAACGGTCAAGGCATGAGCATGGACACCAGTTTCATCACAGTGCACGTCAAATCCGATGATGTTTTCCTCGCCCCACATACGGCAGCAGAACTGATAGGTGTCCTTGGCCCACTCGTAGATAGCTGGCATAAGTTTGATGTGACTATTGTCGGCATATGGATCCGATGTATCAATCTGTTGTTCACCAAAGGCAAGCCGCTTCATCACTTCGTGGTCACCACCAAAGATGATGTTCACCAAACCGTTCGGACTATTTGGGGCCACTTGGTTGGGATGCTTGGCATCCATGTAAGGTTTGAAGCCCAGTTCATCGTGACGCTGCTGGAGGCGTTGATGAAGTGGAATAGGATTGGAGCCAAGGGGCATGACCTTGCACCCCTTGGTGATTTCAAAGTTGAGATGCTTGCGTGAGAAGTTGTAGTGGTTGTTCTTCTCCGTCTCAACATTCTTGGAGTGGTAACGTTTCTCGTCCCAACCTCTGCGTTCTGCTTCGTTGCCCATCTGGGCAGAGAATGATTTCTTGTCTGCACCAACATGTATAGAGGCGCGTGGTATGTTCATTTCCATTGAATACTTTTTTGTTTGAAGGTTCTACATTATTTATATGTCTATAGGTGGAGGATGCCAGGTCTCGGGCGGTGCCTGAGCATAATAGCAGGACTTTTTAAGTGAACGGCGATAGCAAGTGAATCTAAAAGTCCCTATTATGTTTAGGACTTTTACAAAAGTCCGTCACACCACTCGGGCGAGGCTCCTCCATGGTTACAATTTCCGATAGCTGTTCTGGCTCACATGTTCCAGACGACCTTGACGGATGTAGTCATTGATCCACTTGGCAGTAGTGCTCACGGGATAGCTCTGTTTCATGGACACAGCCCGATAGGTCTCTCTGTCAAATTTGTCTGGCAGAGCGGCAAACAGTTGCTCCATTTTACTCTTCTTCGTGACAATCTCGCCATGCCCATTAGTAGTGACCTTGCTCTGTGGCAGATGGGCATAGCAATAGACTGTATGGTAGATGAGTACATCACCCAATGTCATAGCAATGTCGAAATCATCCTTACTGCATCGTAATACGATTCGACTACCATCCTTTGGAGTCAGTGCAGAAGGATTGGTCGTTTCGTCCATGAACCTGATAGAGGTCAGTACCATCATAATGCGAAACACAGTGAAGGCCAGACGGCGTACCACACTCTGCATGTCATGCGAGATGTCATCGACCACCTCTTGATTCATCTGCCTGAAATGTTCATTGAACTCCTTGCAGTATTCCTGAGGGATGACGATGCGATATTTTCCACCACGGAAGAATGATTCGCGGCGTTGTTTGTATAGCTTACCCAACTGGAAGAATCTATCTCGCAAAGTATAGCTATCAGAATTGGTGTTGGCACTTTCTACAAGGACATCACGGAACTCTGCCTTGAATGGTATGTGATAACAGGTGATGCGCGAGAAAGTGCCATCTTCAGCCTGAGGTGTCAAAGTGTAGAGCTGTCCAGGCGTTCCAGAAAGACAGATAGCAAGCATCGGTCTCTCGATGACACGATATTCGTCATCCTTTCTGCGGCTCAGGTCGATAGGCTCATGATGATAGCTCTTGCGGATAATGGTGCTATAGTCACCATACTCTGATTTCAGTATGGCGCTCAGTGTATCACATTCCGTATCGAATATCAGACCTATGCCATCGTTGTTGTCCAACTGTTGTATAACGGATGCCGCACTACTGTTGGTAGGAATGAAGAGTGTACGACGGTGTGGAGCTTCATCGATATCGGAAGTATCTTTCTCACCAGACTTGGACTCGTTTTTACTTTCCTTGTATTCTTTCATAAGCCGCTCGGAAGCTTCACGCAGTTCGTTGTGGATGGGAGCCACAATCTCGCGGCAGTATTTCAGCGAGCCTTTGCCCATACCAGCATCGGCCATAACAAAGAAGTATAGCATAGGGTGCCAATCGTCGTGATTGTACTCACCGACTACATTGTGGAGTGTGGCTGATATGCAAGTCAACGTGCCCATCAGCATCATGTCTCGGTCATCTTCGGAGATGCAGTTGCCCAACACTTCCTTTAGGAAAGGTGGAAGCATGTCGTATATGAAGGCAGGGAAATGAGGAAGGGATTCTTCATCCAAAATCCATTTGGAGTCCACTTCGACAGGCTGGATATTTGGTTTTTTGGATATTTGGTTCGCAGAACCAGAAGTCCAAATATCCAAAGTTCCAACTTTAGCCACTTGGATTTCCTTGGAATTGGAAATGTCAATACCAGCATCTTTCGCCATCTGAAAGAATGTGGCTATAGATATGCCATCCCCATGTGCAGACAGACATTTATTGTATTGCTTATCTGCATCGCTGGTGTTATACTCTGCGTTCTGCCGACTGACCCGATGGAAGAATCCTCTTCCTGCTTCTTGAAACTCGCTTGTAAGAGCAAACCCAACTTTCAGCCAGTTGGCATAGCCGTTCGTAATATCTATTCCCTTCTGTTCGATAAGAGATACGATGCGCTCGACCTTGGCTCGGGTATTTTCGTTTGAGGTGGGATATGCTGACGGCACATTGCTGGTGTTACAGTTCTCTGTATTATTCTTAGAAGGGACATTCTCCCATTCTTCTGGTGAAAAAGTTTTCATCTTTGACGTTGTTGTACTTAGGGTTAATATAAGCTTCTGGATCATGTGGAATGAAGCAGGAGCGAGAAATGTCACTGCCAGATTTGTCTGGCTCTGGGTAACCATTGGCTACGAGATAGTTGAACACTGCATTGAAGAAACGGCTATGCTCCCATCCCTTGCGGAATACTTGGATTATCCATTTCAGCCCATCGCCAGAAGGAGAGCGAAAAAGGAGTTCCGTCTCAAAGCAAGGTTCATTGAGCAGTTTCTCATGCAACAAAGGAATGTCAGCCACATGATCGAAGTCGATACAAAGCAAATCGGACTGCTGCAACAGGCCGTCCTTGTTTCGATTATGGAAGATACCAGAAAATGTGCAAAAGTCGAAGTTCTCAGCTTTGTACTTCCGTGCCTGGTCTTTGCTCGTGATGGAGCGCAACATCTCCGTTTGCTTCTTTGCATACGGGCCAACGATGTAGCGGTAGATGTCAGGAATGCTGATGCAGCGCAAAGGATCCGTGTTGCGGATAGGCTTTCGAAAGAAGGAGAAAGACAGTAGTTCACCCTCATTGACTCCGAAAAACTCCTTATAGATAGAACGGTGGTCACACATGGTTTCGTGTCACCTCCTTTCTACCTTTGGGGTTATTGGCTACATACGCACGTGCTTCATCGTAAATGTCGTTGACTGATTTGCGAGTGGTCTGCATTAGCCAGTTGTCGATTTCCGACTTACGGAAGAGGATGCTCTTGCCATTCTTGTGGAAGGGAATGGTGCGGTTACTCGTCCAGCCATAAACGGTCTGCTCGGCTGGATGGTTTGGGAGGTAGTTGCAAAGGTCTTGTAGCGAGAACCAGGCATCTGCCTCTACGTTGTTGTTTGACTGCAGAGCGTCGAACTTCTGTTCAAGCGTCTCCAACTTTTCTAAAATGCTTGCCATAAGCTGCGGCATTGCATCGAATGACGGTACTGTTGTACACATATTAATGATGTTTTAAGTTGGCTGCAGCGATATGCTACAGTCACTCTCTTTGGGAAGAAAGCGACTGCAAAAGTATCGTAAAAAGGAATGGTGATTTGGGCATGATTCAGGGCATAAAAGGAACATGCCTATCATAACCCTATATTCTTTGTATCATGCTGATTATCAGCAACAACAAAAGCGAAAGATGTGGAAAATAATTTCGTTATGGCATCGTTATGATTGGTATCATATCCCTGTCATAATGGAAATAGGCAACAAAAGGCCAAATATGAAGAAAGCCACTCACACATGAATGTGAATGGCTATGGATGTGAACAACGTAAAAGTTACTGTATGCTTAGACCTATGGTAGCGGAATACGAACTATTTGTCCTTGGAGTTGTTTGAAGTTCCAATCATGTCGTCAGTGAGGGTGATTTGGATGGCATCAGCGGCAGCATCCTTCTTTGCGTCAACTATCTTGGCATAGATTTGGGTTGTTGTTACCTTCTTATGGCCGAGCATCTTGCTGACAGTATAGATGTCCGTGCCATTAGTCAACTGCAAGGTAGCATAGGTATGGCGAAAACAGTGAAAGGTGATGTGCTTGGTGATACCAGATGCTTCTATCCATCGTTTCACAGGTCGGTTAATCCATGATGGGTCTTGTAGCCCTTCAAATACAAGTCGGTCTGCATCTCCTCGTTCACCACATAAGGAATATGCCTGATCAGAAATTGGCATATACTCTACACCCTTGGTTTTCTGTTGAGTAAAATGGAGCTGGTAATGTTCCTTGTCTTTCACAATATCGCGCCACTTTAGCTGTTTGATGTCACTATGACGTAATCCTGTCAATGCAGAAAACAAGGCTGCTCTTTTGAGGATTTCGCTATCGCATGGTGTGGCTGCCAGTTGGTTGAGTTCTTCCAGTGTCAGGTACTCGCGCTGGCTTTCCTCGTAGTATATGTTCTTAACTTTGGCTGCAAGGTCAATGGTCAAGTAGCCATCAATGAAGGCTTGGTGGAGACCTGCCTTGAATATCGAGAAATAGGTGGATGCGGTATTGGCTGATATGGTTCCTGTCTTACTGCCACCTTGGGGCGCGTTGATAAGGTAATCCTTGTAGTCTTCGATGAGATTCAGGTCGATGCTACCAAATAGAAGCGGCTTCCCACCTGTATATAACTTCAGAAGTGCAAGTTCACGATTCCAATTGACTTGAATGGACTTGGAACTGTTCTTGTGTCGCTTCTCCTTCAGTTCTGCGAAATACTGAATGAAGTCGCACTTTGACCTTTCGTTTTGTGCAGCTTGCTCTGCCTCCGTATCTGTGTACAAAGCCTGATTGTCGTATTCGTGCTGACGGAGGTCACGTACTTTGTCGGCAAAGATACAAGCCTCCTGGTCTTTTTGTGAGCGGCACATGATGATTCCATTGGTATCACGCTTGGGACGATAGTATGCCTTGCCATCGGATAATGTTCTTCCAGAACTATTCTTATCAAAGATGGGGGTCGTTATATAGCGACCAAGTGGCTCATGCTTGCGAAGTGGTTTGTCTTTGCCAGGCTCAAAGACAGGAAAACTTTCAATGAGCAATGACCACTGCTCTTTGTATTCGGATTTGCGGAGTATTACCTTGAATACCGTACGCTTCATAGGAGTCTTCATAACTTGATAGATTTATAGAGTTTGTCGATTTCTGATTTTGGAGCGTAAACATAGTTACCTATCTGTCGGGTAGGGATGGAGAACTTGCGGATATGCGCCCATACGGATGAATCATGAATTCTGAACTTCTTCGAGATTTCTCCGATGGTATAGCAATTCTCTGGTTCCATATTATAGGTCTTAGGAATGGGCTTTTGAGCGGCCTTTCTTACTTTCTTTCTTCTTGGATAACGCTGTTCAAGGTCTGCACGATTCAACCTCAATTGCTTTGTACCAAGATTGACAGAAGGAATCTTGCCCTTGCGAATCTCGCGATACAAGGTGTCACGCTCTACACAATAAATGGCAACGGCTTCTTGAACAGAAAGGAATTCTCTAATTTCTGGAATCTCTTTCGCCAATTGCTCATACCTGGCTTCTTTAGCCTCTCGATCCTTCTTCCTTTTGTAGGCAACATCGGAGCATTGTTTGGAACAGTACACCGAGTCGATGGTGCGTATCTGGAACACCGCACCACAGATAGGGCATTTTCTTCTGATTTCGTATTTCGCTTGTGCCATATATTATATATAATAAGGTATATTATTATATTTGTTGAACTTCACCGACCAATGTATCGCGTGAACGATTTGGTGCAAATTTACGATAAAAATCCGAAATCAGAGCCAAATATACAAAGTTTAACTAAAAACAAAATCCCGCATAACTACTTGAGTTATACGGGATTTCTATAATTGCTTGTTATTTGCTTATCAAACTTACTTCACCTCCTCAAAGTCGGCGTCCTGGATGTTGTCATCCTGTTTGGGCTGCTCCTGCTGAGTCTGCTGACCGGCATTCATGTCGGGACCGGGCTGGGCACCAGCTTGCTGGTACATCTGCTGGCTGGCTGCCTGCATCACCTGGTTGAGGTTGTTGATGGCGTTGTCGATGGCTGCGATGTCGCCGCTCTTGTGGGCGTCTCTCAGAGCTTGGAGTGCGCTCTCGATGGCAGGTTTCTGGTCGGCAGGAATCTTGTCGCCGTTCTCGTTGAGGAAGTTCTCGGTGGTGAAAATCATCGAGTCTGCCTGATTGAGTTTGTCGATGCGCTCACGCTCTTTTTTGTCGTTCTCGGCGTTCTGTTCTGCCTCTGCCTTCATGCGGTTGATTTCTTCTTCGCTCAAGCCGCTTGATGCTTCGATGCGGATGCTCTGCTCCTTGCCTGTTGCCTTGTCTTTGGCGCTGACATTGAGGATACCGTTGGCATCGATGTCGAAGGTGACTTCAATCTGCGGAACGCCACGACGTGCCGGTGCGATGCCTGTGAGGTTGAACTGTCCGATGGACTTGTTCTGTGCTGCCATCGGGCGCTCGCCTTGCAGCACGTGCACGGTCACTTCCGTCTGGTTGTCGGCTGCCGTAGAGAATGTTTCGCTCTTCTTGCACGGGATGGTCGTATTGGCGTCGATCAGTTTGGTCATCACGCCGCCGAGTGTCTCGATACCCAGTGTCAGCGGTGTCACGTCGAGCAGCACGATGTCGCCCACGCCACCTTCCTTATTCAGGATAGCTCCCTGGATAGAAGCGCCTACGGCTACCACTTCGTCGGGGTTAACGCCCTTTGAAGGTTCTTTTCCGAAGTAGTTCTTCACGAGTGTCTGCACAGCGGGGATACGGCTTGAGCCTCCTACGAGGATGACTTCGTCGATATCGCTTGTGTTGAGTTTTGCGTCGCGGATAGCGTTCTGGCATGGCACGAGACAAGCCTGGATGAGGTCGTGTGCCAGTTGTTCAAACTGTGCACGTGTCAGTGTCTTCACCAAGTGTCTTGGCACGCCGCCTTCTGCCGAGATATAGGGCAGGTTGATTTCCGTAGAGGTCGTTGACGACAGCTCGATTTTTGCTTTCTCTGCTGCTTCCTTGAGTCGCTGCATAGCCATCGGGTCTTTCGAGAGGTCGATGCCCTCGTCGCTCTTGAATCCACTCACAAGCCAGTCGATGATGACTTGGTCGAAGTCGTCGCCGCCGAGGTGTGTGTCGCCGTTGGTTGAAAGCACTTCGAACACGCCGCCGCCGAACTCCAGGATAGAGATATCGAACGTACCGCCACCGAGGTCAAACACGGCTATCTTCATGTCTTTGTTGGCTTTGTCAACGCCGTATGCCAGCGCTGCGGCTGTCGGCTCGTTCACGATACGCTGCACGTTGAGACCGGCAATCTGTCCTGCCTCCTTGGTTGCCTGGCGCTGCGAGTCGCTGAAGTATGCCGGCACGGTGATGACTGCGTCGGTCACCTCTTGTCCGAGATAGTCCTCAGCCGTCTTTTTCATCTTCTGAAGCACCATGGCAGAGATTTCCTGCGGCGTATATTTCCGTCCGTCGATGTCAACACGCGGATAGCCTCCCTCGTTCACCACCTTGAACGGCACGCGCTCTGCTTCTTTGCGCGCCTGCTCGTAGGTCTCTCCCATGAAGCGCTTGATTGAATAAACGGTGTTTGTCGGGTTGGTGATTGCCTGACGCTTTGCAGGGTCTCCCACCTTTCGCTCACCATCTTTCACGAATCCCACCACCGAAGGGGTGGTGCGTTTGCCTTCGCTGTTAGCGATTACTACCGGCTCGTTGCCCTCGAATACGGCAACGCAGCTGTTGGTTGTTCCTAAGTCAATTCCAATAATCTTTCCCATAATTCTATTATTTTTTTATGTTATTAAATTCGTTATTGAGTGACATCTCTGTCCGACAAGACTACAACAAACCACGTGCCAACGAGAGAAATCAGCGACATTGGACTGAAAAAACTGACAAGTTGTCACTTTTTCCGTCCAACGGCCTGCCGTTTTCGGCAATAATTCCACGAAAACGCTGCCGACAGCCACCTCCCGACTGAACGTTTTACAAGCGTTAAAAACATTAACATTCCGCCTTCTTTTTAACTTAAAAATTTTCGGTTTTAAGGCAGAATGTTTTACAATCTGGGTGCAAAAATCACGGAACTGGAAAATTAAAGTTTTGCATATAGTTGTCAGTTTTATGTAAATTTGCCCTCAAACTTGCATAAATAGCCGCACGATATTCCAAATGGCGTTTGAAAAGTTCCACTTTTGCATGCTAAAAGTTAAGGTTTTGCAGGGTGAAAGTTGAACTTTTGGAAGCTCAAAGTTCAACTTTCGCAAAACGTCGGAAAAGCCCCAAAATGTAAAAACCTGTGTTTCAGTGGGTTGGAAAATCGCGAAATTTTGCGCATTTTCGCCCGTCAGATGAGTTTCTCTCAAAAATACGGAAAAATAAGCGCTAAACTGCGAAAAACGAAGGGGCGAGATAGTGTCATATATGCAACTAACTTGAATTAAGAATTATGAATTAAAAATTAAGATTAGGGATTATTTAACCTTTGAATTAAGAATGATGACAGGAGGTTGTTTTGTCACCCCACCCCTGCCCCTCCCCTAAGAAGGGAGGGTTAGGGAGGGACTCCCCTTTCATTCGGGTGAATTTGAAATCCTGATAATAGATGGTTGTGGATTCTTGAGACCACTTCGTGGAACAAGCGAACAAGTCGAATTCAAATCCACAACAACAAAAAAAGCCTCCCCCGATTGGAGGAGACTTGGAAAAGGGTTTCATTCCCTCCCCATTATTCATCCTATCCCTTTATTTATTCATCCCTCCCTTTGGTAGGGGAAGGGGAAGGAGTGGGTTGGGTCAGGGAGTGCTGTTATTGCTGTTTATCAGAAATCATCTGCATGATTTTCTGTTCGATTTCTTCGCAAAGCTCGGGATTGTCGTGCAGGAGCGCTTTCGTGGCGTCGCGTCCCTGAGCCAGTTTGCTTTCCCCGTAGGAAAACCAACTGCCCGACTTCTGGATGATGCCGTATTCCACACCGAGGTCCACCAGTTCGCCAACCTTCGAGATGCCTTCGCCGAACGTGATTTCGAACTCCGCTTTCCGGAACGGTGGTGCCACCTTGTTCTTCACCACCTTCACGCGCACCTGGTTGCCGATAATCTGATCGCCGTCTTTGATGCCGGTCACCTTGCGGATGTCGAGTCGTACGCTGGCATAGAACTTCAGCGCGTTGCCACCCGTCGTGGTCTCCGGATTTCCGAACATCACGCCGATTTTCTCACGCAACTGGTTGATGAAGATACACGTCGTATTGGTCTTGCTGATGGTGCTGGTCAGTTTTCTGAGTGCCTGGCTCATCAGTCGTGCTTGCAGACCGACATTGCTGTCGCCCATATCGCCTTCGATTTCCTTTTTCGGAGTGAGGGCTGCCACGGAGTCAACCACCAGGATATCGACTGCGCTTGAACGGATGAGCTGGTCGGCTATCTCGAGTGCCTGCTCACCGTTGTCGGGCTGCGAAATCCACAGGTTGTCGATATCAACGCCCAGCTTGGCTGCATAGAACCGGTCGAATGCATGCTCGGCATCGATGAAGGCAGCAATGCCTCCAGCCTTCTGTGCCTCGGCAATGGCATGAATGGCGAGCGTCGTCTTACCGGAACTTTCCGGTCCGTAAATCTCAATGATTCTTCCGCGCGGGTAGCCCCCCACGCCGAGTGCAGCATTCAGTCCGATACTGCCGGTAGGAATCACCTCTACGTTTTCTATCTGCTCGTCGCCCATGCGCATGATGGAGCCTTTACCGAAGTCTTTCTCAATCTTCGACATGGCAGCCTGCAAGGCTTTCAGTTTTCCCTCATTCACGGGATTGTTGTTGTCTTTTGTCATAAATGTTTCTCTTTTTTTTAGTTTATCTTCTGCAAAGATACAATAAATATTGGTGGCAACAAAAGAAAACCATCCAAACATTTTTTCCATTTTAAAATTTATTCGTAGCTATTGCGGAATAGAAACACATAAGGAACTGGGCGGAGAGTCGCAGGAAGGCGAGACCCTCGACAAGGTAATCTATAAGTAGGCACTGCCTCTCTCCTTCTGAGACAAATAAAAAGCAGCACAAGGAAAACCTTTGTGCTGCTTTTCTATGATGCGTATCTGACGACTACAACTCCAGGTCGCCATCGTGAATCTCATGCCAAGGCAATCCCTGCTTGTTGAGCTGCTCCAGGAATGGATCGGGATCGAACTCCTCCACGTTGAACACGCCGGGCTTCTTCCACTGTCCTTTACAGAACATCATGGCGCCAATCATCGCAGGAACGCCGGTGGTGTAAGAAACGCCCTGCATGCCCGTCTCGTTGTATGCGTCCTGATGCTTGCAGTTATTATATATATAATAGGTGTGTTCTTTTCCGTCGTTACCGATACCGCGAATGCGGCAACCGATAGAGGTCTGCCCTTCGTAGTTTTCTCCGAGGTCCTGCGGATTAGGCAGCACAGCTTTGAGGAACTGCAACGGGACGATTTTCACCTTCACCGTCTTTCCCGAGCCGTCAGCCAGCGGAGCCTCGTATTCTATTTCGTCGATGCGGCTCATGCCGATGTTCTGAATCACTTCGAGGTGTTTCAGGTACTGTTGACCGAAGGTCATCCAGAAACGTGCGCGCTTGATGGTGGGATAATTGATGACCAGCGACTCTATCTCCTCGTGATGCAGCAGATAGCTGTCGCGCGGACCAATCTCCGGATAGGTCAGGTCCTTATGGATTTCGAGCGGCTCGGTCTCCACCCACTGTCCGTTCTCCCAGTAGAGTCCCTTCTGGGTAATCTCGCGGATGTTGATTTCCGGATTGAAGTTGGTGGCGAACGCCTTGTGGTGGTCACCGGCGTTGCAGTCAACGATATCCAGATACTGAATTTCCTTGAAGTGGTGCTTGGCTGCGTATGCCGTGAAGATGCTCGTCACGCCCGGGTCGAAGCCACAGCCGAGGATGGCGGTCAGCCCTGCTTTCTCGAAGCGCTCACGGTAAGCCCATTGCCAGCTGTACTCGAAATGCGCCTCGTCCTTCGGCTCATAGTTGGCTGTGTCAAGATAGCTGCATCCGCATGCCAGACAAGCGTCCATGATAGTCAGGTCCTGATAGGGCAGCGCAAGATTGATGACCAGCTCCGGCTTGTAGTCGTTGAACAATGATTTCAACTGCTCCACATCGTCTGCATCGACCTGCGCCGTCTGTATATTCATTTTGTAACCCTTTGCATGGATAGCCTCCACAATCTGGTCGCATTTCTCTTTCCGCCGGCTGGCTATCATAAAGTCGGTGAACACATCCGCATTTTGCGCGATTTTGAAAGCTGCTACCGTGGCAACGCCTCCGGCACCAATCATCAGCACTTTGCTCATATCTTTTCTTTTATTTCGGTTAGTATTCTGTTGTTTTCCGCTATGTCATCCTATTTCCATGCGGGAACGGGCGTTCCCGGTTTGTAGATGGCTCGCAGGGTGATGTCGAACACGAGGGTTGAATAGGCGGGAATTGACGTATTATTCTCGCCCCTATAGCCCAGTTCCTGTGGTATATACACCATCCATCGGTCGCCGACGTGCATTTTCTGCAGCGCCGTGGCGAATCCGTCCACCACAGCGTTGACGGCAAACTTAGCAGGCATATTGGTGATGAGGTCGTATTCGCCCGACCATGACTGGTCGAACACCTCGCCTTCACTATTCGTCGCGGTGGGAATCAAGCGCCCTTGGTAATCCACGCGCACAGTGTCCGTAGTCAGCGGCACCTTCGTTCCACTACCCTCTTCGATGACATGCACGACGATATAGTCGCTGGGAATTCCCTGTGAACTTTGGTCTTTTGCGTATGACTTGATGACCTTCCACTGCGTGTCGCCACTGCTAATACGCTGGCGAGCAGAAGAATACAGTTCGTTGAAATAGTTTGCATTGGTTTCCTTCCAACTCGGGGTGTCCTCCTCGTCGTCGCTACATGCCTGAAGTGCAAGTGCGGCGAGAAGAACCAGACAACATCTCCCTCCCCACCTGACCATTTCCTTAAAGGAAGCAGCGCAAGCGGATTGAACGATGGCAGACAATTTGATTTCTTTCATGGTTTATCAAAGTTGTTTGAGTAGATTTGTAATACTTGTTTTCTCTTGTATAATCTCCTGCAGCTGAGCAATGGGCACACGTGTCTGTTCCATCGTGTCGCGATTGCGCAGCGTCACACTCTCATCCTTGAGCGTGTCGTAATCGACCGTGATGCAGTAGGGCGTTCCGATGGCATCCTGACGGCGATAGCGCTTGCCTATCGTGTCTTTCTCATCATACTGGCAGTTGACTTGGAAGCGCAGCTGACTGATAATCTCCCGTGCCTTTTCCGGCAGTCCGTCTTTCTTGACAAGCGGCAGCACTGCCAGCTTGACGGGTGCGAGGGCTGGAGGCAACTGCAGCAGGACGCGGGTCTCGCCATTTTCCAACTGCTCCTCACGATAGGCATGGCAGATAATCGAGAGGAACATCCGGTCAACGCCGATTGATGTCTCAATGACGTAGGGAACGTAGCTCTCGTTGGTCTGCGGGTCGAAATATTTAATAGACTTGCCCGAGAATTTCTCGTGTTGCGAGAGGTCGAAGTTGGTCCGTGAATGGATTCCCTCCACCTCTTTGAAGCCAAACGGCATTCGGAACTCTATGTCGGCTGCTGCGTTGGCATAATGCGCCAGTTTCTCATGGTCGTGGAAGCGATAGTTTTCCGCTCCGAATCCGAGCGCCTGGTGCCACTTCATGCGCGTTTCCTTCCAATGGGCGAACCATTCCAATTCCGTTCCCGGCTGCACGAAAAACTGCATTTCCATCTGTTCAAACTCACGCATACGGAAAATAAACTGCCGCGCGACAATCTCGTTACGGAAGGCTTTTCCTATCTGGGCGATACCGAAAGGCAGCTTCATGCGCCCCGTCTTCTGCACATTCAGATAGTTGACGAATATGCCCTGGGCAGTCTCCGGACGGAGATAAATCTTGCTTGCAGCCTCTGCCGCTGCCCCGATTTCCGTTGAGAACATCAGGTTGAACTGCCTCACGTCCGTCCAGTTCTTCGTACCGCTGATAGGATCCACGATACCCTCGTCGAGGATAATCTGCTTGAGTTCCTGCAAGTCCGGCTGCTGCATAGCCTGTGTAAAACGCTCATGCAGCGCATCTTGCTTCTGCTTATATTCCAACACGCGCGGATTCGTCTGACGGAACATCGCTTCGTCGAACTGGTCACCAAAACGCTTGCGAGCCTTGTCCACCTCTTTTTGCATCTTCTCGTCATACTTGGCGAGCTGCTCCTCGATGAGCACGTCGGCACGATAGCGCTTCTTCGAATCGCGGTTGTCAATCAGCGGATCGTTGAAGGCATCCACATGCCCACTCGCCTTCCAAATGGTGGGGTGCATGAAGATGGCGGAATCGATGCCCACAATATTCTCATTGAGCAACACCATCGATTTCCACCAATATTCCTTGATATTATTTTTCAGTTCCACACCGTTCTGACCATAGTCATACACTGCTGCCAAACCGTCATAAATATCGCTGCTCGGGAAGACAAATCCGTATTCCTTGCAGTGACTTACTATCTTCTTAAAATTGTCTTCTTGTGCCATAAGTAGTTCTATAAAAATCGAATTTGCGAGCAAAGATAATGAAAATTTCGATTAAATGAGTAAAAAGGAATATTTTTCCTTTTTCGAATGTGAGAAATTTCTTAAAAAACCGAGCGCAGAACAAAATAAATTCATTTATGCTGAGGCAACTCTTATTTTACTCTTATGACGACTGAACGCACCGCCACCCGTTCTCTCCCTGCACCTTCTTTGCAACACTCAGGGAAATGGCAACAACGGAGCAATGCGCATTTCATGAGAATTCCAGTCCCGGAAGCGTCTATCCCGTCACTCGGAAGTGGCTCGGAGGTAAGCGCGGCGCAGGCCCTTTGTTAATCGGGTGTTGAACTTTCATTGAACAAACTCGTACGAGTTTGGTCAATGAAAGTTCAATAGTCGAAGAACGAAGAGGTAACAGTCGGGGAATGAAGGGGTAACGGTCGAGGAACGAGGGGGCTGCACGGGGAGAATGGAGGGGGCTCGCGGGAATGGGAAAGTCTTGATTTGAAAGAAAGGAAAAGTTTTGTTTGGGTGTTTCGTTTTTTTTTCGTAGTTTTGTACGACAGAAGATTTTCGGCGGCGGTTTTCGGATTTCAGTCGCCACCGATGGGAAGAAGAACTAACACATTATATATTATTATGAACCAAACTATTCGAAAATCATTGCTCGCATCGCTGCTCCTGCTGAGCGCGTGTAGCATCTTTGCCGACGACGTGACGGCATTCAAGAACCTTGTTGGGCGCATTCTGCCCGCATATTCAGCGCAGATAGAAGGTAAAAAACTTGCCCCGCAGGGGAAGAACGGCGACTTCTTCACGCTCTCGACGGAGAACGGCAAGCTCATCGTCGGCGGCAATTCTGCCAACAGTATGGCTGTCGGTCTGAACTATTACTTGAAATACTATTGCAACACGACCGTCTCGTGGTATGTGGAAGACAAGTTCGAGATGCCTGCCACGCTGCCCGTCATCGACAAGCCGCTCACAATCCGTGCACGGGTAAAGGAGCGTTTCTTCCTGAACTACTGCACTTTCGGCTACACGATGCCGTGGTGGAACTGGAAGGAATGGGAACATTTCATCGACTGGATGGCGCTCAACGGCATCAACCTGCCGCTCGCCATCACGGGTCAGGAGAGCATTTGGTATAAGGTGTGGACACAATTGGGACTGAGCGACGAGACGGTGCGCAACTATTTCACGGGTCCGGCACACCTGCCTTGGCACCGGATGATCAACATCGACTACTGGATGGGCAACCTGCCGATGTCGTGGCTGAACGACCAGGAGGCGCTGCAGAAGAAGATTGTGGCGCGCGAACGGGAACTGAACATGCGCCCCGTGCTGCCCGCTTTCTCGGGACACGTGCCCAAGGAAATCAAGACGGTCTATCCCGATGCGAAGATTACGCGCGTCGAACCGTGGGCAGGATTCAGCCCGGAATACTCACCCAGTTTCCTCGACCCGATGGACCCGCTCTTCAAGAAGGTGCAGAAGATGTTCATCGACATGCAGAAAAAGACCTACGGGACAGACCATATCTACGGCATCGACCTGTTCAACGAAATTGCTCCGCCGAGCTATGACCTGCCCTACCTGAAGCGTGTGGGCAGACAGGTGTACGAAACGCTGCGCGCTGCTGACAAAGACGCGGTGTGGCTGCAGATGACCTGGCTTTTCTGGAACGAACGGAAATACTGGACGAACGACCGCATCAAGGCATACATCACCTCCTACCCCGCCAAGCAACAGCTGCTGCTCGACTACTATTGCGAGCGGAAGGAAATCTGGCAACAGACCGACAGATACTACGGCGTGCCCTACATCTGGTGCTACCTCGGCAACTTCGGCGGCAACACGATGCTCGCCGGCAACATCGGAGAAATCAATAAACGCATCGAAAACACGTTCATCAACGGAGGAAAGAACTTCCGCGGCATCGGCTCCACACTCGAGGGATTCGACTGCAACCCGTTCATGTATGAGTTTGTCTTTGAAAAAGCATGGGACATCGCTACGCACAAAGACATCAACAAATGGGCGGAACACATCGCCGACGAGCACGTAGGCTTTGCCGACGAGAATGCACGGGCGGCATGGAAAATGCTTTTCAACAAGATTTACATCGAACAAGACAAGCCGGGACAAAGCCCAGCCATCAACATACGGCCGGCACTCGGCAAGTTCCGCACCTACTACTCCAACTGGCGCATACCCTACAAAAACAGCGAACTGCTCGAAGCAACCGAACTGATGCTCAAAGTGAACAGCACCCGACAGGCATTCAGCTTCGACTGCGTCAACCTGACACGACAACTGCTCAGCAACTATTTCATGGATGTCTATAAAGAATGGCAGAAAGACGTGGAAGCTGCCGACTTCGCCGCCATGAAAGAGAAAGAGGAATTGCTCACCGGACTCATCAGCGACCTGGACCGCCTCATCAGTACGCAACGGGCATTCCTCTTGGGAAAATGGATTGCCGACGCACGGGAGAAAGGTGTTGGGGAACAAGAAAAACGCTATTTCGAACAAAACGCACGCAACATCCTCACCACATGGGGAGAGAAAGCCAAACTGCTGAACGACTACGCCAACCGCACATGGGGAGGACTGACACGCTCGTTCTACGCAGAACGCTGGCGCATGTTCTTCAACGCAGTCAACCGCGCCGTACTGGCTGGAGAGAAATTCGATGAAGACCATCAGAAAGCATACGAGAAAGACGTTACCGAATTTGAATACCGCTGGTGGAAAGACTGCATCGGCAAATTCGAGACCGAGCCTGTCGGCGACGGTATCGCCATCGCACGCGAACTGTTGGAGAAATACCGCAACCGAATCATTCAAATAAATAACTGAAAAAATGAAAAAACACTATACGATATGCGCACTGCTGTCCGTGTTGGTGTGGGGCAGCGCTTGCCGCTCGCCCTATCATCTGCAGCACATCGAACGGACGCGAATCTTGATAGACAAGACCTACGACGCACAGCCCGACATGGCTGCAAAGGCATGGATACAACCCTACCAAGCACAGGTGGACAGCATGATGAACCCCGTCGTGGGACGCGTGGGGTGCTATCTGGCAGCCGACAGACCAGAAAGTCCGCTCTCGAACCTGCTCACCGACATCCTGATGTGGGCTGGAAAGGACTACCAAGAAAAGCCCGACTTCGCCGTGTATAACATCGGAGGTATGCGCGCAGCATTGGCTGAGGGAGATGTCACCATCGGCGACGTGCTGGAAGTGGCACCCTTCGACAACAAAATCTGTTTCGTCAATCTGACGGGAACGAAAGTGAAAGAACTCTTCTCGCAAATCGCCATGCAGAGAGGAGAAGGCGTGAGCCACGGCGTGGAACTGGAAATCACGAAGGACGGACAACTGAAAAGCGCGCGACTGAATGGCAAGGAAATCGACGATGCCGCAACCTACCGCATCGCAACAATCGACTACGTGGCGCAAGGAAACGACAAGATGACTGCCTTCAAGAGCTCAACCGACATCAACCAGCCAGAAGGAGAGGAAAACAACGTGCGGTTCGTCATCCTGAACTATCTCAGAGAGATGGCAAAACAAGGCATCACGGTTACGGCAAAAAAAGAAGGACGCATCATCGTCAAAGAATAACAAAACCAATAGTAAGAAACCATGAGAAGATACATATTCAGCATTATCTGCCTGCTCGTGACAGCTGCAGCCACAGCACAGAACAAGCAACTGCTTATCCTGCACACCAACGACACACACAGCTGCATCAATCCGCTCAACGAGAACCTGGCAGACAAGAAACTCGCAGGACGAGGAGGATTCCTCCGCCGCCTGGCAATGATTAAACAAGAACGTGAGAAGCAGCCCGACCTGCTCCTGTTCGACAGTGGAGACTTCTCGCAAGGCTCACCTTTCTACACGCTCTACAAAGGGGACGTGGAGATAGAACTCATGAACCGGATGGGCTACGACGCCTCGACCATCGGCAACCACGAGTTCGATTTCGGACTGGACAACATGGCACGCATCTTCCGAAAAGCCAAATTCCCGATTCTCTGCTCCAACTACGACTTCACGGGAACCGTCGTTGAAGGGACTGTCAAGCGACACACCATCATCAAACGCAACGGAATCAAAATCGGCGTGTTCGCACTCGACCCGGAAATGGACGGTCTCGTGGCAGGCGACAAATGTGCAGGAGTGAAATATCTCGACCCGATAGAAGTGGCAAACGAGATGGCTACATTCCTGAAGAAAAAGAAGAAATGCGACCTCGTCATCTGCATCTCCCACCTCGGATGGGACAGCCCAGGCATGAACGACCAAATCATGATTGCCGGCTCACGCAACATCGACCTCGTGCTGGGCGGACACAGCCACACCTATATGGAAACACTCCGCTACGCCAAAGACCTCGACGGCAAAGACATCCCCGTTGACCAAAACGGTAAGCACGGCATCTGGGTCGGTCGCATGGTGCTCGATATGGCGAAGGGGAAATGACGATAATCGTCAGGACCGCGACATACTGATTGGAATAAAAACAAAAATCCTGCAACCTTTTGGGCTGCAGGATTGTTTTTGTGGGCGCTGAGGGAGTCGAACCCCCGACCCTCTGCTTGTAAGGCAGATGCTCTAAACCAACTGAGCTAAGCGCCCTTCGTTCATTCACGAAAGCGGTTGCAAAGATATGACTTTATTCTGAAACCACCAAATTTTTTTGATGTTTTTTTCTCTCTTTTCGCAAAAAAACAATCAAAACGGCAAATGAATTAGCTCAAAATAAGGCAAAATAAGAGCATGTTTCCTCGTTTATCAATTATTTTCATTACCTTTGCAGCACATAAATAAAATCACAGAAGATATGGAAAAAGTTGTTAGTGGCATTCGTCCGACCGGGAATCTGCATCTCGGGAACTATTTCGGGGCAGTAAAGAGTTTTGTCAAAATGCAAGAGGAATATGATTGCATGTTTTTCATCGCTGACTGGCACTCGCTGACAACCCGGCCGAAGCCTGAAGACATACAGCAAAGTGCACGCATCATTCTTGCCGAATATCTTGCCTGCGGCATCGACCCGCAGAAAGCGCCGATATACGTACAAAGCGACGTGAAAGAAACACTCGAGCTGTATCTGTTCTTAAACATGAACACATATATCGGCGAACTGGGACGCGTGACGACCTTTAAGGAAAAGGCCCGCCAGCAACCGGACAATGTGAATGCCGGACTTTTTACCTACCCCACTCTGATGGCTGCCGACATTCTGCAGCACCGCGCCAAGAAAGTGCCTGTGGGAAAAGACCAAGAACAGAACATGGAAATGGCACGCAAGTGTGCACGGCGCTTCAACCACATCTACAGCGTGGAGTTCTTCCCCGAACCCCAGAACTTCTATTTCAGCGAGAAAGCGGTGAAAGTTCCCGGACTTGACGGCAGCGGAAAAATGGGTAAGAGCGAAGGCAACTGCATCTATCTACATGACGATGACAAAACGATTTCGAAGAAAGTGATGCGGGCAGTCACTGACATGGGACCGCAAACACCGAACAGTCCGCGCCCTGAAGTGATTGAAAACCTGTTCACGTTCCTGCGCATCTGCTCTACGGAAGAGACGTTCAAATTCTTCGACGAGAAATGGAACGACTGCACCTTGCGCTACGGAGACCTGAAAAAGCAGATAGCTGAGGACATCTGCAAGACGGTGGCTCCCATCCGCGAACGAATCACGGAATACACTTCAAACACCGATCTGTTGGACCGCATAGCACGCGAGGGAGCAGAGCGGGCACGGGAAAGTGCACTGGCTACGCTGAGAGAAGTCAGAAAGATTATCGGTTTCAGAAGTTAGATTCCACAAATAACATCTCTAAAGAAAACGCCCAAGCGATGGAATAAAGATTCCGTCGCTTTTTTTACGCCTTCATTTCAGCACTACGAAAAACGTGAATTCAATAAAAATGACACCAAAAAACGCCCTGCATAAGCATACCGAAAAGGACGTATAAATATACGGCTGAACTTTCACTTTCCAAAAGTTCAACTTTTGGAAAGCAGTATTTAACGCTCAGAAAATCAATAGTTTACAGAACACACTCCAACCACACAGCCCTCGCATAAATATACAGAAGCAGCAAGCTGCTCAACGAGCGGAATGAGGGGAACAGCATGAGAGATGTCACCGGATTCCCGCGACACTTATACTGGACTCATGTGATTATTATATCGAACTCACGCTTAAAAAGCGCCAACAAAAAAGCGCCTCCCGGAAGGGAAGCGCTTTTGATTGGTATGATAACAGGTATTATTCAACAACCTGAACCAAAACGCGACGGTCGTAAGAACGCTCGTAGTTCGGAGTGAGGAGGCTCACACCACCCTGAGGCTCTTCGATGATATTGTTGCGAGGAACACCCATCTTCACGAGTTCGTTAGCAACCTTCTCTGCACGGTGCTCACCCAGCCACTTGTTGCGCTCAGCAGAACCAGTAGCACTGTCAGCATAACCGAATACGCGAATCTTGCGGTTGTGCTCAATAGCGTAGTCAGCAACAGTCTTCAAGTCAACGAGGTCTTTCGGCTGCAGATAATCTGTCTTATTCAGAACGAAGAATACAGAAATCGGAGTAGAAACGAACTCTTTCACAGTCTTAGCAGGCTCTGTAGCTGGTTTGTCAGCAAGCATCTTGCGCAGACGGTCGTTGTCTGCATTAGCATCGCGGAGCTGAGAGTTAAGAGCATCGAGACGGTTCTGCCAGTCAGCGTTGAGGGCGTCAACATTGGGCACCTTGTCCCATGTAGCCTTGTTGAGGTTGAAAGTCAAACCAAGCTCTGCATACAGATTATTGGTGTGTGAATCCCATCCACGGTTACCAACATCACCAGCACCCGGGCTAGCAATATCGTTCTCGTAACGGTTGTAACCACCTTCAACATGGATTGCAAAATTCTTTGCAACGCGGAACTGAACCTGCAAACCGCCACTCAGACCCATACCATAACGGTCGTTAGACATAGAACGAGCGATACCACCACCAATGAATGGAATCACGTTCAGAACACGAGTCTCGTTGTAACCACAGAGCATGTTGCTCAGGTTAAACATAGCATGACCATTCAGAATCCAGTACTTGTTTCCTTTTGAGAAACCATCATAATCGGCATTAACGTCCTTACCCCAGATACCCTGAGCCTTCAAACGGAGACCCATACCAGGAGTAAACCACTTACCAATAGCCAAAGCTACGCCCGGATTAGAGCGGAAGCCTTTGAACGGGCTTGATGGAAGGTTGTGTCCATGTTCTTTTTGGTCACCAGCATACCAAGCATTCCAGTTTGCGCCAACCTGAATGAACCAGTTGCTCCAGAATGAGTTGGTAGCTACGCTGTACTTTTCTGTAGGCACGTCCTGCGCCATAGAAGTTACAGATACACCGGCAAAAGCCAGTACGATTAATAATTTTCTCATAACTTTATAAATAAATTAAATAAATAATAATAATTCCAACTATAATATGATATTATCGAAATCGGGGACAAAGGTAACAATAAATTTTAATATTAACTATTTTTTTTATGAAAATTGTTCTATTTCCATCAAAAAAACATCCTTTTATCCGTTATTTTCGGAATTATCCCAACATTTTTTCAATTTCTTCCTGCTTGAGAATCGTCATAATCACCTTCCCGTCGGGAGCGTAATTGACATTGGAACAGGCGAAGAGGCGATTCACCAATTGTTCCATTTCCTCATTTCCAAGAACCTGACCATATGGGATGGCTGCATGATGGGCTAAATTAAGTGCGAGCATTTCCTGCAACTCTTCCCGTAGTCCAACAGGTTTTTCCTTTGCTGCCTCTATCATACTTTCAAGCAAACTGACATAGTTAAGTCCTTCAAGTCCTGCCGGAACGCCATTGACCGCATAGCTTCCACCGCCAAGCGGCGTTAGCTCGAAGCCCATGTCATTCAGATCGGGAAGGATTTTGCTCATCAAGACGTCATCTGAAGGTGTCAATTCCAACATTTCAGGAAACAGCAGTTTTTGGATATTGTTTCCTTGTTCACCTGTGCGGTGCAAATATTCTTCATACAACACACGCACATGTGCCCTATGCTGGTCGATAATCATCAAGCCCGACTTCACCGCCGTCATGATGTAGCACCCTTTATATTGATAATGTATAGGCGATTTCTCTTCGATGAAATCCTCTTCCATGCCTACAGACTGTTGTCCGAAAAGCGACTGTTCCGTCTCATTTCCCACAAGTCCCTCGTAGAGTTGCTCCCATTGTTCGGGAGCTGTCTTCCGCGTTTTCCCTGATACTGTATCAAAAGGATTGTACTTCGGATTATACTCCACTTTCGGCATGGGGTTCGGGGAAGCTTTTGAATCAAACACGGGAATATCCGGACGATCTTTGGTATCGAAATCTATAGCGGGTATCTCCACAAACCTTCCGATAGCATCTTTCACTGCTGCCGTCAGTATCTGCCATATCATCTGTTCGTTCTCAAACTTGATTTCCGTCTTCACGGGATGAATATTTACATCAATATCTTGAGGAGGCACTTTGAAATAGATGAAATACGGAACTTGCTCTCCCGCAGGCACCAACCGCTCATACACATTGATTACCGCTTTATGGAAATAGGGATGTTTCATGTAGCGGTCATTCACAAAGAAATACTGATGTGCCCCGCGTTTGCGAGCTGATTCCGGTTTACCGACAAAGCCGCTCACCTGACAGACGGATGTATTGACATCCAAAGGCAATAACTCCTGACTGATCCGCTTGCCAAATACGTCCACGATGCGTTGGCGCAGTGCACAGGCACGCAGGTTGAAGACTTCCGCCCCGTTGCTGTGGAAAGTAAAGTGTATATTCGGATAGACCAGCACAATCCGTTCAAAAGCCGAAAGAATCTGATTGAGTTCGGTTGTGTTTGATTTCAGAAATTTTCTGCGGGCAGGAACATTATAAAAAAGATTCTCCACCTTGAAGTTGCTTCCTTCGGGACACGACACCGTTTCTTGTCCCATGAATTTTGAACCGGAAACGGACAAACGCACTCCGACTTCTGCCCCCCGAGGACGTGTTGTCAGTTCCACTTGAGCAACGGCGGCAATGGAAGCCAACGCCTCTCCCCGGAATCCCATCGTATGGAGATTGAACAAATCATCTGCCTGACGGATTTTCGAGGTTGCATGACGCTCAAAAGCCAGGCGGGCATCAGTTTCTGACATACCGATTCCATCGTCTATCACTTGTATGGATGTGCGTCCGGCATCAACCACCAAGACGTGGATTGTCTTCGCGTCGGCATCAATGGCATTCTCGACCAACTCTTTTATGACAGAAGCCGGTCGCTGTATCACTTCTCCGGCAGCAATCTGATTGGCTACCGAATCGGGAAGAAGTTGTATAATATCGCTCATCTTTTCGTCAACATTCAATCATCACAACAAATACATCCATATCAATATCAACACAACAATGGCAATGACCTTTGCAGTAGTTCCTACCGCGAGCCACTTGCTATCATTCTCCTTTTTACGGCGAAGATGGCGAGTAGCCTGTACATACGTTCCACGCAAATTTTCAGGGCGGAACGCTTCCTCTGTGTCGATCTCTCCCCGAATCTGCCTTTCCATTTCGGCTATACGCAGCTTCCGCTCTTCGCCATAAATATAGTCTTGACGGAACGGGCGCGGACGACGTTGTCGGAACAGACTCATGGCGTGCCACCTCCTTCAGTCTGGGGTGCATCCACTTTTCCTGCAGACACCCCTATCTGCTGCAACGGTGCCACCCGTCGTTTCTGTGCCTTAATCTCTGTTCCCTTTTCCTTTCCACGCCAAATGAAAATATCATCTTTGTCAAGTGGACGGATATAATCGAACCACGTAAAGTTTGGCAGCCAATGCTTTTCTGGCGGGGCTTGCGTGAGTGGATAGGCAGTCGCCTTGGGTTTGCTCACCCATATCCTTTGCAGCCTCCGTGTTTCATCGAAGAACATCCGCATCGTGTCACCTTCCAAATAGTTCAGCACCACAATCGAACTGTCTTTCTCATCTATCGGATAATAAACGGTCTGCACATTACCTATCGCCTCACTCATCCGTATCTTCCCATCAGTGAAGTATGCTTTCATATCTTTCGAGGCGACTTGATTGTAATGCTCGTTGTCCTCCATTTTCTCAATCGAAGAGGCTTGTCCGATGACATGTGCGAAACGGATGGTGGAATCTTGGGAATAAACCTTTATTACCTCGCCGAGCAACTGCCGCTCGCCATACCATGCTATCGGGTCTCGATACATCGTCATGCACGAGTCTTTCGAATTGATGACCAACGAATCGCATACTCCCTGCACATCCTTCCTATATGCCCGCACTTTATAATAGCCATAGACTTCCCTGTATGCGGAATCTGTATCAATGTGGAATGTCTTCATGCGAATCGAATCGGCATGTACCCATAGCGTGTCGCCCTGTGAATAGTCTATGGCTACGGGGCGCCTTGCAGCGACTCCCGTCCCCTCTTTTTCGTTGTAATATCCATATCCGGCATGAAGTTCATTCTTGTTTTCCTTGTCGATATAAATCACATTCCCGAACCCTTCGCTGATGCCTGTCTTACTATTATTATATAATGTGTCGGCAGTGATGGACTTTTGTTTGTTTTCTATCGTTGAACGCCCGAAAAGCTCTGTCCGGTCTTGCTTCGTGTCATAAAAACCCTGTGAAGTATGAATGGTATTGCCATCGGAAAGAATGGTTGAAGGTCCCATGACGTGCGCCATGCTCTTGCGTGTATCATAGTGCAGCGTGTCGGTATTGATTGTGTACTTAGGACTTTTCAGCACCACATTATAATAGAATATCGCCTCACGTGTTTCTGTGTTATACTCTCCCCAGTCGCTGACGATATTATTGTTGCCGTCAACAATCTTTCCTCCTTCGAAGAAATAGCCGAAGTTGTATGCCCGGTCATAATCGAGACTGTCAGTATAGAGCACGGATTTCCTGTGTCGGAGCACCACGTTGCGCCGTGCCCTCACCATCTCCTCGTTGCCGTCATAATAGGCATAGTTGCTCGTCAGCGACAGCGTGTCGCCTTGCAGGAGGCGAACATGTCCGAAAGCATCGAACGTATTACTCTCCTGCTGGAAGTAGGCACTGTCGCAAAACAGACGGGCGCCGTTGTGATGGAATTGCACCCGCCCTTTTGCGATTTGCACTCCCGGACGGGCAAACTCGTCATAATATAACTCATCGGCATGGTCGAGATATACGCGTTGCTCCTGTGCCTTTCCCTTACCGCGCCGTTGCGCCGATGCCGGTTGCGACAACAGGCAGAGCCCAAACAGGCATAAAACCGTCATCAAGAAAGTTTTATGCCCGTAAAAGGAACGTATTCTCTTCGTTTTTGTCATTTAACCCATCCCTCGTATTCAAAGTCGCAGTCACGATAACGTTCGTTCATGCGAACATAGGTGTTCTTGATTTTGTTTACCACCCAATCGTGAATAACCTGATCACGACGTTTGTTCAGCACAATGCCTTTCAAAATCTGAAAATCTTCTGCGATGGTGGCGCGATGGCTTTCCGTTCTTGCTTTCAACTTGATAATCGCACAAACATTCTTTCCTTTATCGTTGACCATCTGGAACGGTGCAGAGATTTCACCGACCTGCAGCTTTTCCACTTCCCGTGCTATTTCTGTCGGAAGATCCTGCATGCGGAATCGGGATGTGCGTTCTCCTGTTTCCCTGTTATAGAATGCCATCAATCCGCGATTCATACGCGTATCTTTATCGTCGGAGACGTAGGTCGCATCGTCGAACGTAAACTTCTTATCACGGATATCTTGCGCCAGGGAATCGAGCCTCTCACTGGCTGCCTTGACGGCTTCACTGGAGATGCGCGGTTTGAGCAGGATATGCCGCACATTGATGCGATCACCGCTCTTGTCAACAAGCTGGATGATGTGATATCCGAACTCCGTTTCCACGATTTTCGATATTTTCTTAGGGTCGGTCAGTCCGAAAGCCACACTGGCGAAAGCAGGGTCAAGCGCCGCACGCGGTGTGTAACCCAGTTCTCCACCTGCGCGTGCAGAACCGTCTTCCGAATAGAGTCGTGCCAAAGTAGCGAATGTGGTCTCGCCATTATTCACACGCTCGGTATATTCGCGCAATTGGTTTTTGATGCGATTCACCTCCTCTTCCTCAACTCTTGGCTGGCGGGTGATAATCTGCAGTTCGACCGTTGTCGGGACAAACGGCAGACTGTCCTGCGGGAGATCTTGAAAATAGCGTCTCACATCTGCAGGGGTGACTGACACATCTTTCACCAACTCCTGTCGCATTCGTTGAACGAGAATCTGATTCCTGAGGTCGTCACGCATCTCCTGACGTATCTGCGTCAGAGACATACCACGATATTCCTCCAGTTTCTCACGGCTTCCCGTCTGCTGAATCATCCAGTTGATACGGTCCTCCACCTCCTGTGTCACCTCCGACTCGGTCACTTCAATACTGTCCAGACCTGCTTGATGCAGGAACAATTTCTGAACGGCAATCTGCTCGGGTATGGCACAATCGGGATTTCCCTTCCATTTATACCCTTCAGCCTCACCTTGAATGCGCATCACTTCCACGTCCGATTTCAGAATCGGTTCGTCTCCAACGACCCATATCACCTCGTCGATGACATTCGGCGCACCTTCTTCCGATGTGATGATGGTGTCGGAAGATGCTACAAAAGAGTTGTTCTCTTTAAAAGAACTGACTGCCGGACTTGCGAATGATGCAAGCAGGACAACAGTTCCTATGATAGAAAAAAGTTTTCTCATAATACTTAATGCTTATTGACGGTCTTCAATACCTCTTCATATATCACGACGGGATATTTCCTGCGCAATTCTTCTACCCATTTTTTCTCCAGTTCCTCCTGATAGTCGGCTACCACCAGCCCGCGAACATCCTCGTAGGTTTCGGGGGCTTTGAGCTTCTTGCCGAACACGGCATCTATCGGATAACCTTCTACTGGCGTGACGGTAACGTCCTTCTTGAAGACTTCGCGGTCAACCAGTTTGCTGTCTCCTTCCTTGAAGATTCCTTTTTCCACACGGATGCGGATGACGGAGTCGTTGTTGAACGTATCGCGAAGACGATCTGCCCACTTATCGAACGGCTGATTTTTCACACAGTTTTTAACAGCCTTCACGTCTTTCGCGTCTTTCACATGGTAGGCTATACCTTTATAGCGCGGGCTTTCCCACTTATATTTCTTCTTGTTTTTCTTGAAATAGTTTGCCAATCCGCTCTGGTCTTTCGATGCCTTTTCCCACACGTGGCGGTTGGTAATCTCATAGCACAACAGTCCGTCGTGGTATTCACGAATCAGGTATTTCAATTCCGGGTCGGTATTTTCCATCTCCTGCACCTTCTCATCGATGATGGTCTGCGGAGTGGCTCCATTCCCTTTGGCTGCCGCCATCATATTCAGTTTCTCATCGATGATTTTTTCACGCAGATTTCTTGACTCGATGAAACTTAGGATATCGTGATGCACGGAGTCGTAAGGGAAGAACATCTGTTTCCCAAGCACCTTGATAATGTGGTAGCCGAACGGCGACTGTACGGGCTGAGACAGTTCTCCTTCTTTCAATGCATACGCCGTGTTTTCAAATTCTTTCACCGTCACGCCCCGCTGTATCCATCCGATACTTCCGCCCTTGGCACCGCTGCCCTTGTCGTCGGACAGCTTCTTTGCCAGTTCTGCGAAATCGGCACCTTTTCTCAAAGCATTATATACAGAGTCGGCGCGCTGCTTGGCTGCATCCATCTCCTGCTGCGATGCCTTCTGTTTCATCGCAATCAGGATGTGGGCTGCATTGACGAGACCTCCGCCGGCATCCACGCGCTGCTTGGCTTCTTCATAGATGGAGCGTGCTTCGCGCTCTACATCCTCTTCGGTAATCAGCGTCGGGCGAACCTGTTGGTCGCGATAAGAGCGGAACTCATCACGGAAAGTGGTCATGGTGTCCAATCCGGCATCAAGTGCTGCTGCCACCTTCAATTTGTAATTGACAAACAAATCGACATATTCGTTGACATTCTTCTTGTCGATTACTCCCTCTGAATTGTTTTTGTTATAAGAATACTCAAATTCCGAACGGCTCACGGGCTGCCCGTTGATGAGCATCACCGTCGGGTCGTCCTGCGCCTGTACTGCACCAGCCAAAGCCAGCAATACAATCAACAATTTCGTTTTCATATATTTTTTCATTCTTCTGATTTCTTCATTCTTATTCCGGGCGGCTGTAGTTGGGTGCCTCGCTCGTTATCTGAATATCGTGCGGATGGCTTTCCATCACGCCGGCATTGGTAATGCGCGTGAACTTGGCATCATGCAGACGTTCAATGCTGTTTGCTCCACAATAGCCCATTCCCGAGCGCAGACCGCCAGCCAGTTGATAGATGACCTCCTGAACCGTTCCCTTGTAGGGCACCCGACCGGCAATGCCTTCCGGCACCAGCTTTTTCACTTCGCTTGTGCCTGCCTGGAAATAGCGGTCTTTCGAACCGTTTTCCATCGCTTCCAACGAACCCATTCCGCGATAGCTCTTGAACTTGCGCCCATTGAAAATGATAGTGTCGCCAGGACTCTCTTCCGTACCGGCAACGAGCGAACCAATCATCACGCAGGAACCGCCGGCTGCAAGGGCTTTCACGATATCGCCAGAATAGCGCAGACCACCGTCGGCAATCAATGGGACACCCGTGCCTTTCAGTGCCGTATAGACGTCATAGACGGCACTCAACTGGGGAACGCCGACACCTGCCACCACGCGTGTGGTGCAGATACTGCCCGGTCCGATACCCACTTTCACGGCATCGGCACCATGCTCCACGAGTGTCTTTGCCGCTTCGCCCGTCGCTACGTTTCCCACTACGATATCCACCTGCGGGAAGGCAGCTTTTGCTTCTGACAGTTTTTCTATCACCGACTTGGAGTGTCCGTGCGCGGTATCGATAACAATGGCATCTGCGCCTGCGGCAACAAGTGCCTGCATCCGATCGAGCGTATCGTCTGTCACGCCCACGCCGGCAGCCACTTGCAGACGTCCTTTTTCGTCTTTGCATGCCATCGGTTTGTCTTTTGCTTTCGTGATGTCTTTATACGTGATAAGTCCGACCAGGCGATTCTCCTTGTCCACCACCGGCAGTTTCTCTATCTTGTTTTCCTTCAGTATCTGCGCAGCGGCAGCCAGGTCGGTCTGCAGGTGTGTCGTCACGAGGTTTTCGCTGGTCATCACTTCATCGATTTTCCGGTCCAGACGGTGTTCGAAACGAAGGTCACGGTTGGTCACGATGCCTACCAGGTGTCGCTCGTCATCGACCACGGGGATGCCGCCGATGTGGTATTCCGCCATCATGTTGAGCGCTTCGCCCACCGTGCATCCCTGACGGATGGTCACGGGGTCGTATATCATTCCGTTTTCGGCACGTTTCACGATAGCCACCTGGCGCGCCTGTTCGTTGATTGACATATTCTTGTGTATCACACCGATTCCACCTTCACGCGCAATGGCAATCGCCATCGCCGACTCGGTCACGGTGTCCATTGCCGCCGTAACAAAGGGGATGTTCAACTCTATGTTTCGAGAGAAACGCGTTTTCAACTCTACCGTACGCGGGAGTACTTCCGAATAAGCCGGAATCAACAGGACATCGTCAAAGGTCAGACCGTCCATCACGATTTTATCTGCAACAAATGAAGACATAATTTTACGCTCGTTTTTTAATTTATTGCGTGCAAAGATAACAATAAAAATTAAGAATAAGCCTATTCATCGGGCATTTTATCCCTTTATTAATACGATTTAACGCTCGAAGCGGCGACAATGCAAACGACACTGCCATCGACCGGCAGACACGGAAGCACTTCCTTATTTAGAAAACGTATAGGAGAAATTGCCATCGAAAAGTGAATGGATATGCAAAGTTTTATGTATAAATACACACGTTGAACTTTCGTTTTCCAAAAGTTGAAGTTTTGCACGCTGAAAGTTGAACTTTTGGAAGCTAAAAGTTGAACTTTTGGAAAGCACATCCCAAGCGATTGATTTTCAGCTGATTACAAACCGACCAACAAAACCTCCCGTCATGAATAAATATACAGGACTGTCAGTTTGCCATCTCCGAAATGAACTTGATGCGTACCAGCCGCACTTCGTCCTCGCTGTATTCGTCTTCTCCCAGCTCTGCGAGGGCATCTTCGAGGTTGTCGCTCTCGCTGTTTGAGAAGTAGTCATAGATTTCATCGATGTGGTCGTCGTCCATCACCTCTTCCAGGAAATAGTCGATGTTGAGTTTCGTGCCACTATACACGATGGCTTCTATCTCCGTCAGCAGGTCTTCGAACTCGATGCCTTGAGCGGTGGCTATGTCGTCCAAGGCTATCTGGCGGTCAATGCCCTTGATGATGTTCACCTTGATGATGGATTTCTTTGCCACGGTGCGCACGCGCATCACTCCCTTGCGCTCGATTTCGTTTTCCTCACAATGTTTCTTAATCAGCTCGCAAAATTCTTTTCCATAGCGTTTTGCCTTTCCCTCGCTCACGCCCTGTATGGTCTGAAGTTCTTCCAGCGTGATGGGATAGATGGTTGCCATCTGTTCAAGCGATATGTCTTGGAATATCACGTAGGGAGGAATTTCCTTCTTCCGTGCAATTTCCTTGCGCAAGTCCCTTAACATAGACAGCAGTGCGGGGTCGAGCACTGAGCCTCCTCCTTCCATTTCATCGTCATCATCGTCGTCGGCATTGAATTCCGTATCTTTCACAATCATGAACGACTCTGGATTTTTCATGAACCGCTTGCCTGCTGCCGTCAGCTTCAGCAAGCCATAATTCTCAACGTCTTTTTTGATGTATCCGGTGATGAGTGCCTGTCGGATGACGGGGTTCCACAGACTTTCGTCCATGTCTTCTCCCGAGCCGAACTCGTCAAGTTCGTGGTGCTTGTGCGAAATGATATCCTCGTTATCTTCCCGTCCTGTCACAAAGTCAATGATATAGTCTGTGCGGAAGTTCTCCTTGACTGCCGCGATGACTTTCAGCACAATAAGCAGGGCGTCCTTTGCCTCGATTTTCTCTTTCGGATGCAGACAATTGTCGCAGTTGCCGCAGTTGTCCTGGTCGTAAGTTTCCCCGAAATAATGGAGCAGCATTTTTCTTCGGCAGACGGACGACTCGGCGTATGCTGCCGTCTCTTGCAGCAGCTGTCGCCCGATGTCCTGCTCGGAGACGGGCTTTCCTTCCATGAACTTCTCAAGTTTCTGCAGGTCTTTATAGGTATAGAAGGTGATACACTTGCCCTCTCCCCCATCACGTCCGGCACGTCCTGTCTCCTGGTAGTATCCTTCCAGACTCTTGGGAATATCGTAGTGAATGACGAAACGCACGTCGGGCTTGTCAATTCCCATACCGAAGGCGATGGTTGCCACGATGACATCTATCTCCTCCGTCAGGAAGTTGTCCTGCGTCTGCGAGCGCGTGGCGGAATCGAGTCCCGCATGATAGGGTGCCGCCTTGATTTCGTTGGCGCACAGCACTTCCGAGAGTTCCTCCACCTTTTTCCTCGACAGGCAATAGACGATGCCGCTCTTGCCTGCGTTCTGCTTGATGAAACGGATAATCTGCTTGTCTATCCCTTTCGTTTTCTGGCGGATTTCATAATACAGGTTCGGGCGGTTGAAAGAGCTCTTGAATTCCTTTGCATCCACGATGCCCAGGCTCTTCTTGATGTCTGTCCGCACCTTGTCGGTGGCGGTAGCTGTCAGCGCTATAATCGGTGCGGTGCCGATACGCTGGATAGTCGGGCGGATGTTCCGGTATTCCGGTCGGAAATCGTGTCCCCACTCCGATATGCAGTGCGCCTCGTCGATGGCGTAGAAAGATATCTTCACCGATTTCAGGAATTCCACATTCTCATCCTTGTTCAGCGACTCTGGCGCCACGTACAGCAGCTTCGTCTTGTGTGCAAGAATGTCGGCTTTCACTTGGTCGATAGCCACTTTGCTCAGCGACGAATTGATATAATGAGCGACCCCCTCTTCTTCACTCATGCCGTTGATGACATCCACCTGATTCTTCATCAGCGCAATCAGGGGTGATATGACAATTGCCGTCCCGTCCATCAGCAGCGACGGGAGTTGATAGCAGAGCGACTTGCCGCCGCCCGTAGGCATGAGCACAAAGGTGTCGTTGCCTGCTAACAGGTTACGGACGATTGCTTCCTGGTCGCCTTTGAACTTATCAAAGCCGAAATAGCGCTTCAGTTGTTGATTCAGGTTTTCTACTTTTGCCATAATTCAAGGGGTTATTTCGTCATGCTGTCTGTTCTTTCAACCGCGATTTGTCAAGCTGACTCTGCGCATAATCAAGTGTGACGGTGAAGGTCTTCACCCGTTTCGACGGGACGTCGAACATAGCATCCATCATGATGGTCTCCACGATTGAGCGCAGACCACGCGCACCGAGCTTATATTCCACCGCTTTGTCCACTATAAAGTCGAACACTTCTTCTTTGAACGAGAGTTTGATACCGTCCATCTCGAAGAGTTTCGTGTATTGCTTGATGATAGAGTTCTTCGGCTCTTCCAAGATACGCCTCAACGCCTTTCTGTCAAGCGGGTTCAGATAGGTCAGCACCGGCAAGCGACCGATGATTTCCGGGATGAGCCCAAACGACTTGAGGTCTTGCGGGAGCACGTATTTCATCAAGTCTTCCTTGTCTATCTTACGCACGCTCTGCACGGAATTGAAGCCGACGACCTGTGTATTCAGACGCTGGGCTATCTTCCGCTCGATGCCATCGAAGGCACCGCCGCAGATAAACAGGATATTCCGTGTATCCACATGGATATACTCCTGGTCGGGATGCTTGCGCCCACCTTGCGGCGGCACATTGACCATCGTACCCTCAAGCAACTTCAGAAGTCCTTGCTGAACGCCTTCTCCGCTCACGTCACGGGTGATGCTCGGATTGTCGCTCTTGCGCGCAATTTTGTCTATCTCGTCGATAAAGACGATGCCGCGTTCGGCTGCCGAAACATTGAAATCAGCCACTTGAAGCAAACGGCTCAAGATGCTTTCCACATCTTCGCCCACATATCCTGCCTCAGTGAAGACCGTTGCATCAACAATCGTGAAAGGCACTTCGAGGAGTTTGGCGATGGTCCGCGCCAACAACGTCTTTCCCGTTCCGGTCGAACCGACCATGATGATATTGCTCTTTTCGATTTCCACGCCGTCTTTATCGTCCTTTGGCTGCTGCAACCGCTTATAGTGATTGTAAACAGCCACCGAAAGGAAGCGTTTTGCCTCATCCTGACCTATGACATACTGGTCGAGATAATTCTTTATCTCATGCGGTTTGGGAACTTTCTTAGGCTTAAAACGCTCATCCTTCTGCGGTTCTTCGCCGTCCAGAATGCCCGACGAGCGCACGATTTGGTATGCCTGCTCAGCACATTCCTCACAGATAAATCCGTGAAGTCCCGTGATGAGCAGTTTCACTTCGGTCTCTTCCCTCCCACAAAAATTGCAAGATTTCTTAGCCATGGACTATTTCTTTCGGTTTAACACTGCGTCGATCATTCCATACCCCCGTGCCTCCTCAGCAGTCATCCAATAGTTACGGTCGCTGTCTTGCCACACTTTCTCGAAAGGTGTATGAGAATGTTCGGCTATGATGTTATAAAGTTCTTTCTTGTATTTCTGAATCTCTCTTGCCTCAATCTCTATATCTGATGCCTGTCCCTGCACGCCTCCGAGTGGCTGGTGTATCATCACACGGCTGTGGGGCAATGCCTGACGCTTCCCTTCCGTTCCAGCCACAAGCAACACGGCAGCCATCGATGCCGCCATACCGGTGCAGATAGTCGATACATCGGAAGAAATGAACTGCATCGTATCGTAAATTCCCAGTCCTGCCGTCACGCTTCCGCCCGGCGAATTGATATAGATGTTGATATCTTTCCCTGAATCTACGGAATCCAGATAGAGCAACTGTGCCTGCAGGGTGTTAGCCGTATAGTCGTTGATTTCCGTCCCGAGGAATATCACACGGTCCATCATCAGACGGGAGAACACGTCGAGCTGCGTCACGTTCAGCTGGCGTTCCTCCAGAATATAGGGGTTCAGATAATTACTTTGCACTCTCATCACGTCATCCAGTACCATTCCGTTGATACCGAGATGTTTTGTTGCGTATTTCCTAAAATCGTTCATGTTACACATTATTATATTTATATTCAAGCTATAGCAAATAAAAAGGTTATCGACCCTTTTTCTCACTTTGTAGGACAAAGTTAATAAAAAAAGTCGATAACCTTCAAATTATCCTTATGTTTTTTTCTAAAATTTCTCGCTTTTATGCTTCAAAAAGTTTATTAAACTCTTCCAGCGTCACGTTTTTCTCCGTCAGTTTCACCACTTCTTTCATGGCTGCCATGAGTTTCTGTTCGATGGCGCGATCAACGATTCCCTGTACGCTTTCCTGCTTTTTGAGCATTTCGCCGGCATAGTTTTCAAGATATTCGTCAGGCACATTGCCCATGCCATACTGTGCAAACTGTGCGCGAGCCATCTCTTTTGCCGTCGTTTTCACGTCAGCGTCCTCAATCTTGACACCTGCCTGCTCAACAAGTTGCTCTTTGATGAGATGCCATTTCAGTTCGCGGATACTGCCTTCGAAGTTCTTGTCCACATAGTCTTCTGCCTTGTCCTGATTGTTGTTTTTCATCACGCGCTTGAGCAGTTCTTCCGGGAATTTCAGGTCGCCGACCTTCTTCTCCGCATACTGGCGAAGATCTACGAGGAAGCGATAGTCCTGCTCACCGGCAAACTGCGCCTTCAAACCTTCCGCAATCTTGTCGCGGAATTGCTTCTTGGTCTTCACGACGCCCTCACCAAACACCTGGTTGAACAGCTCTTTGTTCTCTTCAGCCTTCACAAAACGTGAGATTTCCTTGATGGTATAGTTGAAGTTCGATTTGAGGTCAGCCACTTCTTCCTTTTTCATTTTCAGCAGGGCAGCCACCTCAGCATCGTTCCCCGGATAAGCTTTCTTGGGATTGAACTTAATCGTATCGCCCAGTTTTGCACCGTCGAACAGTTTCTTCTGTGCAGCGACTTTGATATATTGGGGCATCAGGATTGCCTCTTCCACCTTGATTCCCTCTTTCTTTTCCTTACCCTTGCTGTCGAGCTCTACGAGGTCACCTTTCAGCATATCGCGCTCTTCCGGGTCGAAGGTCTCCACCTTGTCATAGTGACCGGCGCGTGAAGCGTAGGAATCCACCTGCTGCTCAATGAGTTTATCGTCAACCGTAATCTGGTAATAAGGAATCTTATCCTTGGCTGTCAGGTTGATTTTGAACTCGGGAGCCACGGCGATGTCGAACACAAATGTGTATGTGCTACCCTGCTCCAAGTCCTGCGGTTCCTGTTTCTCTGAGGGGAGCGGCTCGCCCAACATCTGTATTTTGTTCTCCCGGACATACTTATAGATTTCCTCACCGACCACGCGGTTGATTTCATCCACCTTCAGGGCTGTCCCATACTGCTTTTTAATCAGTCCCATCGGAACCATACCCGTTCTGAAACCAGGAAGCGTTGCCTTCTTGCGATAGTCTTTCAGTTTCTTCTCTACACTCTCTTTGTAATCTGCTTCTTCAACAGTCAGTGTCATCAGCCCGTTAATCTTATCCGGGCACTCAAATGTTACTTTCATCTGTGTCTATTATTTCTTTTTTTAATTTTGAACTGCAAAAGTACTCATTTTCTCCCGAACGACCTAACATCATTCGGATTTATTTGTTTTTTTAACATGCCTCTGGCTATTCTGCCGCCATTTCGGAACCTTCCGCTCCGCCCTCATTTATCTGAAAAGCCTGCTTGGGAAGTTCGAAATTGACACCCAGATACCTTTTTCTGACGATTTCGTTCTCTGCCAGTTCCTTGGGTTTTCCTTGGAAAAGGATTTTCCCTTCGAACAGCAGATAGGCACGATCGACCAGTCCGAGCACCGCCTCCGCCTTATGGTCGGTCACGAGGATTCCGATGTTGCGGTATTTCAGTTGCCACACGATATACTGAATGTCTTCGACGGCGATGGGGTCCACAGCCGCGAAAGGTTCGTCGAGCATGATAAACTTCGGTTCGATGGCAAGACAGCGCGCGATTTCCGTCCGCCGCCGCTCACCTCCCGACAGGCGGTCACCCAAGTTCTTACGCACATGGTTCAGGCGGAACTCCGAGAGCAGGCTCTCCAGCTTCTGCTCCTGATATGCTTTGGGCTTTCCCGTCATTTCGAGTACAGCCATAATGTTATCCTCTACCGTCATCTTTCTGAAGACGGAGGCTTCCTGCGGCAGATACCCCACACCGGCACGGGCACGTTTATAGACCGGATAGCTCGTGATGTCCTCGTCGTCGAGATAGATATGCCCGGCATTGGGAACTATCAGACCCGTCGTCATATAGAACGATGTCGTCTTGCCGGCACCGTTGGGTCCCAGCAGCCCGACGATTTCGCCCTGACGCACGTTGATACTGACGTCATTGACCACCGTCCGGTTGCCATAGCGCTTCACAAGTCCTTCCGTCCGGAGCACCATGGAGCCCTCCGCACGCGACTGAATATTGATGTTCTCGCTCATTGATTCCTGATAATTTGCCACAAAATTACTAAAAAACTTAATAATAATGTTGTTTCCGTCAAAAACAATTCAATTATTTATCCTTTTTTAAACGGATTTTGTTACTTTTGCATTCATATTACCACATTATAATGAAAAAGAAACTTACACTCATCGCCCTGTTCATCTTGATATGGACGACAGGGCTACAGGCACAAAATGCATTACAAGATGCCGACGCCAAATATGCGACGGGACTACTGAAAAAGGGAACAAAAGCACCCGACTTCAAGTTGAAGACGCCCGACGGGAAGACAGTACAACTGAGTAAGGTTGCCAAGGGGAAATATACGGTATTGGACTTTTGGGCATCGTGGTGCCCAGACTGTCTGAAAGACATTCCCAACATGCAACGGATGTACAAGAAGTTCGCCCCAAAAGGTGTGGAGTTCGTGGGCATCTCTTTCGACACCAATGTCGATAGTTGGAAAAAGGCGCTCGACAAGTTCAACATCAGCTACACACAGGTCAGCGAACTGAAAAAATTCAAGGATACCGACATCTCCAAAACCTATGGTGTCAGTTGGATTCCCTCTGTCTATCTGATAGACCCAGATGGAAACATCGTTTTAGGAAGCGTTATCTCCGACAAAATAGAAAAGACGCTCACGGAACTGTTTCCCGCCACAAACGTGGAAGGCACGAGCAAGGAAGTGATGATAGACGGTGGAGGATATCAGCTCAGTGCCATCATCGAAAAGCCATTGCTGAAAGCTGGCGAACGCTGTCCGATGGTCATTCTCATGCACGGTTTCGGCAGCGAGAAGAACTCTTTCCTGATGAAAACGACTGCCAAGATGCTCCTGCAGAAAGGTATCGCCAGTCTGAGATTCGACTTTAGCGGACATGGAAGTAGCGAAGGGAAATTCGAGGAGATGACCGTTCCTGGACAAATCAAGGAAGCCAAAAAGGTGATTGACTATGTCCGACAGATGGAGGATGTAAGCAGTATCGGACTGACAGGCCACTCCCAAGGCGGCATTGTGGCAGCGATGATGGCAGGTGAGCTTGCCAACGAACCAGTTATTCAAGGAATAGCCTTACTGGCACCAGCAGGCGTCATCCGCGAAGATGCCATCCGCGGATATTCTGGGGGATATTCCTTCAACCCACTTGACCCGCCAGCGTATCTCGATTTGTGGGGCGGGTTGAAACTGGGACGTAATTACATCAAGACAGCACAACGGCTACCCATCTACGAGACGGCAGCATCTTACAAAGGCAGCGCACTCATCATCCACGGCACGGCAGACCAAGTGGTGCCATGGTCGTATGGAGAGCGGTTCCATCACCAATGGCGCGACAGCCGTTTCCTGTTGCTCGACAGCTACAACCACTCTTTCTCACTCAATCCCTACCGAGTGCCCGAAGAAATTGCCGACTATTTCTCTGAAATATTGAAATAACCATACACACAGAAAAGTTTAGCACCCATGTTCATAAAAAAGCATCTTTTCACTTTCGGACGATACCTCCTCCTGATGGGACGCACGTTCTCCCGTCCGGAACGGATGCGCATGTTCATGAAGAAATATGTGCAGGAGATGTCGGCTTTAGGCGTTGACAGTATCGGTATCGTCTTGCTGATTTCGTTTTTCATCGGTGCGGTCATCTGCATTCAGATGAAACTGAATATCCAAAGTCCGTGGATGCCGCGATGGGTCAGTGGCTATACCACCCGCGAAATCATGCTCCTCGAATTCTCATCATCCATCATGTGTCTCATTCTGGCAGGAAAGGTCGGGTCGAACATCGCATCGGAACTGGGAACGATGAGGGTCACTCAGCAGATTGACGCACTGGAAATCATGGGAGTCAATTCTGCCAACTATCTCATCCTGCCTAAGATTTTAGGGCTGATTACCATCATGCCGTTCCTCGTCATCTTTTCGTCTGCGACCGGCATAGTCGGTGCCTATGCCACTTCATACATCGGGCACATCCTGCCTCCCGATGACCTAACGGCAGGATTGCAACACGACTTTGTGCCGTGGTTCCTGTGGATGAGCATCCTGAAGAGCCTCGTCTTTGCGTATATCATCGCTAGCGTGGCGTCATTCTTCGGCTACACGGTCGAGGGCGGTTCGGTGGAGGTGGGAAAAGCATCCACCAACGCCGTCGTCTCCTCAAGCGTACTGATTCTTTTCTCCGATGTATTCCTCACGCAGCTGCTGAGCTGAACATGATTACTATAACACAAGAAACATGATCGAAGTCAAACAACTATACAAATCTTTTGAAGACAAAGAAGTGCTGCACGACATCAACGCCACTTTCGAGAATGGGAAGACCAACCTGATTATCGGACAGTCGGGTAGCGGAAAGACGGTACTCATGAAGAACCTCGTCGGTCTGCTCGACCCCACCAGCGGCGAAGTGCTCTACGACGGGCGCAACTTCGTCACCATGTCCAAGCGCGAGAAGGTGAAAATGCGCCGCGAGATGGGTATGATTTTCCAGAGTGCGGCTCTCTTCGACTCGCTCTCCGTACTCGAAAACGTGATGTTTCCGCTCGACATGTTCTCGTCGATGACACTCCGCGAGCGCAAGCGACGGGCTGAAGAGTGTCTTGACCGCGTGAATCTCGCCAACGCCGGTTCAAAATTCCCGGGCGAGCTTTCGGGCGGTATGCAGAAGCGGGTAGCCATTGCGCGTGCCATCGTGCTCAACCCGCAATATCTGTTTTGCGATGAGCCCAATTCGGGACTCGACCCCAAAACGTCTCTGGTCATCGACGAACTGCTTTCGAGCATCACAAAAGAGTATAACACAACGACCATTATCAACACTCACGACATGAACTCGGTCATGGGCATCGGCGAAAACATTGTCTTCATCTGTGAGGGGCACAAGGAATGGCAAGGGACGAAAGACGAAATCATCAACGCGCAGAACCAGCATCTCAACGACCTGGTCTTCGCTTCCGACTTATTCAAAAAGGTAAAGGAAGTGGAGATTGAGGAACACGGGCATCTCAAATCATAACGACAACCTGACGCTGCGCATCAGCGCATCAGCCACACACCGTCGTCTTCAACCATAGGAATGACGACTTCCTCGTTGGTGGAATCACCGAAGCAGAGCACGAGAAACACGTTTGCCAACCCATTCTCCTCATCAACGTCGGCACCCGTTGCCTGCACTTTCGAAATACCCCGGTGGGTGTTTTTTTGCTCTTCCACAAACATCTTGGCATTGGCTGTCAGTTGCCGCCGATACTGCTCAGGGATGTCGCGGTTCGCAACGCTGCCGTTGACGAACTGCTCATACTCGCCCTTCAACAGATGCTCGTAGTACTGCTGGGCAGCCTTCATGATTTCCTCATGGTTCGGTGTTGCCTTGGAACAGGAGAACAGCGTTGCCGACAGCAGCAGTAAAAGACCAAGAATGTTGCGCATATCCCTCTATTTCTGGCGAATAAATATATTGACCGGACTGCCCGTCAGCGTCCAGTTCTCACGAATCTTGTTCTCAAGGAAGCGCTTGTACGGCTCCTTCACATACTGCGGCAGATTGGCGTAGAACACGAACGACGGTATTTGCGTGTCGGGAAGCTGCGCGCAATATTTTATCTTGATATACTTGCCTTTGACCGAAGGCGGCGGGAATGCCTCTATCAACGGGAGCATCACTTCGTTCAGCTTGGTCGTTCCGATGCGCTTCTTGCGGTTCACATACACTTCCTTTGCCGTTTCCAGCACCTTGAAGATGCGCTGTTTCGTGAGGGCGGAAGCGAAGATAATCGGGAAATCCTTGAACGGAGCCATGCGCTCACGGATGGCTGTCTCGAACGTCTTGATGGCAATGGGACTCTTGTCTTCCACCAAATCCCACTTATTGACCACCACCACAAGCGACTTGTTGTTGCGCTGTATCAACTGGAAGATGTTCATGTCCTGCGCCTCAATGCCACGCGTGGCGTCAATCATGAGGATGCACACGTCCGAATTCTCGATGGCGCGGATGCTGCGCATCACGCTGTAGAACTCCAAATCCTCCGTCACCTTATTCTTGCGACGTATGCCCGCCGTGTCAACCAGGTAGAAGTCGAAGCCGAACTTGTCGTAACGCGTATAGATACTGTCGCGCGTCGTACCGGCAATGTCGGTCACGATGTTGCGCTCCTCACCGATGAAAGCATTGATGAGGCTCGACTTGCCGGCATTCGGGCGACCAACCACAGCAAAACGGGGAATGCCCTCCTCCAAATCGTCAGCCTTGTTCTCGGGCAAACGCTCAAGCACCAGGTCGAGCAAATCGCCGGTGCCGCTGCCCGTTGCCGAGCTGATGCACTGCGGTTCGTCGAGACCGAGCTTGTAGAACTCGTATGAATCGTATATCTGATTGTTGTTGTCTGCCTTGTTAGCCACGAGAATCACGGGAAGTTTCGTGCGCCGGAGTATCATCGCCACATCCTCATCAAGGTCGGTCAGCCCCGTCGTCACGTCAACCAGGAACAGAATCAGGTCGGCCTCTTCCGCAGCGATGAGCACCTGCTTGCGAATCTCCTCCTCAAACACGTCATCGGAATTGACAACCCACCCGCCTGTGTCAACGACGGAAAACTCGCGCCCGTTCCACTCACACTTGCCGTACTGGCGGTCGCGCGTCGTACCGGCATGCTCACTCACAATGGCTTTGCGCGACTTGGTCAGCCGGTTGAAAAGGGTCGATTTGCCCACATTCGGGCGACCAACAATAGCTACTAAACTTCCCATAACCTATCTCTACATTTGCGTTTGCGACTGCAAAGATACAAAAAAGAACGGGAACAAAGAAATAATTGGCAAACTACATGGTCGTACAATGCTAAAAACAATGAATGATAGCTATCAGACAATTGAAATTTAACTATTTGATATCAGGTCGCCCCAAGCCTATGGTTGAGCAACTCACAAATCTGCTCTGGTTTCCACGTCAAACCTTCTACATTAAACCCATCTCCAAACTCAATGACATACTTTTTGAAAATCGAGATTTGCTGGTTTGTACCTTTACCTTTTTTGTAGTTGACGGAAATCATCGCTTCTCCAACTTCAAAAGAAGCTACATCTGAAAACAGAATTACCCGTTCCCGCAAATCATTTATCGTCAATGATTGATCAGAAATAACCAAATATGCCTTGCCTGTCAACCACTCTTTCACGAAAAGAAAGCTAACAAATAAGAAACAACAACCGAAGAAAATAACTGAAGTCAAGCAAAACCAAAGATTCGCTCCATCAAGCAAAGCAAATATCCCACCAACAGCAAAGATTGCACTCCCAAATAACAAAAATACGTTCTTTCTAAACGAATGAAAAATCTTTATCTCTTCCATCAAGCAAAATCCCAATTTATCTATTAGTGCAAAAGTACTCACTTTTATTTAAAAACCAAAACATTTTGTTTATACCATCTTTTATGATAAGTAGGTTAAAACTGCTGAGATCATTCATTTCAAGCAATTTAGTGTTCATAGAATTTATTCTCCTCTACTTACGCTGACCAACTCGGACTAAAATTCTGTCCCGATGTTCTTTTTTCAATATAGATTTATCTTGTGGTATCTCATAATAAAACTGAGGCGAATTACCGAATTTTATATTAGGAATTTCATAATCCTTTTTTACATCTTTCTGACTTTTATGATACTCAATATGCAATTTATCAATAAGAACATCAAGATTAGTACTCACATTTATTTCTTTTTTACTCCACTTTTCAAAATTGTAAATTTTTACAAATACAATCAAAGAATCTCCTTTGCATATATAATTAGAGTTATAAGGGATTTTCTTTATGGAATAAATAGGGTAAATTGTATCTTTTTTATTAATAAAGAACACATTTATAGATGAATGTGTTGTACTGTCAGACCATGTTTGAATAGGAAGGTATAATTTCTCAACTGTATAATTGTGGATAACATACTGCAATTCTATTTCTCTCGGATTAATAGCATTTCCTTCTTTTAACCAATCGGTAAATAAATAGTCCGAATAAGGTTTCGAATCTGTGACACATAAAAACTTACCATGTACATTTTTTGTTGCTTCATTGGTACATCCACATAAACAAAACAAAATAAATGACATTATAAACGTTTTATTATCAGTCATAACCATTTTCTTTTATTACTGTATTTTGTTTATAGCGCTTTTTATGATAAGTAGGTTAAAACCTGTATCACGTAATTTGCTGTTGCAAAGATAATTATTTCCTTTTTAATAACAAAAAAAGCGATGCTTTTTATCTGGAAGATGCTTTTAGGTTTTGTTTTTTCTTGATTTCGCCGGAAAATGGTGAAGTAAGTTTCAGCGATTGAATCGACGAAAGCGTCATCTTTTCGTGAGGGGATAATTGTGATTAGAACTTGTTTGCTTACCATCAGGCGTTCCCTCCCCCATTTCGGGGAGGGTTTGGGTGGGGCTCCTTTATGCTTGTATAAACATACGGAAAAGGACGTATAAATATACGGTTGAACTTTCGCTTTCCAAAAGTTGAACTTTTGCGTTCCGAAAGTGCCACTTTTAGCTCCTGAAAGTTCCCCTTTTGCAAGCTAAAAGTGGCACTTTTAGAAAGCACTACTTAACATCTTGAAATCCAATAGTTTACAAAACACCACCCAATCGCTCCGCTCCTGTATAAATATACAAAAGCGGCAAATGGCCAAACGCGTGGAATGATGGCAACAAAAAAAAGCAAGGGGCAGGCGCTCCTTGCTTTTTTTGCTGTTATTCATCCGAAGGGTTTAGAGGTTCGGATTGATTTTATTCCATTCGCTGATTGGCGGCACGATGTTGAGCGTCACCAGTTCGTCGCGCATCTTGCAGAGGTGCTCGTAGCTCTGGTCGAGTTTGGCGTTCTCCTCAGGTGTTCCCTGCGGCACGGTGAAGTGTGCGCCGTCTTTGTCGAGCGTTGTTGCCATTGCCATCATGATGTGGTCATACTTGTCGGTCTTCACGTATGTGCCTACCGGGAAGCGGAATGCCTCGCCGCCCATCGCTGCGCGAATCATTTCCACTGAGAGATATGCCGGGCTCTGGAACGAGCTGCGTCCGCGCAGTTTGATGATGGCTGCACCGCCCTGTGTCACGTCTTTCTTCATCTGCTCCCACTCTTCTGCGGGGAATTCGGGAGTGCCGATGATGTCGGTCAGCTTGCGGCCGTCAATCTTTACATGAGAACCGAACACTGCCATCTGTTCGCCGTGTCCGCCGTATGTTGCACAGCCTTCGATTTCGCTCTGCATCACGTTGAATTTCTTTGCCAGTGCGCTCTGCAGACGTGTGGTGTCGAGTCCTGCGAGTGTCGTCACCTGTCCGGGTTTCAGTCCACTATATAATAATGTAACGAGTCCTGTCAGGTCGGCAGGATTGAAGATGATGACCACGTGCTTCACGTCGGGACAATACTGCTTGATGTTTTTTCCAAGTCCTTCGGCGATTTCGCAGTTTCCTTTGAGCAGGTCTTCGCGTGTCATGCCTTCCTTACGGGGAGCACCACCTGAAGAGATGATATACTTTGCATTGGTGAATGCCTCTTTGGCATCGGTCGTCGCGGTGATTTTCACGTCGCCGAAACCACTCTGTCTCATTTCCTCTGCCACGCCTTCGGGTGAGAACACGTCGTAAAGACAAATGTCGTTTGTCAGACCCATCATCAGTGCGGTCTGTACCATGTTTGAACCAATCATTCCGGCTGCGCCGACGATGGTCAGCTTGTCATTTGTTAAGAATTCCATAGTAAGTTTTATTATAAAATTTTGAATACATATCTTTTTCGTCTGCAAATTTATATAAAAATACCGAATAAAATGCGGGCAAGAGAAAAAAATATTCTTTTTTTAAAATACCTTTGGATTCGAAAAGCCCGACAAGTGATTCGGCTATTATATAATTATTGTTTAATTGTGGGGAATATCAGTTTTATTTCGTACTTTTGCGCCCGAAAAGAACTAAAATAGGAAAAACGATTATGAAGGAAATCAAAGACCAAAGTTTTGGAGGCGAACGCCCGTTGTTCGCCATTCATGATACCCGCCTCGTGAACGTAACCATCACGGAAGGCGAGTCAGGCATCAAACATTGCTCGGACATCGAAGCCATTGGCTGCACGTTCATCGGCAAATATCCGTTCTGGCACGTTGATCGCTCACTCATCAAAGACTGTCTCTTCGAGCCGGGCTCACGTTCGGCGGTATGGTATTCGGACGACATGCGGGTGGAAAACACCATTATCAACGCTCCGAAACTGTTCCGCGAGCAGAAGAATCTGGAAATCGTGGACGTGCAAATCAACGATGCCGATGAGACGTTCTGGAAAATAAAGAACCTGAAGGTAAAAAACCTGAAACTCCACGACGGCACTTATCCGTTCATGTTCAGCGAAGACATTTATGTCGATGGGCTGGAAAGTGATTCGAAGTACGTTTTCCAATATGTGAAGAATGTGGAGATTCACAATGCAAAGATTACCACGAAGGATGCTTTCTGGGAGGTGGAGAACGTGACCATCTACGACTCTGAGCTCAATGGCGAGTATCTGGGGTGGCACTCAAAGAACCTGCGACTGGTGAACTGTCACATCACGGGCGAGCAACCGCTCTGCTATGCACACGACCTTGTGCTGGAAAACTGCACATTCGGCGAGGATTGCGACCGCGCTTTTGAGTATTCTACCTTGCAGGCTGACATCCGCGGAAGCATCACGAACATCAAGAATCCGACCAGCGGACGCATCGTTGCCGACAAAATCGGCTCGGTGACCATCGACGAGAACGTGCTCCAGCCGAACAACTGCGAAATCGTTGTCAGAAGTTAGAACTTACGAATAACAGAATGCAATACAATTTTGATGAACTCATCACGCGTCGCGGCACGGGCTGCGTGAAATGGGACGAACTGCCAGCCGACGACATCATCCCGATGTGGGTGGCTGACATGGACTTTCGCTGTGCCGAGCCTATTGTCAATGCACTCAGAAAGCGGGTGGAGCATGGCATCTTCGGCTACACACATGTGCCGGAGAAATATTACGAGGCGGTCATCTCGTGGTTCAAACGCCGCCACGACTGGCACATCGAACGCGAATGGATGATGTACACGACGGGCGTGGTGCCGGCATTGTCGGTCATCGTCAAAGCAATGACACAGCCGGGCGATAAAGTCGCCTTCCTCACTCCTGCCTACAACTGTTTCTTCTCGTCGGTGCGCAACAACGGATGCACGGTCGAAGAAGTGCCGCTCGTGTATGAAAACCACACCTATCACATTGATTTCGAGGCGGTAGAACGCAGCTGTGCTGACGAGAAGACGAAACTCTTCATCTTCTGCAACCCTCACAATCCAGGCGGAAGGGTGTGGACACGCGAAGAGATGGAGCGGCTGAACGAGATTTGCATGCGACACCATGTCTTCGTCCTGGCAGACGAAATCCACAACGAACTGGTGATGCCCGGCTACGAATACATTCCCTTCGCATCGCTCTCAAAGGCATGTCTGGACAACAGCGTGAGCTGCAACGCACCCTCCAAGTCGTTCAACACAGCGGGTATGTATATCAGCAATATCGTTTGCAACAATCCATCGGTGCGCGAAAAGATTGACCGCGCCATCAATATCAACGAAGTTTGCGACGTCAACCTCTTTGGTGTAGAGGCTGTCATGGCAGCCTACAACGAGTCCGAAGACTGGATAGAGCAGCTTTGTCCTTACATCTGGGACAACTATCAGGCGCTCGTCGCCTTCTTCAAGGAGCGTATGCCGCAGATTGGCATCACCAAGATGGAGGGAACTTATCTGGTATGGGCAGACATCCGGGCACTGGGCGTTACATCAGACGCACTGACGGAACGGCTCATTAACGAAGGACGGGTGAAAGTGGCATCGGGAACGATGTACGGAGAACGCGACGGCGAAGGATTCATCCGCATCAACATCGCCTGTCCGCGCAGCCGAATGATGGAAGGACTGGAACGCATCGCACGGGTCATCAATCAAAAATAATCAGTAACAAAATAGACATCAACAAATCATGGCAATTATCAAATCAGTAAAAGGACTTACACCAAAATTCGGTCGCGACTGTTATTTCAGCGAGAATGCTGCCATCGTGGGCGAAGTGACGATGGGCGACGAGTGCTCGGTATGGTTCAACGCCGTTGTCCGGGGCGACGTAGCACCCGTTATCATGGGTAACCGCTGCAATGTGCAGGACGGGGCAGTCGTACATGTGACCAATAAAATCGGACCGACCATCATGGAAGATGACGTCACCATCGGTCACAACGCAACGGTTCATGCCTGCACGCTGCGCAAAGGCTGTCTCATCGGCATGGGCTCGACCGTTCTCGACAATGCCGTTGTCGGCGAAGGAGCTATCGTGGCTGCTGGCGCACTGGTGCTCGGTGGCACACAGATTGGCGACCATGAGATATGGGGTGGCGTGCCGGCAAAGTTCATGAAAAAGACCCAGCCCGACCAGGCAGAGTCGTATGCCGCCCACTACGTAGAATACTCGAAGTGGTATCTGGAAGAAGACCAAAAGAAATAGACATTTGGGACTTCCCCGTTTAGCCCAAATCGGTCATTAGACTTTGTGTTCAGAGTGTTGTTTGCTTTGTGCAGATGTCTCCAACCTTCCTCGACGACGTAGCGGGCTACGGCGAGAGAAAGGTTGGAGGCAGATACCGAAGCAAACGATACTATGACACAAGGAGCAGAACATCAGTACAAAAATATCTGATGCATCCTAATGACCGATTTGGGTTTTAATCTGTTGACGGCTAGAGAGCAAAAAGATATAAAAAAAAGTGTAAAAAGGGATACAATTATTTCTTTTTCAGTTCGATGCGGAACGTGGTGCCCTTACCGAGCTCTGAGGATTCGACAAGAATCTGTCCGTCATGGTACTCTTCCACAATGCGCTTTGCCAGCGAAAGTCCCAGTCCCCAACCGCGTTTCTTCGTCGTAAAGCCGGGACGGAATACATTCGACAAGTCTTTCTTGCGAATGCCTTTCCCCGTGTCTGAAACCTTTATCACTGCCTTGTTGCCCACGTCTTCCAGACGGAGCGTAATCGTACCGGCACCCTCCATCGCATCAACGGCATTCTTACAAAGATTCTCTATCACCCATTCGAAAAGCGAGGCATTCAACGGCACCTGAACATCTGCATCAGGAAAGTCTTTCACCATCGTCACCTGCGAAGAGGTACGATGATTCATATAGTCCACCACATGGTCGAGCACCTCATTCAGACTGGTTGGGACGGGCTCTGGCAGCGACCCTATCTTCGAGAAACGGTCGGCTATCAGCTGAAGGCGCTTCACGTCCTTGTCCATCTCGGGAATCAACTCATCCTCAGGATAGTTCTCACGCAGGATTTCCGTCCATGCCATGAGACTCGAGATGGGTGTTCCCAACTGATGAGCGGTCTCTTTCGACAATCCCACCCAAACCTTATTCTGCTCTGCCCGCTTCGAGGTGAGCAGCGCAAAGATGGCAATGACAACGAAAATCATAACAACCCCCAACTGTATATAGGGCCACGAAGAGAGACGTTTCAGCATCACCGAATCATCGTAACATATATATTGATACGCCTCCTGTGCCGTGTCGCCCACTTCAATCCGAACAAACTTTCCTGACGCTTTCAGATTTCTTCCAATAGCTGCCGCATGCCTTAGACTGTCCTCATAAGTCTTACCCCGCACATCCATGTTCCGGAAAAACTGGGCATCACCAGCTTCATCCATCACCACCACGGGAATCGTCTGATTATCGTTAATAACCTTCAACACCAAAGAAATGTCCGTATTTTCATCGGCAGAGTTTAAAGAACGCATGGCTTCAGCCCACACCTCCATCTTCTTATGCTCCTCCATATAAAGGTCGCGCACCAGAAAATGGGATACGACTAAAGAGACAACCGCCACAATCACAGCAGCTGCCACTAAGAAAATCTTCACCTGTCTGATACGGTCAGTCCATTGCATACCTTATTATAACGGGAAATCCCCTAACTTATTATATAATCAATCCCAGAGTTCCTTTCCTTAAATTGGGAATCAGAAAGTGGGTTTTCCTCATCCCTCGCTCCTTTCTTATTATATAATCAACCCCTGTACTCATAGAGTTCCACCTCCTTCCAACAAAAAAGGCGGGTGCTCCTGTCAGGAACACCCGCCTCAAGAATAAATTCAAAAAAACGGCAGCCACCTACTCTCCCGCATTGCATTGCAGTACCATCGGCGCAAGCGGGCTTAACTGCTCTGTTCGGAATGGGAAGAGGTGGGACACCGCCGCAATAACCGCCATAAATC
>Ga0256405_10001507_pt1 | contig 62803 bp, 56 predicted proteins | sample RumenRJG_02DNA_FD_189096 | JGI IMG/M metagenome (GOLD analysis project Ga0256405, IMG submission 189096) | Bovine rumen microbial communities from Lethbridge, Alberta, Canada - RJG_02 | ecosystem: Host-associated > Mammals > Digestive system > Stomach > Rumen | place: Canada: Alberta... | reverse complement strand
GATCCTTTAGGATCGGTTGAGGAAAACGTGCGGTTGGCGGACCGTTCGACGAGTCTTAAGACTCGGCAGGTAAGGGGCCCTTGTAGGGCCAAAGTAAAACTACCGGCTGAGCCGGTAGTTATTATTTTTTGCGCCATTACTGTACAGAATCCAGTACAGCCCGTATTGGGCTTTACCCTTGAAAAGATAGGTGCTTAGGGTATATAATACAATCTGTATAGGTAGGTGCTTTTTTATGCCAAAAGAGAAGGGACCCGACAACAAGATCATAAGGGAACTGATCGAAGAGAGCGCTGCCCGCTCTGCCTTAACGGTGGATGGAGTGGCAACGGTCAATGACGTGAAGTCTGACATGGATCAGGATATGAAGAACGCTGAACTCAAGATTTACATTGACGTCGTCTTCGGTCACAGCATACCTTCCGTATCCTGGGATGTTCAGAATGCGGTAAAGGCCGGGGTAAAAGCAGCTTCCGAGTACGATGCTGATAAGATCGACATTTACATACAGGGTGTGTCACCAGTAAAGGAAAGTAAAGAATGAACAGAAGAGAAGCAAGAGAATATGTTATGTCACAGGCATTCAAGATCGATGCCATGGACAGTTTCGGAGATGATCCCGCCAAGTTCCTTGATAAGGACGAACTGGGCAAGCAGTATGGCTACGCAAAAGATATAATCTCCAAACTTCTGACAGATATAGATGATATCGATGCTGCTATAAATGCCGTGTCTGACGGCTGGAACACTCACAGAATGGCAAAGACGGATCTGGCCATAATCAGAGTGGCCTGCTGTGAGATGATGGTTAGAGAAGATGTGCCAAAGGCGGTGGCCATAAACGAGGCTGTGGAGCTTTCAAAGAAATACGGTTCCGAGCACTCAAGCGCCTTCATAAACGCTGTTTTGGGAAAGATAGATGGGTGAACTTGTACTTGGCATAGACACAAGTAATTACCGGACTTCCGTTGCTCTGGTGGACGAATTGGGAGAGATCCTTTACAACCACAGGGAGCTTCTGGAGGTGCCGGAGGGAAAGAAGGGGCTGAGGCAGTCAGAAGCCTTCTTTCAACATGTGATGAGACTTCCCGATGCGGTGGCTCCGGCTCTGGAATTCAGGGACAGCATCACAGCCGTATCCTGCTCATCGAGACCAAGGCCCAGAGAGGGCAGTTATATGCCTTGCTTCATGGCAGGAGAGACCCTGGCCAGGGAGCTTTCGGCGGCTCTGAACGTTCCTCTTAAGGAGTTCAGCCATCAGGAGGGGCATATTGAGGCAGTGAAGCATTTCTCGCCTCTTAAAGACGAAGACGATGTCCTTTTCTTTCACTTCTCAGGAGGAACCACAGAAGCGGTCTTCCATGGAGATATCGTCGGAGGTACCCTGGATATAGCCTTCGGTCAGGTGCTGGACCGCCTTGGACAAAAAATGGGACTGGATTTCCCTTCAGGAGAGGCACTGGACAGGATGGCTCTGGAGGCAGAGGCCGAAACAGCCCTTTTAAAGCCCATTACATTCAGAAACGGATATGTGAACTTAAGTGGGATAGAAACCCAGTCTATCAGGGCATTAGAGGCCTTAGAAGAGGCTAAGCGCCAGGCACTGGTACGTGAATTGTTCCATAAACTGGCATATTCCATCCAAAAGATGACTGAATATCTCGCATCAACTCTTGGAACTGATAAATTCATCTTTGCAGGCGGTGTATCATCGTCAGAGTACATCCGCGAATATTTAAAGGAGAATCTCCCTGAGAGCATTCATGCTGTCTTCGGTGATCCGGCGCTTTCCGGAGACAATGCCGTAGGCATAGCTCTTCTGGGACTTAGATAAATATGGCATTGAGACCTATTTCGGTCACACAATTGAATGATTATATCGCAAGGGTCTTCGAGAGCGACGTCCTTCTCATGGATATCGCAGTGACCGGTGAGATAACCAATCTCAAGCATCACAGCTCCGGCCACATGTATTTCAGCATCACCGATGAGAACTCTAAGATCAACTGTTTTCTTCCGGCATCTTATGCGGCATCTCTTCGGTATGAACTGTCCGACGGCCTTAATGTTATAATCACGGGAAGGGTGAGCGTCTACAGAAAGGGCGGTTACTACAGCATTTTCGTAAGATCCCTTACGGTTTCCGGTGAAGGAGACCTGGCTGTAGCCTTCGAACTCATGAAGGAGAAACTCTCAAAGGAGGGCCTCTTCAGCCCCGACCACAAAAAAGAACTTCCTACATTTCCAAGAAGGGTGGGCATCCTTACATCTGACACGGGAGCAGCTGTCAAGGACATAATCAAGATAATAAGACAGAGAAATGAACTTGTTGATATAGATGTCTTCCCCGTGAAAGTCCAGGGAGAGGGCGCAGCTCAGAACATAGCATCGACCTTGGACATGGTCAATGAGACCAGAAAGGACATAGATGTACTGATCGTCGGACGTGGCGGAGGTTCCAGGGAGGACCTCTGGGCATTTAATGAAGAAGTACTGGCAAGGGCCATCTATAGGTCTGAGATCCCGGTGATCTCAGCTGTGGGACATGAGATAGATTTCTCGATCTCCGATCTTGTGGCAGACAGAAGGGCGGAGACACCCACTGCCGCAGCGGAGATGGCTGTACCGGATATTACCGAGATACTTCGGTACATAAATGACCGTAAGGACGATCTTAAGAAAGAGCTTTCATCCAAACTCAGATACGATCAGCTAAGGGCTGAGAACAGTCTTAAATCGCTTCAGGAAGGCATGATCAGGTTTACCGATGATCGCCTGGCTCTTATCGAAAGACTGAAGATCGTTCTTGAGGAAAATGATCCCAGAAAAATACTGATCAAAGGATACACTGTGATCCAGGATCAGCAGGGAAATACGGTAGGTTCCAAGGATGAGCTGACCGATGGTGAATACGATATTGTTTTCAGTGACGGCAAGATCAGAGTGAGGATCAGTAATGTTTGAAGAAGATCTTAAAAAGCTTGATGAGATGGTAAGAATTATAAGAAGCGAGGAAACCACTTTGGACGATGCCCTGAAGGCTTATAACGAAGGCATGAAGGCCTACGAAAGCTGCAGGAAGGTCCTTGAGGAGACAAAAGGAAAGATCGAGGTCGCAAATGGAAAAGACATATGAAGAGTACAAAGGACTTATAGACAAGCATCTTTTGGATCTGCTGCCTGCGGTTGACAGCAAGAGCAACACCCTTTACGAGGCCATGAAATACAGCCTCTCTTCAGGGGGCAAAAGATTAAGACCAGTGCTTCTGCTCTCATGCTGCGATTTTGCGGGTGGAAACGTGCTGGAGGCGCTTCCATACGCAGCAGCCATCGAATACATACACACGTATTCTCTCATTCACGATGATCTTCCCGCCATGGATAATGATGATCTCAGGCGTGGCAAGCCCACCAATCACAAGGTCTACGGCGACGCCATGGCCATACTTGCTGGGGACGGACTTTTGAGCACGGCTTTCGAGATCATCTCAAGAGACATGACCCTTTACATGGATGACATGGAGCAGCTCAAAAAACGCGTGCGCGCCTTGAACGTCATCGCCAAGGGATCCGGTGTAAGAGGAATGGTTGCAGGTCAGTCCTCAGACGTGGAAAACGAAGAGAACCGTGTCTCCAACGAGATGCTGGAATACATCCATACCAACAAGACGGGAGCTCTTATAAAGGCGTCCATGATGGCAGGTCTTTATCTTGGAGATCCCGATGACAGGATGATCGATAGCTTTTCACAGTTTGCCGACAATTTCGGCCTGGCCTTCCAGATATCAGATGACATTCTGGATGTGACCGGCGACGTTAAGATCATGGGCAAGAACCCGGGTCAGGATTCCAAGGACAATAAGAACACCTATACAAGTCTGAACGGCCTTGATAAGGCCTATGAGACCCTGAACAGGCTTTTGGACAATGCTCTTAATGCCATAGCAGATTATTATGACAACGCTGAGTTTTTTGCGGATCTTGTCAATAAGCTGAGAGTAAGGGATAAGTGACAGAGATGAAGAAACTTACTGAGTACGATTTTCCCAAGGATCTCAAGAACATGTCAGAAGACGAACTGGAGCTTCTTGCAGTTGGGATCAGGGAATTCCTGATAGATAAGGTATCGAAGACCGGAGGCCACCTGGCTTCCAATCTTGGCGTGGTGGAACTGACCATTGCGCTTCACAAGGTCTTCGACAGCCCCAAGGACAAGATCATCTGGGATGTGGGGCACCAGGCCTACGTCCATAAGATCCTGACAGGACGGGCAGGGGATTTCGATACACTGAGACAGTTCGGCGGGCTCAGCGGCTTCCCCAAGACCAGAGAGTCTGAACACGATATGTTCGATACGGGCCACTCCACGACTTCTCTTTCCATGGCCATGGGAATGGCCTGCGCCAGGGACATCAAGGGTGAGGATGGCGAGGTCATCGCTGTCATAGGAGATGGTTCCATGACAGGAGGAATGGCCTTCGAGGCTTTGAACAACATAGGCTTCAGAAGGAACAAGGTCATTATCATCTTTAACGATAACGGCATGTCCATATCCAAAAACGTAGGTGGACTGTACAGATATTTCACCAGCATCAGGACTTCACAGGGTTATCTGAACGTCAAAAAATTCGTGAAGAGCAAGACCGGAGATTCCAACATCGGAAGAACCATCGCCCACGGACTCACCTCCATCAGGGATGATCTTAAAAACACAGTTATGGAGGGCCCCGGCCTGATGTTCGAGAATATGGGGATCACCTATCTGGGACCCATCGACGGTCACGACTTAAAGAGTGTGATCGCCAGCCTTGAACAGGCTAAAGGTCTGGATAAACCCGTAGTCATCCACTGCCTGACACAGAAGGGCAAGGGATATATAAACGCAGAGAAGGATCCCGGCAAGTTCCACGGTATCGGGCCTTTCGATCCCGAGACCGGACTAGTATTAAAGAAGAGCAGGAATCCAAGCTACTCTCACGTCATGGGAGATCACCTTCTGGAAATGGCCGAGAAGGACGAAAGGGTGGTTGCTATAACAGCCGCCATGGGAGATGCCAACTGTCTTATTCCTTTTTCGGAAGAATTCCCCTCAAGATACTTCGATGTGGGAATAGCAGAAGAGCATGCTGTGACATTTGCGGCAGGCCTGGCCAAGGGAGGAATGAAACCCTTCGTATGCGTGTATTCCACCTTCCTTCAGAGAGCTTATGACCAGATGCTGGAGGACGTATGTCTACAGGGACTGGGTGTTGTTTTCCTGATGGACAGAGCAGGAGTGGTAGGGCAGGATGGAGAGACCCATCACGGCATATTCGACCTGTCATATCTGAACACCATGCCTGGAATGACTGTGCTTTGCCCGAAGAATGCAAGAGAACTCAGGCTTATGATGGACTGGGCCATGGAACAGGAGGGCCCCTGCGCCATCAGATACCCCAGAGGGGAGTGCGTTGACGATAACACAATTATGTCAACAAATGAAGAACTTCAAGCTTCGATCAGGATCATTGACGGTTCTGATGTGGACATCTGGTCTTGCGGCAAGATGTACGATACAGCGCTTGAAGTTAGAGAGATCCTGACTGCTAAAGGTCTTTCCTGTGGCCTGGTGGACGTTAAATGTGAGAAACCTCTGGATGTGACTCCGTACTTCGACTGTTCTGCCGGACTGGTGGTATCCATTGAAGACAACATCCTTAACGGTGGATTCGGGGAGAGCCTTAGGGCAGCCCTTTCGGATGCGCCTCAAAGGACCCTTACCTTTGGCTGGCCTGACAGTTTCATAGAACATGGTTCCTATGATGACCTCTTCAGGAAGTACGGACTTACTGCCGACCAGATAGCGGATTCCATACTTAAAGTCATCGAGTCCTACGAGGAGAACTGATATGAAGCAACGACTCGACGTTCTCTTGGTGGAAAAAGGTTTTTTCCCATCGAGAGAGAAGGCCAGAACAGCCATAATGGAAGGCTTAGTCTTTATCGGGACTCTTCGCTATGATAAACCCGGTGCTCAGGTGGATACCGAAGCAGAGCTCATTGTCAAGGGAAGCTCCTGTCCCTTCGTTTCCAGGGGAGGGCTCAAACTTGCCAAAGCGGTTGAGCTCTGGAATATCGATCTGGAATCAGCTGTGTGCATGGATATAGGATCATCCACCGGCGGCTTCACCGATTGTATGCTCCAAAACGGCGCGTCCAAGGTCTACGCCCTGGATGTGGGCACCAATCAGCTGGATTACAAGCTTAGAACCGACCCGAGAGTGGTGGTGATGGAAAAGACTAACATCAGGGACATCGATCCCGAGACCTTCGAGAAGATGGATCTGGTCACCGCCGACGTTTCCTTCATCGGCCTTAAGTTCATATTCCCGCCTGCATCCAAGCTCCTCAAAGAGGGCGGCAGGATGGTCTCACTGGTAAAACCCCAGTTCGAAGCGGGGAGGGACAAGGTCGGAAAAGGAGGTATAGTGCGGGATAAGGCCGTGCATGAAGAAGTACTCAAAAATACTTTAAAGCTGGCTGAAAACGCCGGTTTGAGGCCTCTTGAGCTGTCCTTCAGCCCCATTACCGGCACCAAGGGAAATATAGAATATCTTCTGTACCTGGAAAAGACAGACAACATGGAAGATATCACCGTGACCGACCAGGTCATAACCAACATCGTTAACAGTTCCCACAGGGAATTGGAAAAATAGCTTTATAAATTTATTAAGATCAAGGAGAGAGAAAATGAAGCTTTCACAAAAAATCCAGGAGATGGAATTATCTCCAATCAGAAAGTTCGTACCCTATGCTGACGCGGCGAGAAAGCAGGGCAAGAAGGTCTATGGCTTAAACATCGGACAGCCGGACATCAAGACACCTACAGTTTTTTTCGACGCGGTAAAGAACTTCAACCAGGAAGTACTGGCTTATGCCAACTCCCACGGTATTCCTGAACTTCTTGATGCTCTTTCGGGCTACTACAAGAGGATCGGTCTCGACTACACACCGGATGATCTTCTGATCACCAACGGCGGTTCTGAAGCTCTCAGCATGATCATGACTGCCATTCTTGACGAGGGTGACGAAGTAATCATGGCTGAACCCTTCTACACCAACTACAAGACATTCATCAAGGCAGCCGGCGGCAACATCGTTGCTATCCCCACAACTGCTGAAGACGGATATCAGTATGCGGTAAGAGAGAAGATCGAGGGAGTAATCACACCCAAGACCAAGGCTATCGCCATCATCAGCCCGGGCAACCCCACAGGTAAGGTCCTTACAGAAGAAGAGATGGCTCTCATAGTCGATATCGTAGTAAAGAACGATCTCTACCTCATCTGCGATGAAGTTTACAGAGAGTTCACCTATGACGGAAAAGAACTCCGTTCCTTCGGAAGCTTCAAGGAAGCTGCCGACAATGTGATCATCGTTGACTCTGTTTCCAAGAGATTCTCCGCCTGCGGAGCCAGGATCGGATCCATCGCTTCCAAGAACAGAGAACTCATGCAGAACCTGATGAAGATCTGCCAGGCAAGACTTTGCTGCCCCACACTTGACCAGGTCGGAGCAGCTGCTCTCTACAACCTTGATCCCTCATATTTTGACGATATTAAGAAAGAGTACGAGTACAGAAGAGACGTATCCGTCCAGGCCCTCAACGAGATCGAAGGCATCAAGTACGGCGTACCCGAGGGAGCTTTCTACATCACATGTCAGCTTCCTGTAGATGACGCTGAGAAGTTCCTCATGTTCCTCCTTCAGGAATTCGACGTGGACGGTGAGACCACCATGTTCGCTCCTGCAGCAGGATTCTACGGAACACCCGGAGTCGGCAAGTCTGACATCCGTATCGCCTACGTCCTTAAGGCAGAAGACATGAAGAAGGGCATCAATATCATCAAGGAAGGCATCAAGGCCTACAACGCAAAGCAGGGAAAGTAACTTATGGAAAAATTATCTCCGATGATGGAACAGTATTTTAATATCAAAGAGCAGTATAAGGATTGCATACTGTTCTTTAGACTCGGGGATTTCTATGAGATGTTCTACGATGACGCAAAGACTGCGTCCCGTGAACTGGAACTTACTCTTACAGGAAAAAGCGTCGGTCAGCCGGAAAGGGCGCCCATGTGCGGCGTTCCTTTCCATGCTGCCGACAGTTACGTGGCCAAACTCATCGAAAAAGGGTATAAGGTGGCCATCTGCGAGCAGACTGAGGATCCCGCTCTGGCAAAGGGGTTAGTGAAGAGAGACGTAATCAGGGTGGTTACTCCCGGTACTCTCACTTCAGGACTTGCCCTGAAGGAGGACGAGAATAATTACATCTGCTCTGTATTTTTTGAACCCTCCGATGGAAGTGTTGGAATTTGCTATTCCGATATATCCACCGGAGAGCTTTTCCTTACAGAATATACGGGAAGGGATCCTTATCAGACCCTTCTGAACGAGATTGTAAAGATCAGACCCAGCGAGACCATTATCAATGCCAACGCCGACGAATCCATATCCTTCGATGATCTGAAGCTTTCCACAGGCTCATATTTTGAGTACATGCCGAAGACCTACTATGATGAGACCGGCTTTGGCGAAATGATAAAGCATCAGTTCGGGACCATATCCCTTCAGAGCCTTGGACTGGACGGCAAGCATTCTGCTGTCATGGCTTTGGGGGCGCTTCTCACATATTTCCTTGAGACTCAGAAGCAGGATCTTAAAGCCATAGTCAAGATCGGTCTCTATGAGATCGGCACTCATATGAGCCTGGATAAGGCCACTCTCAGGAATCTGGAGATAATGGAGACCCTTTACGAAAAGGATGTAAAGGGAAGTCTTCTTGGGGTCCTGGACAAGTGCAGGACCGCCATGGGAAGCCGCAAGCTCAGACAATGGCTGAGGGAGCCTTTGAATGACGCAAAAGAGATCAATTACAGGCTTGATGGTGTAGAGGAGCTGTTCGATGATCTCATGTCACGAAATGAGATCAGAGAGTATCTGAGAGGCATCTACGATTTCCAGAGGCTTACAGGAAGGGTGGCCTATGGAAATGCCAACGCCAGGGATCTTTTGGCTCTCAAGACATCGGTGTCCATGCTACCGGATATCAAGTACACTTTGGAGAACTTCAGCTCGGATGTTTTGCGCAGGATAAATTCTGAGATCCACGATCTGTCAGCTATCGCTGACATCGTCGAGAGGGGTATCTCAGAGGACGCCGGATTCGGGCTCAAGGAAGGCGGGATCATCAAACCGGGTTATTCCAAGGAACTGGATGATCTCAAGGATTCCATAAAGGGAGGCAAGGAGTGGATATCCTCCCTGGAAGCTAAAGAAAAGGAAAGAACAGGCATTAAGACTTTGAAGGTGGGCTTCAACAAGGTCTTCGGTTATTACATCGAAGTTTCCAACTCCTTCAAGGACAAGGTGCCTGAGGATTATATAAGAAAACAGACTCTCGTAAACGGCGAGAGATTCATTACTCCTGAACTTAAAGAGATGGAGAGTCTGGTGCTCAATGCGGAAGTCAAGATCAACGATCTTGAGTACAAGGAATTCTGCGGCATCAGGGACTATATCAGAGGCTTCATCCCAAAGATACAGGAAACCTCGGAGGCGATCTCCTCTCTGGACGTGCTCTCCACTTTTGCATACGTGTCAGACAGACTCGGATATGTGAAGCCCAAGGTGGATGACTCTCTGGAACTCAGCATCGTCCGTGGAAGGCATCCCGTAGTGGAACAGACCGTTCCAAACGGCCAGTTCGTATCAAACGACACCTATGTCAACAGCACGGACCAGTCAATGCTTCTCATAACGGGACCCAACATGTCCGGTAAATCCACATATATGAGGCAGACCGCGCTCATAGTCCTCATGGCTCAGTCGGGATGCTTCGTTCCTGCAGATTCCTGCCACATTGGAGTCTGCGACAGAATATTTACCAGGATAGGAGCATCGGACAATCTGGCACAGGGCAGATCCACTTTCTTCGTGGAAATGTCAGAGCTTTCATACATACTGAATTACGCAACGGAACGTTCACTCATCATTCTGGATGAGATAGGGAGGGGGACATCCACCTATGACGGCCTCTCCATTGCGTGGGCATGTGTGGAGCACCTGAGCGGGGATAATCCCCATATAAGGACGCTTTTTGCCACTCACTATCATGAGCTTACTGCTCTCGAAGGCAAGATCAGCGGTGTCAAGAACCTGAACGTGGAAGTTTCCGAAGGCGGCGGCAAGGTGGTGTTCCTTCACAAGATCGCCGAAGGTAGCGCTTCCAGGTCCTACGGCATCCAGGTGGCAAGGCTTGCAGGAATATCTGAAGACGTGCTGGAAAGAGCCGAGGTCAAATTGGAGGAACTGGAGTCCAAGGCCCAGACGAGAGAAGATGTGAGACTTGATCAGCGAGACTTTGCTTCTCAAAAAACTCAAAAGCTCAAGGTGGCCGAGCCTCTTCAGACATCTCTCTTCGACCTGACACCGGACCCGGTGATCCAGAGGCTCAGAGAACTCGATCTAATGAACGTAACGCCTTCCGAGGCTATCAAAATACTTGAAGAATTAAAGAGAAAACTATGATCAGAGTACTTGAAAAAAACATATCGGACAAGATCGCTGCCGGTGAGGTCATTGAAAGACCTTATTCCATCGTAAAGGAACTGGTGGAGAATGCAGTTGATTCCGGTGCGGATTCCATAATCTGCGAGATCAAAAACGGCGGTAAGACCTATATCAGAGTCACCGATAACGGTTGCGGAATCGAGCCTGATGAGTGCGAAGTGGCATTCTTGAGGCACGCCACATCCAAGATCGATACCGTCTACGATCTGGACGCCATAGAGACCTTAGGTTTCAGAGGAGAGGCCCTGGCTTCCATTGCTGCGGTAAGCCAGACTGAGATGATCACCAAGGTCAGACATAATAAGACAGGCGTTAGGCTGGTCTATAAGGGAGGAAGAGTTCTCTTAAGAGAAGATACAGGTTGTCCCGACGGAACCACTGTGGTGGTCACGGACCTCTTTTATAACACTCCCGCAAGAGCGAAATTCCTTAAGACAGACTCTGCTGAGTCCGGCCTTATCATAGACTATATCTCACGCATGGCCCTTTGCTACAAGGATATAAAGTTCAGGCTCATAAATAACGATAAGATCCTGTTCTCCACCGCAGGGGACGGCAACAGATTCAAGACCATCCTTCGCGTCTATCCCAATCTTGATGAGAAGCACATGGTACCGGTCTTCTATGAAGAAAACGGCATGAGCCTTGAAGGATACATCTCTACGCCGGCTCTTTCCAGATCATCCAGGATATCCCAGATATTCTTCGTCAACGGAAGATATGTGGATTCCAAGGTCATGGAGAGAGGGGTCACCTTCGGTTACAGAGAACGTCTCTTTGAGGGAAGATACCCGGTATGTTTCCTTTTCCTAAGCGTTGATCCTTCAACACTGGACGTCAACATCCATCCAAACAAGATGGAGATAAGATTTGATAATGACGGAGCGGTGGCCGAATTCATCGGTAAGGCCATCCAGAGCACACTGGCATCCAAGGAAGCCATAGTGGACGCAGCTCCCACGGTCTATGAAAAGATGGAGAAGCTGGAAGGCATTCCTTCTTTCATGAGAGACGATGCAAGACAGTCTGACCTCTTCAAGACAGGAGAAAAGAAAAAGATCGAGACCGAGCAGGGGAATATCAGAGATCTTCTTAAGAGCATGGAGGACCGCAAGGAAAAGGCTCCTTCAAGGTCAGACTTTGAGTTTAAATTCGACAGGTCCAGCCTCGACATGCCTGAGAGGGAGATATCCACAAGAAGCTACGAAGAAAAGAAGGCTCAGGAGCTCAAAGGCCCCGAGAATAGGCGGATAGAGATCTACGAACCCCTTCTCAAGCCCTTTGATTTCAATGAGCTTTGGGTAACCGGCTGTATATTTGATACATATATTACAGCCACGGATTCCGATAATTTCTATATAATCGACCAGCACGCCGCCCAGGAGAGAGTCTTCTATGAGAAGCTGGTAGGCGGATATGAAGCCAGCGAGAAGGTACGTCAGACCATTCTGGTGCCTCTCATGATAAACGTGGATTATTCCCAGCTTGAGAACTCCAACGAGTGGATAGACACTCTGACAGAGATGGGATTCACCATCGAAGAGTTCGGAGGCAACACCTTCAGAGTCACAGAGATACCCATGTTCATGGAGATCGGTGAGGCGGATCTTTTCCTTAAAGAATTCATAGCAAATCTTAAAGACAACAAGACCATGAGGAACACTGTGGTCATCAATAAGCTGATCACCATGTCCTGCAAGGCCGCCATAAAGGCACACGACAAGCTTTCTCTCAACGAGATGAAGGCTCTTCTCAAGGACCTGGCCCAGTGCAGGAACCCATTCAGCTGTCCTCACGGCAGGCCCACAGCTATCAAGATGTCGAACTATGATATAGAGAAGCTCTTCAAGAGGGTCCAGTAAATGAGCAGTGCTGATAGGATAGTAGTCATAGCAGGGCCTACCGCTGCGGGAAAAACCGAGATCGCTATCAGGGTCGCTGAAGCTGTCTCAGGGGACATCGTTTCCTGTGATTCCATGCAGATCTATAAGTATATGGATATCGGTTCCGCCAAGCCTACACCTGAGGAGAGGGCTAGGGCAAAGCATTATCTGGTGGATGAGATCGATCCCTCTGATGAATTCAGCGTCGCAAAATATCAAAGGCTGGCCAAGTCATATATCCGCAAGATCCTGGATGAAGACAGGGTCCCCATCGTTGAAGGGGGCACAGGCCTCTATCTCAATTCTCTTCTCTTTGACATGGATTTCCCGGGGGAGGGGAAGAACAAAAAATTCAGAGATGACCTCTTCGAGGAAGCGAAGCTCTTCGGGAACATGTTCGTCTATGACAAGTTAAAAGCCATCGACCCGGAAGCAGCTGAGCGCATCCACCCCAACAATCTTATCCGTGTGGTGAAGGCTCTGGAAGCCGCATCAACGGGAAGTAGCATGGGGGACTTCAACAAGTTCCGCCCGACTGATGATTACGAGACTTTGATGTTTTGCGTGACCCGTGACAGGGATGAACTTTATGACAGGATCAACAGAAGAGTTGATATCATGGTGGAAGCCGGGCTATTCGATGAAGTGCGTGGCCTTCTGGAACGCGGCATGACGGAAGATGACATCTCCATGAAGGGCATCGGCTACAAGGAGGTCCTGGCCTATTTTGACGGAGTTTACTCTTATGAGGAGGCTATCGAGAGGATCAAATTGAACACCAGGCATCTGGCCAAGAGGCAGGAGGCATGGTTCAAGCGTTATTCTGACATGGTCTGGATCAATTTAAGTGAGACGCCCATGGAAGATGCGGTAGATAAAATAGTATGGCAGATAAGACAGAAATAAGGATCCACAATAAGTCTGATAAACCTGACAATGTGATCCGAAATGAAAATGAAATAATCGTCGAGTGTGAAGGGATCGAGAAGGAGCTCCCCAGGTTTCTGAGGGGATTTTTTGCGTATCTCAAAGGTAACGTCCTTCCCATGACCAGGCTGGCTTATCTCCACGACATCAGGTTTTTCATGCGTTATCTCATAGATGAGACGGACTTGACGGAGGCAACTGAAACCAAGGATATCAAGGTCTCGGAGCTAAATGAGGTTAAGGCTGTGGATGTCAATATGTTCATCGACTACTGCCGGAACTATAAGGTCGAAACGGACCGGGCGGTGACTTATTACACCAATGATTCCAAGAGCCTGGCCCGCAAAAAATCTTCGGTCTCAGTCATGTTCAAATATCTCTACAGGGATGAACTGGTGGATAAGAATATAACTGACGGTTTTGACCCGATCAGGGTCCCTAAGCCCGGTGAGAAGGAGATCAAGGCTCTTCAGGATGATGAGGTCATGATCATGCTGGATGCGGTTTCCACAGGGGAGGGGCTCACTAAAAGGGAATATGATTACTGGGAAAAGACTAAAAAGCGTGACAAGGCTATTCTCATCGTATTTCTTACTTATGGTCTCCGCTTAAGTGAGCTTCAGCAACTGAACGTCAGTTCTTTTAATTTCAATAGGGGAGAGTTCAAGATCTACAGGAAGAGGGGTAAAGAATCTATCATGCCTCTCAACAATTCTGTAACTGCGGTGATCCACGATTATATCGATAATGAGCGTCCCAGTGATTCGGAGCTTGCTCCTGAGGACAAGGATGCGCTTTTCGTCAGTCTCCAGGGTAAACGTCTCACTCAGAGGCAGATCCGGGAGCTGGTGAAGAAATATACTGCCATAGCTCTTAACACAACCAGAAAAGGCGGTTACAGCCCTCACAAGCTCAGGGCAACTGCTGCCACATCGCTCATTGGAAGGGGCAATTCTATCTTTGATGTGGCTGCGCTTCTTGATCATGAGCAGGTGACTACCACTCAGCTTTACGCCAGGCAAAAGATGAACGTAAAGAGGGATCTGGTAAAGGACATGGAATGGGAAGAAGAGCGCAAAGAATGATTCGCTCCGGAGCCGCTCTCGCTTAGTCCTCGTGCAGCGGTCCTAAGCTCCGTCTGCGCTGCGCTTGCCGGTCGCTAAGTACCGGCACTGCGGAAACTCCGGAGCGCACATTCTTCGCGCTTACGGATCATATTATGATTAAAATGAAAGGTTGTTTTTTTATGAATTTAAGTGAACGTTTTCTCAATGAAAGGTTTGGTATAGATGAGAAGGTCATCAAGCTTGTGAATGAGGCTGAGTATGAGGTCAGTGATAAGTTCAGGGAGCTTGATGGTATAATGGCCTATAATCAGTATAAGGTCTTGAAGGTATTTCAGGATAATCATATGGCGGATCTTTATTTTAACTGGAATACCGGTTATGGTTATGATGATCCGGGCCGTGACATGATAGAAAAGGTCTACGCCGGGGTTTTCGGCGCTGAAAAGGCTCTCTGTCGTCCGACCATCGTCAACGGCACTCATGCGCTTTCTCTGATCCTTCTCGGGCTTCTCAGACCGGGAGATGAGCTTCTGTACTGTACAGGAACGCCTTATGACACCATGAAAACAGTCATCGGCATATCTGACTATGAGGAAGGAAACGGTTCTCTCAGGGATTATGGCGTGACTTATAAGCAGGTGGAGCTTCTTCCTGATGGAAGGATCGATCTTGAAGGTGTCAGAAATGCCATCGGCCCCAAGACTCGCATGGTGACTGTTCAGAGGTCCACCGGTTATGGCTGGACAAAGGCCAAGACTGTGGAAGAGATCAAAGAATGGGCAGAATTCGTCAATTCCATCGATCCCAAGCTGATCAAGATGGTTGACAATTCCTACTGTGAATTCGCCGATTATCTGGAGCCCACTGAGGTAGGATGTGACGTCATGGCCTCATCTCTTATTAAGAATCCGGGCGGCGGACTGGCTCTTACAGGCGGTTATATCGCAGGCAAGGCTGAACTCATCGATCGTATCCAGTACAGGATGACTTGTCCCGGAATCGGCGGTGAGTGCGGACTGACTTTCGGACAGACCAGGTCCATGTTCCAGGGCCTTTTCATCGGTCCCAGGGTGGTAAACGGAGCCATCAAGGGTGCGACCGTTCTCGGAAGAGCCTTTGAAAAACTGGGTTATGAAGTATGTCCCGGCTCAAAAGATAAGCGTTCGGACATTATTCAGGCAATCAGGCTGGGATCAAAGGAGAAAGTCGTAGCATTTTGCCAGGGAGTCCAGGAGGCTGCGCCCATAGATTCTCACGTGACCCTTGAACCCTGGAAAATGCCGGGTTACGAGGGCGAAGTCGTAATGGCCGCAGGAGCATTTGTTCAGGGTTCATCCATTGAACTCAGCGCAGATGCGCCCATCAGAGCACCATACAATGTCTATTTCCAGGGCGGAATAACCTATGAACACTCCAGATTCGGTGTTCTCAAAGCCATAGACAGCCTTTACAAGAAAGGTTACATAAATCTGATATAGTAAACTAATGAACGAAGAACGTAAGGAAAAGAGATTGGCGCTGATCAAGATGATCGTCCTGGTGGCGATCATCGTTTTGGTGCCTTCGATCCTGTTCCTGACCCATAGAGAGCTTTTTTCGGAGTTCGATTCCGTTGAAAAGTTCGAAGAATACATCCAAAGCTTCGGAAATGAGAGCATTCCCGTATTCATAATCGTTCAGATATTCCAGGTGGTGATATCTGCAATACCGGGAGAGATCGTTCAGGTGGCTGCAGGCTTTATGTTCAGCCCCTTTAAGGCGTTCATTCTGGTAATGATCGGGTGCCTTATAGGTGAGATCGTTGCCTTCTATATAGGAAAACTTCTGGGACGGGATTTCGTTAAAGCCTTTATTTCCCACGATAAACTGGAGCATTATACAGGGCTTCTGAACTCTAAAAAGGGCTATACCATTTGTTTCCTCCTTTATCTTATACCCGGAATTCCCAAGGATTTCTTGTGCTATATTGCAGGTATTTCTGAGATGGATATCAAGTATTTCCTCGGACTGTCTCTTCTTGGAAGGATCCCGGGTCTCATAGGCTCAGTTGCGATGGGAAGTCTGATAGGGCAGGACAGATACGTTCTCGCAATAATAATATTCGCAGTTGCTTGCATCTTAGCGTTTCTTGGAGTCATATTCAGAGATAAGCTGCATGCAAAGCTTGAAGAGATCAAAGAAAGGGCCCAAAACAAGCGGTAATTGGGCCGTTCTTTTTTTATTTTAAAAAAAGAGAACAAATGTTCAAAATAGGTATTGACTGAGAACAAATGTTCTGATATACTCTTTTTATCAAAAGAACATACGTTCACAGGGGATAAGGGGGTATATCATGAGAGGTTATACTATCACAAGCAAGCCGAGATTTATCGCATTCATAACTATTTCTATAATTCTTTTCACACTGATCTTCAATTTCATGTTCGAGATCAATACAGCTCAGTCTGAAACGGTTCAGAAATACGTCCAGGTCGGAGTCTTCAACGGCGATACCTTATGGTCCATAGCTGAGGAATACATGCCTGATATGGATACCAGAGAAGCCGTTTATATGCTGCAGCAGATCAACGATCTTGAGTCTTCTAATCTTATTCCGGGCATGATCATAGACGTTCCGGTAGAATAAGCCACAAGACACGAAATCACGCATTTTAAGAGAATAGATCGGTCGATAAATATATCGATCGAAATTAAAAAAATCGCTTAAAACGCAAAATATAGCCTCGGTATTTTAGGACGTTTTAAGAGGAAACTAAATGAATCGGTAATCAGAGTATATACTGATAAAAACGCCGATTTAACGAGATATAAGGATATATGTATCGATGGATCACATAAGATCAAACTGTTAGAATAAGAACAACAGAAGGACCTGTAATAAGATATAAATAAAGAGAGAGCAAGTAATAGATATAATTAAACAGAGCATAACGATATAATAAGAGCTCACAATTAATAAGCCAACTCAATATTTCCAATACCTTACAAATATCCCGGGATGTACCGAAAACGCACGGCAGAGGTCCCGGGGTGTTTTTAAGGGTATTAACTATTCCCAAAATTATGATTTTAGGAATAGTTACGCATATAAAATACGAACATTCGAAGGGACTGCCTTCTGCTTCTTCGATCACAAGAATCGGTCCCCTCTCTTAGGAAGTCTTGTACAGGAGAATCTCTCGTAAAAAAATAAAAGCCTTTCGGCTTTTATTTTTTTAAGTATTATTTCGATGAGTCAAGATAACTCTGGAGAATGATGGACGCAGCTTGTTTGTCCACATACTTCTTCCGGTTCTCTCTTCTCACCCCTGCTTCCATCAGCACCCTCTCGGCGATGACAGTGGTGAACCTTTCATCCTGAAAGACTACTTCAATTCCTTTCATGGCGGTGGAACGCATCTTGTTTTCCAGCATGGTACGGAATTCTCTGACTTTTACAGTCTGAGGTGTATCGTTACCATCCAGGCCCACATTAAGACCGATGACGATAGTATCGCATCCTAATTCCTTTACCATATCAAGTATTTTGCCTGTATCCTTGCGTATCCCCACCCTCTCGAGGGTCATATAGGGCTGGGCAGTGATCCCCAGTTCATCGGATACGGCAATTCCCACTGTTTTGTCGCCTACGTCGAGTCCTATCTTCCTGGCCAATTAATGCACCTATTTCTGAAGATATTCCTTAAGCATTTCGGCGATCAACTCGTCTCTGTCCATGCCTTTTATAAGGGTCCTGGCATTGTTGTAGCTGGTGATGTACGAGGGGTCCCCGGAAATAAGATATCCAACCAGCTGGTCAACAGGGTTGTAATCCTTTTCCTCAAGAGCTTTGTAGACCTCTTCCAGTGTCTGCTTGTAAGTCTTCTGCGTCTTGAAAGCATCGAACATGATCGTAGTTTTTTCCATTTTGATCCTCCTTATTTAATCAAAGTCTCGGCGAATTCCAGAGCTTCACGGACCTTGGAGGGGTCTTTGCCCCCTGCCTGGGCCATGTCAGCCTTTCCTCCTCCACCGCCGCCGCAGATCTGGGCGATATCCTTGATCATGCGGCCTGCGTTGAGACCTTTTTCAACAACATCATCTGTAAGGGACACAAGGAAAGTCAGCTTGCCGCCTGAAACTGCAGCGAATACCATGGCTATGCCTTTATTGTCTCTCTTTATATCATCCGAGATATTCCTCAGGTCATTTATCGTCAGATCTTCGAATTCTGCGGTAATGAGCCTGATCCCGTTGATGACCTTGGCATTCTTGATAAGATCGTCCGCGGTATTTCCCATGGATTCTCTCTTGATATTCTCAAGTTCCTTCTTTAAGGCCTTGAGTTCCTCTGAAACTGATCTCACCTTGTCGGCTAAAGTCTTCTTTGAAGTCTTGAGAACATCTGAGATCTGTAATATCGTATCCTCGTCAGAGTTGAGAAGTTCCAGAACTCCCTGCCCTGTCACAGCCTCGATCCTTCTGACTCCGGCTGCAACGCCGTTTTCGGAAATGATCTTGAAGGAACCGATCTCACCGGTATTCTTAACGTGGGTACCGCCGCAGAACTCCTTGGACCAGTCTCCTGCCATTACAACGCGGACGGTGGTTCCGTATTTCTCACCAAAGAGGGCCATGGCGCCCATTTTTTGCGCTTCCTCTAAGGTGGTCTCCACTGTGGTCACAGGAAGGAACGAGGATATAGCAGCGTTTACCTTCTCTTCTACGAGCTTCAGCTCTTCGGCTTTCATGGGTTCGAAGTGGGAGAAGTCGAAGCGGAGAGCCTTTTCGTTCACATAGGATCCGGCTTGCTCCACGTGATCTCCCAGAACTTCTCTCAGAGCTTTCTGAAGAAGATGGGTAGCTGTATGGTTTCTCTGTGTGGCATAACGTTTAAGTTTATCCACTTCAAGGGTCACAGTGGCTCCTGTAGATAATGTACCATCAGCAACTCTTACAGAGTGATAGAAAACTCCGTCTTTCTTTTCCACCTTGGTGACGTATGCTTTGAAGCTTCCGGAGGTGATGAGTCCGGTATCGAAGGTCTGTCCGCCGCTCTCAGCATAGAAAGGCGTTTCTCTGAGGACCAGAACGGCCTTTTCACCGGCTTTTACCGTATCAGTGACCGATGAGCCGTTTATGATGGCAAGCACCTCAGAATCGCATTTCAGGGTCTCATAGCCCCTGAATTCAGTCTGGGGAACGTCGAGCTCCAGATCTTCTGAATCCCAGCCTTCCTCGTCCTGAGACTTGCGGCTGGAGCGGGCTCTTGTCTTCTGAGCCTGCATGTTGATCTTGAAGCCTTCCTCATCTACACGAAGTCCATTGTCCTTCAAAATCTCCTCTGTAAGTTCCAGAGGGAAGCCGTAGGTGTCATAAAGCTTGAAAGCCTTGTCCCCGGGAAGCGTAATGGAACCTGAAGCCTTGAGCTCATCAATGTATTCTGCGATGATCTCTTCACCCTTATCGATGGTGAGTGCGAAGTTCTGCTCTTCTACTCCGATGATCTTCTTGATGTAGTTTCTCTTCTCCACAAGTTCAGGATATGCTTCTCCGGAAACCTCGATGACCTTATCGCAGAGGTCGCTTAAGAAAGTTCCTTCAATGCCGAGCATCCTGCCGTGGCGGGCCGCACGCCTCAGGATCCTCCTTAAGACGTATCCCCTTCCCTCGTTGGAAGGCATGATGCCGTCAGCGATCATGAAAGTGATGGCTCTTATGTGGTCGGTTATGATCCTGAGAGAGATATCGCTGTCAGAATCCGCATCAGTATATTTAACGCCGGACATCCTGGATACTTCTTCAAGGATCACTCTGATGGTATCCACATCGAAGATGGAAAGAGTGTCCTGCATCACGCAGGCGATCCTTTCAAGTCCCATTCCCGTATCGATGTTGGGATGAGCCAGATTGGAATATGATCCGTCTTCTTCCTTGGAAAACTGTGTGAATACGTGGTTCCAGATCTCAATGAATCTTTCGCAGTCGCAGCCGGGCTTGCAGTCAGGCTTGCCGCACCCGAATTCTTCTCCTCTGTCGTAAAAGATCTCAGAGTCCGGTCCGCAGGGGCCAAGGCCGATCTCCCAGAAGTTGTCCTCCTTGCCGAGACGTACTATGTGATCCTCTGCCATGCCGTTCTTCTTCCAGATCTCAATGGCTTCATCGTCATCAAGATAGACCGTAGCCCAAAGCCTGTCCATGGGGAATCCCATCTTCTCTGTGAGGAATTCAACGCCCCATGCGATGCTCTCCTTCTTGAAATAGTCTCCGAAACTGAAATTTCCGAGCATCTCAAAGAAGGTGCCGTGTCTGGTGGTGTGTCCCACGTTATCGATATCACCTGTACGGATGCACTTCTGGCAGGTGCACATCCTCTTACTAGGAGGAGTTTCGGTTCCTGCAAAATATGGCTTAAGAGGTGCCATTCCGGAATTGATAATTAGAATAGATTTGTCGTTCTTGGGTATCAGGCTGGATGATCTTCCTACGTAGTGACCTTTGGATGCGTAGAAGTCCAGAAACTGCTTTCTGATCTCATTAAGGCCAAGATGTTCCATTATTTCGGGTCTTCCCTTCAATTATAAATTTGATCTCTCTAATAAAACACCGCGGTCGATATTCATCCACCGCTGATGTTTCATATTACTGTCCCTTAGGACAGATCGTTTTTTTCGTCAACAAATTCGATGCTCTCAAGATGGACTCTCAAACTTCCCTTGATGGCGTCGATGTACTCTCTGTAGAGGATCTTTTGTTCGACGATCTCTTCTTCAGTGAGGCCGTCTGATTTCTTTTTCCTGGAGAGCCAGTTGATCCTTTCGATCTTTTCTTTCGATATCATAACCGAATTATAACACAGTCGCCTTTATCTCTCAAGCCTCATTTTGGCTGCACAGATGGATACGAACTTGGCATTCGTGGGTCTCGGTACGCTAAGCGCAGGCTTCCCCAGAAGGCGCAAAATATTATCGTCCGTATTCTGTTCGTATATCTTCATTATGGCAAACCGCATGTTCTTCTCGATGCTTTGGCGGTTCACCCCGTATTTCTCACTTAAAGCAGGATAAACGAACTTAGCAAAGCTTTCGCTGTCAGCCTCGTTGTTCACCAGCATGATGATGGAATCCCTGAGATACTTGTATCCCTTGTAATTGGTGGAAAGCATCAGATCGTACAGGAGCCGCTCCACTTTCTTGTCGAGAGGAACAGCCTTCTCCTCTTCTCTCACCAGATCGTAAAGTTGTGAGATAGTGATCTTGTCACTGAGTATTTCCGATAAAGTTGATAAATCCATTCTCATTCTCTCCTTTCTCAACTATTATTCAGAACTATACTGTTATGTAGTCCTTAATGGACTGAAATGTGGCCTCCCCTATTCCTGATACATTCATTATCTCCTCTATGGAATTAAACTTTCCCACGGTCTCCCTGTAGTCGATTATCCTCGAAGCCTTGGAAGGACCGATTCCCGGGATCGTCTGAAGCTGTGAAGAGTCAGCAGTATTGATGTTGACCTTCCCGTCGTCCTGTGAAATGCCCCCCTGCTGGACGGAAATGGAAGCGTCGCCTATTTTGGGAACGACGATCTTCTGCCCGTCAAATACCTTCTCTGCCCTGTTCAGACCGGTATAATCGGCGCTGTCCGTAAGGCCTCCGGCAAGTTCTATGACCTGGAAGACCCTGGTCTCGGTGTCTACCTTATAAACACCGGGAAGCTTAACTTCTCCGCAGATATCCACATATGCGATCTCTGCTTTTTGATCTGATATGGTACCATCCGGGGACGATCCATCATCGGACACCTGTTCTGAAGTCTGTTCTGAATCCTGTTCCTGAGAGGGAGCATCTATCTCCACGGTCTCACCGCTTCCTCTGGTCCAGAAGAACAGCACAGACAGAAATATGACCGCGATCACGGCGATCATTCTCAGTGTCTTCTCATGATCCGCTATGAATAAACGTATCTTATCGATGTCAAGATCCCCCAATGGTCCCATCAAAATACCCCCTGATAACTGTATTTTAGGAATATCAGAGGGTATTGTCAATATGCTGAAATTGTATACGATCTGTGAAGATCAGTCTGGTTCTCTTAACATCGACTTCCCATCTCGGTATGTCCAGAGAAGTGTATTTCATGAAGCTTTGAATCAGTGGTTCGGGGCTAAGATTTGATGCGCTGCCCTGGTCAAGGACACATCGGATCACAGCCTGATCGGGCTTGGAGATTGATATCTCGCGGATCTTTCCCTTGATGTTGGTCTCCTCCAGCCTTTTGGTCTTCTTCATGCGTTTAAGGGCTATGATCTCAGGCTGCGAGATATAGTCTGCCATCATTTCAACCAGCTTATCTTCGCTCACATCCGTGGCAAATCTTATTTCGAATTCTGCGGCGATGGTCTCAGAGCCAAGAGATCTTTTGCCAAGCTCCATGGGTTCGATGAAGAGGATCTGTATCCCTTCGGGAAGAAGCGGACTGAGAAGCTCGAAAAGTTCATCTTCGGAATGTTCAGTCTCAGTTTCGAACTCCAGATATTCAGCTACAGAAGAATAGCCAAGTGACAGAGGCTGTGCAAAAGACATCCTGGGGTGAGGATTGAAGCCATTCGAGTAGCGTATGTCCAGCTCTGCTATCTTGAAGCTCCTTGTGAATACTCTTATGAGATCCAGGTGAGATATGTATTTGGAGTAACCTGTCTTAGTGAATTTGAGAACATATTCAGCCATTTAAGATGCCCTCCATTTCACAATTTACTATCTTGTTGATCCCGCAGCCCCTGCAGTTGATCCTGCAGTCGCCTGTGGTCTCGGCACGGTAGGCCTTCTCGGCTTCACGGCGGAGGAATTCCTTGGTCACGCCGCAGTCGATAATATCCCAGGGAAGGACTTCGTCGAAGCTTCTCTTTCTTGTGGTATAGAAATCCTTGTCTATTCCGGAGACTCTGAAGGCTTCCTCCCAGATATCCGGCCTGTAATGTTCAGTCCAGCCGTCCAGCTTAGCTCCCAGCTTCCATGCGCTGTAAAGCAGCTTGGATGTTTTGCGGTCTCCCCTGGCAAAAACAGCCTCGAAAGCAGATGTCTCATCGTCATGATAATTGAAGGTGACGCCTTTTATCTTAAGCTTGTCGGAGAGATAATTGTGCTTTTCCCTGAAGGACTCGGGACTGTCCTGGGCCTCCCACTGGAAGGGGGTGAACGCCTTGGGAACGAAGTTGGAAACGGACACAGTCAGCCTGAAACGGCCGATCTTGCCGTCATTCAGTTCGTAATTGATGTGTTTGATGTTCCTTACTATATCTGCGATGCCGTCCAGATCTTCGTAGGTCTCGCCCGGAAGTCCATCCATGAAGTAGAGCTTGATGTGATTCCATCCGAGGGTGAGAGCTTCCCTCACCGATTCATAGATGTCGTTTTCCGTCACGCCTTTATTTATAATGTCTCTGAGCCTCTGGGTTCCCGCCTCAGGGGCGTAAGTCAAGCTGCTCTTCCTGTATTCCTGGATACGGTCCAGGACATCAAAGGCGAATTTATCCATTCTGAGGGACGGAAGAGACAGGGACACGTTCATGGGTTTGGTCATGTCGAGAAGCCCTAAAGCCAGCTCTTCGAACCTAGAATGATCGGAAGAGGAAAGGCTTAAGAGGGACAACTCCTCGTGCCCTGTATTTCTCAGCTGTTTATATGCTATCTCGTTGATCTTCCGTACGGAACGTTCTCTCACCGGACGATATATCATTCCGGCCTGGCAGAATCTGCAGCCTCTGGTGCAGCCTCTGAAGGTCTCCACCACTGCCCTGTCGTGAACAGCCTCCACCATTGGAATGATGGGATCCACGGGAAATACTGCATCTTCTATGGATGGAAGGATATTTCGCCTGATGGTCATTGGGGCTTCTTCAACCAGCGGAACATACCTTAAGATGGTACCGTCTTCATTGTATTCCACATCATAGAATGCGGGAACGTAAACACCGGGTATCCTGCAAGCCAGGCGCAAAAAATCCCCTTTTGACATTCCATTCTTCTTTGCTCTTCCAAGCTCCTCGAGGAAATCAGGAAGGGCTTCCTCGCCGTCACCTATGATGAAGCAGTCTACGAATTCCCAAAGCGGCTCCGGGTTAGTGGCACAGGGACCTCCTGCGATGACCAGGGGCATGTCGTCCCCTCTTTCCCTTGAGAATACGGGAATACCTGAAAGATCCATCATGTTTAGCATGGTGGTAAATGACATCTCGTACTGAAGGGTGAAACCGATGCAGTCCAGATCCTTAAGGGGAGTCTTTGTCTCCAGCGTATAGAGTGGAACATTCTCCTGCCTCATGAGCTGTTCCATGTCCTCCTGAGGGTGGAAGGCTCTCTGGCAGTAGAGACCCTTTCGGTCATTCACCGCTTTGTAGAGTATCTGAAGACCGAGATAGGACATTCCTATCTCGTAGATGTCAGGAAAACAGAAGCAGAAGTTAACATCCGTATCCTCAGGGGATTTTTTGACGGAATTAACTTCGCCTCCTATGTACCTTCCGGGCTTCTCTACCCTTTTCAGCAATTTGTCAAGCTTGTCCGTGAGATCACTCATCCCAGAATTCCATTTCGTAACCGTTGATGCTGATTATATCGCCTTCTTTAAGACCAAGTTCCTTCAATTCTTCGATGGCGCCGTTCTTTTCGATGTACTTATAAAGGTATCTTAAAGAACCCATATCGAAGAAGTTGGTGGAGTTGAAGATCTTTGTTAGCTGACGGCCTTCAAGAGTATATACTCCGGTCTCTTCGTCATAGCCACAGTTTATCTTGTTCCAGTCCGGATCGTTCTGATCAGCCTCGAAATCGAAGTAGTCTGCAGGATCCGGTTCCTGGACAGGTTCTTTCTCCACTTCCCTTAGCTTGATCAAAGCTGCAGAAAGCAGTTCCTTTACGCCTTCTCCCAGAGGAGCAGCTATGGGGTAGCAGTCAAATCCTTTAGCGTTTACATAGTCGCGGAATTCGATGTACTTGGGATCATCTGTCATGAGCTCAAGCTCGTCGATCTTGTTTGCTGCTACTATCTGGGGCTTATTTGCCACCTTGTCGCTGTAGGCTGCAAGTTCTTTGTTGATCTTGTCGAAGTCTTCCTTGGGATCTCTCCCCTCAGAACCTGAAACGTCCACCACGTGGATCAGGACCTTTGTGCGCTCGATGTGCTTCAGGAATTTGAAGCCCATGCCCGCGCCCTCAGAAGCGCCTTCGATGATCCCGGCGATGTCAGCCATTACGAAGCTTTCTCCGTAAAGGGATACTACCCCGAGATTGGGATCTATGGTGGTGAAATGGTAGTTTGCTATCTTGGGCTCTGCCTTGGTAGCCTCTTTAAGAAGAGAAGACTTTCCAACGTTAGGGAAGCCAACAAGTCCCACGTCAGCCAGAAGCTTCAGTTCAAGGATAACTGCCCTCTCTCTTGCTTCTCCGCCGGCTTCGGCAAAGTTGGGAGCCTGACGGATGGAACTCTTGAAATGTACGTTTCCCCTTCCGCCTTTACCGCCTCTTACTGCAACAAAAGATTCCCCGTCTTCCACCAGATCCTTCATGATCTTACCGGTCTCTTCATCGATGACCATGGTGCCGCAGGGTACTTTTATGACCAGATCCTTGCCATCCTTTCCGAACTTGTTGCGGCTCATGCCGTTCTGTCCGGACTCGGCTTCGTATTTTTTCCTGTACTTGAAGTCCAGAAGAGTCCTGAGGTTTCTGTCAGCAAGGAAGACTATGCTTCCGCCTTTGCCTCCGTCTCCTCCGTCGGGGCCTCCGTTGGGAACGTAGGGGTCGCGCCTGAATGTGACCGCTCCGTTTCCGCCCTTGCCTGACTTCACGTATATTCTCGCTCTGTCTACAAACATTGCCTTTACCTTGTAAAAAATAGGCCCCATACTTTAGCGTACAGGGCCATAAACTCTACTTAAGCTTCCTTGGAATAAACGCTGACCTGTTTTCTGGTCTTGTCTTTTCTTTCGAACTTGACATTTCCATCGATCATAGCGAAGAGTGTGTCGTCCCCGCCGATACCAACGTTATTTCCGGGATGAAACTTCGTTCCTCTTTGTCTTACGATAATGCTGCCGGCAGTTACATACTGACCGTCGCCTGCCTTAAGTCCAAGACGTTTAGATTCTGAGTCACGACCGTTCTTAGAGCTTCCTACACCTTTTTTACTTGCCATTAGTGTGTGCCTCCTTTGTCAGTAATTACTTTCCGGCGTTCTCGATTGCTTCGATGATAGCAGCCTTTGTAGCCTTCTCATCAACATCTATGCCGTTTTCCTTAGCGATAGCCAGTAATTCGTCCTTCTTCATGGACATTGAGACCTTAACTTCCTCGGCCTTAACTTCTTCAGCCTTGGGAGCTTCCTTTACGGGAGCCTTAGCTGTTCCTACGGAAAGGATCTCAACAGTTGTATAGGGCTGTCTGTGTCCCTGCTTCTTCCTGTAGTCCTTCTTAGCCTTATACTTGAAGATGACTACCTTCTTGCCCTTACCGGATTCTACGACTTTGCCTTCTACGACGTCGCCTGTGTAAGGTGTTCCGACTTTGGCGCCTTCGCCTTCACCGAGAACAAGAACGTGATCGAAGTTAACAACTTCACCTGCTTCAGCCTTAAGCTTCTCTACGCAGATAACATCGCCTTCCTGGACTCTGTACTGCTTTCCGCCTGTTTCAATAATTGCGTACATTTCTTTCCTCCTCTTACCTGTCTCGCCATTAACGGTGGCAAAGTCTTTTGCACTTAAAAACAACCGTGTCTGAGCGGCCAACTGTTAAAATATAGCAGATGAAAACAGGTATGTCAAGGATTTATTTAGAAAAAAACGGCCTTTTCACAGGCCGTTTTCGAAGCGTCATATCCTTTTAAACAAGGGGCTGAGATCATTTCTCCATGATCACGCCATCTTCATCGACGAAGATGTCAAGGATCTCATCTATCTCGTCCTGGGATATATCGTCTCTTTTGTCGTCAGCTTTCTGGTCATTTCCCTTAAGCTGATCCATAAGTCTGATCTGGATCTCGTCCATGACCTCAGGATGGGACTCAAGATATTCCTTAACGTTCTCTCTTCCCTGTCCGATGCGCTCACCCTTGTAACTGTACCAGGAACCGGCCTTCTCTATGATTCCTGACTGTGTAGCGCAGTCCAAAAGATCTCCGGCCTTGGATATTCCCTTGCCGTACATGATGTCAAACTCAGCCTGCTTGAAGGGTGGAGCCACCTTGTTCTTGACTACTTTGACTTTAGCGCGGTTTCCTATGATGGAATCTCCCTGCTTGATGGACTCGGTCCTTCTGACATCCAGTCTCATGGAAGCGTAGAACTTAAGAGCTCGTCCGCCGGTGGTCACCTCGGGGTTGCCGAACATGATACCAACCTTCTCTCTCAGCTGGTTGATGAAGATAACGCAGGTGTTGGTCTTATTGACGGCACCGGTGATCTTTCTCAGTGCCTGAGACATGAGGCGGGCGTGAAGTCCCACGTGGGAATCGCCCATGTCACCTTCAAGTTCTGCCCTGGGAACCAGTGCAGCTACTGAGTCAATGACGATAACATCCAATGCTCCTGACCTTGCCAGCATATCGCAGATCTCAAGAGCCTGTTCACCGGTATCCGGCTGAGAGACCAGAAGTTCATCAACGTCAACGCCGAGATTGGCGGCATATACGGGATCCAATGCGTGCTCCGCATCGATGAAAGCGGCTTTGCCGCCCTTCTTCTGTGATTCGGCAACAATATGGAGAGCCAGTGTGGTCTTACCTGAAGATTCAGGTCCGAAGATCTCAACGATCCTTCCCTTGGGAACACCACCGATGCCTGTAGCCATGTCGAGGCTGATGGAACCTGTGGAGATCGCTTCAATATTGAGATGGGACTCATCTCCCATCTTCATGATGGCACCCTTGCCGAATTGCTTCTGGATCTGTTGAAGAGCAGCTTCCAGAGCCTTATCTTTATCATTTTTTACTTGATTAGCCATGTCATTCTCCTTGTAAAGAACATTTGTTCTTTTTAAAATATACTATAGAAATCGATTCCGGTCAAGGATTATTTTGAATATTTAAAGAACTTCAATAATGGCGTCATACAGTTCGTCGTATGTCTCAAGAGCCTTTAGTTCGGGATGTTCTTTTTTAAGGGTCTCGGTGGTCCTGAAAAGGAATCCGGCCTTGGAAGCCAGGATCATTCCCATGTCGTTATAGCTGTCTCCCACCGCAATGGTGTCGAAGCCTATGGACTGGAGCCCCTTTACTGTGGTCAGCTTGGACTGGCTGCACCTCATCTTAAAGCCTGTGACCATGCCGTCCTCCCCTATCACCAGTTCGTTGCAGAAGAGAGTTGGCATGTTGAGTTTTTTCATCAGGGGATGAGCGAACTGAGTGAATGTATCGCTCAGGATGACCGCCTGGGTCACGTCTCTTAACTTGTTCATGAACTCAAGAGCCCCCGGGAAGGGATCGATCTTGGATATGGTCTCCTGGATCTCCTTAAGACCCAGTCCGTGCTCTTTCAGGATAGCTATCCTGTAGTTCATCAGCTTGTCGTAGTCAGGCTCATCTCTGGTGGTTCTCCTGAGTTCGGGGATACCGGTCTCTTCGGCGAATCTGATCCATATTTCCGGAACGAGGACCCCTTCCATGTCAAGGCATACGATATTCATGTTCTTACCTCTCCTTCAGCAAAAGATTTCTTATGGCGTAAGCCACTCCTTCGTCGTCGCAGGAGAGCGTGACGAAGTCAGCGGACTGTTTAACTATGGGAAGAGCGTTATCCACGGCCACACCGAAGCCGGATTCCTCCAGCATTGCGCAGTCGTTGGGACTGTCTCCGAAGCTCATGGTCTCTTCCAGGGATACACCGGTAAGGTCAGACAGGATCTTAAGTCCCATCGCTTTAGATGTGGAACTGCCCCCGATCTCTATGTTATATGAGGTCGAAGAAGTGACTGTGCATCTCTTCTGGAGACGCTCAAGTTCCTCCCAGACCTGCTGTTTGACTATTGGGTCTTTGATAATTATATTGATGTTCTCAATGGTGTCAATATGCTGTTCCCAAAACTCCCAAATATCGACAACAGGCTTTCTGGTAGTAAGAACATATTCGGATCCCTCGGGAGTATTTGCCTTATCTATGAAGTATTGATACCTCTCTTGGGAGATATATGCCCCGCCTTCAGAGAACACTTCGATGGGATAACCCAGATCGAACAGATGATCTCTAAGCCACCGGGAGATCTCGGGATCGATATAATCAGAGTACAAAAAACTCCTGTCCCTGAGATCGACGATCTGAGCCCCGTTTGAGCAGATGGCATAGCGGAGACCATTTATCGTCCAAATGTCCTTAGGAAGCGCAACCAGAGGCCTTCCCGTGGCTATTACCACCTGGAAACCCCTTGAGATGGCCTCCTCCAAGGTCTCTCTGGTGTTCGGAGCAAGGCCATGACTGGTTAGAAGTGTCCTGTCCAGATCAAGGGCAATGAGTTTTATGTTTTTAAGTATTTCAATTTTGTTTTCAGGAATGATCATTTGATGGCTTGATAGACCTCGTTAAACATTCTCAGTATGAAGTATTCTCGGTTCCATTTACGGCCCCTGCTCTTGATGCGGACTTCGGTAACAGAAGTCTTTCCCTTGTATGTAAGTCCTATGTAAGCAAGGCCTGCCGGCTTATCAGGGCTGAGATTGTCAGGGCCCGCTACACCTGTGATGGCGACGGCAACGTCTGAACCGGAGACTCTGCTGAGCCCTTCAGCCATCTCATAGGCGACTTCCTCTGATTCAGCTGTATATTTTGCGAGAGTTTCCTGAGATACGCCCAGCTCATCCTGTTTTGCCTTGTAGGAATAGGTCACCAGGCCTCTGTCAAATACTGCGGATATTCCCGGTATGTCAGTCAGGGCTTTTGCGAAGCCTCCCCCTGTGCAGCTCTCGGCGCAGGAAATGGATATATTGCCCTGGATCAGCATTCTGCCGACTACGGACTGTAAGTCCTCATCATCGTAACTGTAGATGTATTCTCCAATGAGATCAGTTACCTTGTCCACCATTTCGTTACAGGCTTCCTGAGCTTCTTTAAGGCTGTCACGCTCTGAGGTGATCCTTAAGCTGCACTCCCCTTCCTTTGCATAGGTGGCGATGGTGGGATCTGTCTGTCCGTCGATCAGCGGCAGGAGAACAGTCTCCATCCTGGATTCACCCAGGCCGATGGTCCTAATGATCCTATAGTAAATGAAATGCTCTCTTCTCGCCTCCAGAATTGGTCTGACCTGAGTTTCAAACATTTCAGTCATCTCTCTGGGAGGTCCTGGCATGGAGATTATGATCTTGTCATTCTTGTCGATCATGAATCCCGGGGCCGACCCGTGAAGATTGGGGAGAACTGTGCAGTGGTTCTCCGGGAACCATGCCTGCTTCCTGTTATTCTCAGTCCATGAGTATCTGGAAGATCTGAAGTGCTCTTTAAGGATCTCCAGTTGATCAGGGTATTCCACCACCTTTTCTCCGAAGAACTCTGAAATTACTTCTTTTGTGAGATCATCCTCAGTGGGTCCCAGACCTCCTGTGGTCAGTACCAGATCACAGTCCCGGTAGACGATCCCAAGGAGCTCCTTGAGTCTTCCGGGGTTGTCCCCTACCGTGTAATGGTACATCACATCGTATCCCAGATCCTGAAGATTCTTGGAAAGATAAGCTGCATTGGTATTCACTACCTGCCCGAACAATATCTCAGTTCCTACTGTAAGAATCGCTGTTTTCATAAAAACCCCTTTAGTCTTTGAATACCTGTTTGTTGTCCAGAACGTACTGAACTCCGGAGACCACTGTCATCACGAGGGATGCCCAAAGAATTACTTTGGAAATCACTGTGAACCAATTAAGGTCGATGACCGGGCAAAGCAGAAGCATAGGAACTGCGATCATCTGAAGTACGGTCTTGATCTTGCCGCTCATTGCAGCTGCGATGACGATTCCCTTGGACGCTGCCACTGTCCTGACTCCCGCCACCAGGAATTCCCTGGCAAGTATGATGATGAGCATCCAGGCAGGCACAGGATCCGGCACCATCAGAAGGAAGGCGCTGTATACCAGCACCTTGTCCGCCAGAGGATCCATTATCTTTCCGAAATTGGTGACCAGGTCATACTTTCTCGCGATCTTTCCATCCAGCATATCCGTAAGAGATGCCAGAACAAAGATGATAAAAGCGATCAGGTAATGTTCCGTGTAGTAAGAAATGATAAAAAACGGTACTGCAGCCACTCTTGCCACAGTCAGCTTGTTTGGCAGATTCATTTTATCTCTTCCTCCGTTTCAATTCCTGTAAGATCATAGTCAAATGCATCCTCGATCAAAACATTCACGATGTCACCGGGCATGAGATCCCTTCTCGATGTGAAGAGCACTGAATCATCGATCTCGGGAGCATCGTACATGGTTCTTCCCACGTAGCTTCCGTCCTCCTCGGAACTGTCCACCATGACCTTTAGTGTTCGTCCCACCAGGGCCGCATTGTGTTCATTGGAGATCTCCATCTGGGCCATCATCACCATGTCCAGCCTCTCCTGTTTTATATCCTCAGGGATCTGATCTTCACGGTCACCTGCAGGAGTTCCCTCCTCCTGTGAATAGCTGAAGACTCCCAGCCTCTGGAACTTCTGAGTCCTGACGAAGTCCATGAGGTCGGCGAAATCTTCATCTGTCTCTCCCGGGAAGCCCACGATCAATGTAGTCCTGATGGTTATGTCCGGCATAGCCTTCCTGAGCTTCGCCATGGTAGTCCTTATGGATTCCCCGGTGGACCTTCTTCGCATCTCCTTAAGGACCTTATCAGAGGAGTGCTGGATGGGAACATCGATATAGTGGCAGATCTTGGGCTCTTTTGCCATGACAGATATGAGATCGTCAGTGATTCTGTCCTCATAGCAGTACATGAGCCTGATCCATTCTATTCCGTCAACCTTGACAAGTTCCCGCAAAAGATCCGCCAGCCGGTATGAATCATAGATATCGGTACCGTAATTTGTCAGGTCTTCGGCTATGAGAATAAGTTCTTTAACGCCGGAGGATGCGAGGTACCTTGCTTCTTCCAGGACGTCTTCCTTCTTTTTGGATCTGTAGCCTCCCCTTATGTAGGGAATGGCACAGTATGCGCATCTGTTATCGCAGCCCTCTGCTATCTTAAGTGTAGCAGAATAGGGATGCTCCCCCAGATCTCGCTTTAAGAAGGGCAAAAAACTATCGTAAGTCTCTGAGATATCCACCTTTGTTTCGGGCATCTCTTTCAGAAGTTCGGGAAGTCTTCCGTACTCGTTGACTCCGATGAAGAGGTCAACTTCAGGCATCTCTTCTTTAAGGTCAGATGCGAATCTTTTTGGAAGGCATCCTGATACCACCAACTTCTGTTTGTCTTCCTTGGAATCGGCGAGTTCAAGTATCCTCTGAATGGACTCTCTTTTGGCATCATCTATGAAACCGCAGGTGTTGACGATGATCACATCGGAATCCTCGGGATCATCTGTCATCGTATATCCTTCTGTCTCCAGGAGATATTTTGCGGCATTTGTGTCATAAAAGTTCTTGGGGCAACCAAGAGTATCAAAATATATTTTCATATCAGGTTCAGTTGGTCTCCATCTCTTCCTGGTGTTCCTTTAATTCTTCGAATTCTTCTCTGGTCATGAGGACCTTTCTTGGACTGGAACCGTCCTGAGGACCTACCACGCCCATGTCTTCCATGATGTCAACGATTCTGGCAGCCCTGTTATATCCGATCCTGAACCTTCTCTGAAGAAGGGAAACTGAGGCTTTGCCTGAATCGATAACACATTCGATGGAATCCATGAGAAGTTCGTCGGTATCAGGATCCTGTTCCTTACCGCTCTTGGGGTCCACATTGGAGCGTTCCATTCTTTCCAGGATCTCGATCTGCTTCTCGTTGTTATTGGTCTCTATGGCCTGTTTCTTGACATAGTCTATGACTGCGTTGACCTCTCTGTCAGAGACGAAGCAGCCCTGTACACGGGTAGGCTCGCTCTGGCCCATGGGGCTGAAGAGCATGTCGCCCTTTCCGATGAGCTTCTCAGCGCCCTTTTCGTCAAGGATGGTCATGGAGTCCACATGGGAGGATACCGCAAAGGCGATCCTTGAAGGAATGTTTGCTTTGATTACACCGGTGATGACATCAACTGACGGTCTCTGGGTAGCTACGATAAGGTGCATTCCGGCAGCTCTTGCCTTCTGGGCGATCCTCATAATGGAATCCTGCACCTGCTTGGATGCAGCCATCATCAGGTCAGCCAACTCGTCGATCACGATGACCACCTGTGGCATCACCTTGTCCGGTTCTCCGTTCATGGTGACAAGTTCATTGTATGAGGCCAGATCTTTTGCGCCTTCAATGGAGAACTTGTTGTATCTCTCCTCCATCTCGGCAACTCCCCAGTTAAGGGCGGCTGCAGCCTTTGTGGGATCTGTGACCACGGGGACATACAGGTGAGGTATTCCGTTATAGTTGCTGAGCTCTACGACCTTCGGGTCGATGAGGATAAGCTTGACCTCATCCGGACTCGCCTTGTAAAGAAGGGATGTGAGGATGGAGTTGATGCATACGGACTTACCGGAACCTGTGGAGCCTGCGATCAGAAGGTGAGGCATGGCTTTAAGGTCTGCTACAACTGCATTTCCGCCGATATCCTTACCGAGAGCGATGGATATCTTGGACTTGGCGTTTTTGAAGTTATCTGAATCTATGATCTCTCTGATGTATACCGGAGAGGATTTCTCATTCTCGATCTCGATGCCGATGGCGGCTTTTCCGGGAATGGGAGCCTCGATCCTTATGCTCTTTGCCCTGAGGTTCAGCGCTATATCGTTTGCAAGAGAAACGATCCTAGCCACCTTAACTCCGAAGGCCGGCTGTACCTCGTATCTGGTGACGGAGGGTCCCTGAGTCACCTGGATAACTGAAGCATCTACGCCGAAGGACTTGAGAGTCTCTTCCAGCTTCTCTGCCCTGGCCTGCAGAGTCTGCACGGATTCCTTGGCGCCTGCCACGGGCTTGTCCAGAAGATTAATGGGCGGCATCTTATATTTCTTAGGAGCCTTGGCGCGATTGATCTCTTCCTGTGAGAGCATTGCCTGTGAAGCTTCCTGCTTGGAAATGGCCCTCACGTGCTCTTTATCAGGCGTTGAGGATGATTCATCCTTCGGTTCAGGTTCCTTTTCGGACACTCTGCTGTCAACATCGTCATATTCAGGTGAGGGTGAATCTCCTTCAAGCCCGAAGCCCTGTTTCGTTTCGGATCTGCCGTCAAGGCCGGTGGAATCAGATCTTTCAGTCTTACCGAAAAGATTATCACTGTTAAGCAGGCTCAATATTCCTGCCTGTTTTTTATCCTTCTTGCTTGTGGGATTGACTATTTCCGAGATCGGTACATAAACATCCTCTTTGCCGGATGAAACTCCTATCTGATCCGCAGTCTTCACCGGAATCTCCCTTCTCGGGATATCCTCGCCCGAGGGTTTCTTCACAGTAGGCCAGGGATTGTGGGGTACACTGTCGTATGCGTTGGCAAAGTTTTCGGCATCGTCCAGATGCGCGTTCTCCTTTACAAGCTTGTGCTCCTCGATCTTTTCTCCCATCTTTTGAAGGCCCTTGGAGATAGGTGTGTTTATGATCAGAAGAAGACAGATCAAAGTGACCACGATGCAGAATATCCAGCTTCCAATGCTTCCCAGCCACTGAAGGACAGCCTGGGCGATAAGCATTCCGAAAAGTCCGCCGGACACCAGAGTGGTGCCGTCATTATAGAACTCAGGAACGTTGAATAAGCCCCAGTGAATCTTATCAACATCGATAAACCTTATGGAATTCATGGTGCAGACCATAAATATCATAAGGATGAGAAGCAGCAAAGTCTTCACGTTAAAGTGAGATGTCTTCTTTGCGAACAGAAGGACACCGAACACAATAAGTATGATGGGAAATACCTTCGCCATCTGACCGAAGAGTCCCTGCATCACTTCTTTGAGTATTTCGCCGAGAGCCCCTGCTCCTCCTGTGAAGATGCTTACTGCGAAGAAAATACCCAGGGCGATGGTGATTATCGCCCAGATCTCGTCTACGACCCGCTTGTCGGCTTTTCTCTTTTCCTGTATCTCCTTGGCTTTCTGCCTGGCCTTGGAGTGCGGATCGTTCTTGGCGTTTTTAGTCTTTGCTTGCGACTTAGCCATTTAAATACCTCTTTTTATAGTTTACTTTAAAATAAATATGTTAAGTATGATAACCACCGCTGCAAGTGCGAACAGATAGAATGAGAAGTACTTGAGTTTGCGGTTCTGTACTATCTTGAGCATGATCTTGATGGCGAAGAGACCGCAGAGGAATGATACGATCACTCCTACGATCACGGGCCCCAGCTCCCCTGCTCCAAGTCCTGACTTGATTCCATCGGGAAGTTCAAGGATAACTGATCCCAGGATGGTGGGTATGGAGATCAGGAACACGTATTTAACTGCAAACTTCCTGTCCAGCTGGACCAGAAGGGATGAGAACAGTGTGGAACCGGATCTTGAAATACCGGGGATGATGGCTATACCCTGAACGACTCCTATGAAGAGAGCGTTTCTCACGTTCATGTTTTCTATGGTGCGGTTTCCTGTGCCGATGCTTTCGGCTATCAGAAGCATTATGCCTGTCACCACGAACATGCATGCGATGAATATAGGCTTAGAGTACATTCCTTCGAAAACGTCTCCAAACACAAAGCCTATTATAGCTGTAGGAATACAGGAGATGATGATCATTACACCAAGCTTCCTGACGGGGCGTTCGTTCAACCTAAGGCCCCTGCCCTTTGTAAGATCAGCCAATGTGAGGAACAGTTCCTTTACCAACTCCACTATGTCCTTCCAGAAGCAAACGAACACAGCGATAAGGGTCCCGAAGTGAAGGAGCACGGCGTAAAGCACCACTGCGTCTTCCTTGATCCCGAAGAAATTCTCCAGAAGAGCAAGATGCCCCGAAGAAGATATGGGAAGGAATTCCGCAAGTCCCTGCACAAGTCCAAGTATTACAGCATGTAAATAAGTCATGATCTCAATTCTCCTTTATAGCATTATGTTTAAACCAGTTACAGTATTCGTTTATGGGACAGGTATCGCACTTCGGTCTCTGGGAACTGCAGATCCTTCTCCCGTGAAATATCAATAGATGATGGGCTTCAGTCCATCTGTCAGAAGGTATGGCCTTCATCAGAGCCTCTTCTGTAGAGAGGACATCCTTTTCATTAGCCAATCCTATCCTGTTGGATACCCTGAAAACATGGGTGTCCACAGCTATCCTCTGCTCTCCGAAGCCCTCTGCCAGAACTACATTTGAGGTCTTGCGTCCCACTCCCGGAAGACTCATGAGTTCTTCCATGGTGCCGGGGACCTGACCATTGAATTCCAGGGCAAGTTTTCCCGAAAGCGCAATGATGTTTTTTGCTTTGGTACGGTACATCCCGATGGTTCTTATGATCTCCTGGACATCAGTTTCATCTGCAGATGCAAGGCTTACCGGATCAGGGTACTTGCTGAAAAGCAACGGTGTCACCTTGTTTACTGACTTATCCGTGGTCTGGGCAGAGAGGACGACAGATATGAGAAGCTGAAATCTGTTGCCGTAATCCAGGGCGCATCCGGCCTCAGGATAGGTCTCTTTTAATATGTCAAGTACTTTTACTACGTCTTTATTCCTCATTGATTTTACCCACAGCCAGTGCTAAAATTGTATACGATTTGATCTTTATGGAGGAAATCATGGCTGAAATCGATTATTTATCCAGGGTATTGCCCGAATCATTATCTCCTCAGGAGGCCGCAAAACAACAGATCACCATTGATATCCTTACCGGCACCATTCATCCGGGTCAGAGGCTGATCGAAAGCAAGCTTTGTGACCGTTTCGGTCTTTCCAGGCCTCCCTTAAGGGAGATCATCAATCAGCTTGCCTCTGAAGGGTTCGTCGACCTAATTCCCAACAGAGGTGCCTTCGCTGCAAGCTTCGATTCCAGGATCGTCGGAGACATCCTCTTTCTGAGAAATCTGCTCTATCCGCAGGCTGTACGCTGGGCCATAGAGAGGATAACCTCAGATGAATTCGAAGTTCTCATGGAGACCTTCAGTTTTATAAGCTTCTATACACCTACAGGCAATATCGACAAGCTTCTGAGATTCACAGAAGGTTTCGACCGTCTTATGTACAGAGCATGTAAGGATCCGGAAGTCAGGCGCACTCTGGAAAAGTATGATCTGATCCTTAAATATACATACCAAGGAGCAAGTCTTCCGGGAAACTATGCCGAAAGCCTTCTAAGCGAGTACAAGGCGATCTATGATGCCTTCACCTCCAAGAATCCTTCCGCCGGAGCTGAGGCTGCCAGAAAGCATCTGTTCTACAGCACCCTCCGCGCCAGCCGCAAGGTATGATCACATCAAAATATTCATCAGCGCGGATACTATAGGCGATATTATACGTCCGGTCAGACCGAATATGATTATCACCATGAGGATCAGGGATCCCCTTCTGTATACCGGAAGCCACCAGTCGTACTTCCTCAGATTGAACAGCTGAGTGACTATTCCCCATCCGTCCAAAGGAGGACAAGGGATAAGGTTGAATACCATGAGAAGGATATTCATATATACCACGTACACGCATATCATGTACAGATAGTAGATCGCATCCGATGCTCCGCTCTGATAGGTGGCAGCAATTCCCTTAGCTATAAAAGAGAATATGATGGCAACCACCAGATTGACGGTAACGCCCGCTATAGAGACGATGAACTCGTCTCTTCTTTTGTTTTTGTAGAAGACAGGGTTTATCTCTACAGGTCGTCCCCATCCGAACCCTGCGATCAAAAGGAACAGGAATCCCATGGGATCTATATGTCTTAACGGATTCAGGGACAGTCTTCCCTGTGCCTTTGGAGTGGGATCCCCTAACCAATATGAGGTGTAGGCATGACCTGCTTCGTGAAGAGAAATGCCGATAACTATCCCGGGGAGCATCAGAATTCTTGAAATAATGGCTTCACCCAGGTCTTCTGTTCCGTTCAGCACCCTTTCTACTATCAGTATTCCTATGAAGACCCAAAACAGTGGGTCCATACTATTAAAAAATCTTTTGATCTTATCCAGCATAAAACTATTATCCTTCGTAAAGGATGCGCATGATAGAACCATATGTTCCTGCATCCAGATCAGGTTCCTGGGCATTATCCTGCCCAGGGTAACTGTTTCCTTCTATGAGGAGGGGTCCCTTGTCAGCGCTTACTGCCACGTCCCAGCCTACATAGCCAACCTGAGGAACAACTCTCGCAGCATCGTTCACCAGCTGAACTATCTGATCCCACAGAGGGATCTGGAAGCCCTTAAGGGTGATCCCTGACTCAGGCACAGTCTTATATACCCCTCTTTTCTTATCGTAGCCGTCAGAGATGACAACTCCGGTGTTCAGGTCATATACGACGCCGATGCCACCTGCATTGAAGTTGTCCACGAATATACCGTTCTGTCCCATTCTGATACCGCCGGCAACGATCTTGACAACGTCACCCTTAAGTATGGTTATGACTCTGATGGTATTGACGGAGGTGGAACAGAGAAGGTCCATGGTCTCGTGCTGCTTCACGACCTCCTCTACCAGGGGTTTTGAATCCATTACGAGATGGTCGTAAAGCTTTTCAGGATCCCAGTCGGATACTTTTATCTTTTCTATCCCTGTGCCGCAGCTGAGTCCAAGGGGTTTGGCGATGATATATTCCTTATCACTTATAAAGGCTTTAAAATCATCTAAACCTTTTCCCTCCACTCTGGCCTCAGGAGGAAGAGCCGTGCCCTGGGTCTCGCCATACATTACACCCTCGCCCACCAGCATCCAGTCTCTCTTTATGAAGTCCGAAAACTTCTTGTTGAACATGGCCTTGCTTTCGAAGTAATTGATGTACCTCGGGTCGTTGAACTGCTTATAAAGCTTATTATTCTTTCCGACCGTAAGGATCTCCGCCCTCTGTTTGCTGTTCTTTTCATACATTCTGAAGGCTTCGTAGTCCACATGACCTGAGCCGTATTTCAGAGTGCAGAAATAGATGTCAAGGAGAACGGCTCTCCAGGGCTTGCCTGTGATGGCCGAGACTCTCTTGGCGGTCTGGGTGAAGCGGGAAAGGTCAAGTCCCTTTAATTTTTTGAGGTAGAACGAAAGGTTCATAGGGTCCTCCTAAGCTCTCTGAGCCTGTATTCATAGGCTTCCATGGCCTCTTTCTCGAAGGGTATCTTATCCTTCAGACCGAGAAGTCTCAAGATGTATTTAAGGAAATGAGGGTTCATGATGAAGCATGGTCCAAGGGAATAGGTTGCAAAGAAATTCTTTACATGCACCCCTTCTCTCTTGGTGTCCGGATTCATGCCGATGCCCTTATATATCTCGATGAAATAGTTGTCAAAATCACCGTAGCTGAAGCTGTACTGGCTCCTGTGCCCGAGAAGGATCATTCCATCAAAATATCCGATGTACTGGGAATTGTGGCGCATCTCCTTCATGTGTCTCACCGACTTATAGTCGAAGATGGAAAGGCCTCTGATGAAGATCTTTTCGTCGCTCATCACCTCGTCCCCTTCAATGGCGGTACCGAAGATCTCAAGTGCGTTTCCCGTTACAAGGAAGATCACGCCCTTCTGGATCGCATCGATGAGCTGGTCCCTGTAAGGCATAAGAAGTTCTATGGTCTTCTCCTGCTTTTCCTCGGTCATGCAGCCCATGTAGACCATGTCCGCCTCCCCCTTGGCAAAGAGGGGCACGTCTCCGGGATGAGTCTCAACTATGTTGATCTCATCGCTGCATCTTTTCAGATATTCCATATTGTAGCTTTCACCATAGATATTGGTGTATTCAGGAAAGATAAATTCTACGTTCTTCATTTATCTGCCCTCCTTAGCATATCTTACGATGGCGTCTCTCATATTCTTGGCTTTGGTGACGCAGTCAGTCTCAAAGAGCACGTATACCTTGCTGATACCCTCCCGGTCAACATTCTGAGGAATATCAGCCTCGTCCTCAACAGCTGCGATCTTTTCCTGTGGGATCCCGGCAAGAAGCATCCTGAGCTTGTGGTTAAGATACATGTGGCCGCCTACTATGATCTTCTTGATGTTAGGACTGTTCAGGAATTCATAGTCTGTTTCATAGAGCCAGGTGAGAGTTTCTGTTGGGTGATTCTTGTCCTGGACCTCATCCATGAGGAGGACCACATCCTTGTCTGAAGGCTCCTTTGCCATGTATTCAAACACCACCGATGCTGCAGAGACGTTCTGGGATTTGGCGGCAAATGCGATGTAATCGATGCCGTTATACTCAACTCCGTCCTCTCTGATCTTGGTCACCGTCTGTCCCTTGAGGAAATCGGCGATGGTCTCCTCCTTGTAGCCCAGTTCGCTTAACATGGCCACCACGGAGAGAACATTGAATGCGTTGAAAACTGTGTCGGATATCAGCGGATACTCGTGTCCGTTCACCTGCATCTTACGATTGACAAGATCTACAGAATCCGCATAGTAATCCGCCTCAGGATTCTTGAAGTCACAGTTTGCACAGTGGAACTTGCCGATGTGTCTGTAATGTCTGTAATCATATAATATCTTGCCTCCGCATCTTGGGCAGATGGCGATATCTTTAGATATATTGGAAAAGGGATCGGTCTTGGTGTCTCCCATGGCGAAATATACGTTTCTGCCATCTCTGTTGAGCTCGCAGGAGATTGGGTCGCTTGCGTTCAAAACACCCTTCGTATGGTCTCCAAGAAGCCTGAAGGTATGCTCGATATGGTTGAAAATGTTTTCCGGATGACCGTTTCTCCTCAAACTGTCTTTACAGATGTTTGTAACGAATATGTAATGAGGCTTGATCCTCGGCATATAGGTATCCAAAGACAGTTCATCAGCCTCAAGTATGGAGCAATCAATCCTGGAATGATTGAAGATGTTCACTCCTCTCATGAGGTTCACAGCGTAGCCGGCCATCATATTGGCTCCCCAGTCGTTAAAGGAAGTCTTGAGTCCCTGGGACCTGAGGAAGTTGTTTAGAAGCGTGGAAGATGTAGTCTTTCCATCGGTTCCGGTCACGGTGATGACTAGCTTAGGCTTCGCGATCCTTTCGAGAAAATCCGGGCATATCTTGCAGGCCAGAAGACCCGGCATGTCCGTCTTGGGAAATCTCTTTAAATTGTAAAAGATCTGCATGAGCTTCGCAGCCCAAAGCGCAATATAGAATCTTAACATTTGATCTCCTTTACAAAATATCCGTTAAAAGCATTGATATGCTCTCTTTGAACTTGATCCAAAGTGATCTGTTCTCATACTCAGCTTCAGTGAGTTCGTGACCCTCTGCCATGTCATTTAAGAATGCGGCTTTCATGGTCTTGGCAAAGCCCTTATCGTACACAAAGGCGTTGGTCTCGAAGTTCAATTTGAAGGACCTGATATCGAAATTACATGACCCAACCGATGAGACCTCGTCGTCGCATACCACGGTCTTCGCGTGCAAAAAACCTCCGTCATATATGAACACTCTGCAACCGGCCTTGATCAGTTCCCCTGCAAATGAGTATGTGGCCCAGTATACGAAGATATGATCAGGTTTACATGGTATCATGACCCTTACGTCCACGCCGGACTGAGCGGCCATCTTACAGGATTCTATGATGGACCTGTCCGGTACGAAATAGGGGGACTGGATGTACACATACTTCTTGGCGGATGTGATCATCTTCATGTAGGCCCTCTTGATCTCCTGGTGAGGAGCTTCCGGCCCGCAGGAGACGATCTGAACGCCCTTGGTGCCCGGTTTGTTGGACCTGTTGATCTCAGTGGGGATCACCATTTTTTCTTTAGTGGTGAATCTCCAATCCAGGATGAACCTGCCCTGAAGTTCCTTAACTGCTTCCCCTCTCACTCTTATGTGAGAGTCTCTCCAGTGCCCGAACCTGGGCACAAGATTGCAGTATTCCTTGCCTACGTTGTAGCCACCGGTGTAAGCGATCTCGTCATCGATCACTACGATCTTCCTGTGGTTACGATAATTAAGGTTAAGCCCTATCTTAAGGCCGAACTTGTAAAGTCTTGGGGGGAAGAAATATCCTACCTTCCCTCCTGCTTCACGAAACTCTCTGGTGGCCCTGTTGCCTATCATTCTGGAGCCCTGAGTATCTATGAGGAGTTTGACCTTCACACCCTGAGATGCTTTGTCCGTAAGAGCCTTTATGAGCTTCTTGCCGATCACATCGTTCTTTATGATGAAGTACTCCACATTGATACTGCGCTTAGCCCTGGAAATATCTTCCAGCATCCGGTCGAAGAGGACGCTTCCGTCGGTAATCAGCTCAACTTCGTTTCCGTCTGTATAGACAGATCCTCCGTAGACCTGATTGAGCTTCAGAAGATCTTTTTTTGCTTCTGCGGCAGGATTTTCAAGTACTGCCGTTCCCCCGTCCAGATCGTCGATCTGATCGTTCAGAAGCCTCTCAAAAGCGTCATACTCATCGTCGTAGAGCCTGTTTATCTTCATCCTGGAAAGGTTCTGATTCAGCAAAAGATAGAAGACGAACCCTACTATAGGTATGAACGCCAGCACCATGATCCATGCCAGTGCTGCAGATGATGATTTCCGCTCAAAAAATATGACCGCAAAAATGAATATGAAATTTATGACATAGAGTCCGACAGGGATCGCAGCGTAGTGTTTAAGGAATTCATCGAATACCATGTCAGATCAGTTCTCCTTCCAGACTGAATGTGTTTGATGATGTGATCCTGACCTTGACCATTTTCCCGGTAAGATCGGGGCTTCCTTTGAAATTAACCAGCTTGAAGGTACCGGTCCTTCCTGACATCTTGCCCCGTACCCTCTTTGCAGGGCCGTCGCAGAGGACTTCCACAGTCCTTCCTACATAAAGAGCGTTCTTGCGGGCGGAAGTCTCATTGATCTCGTCACAGAGTCTGTTGAATCTCTCGTGCTTGACTGTTTCAGGGATCTGATCCTCATATTCTGCAGCAGGTGTTCCCTTCCTGATGGAGTAAAGGAATGTGAAGGCTGAATCATAATCCGCCTCTCTGCAAAGTTTCAGAGTATCCTGGAAATCTTCTTCTGTTTCTCCAGGGAATCCCACAATTATGTCTGTGGATATGGATATATCAGGGCAAGCTTCTCTCAGTTTTCTTACAAGCTCCAGATATCTTTCACTGGTATACCTTCTGTTCATCCTTTTAAGGATCCTGTCAGAACCCGACTGGACGGGAAGATGGAAGTTATGACAGAGCTTGTCACAGGTCCTGAAGCAATCTATAAGCTTATCCGAAAGGTCCTTCGGATGGGAAGTCATGAAACGGATCCTCTCAAGGCCTTCAACATCGTTGAGCCTTCTGACAAGATCCGGGAAGTCCTTGATATCAGAATCCGGATCCCCTTTATAGCTGTTGACGTTCTGCCCAAGAAGCATGATCTCCTTGACGCCGTCAGCCACAAGATCTTCCACCTCCCGTACTATATCTTCAGGCTTTCTGGAACGTTCTCTGCCTCTGGTATAGGGCACGATGCAGTATGTGCAGAAGTTATTGCAGCCGAAGGTGATATTGACATAAGACTTGTGTTCAAAGAGGCGCTTCGCCGGAAGTCCTTCAATGATCTCTCCTCCGTCCTGCCAGACCCTGAGCTGCTTCTGCCTCTCGGTATAAAGATTATCAAGAAGCGTAGGAAGCTCATGGATATTGTGAGTTCCAAGTACAACGTCGACCCAAGGGTACTTCTGTTTTATGGAATCGATGACCCTCTGCTGCTGCATCATGCATCCGGTGCAGCAGACGATAAGGTCTTCGCCCTTCTCTAGTTTTTTGTTCTTTAACTGTCCCAGAGTGCCGAAGAATCTTTTGTCAGCATTGTCTCTAATGCTGCAGGTATTCAGAAGGATCAGGTCGGCTTCAGCCTTGGAGGGAGCGGGCACAAAGCCCTTTTCTTCAAGGAGGCCTGCCATGACTTCTGAGTCATGTTCATTCATCTGGCACCCAAAGGTTTGTATAAAATATGTTTTACTCATGTTTTCTCTGTCTTCCCATGAGACTTCTCACGCTTTCTTCAGGCGTAAGTTCTCCGAGAATAAGCTTGTGCATGGTTTTGGATATGGGCATCTCCACATCATATTTGTCAGCCAACAGACATACTGCTTCCTGAGTGGTGTAGCCTTCAACTATCATTCCTACTTTTTTGAGGGCTTCTCGGGTATCCATACCCTGCCCCAGCATAATGCCGAATCTTCTGTTTCTGGAATGCATGGATGTACAGGTCACCACCAGGTCGCCGATGCCGCTGAGACCTGAGAAGGTCTCGGCCTCGCCGCCCATGGCCATTCCCAGACGTTTCATCTCTGCGATGCCTCTGGTGATGAGCGCCGCCTTGGCATTGTCACCAAGCTCCAGTCCGTCGGATATTCCGCATGCCAGTGCGATAACGTTCTTGACTGCGCCTCCAAGTTCAACTCCTATGAGATCGTGGTTGGTGTAGACTCTGAACCATTCGTTCATAAAAAGCTGCTGGACCTGGCCCATGAATTCGCTGTCTTTGGATGAAACGCAGACTGTTGAAGGCAGCATCCTGGCAACTTCCTCAGCGTGGGATGGTCCTGACAGACAGGCAAAGGAAGAACCTTCGTATGAATCCTCCCACACCTGTGACATCCTCATGAGAGTCCCCTGCTCGATACCTTTTGCTACGTTTACGATAGGGATACCCTTTCTGATACCGTTGATATCGGACAGGACCTGTCTCAGCTGCTGTGCAGGGACAGCCATTACCAGGATATCGCAGGACTCTACAGCTTCCTTAAGGTCCGATGTGACCTTAAGCTCCTTTGGAAGCATGAGCCCCGGGAGATATCTGTGGTTTCCACCGGTGTTCTCTATCATTTTGATCTGTACAGGATTCCTTCCGTACAGAGTGACCTGATGTCCGTTTGAAAGAAGCACTATGGCTAATGCAGTTCCGAAACTGCCGGCACCTATAACTGATATCTTCACTTGGTCTTCCCCTTTCCCGCAAGAAATCCAAGGGGCGGCTCTTCGCCATTGATCAGTCTCTTGATATTTCCTCTGTGCATGAATATGATCAGCGCCGCCATAATGATTATGAAGGGCAGGAATCCCTTTTCAAGGAAAATAGCATAAACCACCGCAAGGGCTGCTCCGGAAATGGAACCTGCAGACATCCTCTTTGTTATGAGAGTCACTATGACAACTGTGAGGAGGCACAGAAGCGCCAGCTTCCAGTTGACACCAAGAAGTCCGCCGAAGGCTACTGCCACACCCTTGCCGCCTTTGAAACCATAGTACACCGGGAACAGGTGACCTATAAAGGCTGCTAAGGACGACCAGTAGCAAAGTTCAGGCATTCCAAAGATCAAAGGAAAGAGGATAGCAGGAAGCAGTCCCTTTAAAATGTCCACCACCAGGGTGATAACGGCCGCCTTGGCTCCCAGCACTCTTAGAGCGTTGGTGGTCCCTGCGTTTCCACTGCCTTCTTTTTTGATATCTATGCCTCTGGCCCTTCCGATCAGTATGGAAGGAGAGATGCTGCCGATGAGATATGAAATTATAATCGTTAAAACTATCTTAACCAATCAGATCTTCCCTTTCTCCTTTTTCCCTGAAAATAAACTTGATGGATGTCCCTTCAAAGTTAAAGCTTTGTCTGATCCTGTTCTCCAGATACCTGGAATAAGAGAAATGCATCAGATCTCTCCTGTTGATCTGGAAGCTGAAAAGAGGCGGTTTCACGCCGATCTGAGCGGCGTAGTAAATCTTTAGCCTCTTTCCCTTGTCTGAGGGCGGCTGCTTCATGAGGACCGCATCCTGAATGAGAGAATTCAGCTGGCTGGTGGGCACTCTCATGGATCTGTTCTCTGAAATGGTCTTGCACATGGGGATGACCTTGTTCATCCTCTGATTGTTGAGAACGGATATGAAGAGGATGGGAGCATAGCTCATGAATGCCAGATCCGTCTTGAGCTCCTTCTCAAAGTCCCTCATGGTATTGGTCTCTTTTGTGACCAGATCCCACTTGTTCACAAGTACCAGTATGCCCTTTCCTGCCTCGTGAGCGATGCCTGCGATCTTCTTATCCTGCTCCGTCAGTCCTTCCGCTCCGTCGATCATGAGTGCGCATACGTCGCAGCGCTCTATGGCTGCAACAGCACGGACTACAGAATATTTTTCGATATCGTCATATATCTTTGCCTGACGTCTGATGCCTGCAGTGTCGATCAAAAGATATTTCTCGCCATCCTTTTCAAAGGGCGTGTCGATGGAGTCTCTGGTGGTTCCTGCAATGGGAGATACGATGACTCTGTTTTCACCGAGGATAGAGTTTACAAGGGATGACTTACCCACATTGGGTTTACCGATGACTGCGATCTTGATCTGATCTTCTTCGTCTGACTCCTCATCTCTTGGGAATCCTGCCACAACGTCGTCAAGGACGTCTCCGAAATTCAGCACGTTTGCGGATGATACCGGAATGGGCTCACCGAGACCAAGCTCATAGAAATCGTAGAAGAAATCAGGAAGAGCCGAGGGCTTATCCACCTTGTTCACCACGAGGACGATGGGCTTTCCTGTACGTCTCAGCATATCAGCCACTTCTCTGTCCGCATGGGTCAGGCCCTCCTTACCATCCACCATGAAGATGATGACATCCGCAAGGTCCATGGCTACATGAGCCTGTTCACGCATCTGTGAAAGGATGATATCGTCTGATGACGGCTCGATTCCGCCGGTATCTATAAGTCCGAAGCTTCTGGAATTCCACTCTGCATCCGCATATATCCTGTCTCTTGTGACTCCCGGGGTATCTTCAACGATGGCAACGCGCTTTCCGACGACTCTGTTAAAGAATGTGCTTTTGCCTACATTAGGTCTTCCAACTATTGCAACGATAGGTTTACTCATCGAACAATCCTCCGATAAATTCAGCAGCATCAAAGGGTTCCAGATCCTCGATTTTCTCGCCTGTTCCGATGAACTTGATGGGTATGTCGAACTCATCTGCAATGGTTATGGCTATCCCGCCCTTGGCAGTTCCGTCAAGCTTGGTAAGGACCACTCCCGTAATAGCTGCTGCATTTCCAAATTCTTCAGCCTGTGAGACAGCATTCTTTCCTGTTGTGGCATCCAGCACAAGGAGGGTCTCACGGTCGGCCTCCGGCCACTCTCTGGAGATGACTCTATCCATCTTGGCCAGCTCGTTCATAAGGTTCTTCTTTGTCTGGAGACGGCCTGCGGTATCGCAGATCAAAACATCCGCGTGCCTGGCCTTGGCAGATTGAATGGCATCGAAGATGACCGCAGAGGGATCAGCTCCCTCTCCCTGCTTGATCACAGGAATGTCATTTCTCTCGCCCCAGATGCTAAGCTGCTCAGAAGCTGCGGCTCTGAAGGTGTCGGCAGCGGCAAGTACAACTGCCTTGCCCTGTTTTTTGAGCCTGTAGGCCAGCTTTCCGATGGTAGTGGTCTTGCCTCCGCCGTTTATTCCGATCATGAGGATCAGAAGCGGAGACTTGTCTGAAAGCTTCTGTCTCTCACCCTTGTCCACGTGTCTTATAAGGATCTCCGTCAGAGCCTTGCGCACGTTTTTGGGGAGGGTCAGATAATCCTCGGATATCCTGGTTCTGATCTCATCCATGATGGTCATGGTGGTCTCCATGCCGATGTCAGAAGAAACAAGAAGTTCCTCCAGGTTATCGATCACTTCCTCGTCCACTTCCATCTTCGCAAAAAGTGTATTGCTGATCTTTTCGCCAAGGCTTCCGAAAAATCCTTTTTTCTCTTTAAAAATACTCATTAAGTATGTTTTCCTCTCTATAGTTCAAAATCGCTTCCCAGCCTCAGGGATATCACTCTGGATACGCCCTGCTCCGGCATGGTCACGCCGTAGAGCACGTCTGCATGCTCCATGGTGGCCTTCTGGTGGGTCACTACCACGAACTGGATGTCGTGGAAGTTCTTGAGATAATCTGCGAATCTGTCGATGTTCATATCGTCCAGAGCAGCTTCCACCTCATCAAGTATGCAGAACGGCGTGGGCTTGGTCTTAAGAACGGCAAACATCAAAGCGATAGCAGTCATGGACTTCTCGCCGCCAGACAGAAGATTGATGTTCTGAAGCTTCTTTCCGGGGGGCTGAGCGATTATCTCGATGCCTGAATTAAGAGGATCGTCCTCGTTATCCATGGCGATGGTGGCAGTTCCTCCTCCGAACATTTCGGTGAATATCTCTTCGAAGTTCTTTTCCACCTGATCGAAGTTGTTCCTAAACCTCTCTTTGATGATCTTATCCATGTCACGGATGATGGAGTTCAGCTCGTCCATGGCGGCTGTGATATCCTTACGCTGATCCAGCATGAACTCATAACGCTCAGATACCTTCTGATACTCTTCGATGGATGCGGGGTCGAAATCCCCGATCTCATCCAGTCTCACCTTCATTTCTCTGGTCTCTTTCACGGCCTGAGAATAATGGAAGTCTTCGATCTTAAAGTTCAGGGCCTGTGCATAGGTGATCTCATGATCATCCAGAAGTTTCTGTTTGAGAGCTTCCAGCTGGGCGTCATTTCTCGCCATGCGGATCTCCTGCTGCTGCTTCTGGGCGATGAGCTGATTGAGCTCCTCCACCTTGAGATTCAGTTCCTGAGTCATCTCTTTTACAGAAGCGAGAGCTTCAGCCTTGTCCTTATCGATCTCAGCGATGTATGCCTCAAGACCGGTCTTTTTATCGGACAGGACATTGAACTTGTCTTCAGAGTCATCGGAACCGTAAAGAAGGCGGTCACGTTTCTCTGTAATAGCGTCGAGTTCGTCCTGCTTCCTGTCGATCTGCTCTGTGAGATCGTCAATATTATCCTGAGATATTTCAAGAAGGCCGTTCAATGCATCGATCTTGTTCTCTATCTCAGTTCTTCTGATGCGGGCGTTGGTGATCGCAGTATTTGCATCAGTGACCTTTGATGAAGTCTCTTCGATCTCCTTAAGAAGATCATCTGATGAGGACTCCATGTCATGGATCTTTTGCTCGATCTCTTCAGCGGATCTGGCTGAATTCGTCTCCATCTCGGCAGTATTCTTGAGTTCTTCCTCGATGGAAGCAAGCTCCAAAAGCCTTTTTTCCTTGGCTTCAGAAGCGTTCTTCAAGCTCTCCCTTAAGGCTGCCAGCCTGGCCTGTAGTTCCACGTCCTTGGCCTTGAGCACCTCAAGTTCCTGCTCAAAAGATCTCCTGCCGCTCTGGATGTCTTGTATCTCCTGACGTGTTGAGGTTCTCTTGCTCTCCTTGATCTCCAGGTCTCTGTCTATGGCGGTTATCTCATCACCAAGGCCTGCTATCTCCGTCCTTCTGGAAAGGATGTTCATGGTCTTGGTCCTGTACTTACCACCTGTGATGGCACCGGAAGCGTTTACCACATCACCTTCCAGGGTGACGAACCTGAAGCCGCGTCCTGCTATCTTGGAAAGCCTTACAGCAGTATCAAGATCCTTCACGACTGCTGTCCTTCCGAGAAGATAATCCATCACTCCTATGTATTCGGGATCGAATGTGACGATCTCAGATGCAAGACCCTCAAAGCCGTTGGCCTTCTCTACTGCGTTTTCCAGGTGGGCTCTGGTGCCCTTGACTGATTCCATGGGAAGGAAGGTTATCCTGCCCGCAGAGGCTTCCTTGAGCCTTCTGATGGCATTCTTGGCGTCCTGATCCTTCTCGCAGACGATATTGGAGATGCCTGAGCCAAGAGCTGTCTCTATGGCAGTCTCGAATCCCTTGGGAACGTCTATAAGTTCAGCCACCGTGCCTCTCAGACCGTGTCCGGATCCGTTCATGATGAATTTGACGGCTCCGCCATAGCCTTCATAAGAAGCTTCCATCTCTTCCAGGGCCTTCTTTCTGGCGGTCAGCTGAGACCTTTTGATCTTCAGGTCTCCAATACTTCCTTCAAGGTTTTCAAGATCCGAATCCAGTTCTCTGACCTTGCTGTCAGCTTGGGACAGCTTATCCAGCAAAAGATTTCCGGCCCGGTCATTGGCTTCCTTAAGGGCTTCAGCTTCTTTGATCTCATCTTCAGTATCAGAAGAACTGGTGCTTACCTCCTGTGAATCAGAAAGAAGCAGCTCCTGCCTCTTGAGAAGGGTCTCCTTCATGCTTCCGAAGGATCTGGATTCTGATCTTAATCCCGATGCCTTACGGGACAGCTCCAGGATCTCGTTCTTGATGTCTTCAAGGCTCTGCTGCTTGGAAATGGATACGGACATGATCTTATTGTATCCGTCGATCTCGGCTTCCAAGGCTTTGGTAGCCTTAGTAAGATCCTCCTCCATGCCGAAGAGGGTATTTTCCTTCTCTTCGTTGGAGGTCATCTCCTTCTCAAGACGCGTGTTCAATGCTTCGATCTCAGCGGTGAGCCTTTCGACGTCGCTGTCCATGGCGGAAAGGCGGGTCTCGTCCATCTGAGTCTTGTTCTTTATGTCATTAAGCTTGTTTACGATGGAGAGCAGTTCCTCCCTGGCCTTGTCGCCCAAGGCCTGGAGCTTCTCGTTCTTTAATCTCTCTTCTTCGATCTTTTCATCAAGACCTGCTTTGTCAGCCTTGTGCTTCTCAATATCCTCTTTGAGAGCCTCAGCATCCTCTTCTGATGTTGAGCCCTGAGCATTCAGCCTGTCTATGTTATGGAGGGCTATGTTGATGTCCAGATCCTTCTTCTTGGCTCTGATCTCAAGGGCCTCCTTGGCCTTCTCGCTGTCCTCCTTAAGTCCTCCGATGCGGCTCTCTATCTCATAGATAATGTCATTTAATCTGTCCAGATTGACATTGGCCTTGTCCAGCTTGTTCTCAGCCTCACGCTTTCTGGATTTGTACATGACAACGCCTGCAGACTCTTCCAGGATCTCTCTTCTCTCCTCAGGCTTGCCTTCGATTATGTTCTGGACCTTGCCCTGGCCGATGATGGAATAACCGTCAACGCCGATACCTGTGTCCATGATGAGCTCACGAACGTCTCTAAGTCTGCACTGATTATTGTTTATGAGATATTCAGACTCCCCTGAACGGTACATTCTTCTGGTGATGGCCACTTCATTGTAGTCTGTGGGAAGTATTCCCTGAGAGTTATCTATGACGAGAGTGACCTCCGCCATTCCTCTGGACTTTCTGGAAGCGGTCCCGTTGAAGATGACCTCCTCCATCTTGCCGCCTCTCAGCATTCTGGGGCTCTGCTCTCCAAGGACCCATCTTATGGCGTCACTTATGTTGGATTTACCTGAACCGTTGGGTCCGACGATACAGGTAACTCCCGGATGGAAGTCTACCACCACCGGTTCCGCAAAAGATTTAAATCCCTGTATCTCTATTCGTTTAAAATACATCTTTTCCCTCTTTAAGCCTTTCAAGTGCGTCCTTTGCCGCATCCTGGCCGGCGGATTTTTTGCTCTTGCCGGAGCCTTTGCCAACAGGCTTTCCGTCGAGCTCTATGTGCACGTGGAAGGTCCTGTCGTGTGCAGGGCCTTCAAAACTGTCCACCACGTACTTGATATCCGTTACGCAGCCTTTTCTCTGAACAGTTTCCTGAAATTCTGATTTATAGTCAGTGAAAAGTTCCCCTTTAACTGCCTGCTTCAGGGTCTCATCCAGTACATCCAGAATGACCCTTCTTGCATTATCGTAGCCACCGTCCATGAATACCGCACCGAACACTGCCTCCATTGCATCCGCAATGATCGAAGGCTTCTCAGAGCCTCCGGACTGGGACTCTCCGACTCCAAGCCTTATGGCCCCGTTCAGTCCGAGACGCTTTCCGCAGACGTCCAAAGATCTCTCGCAGACCGCAAGAGCCCTTGTCTTCGTAAGCTTCCCTTCAGGCTGTCCCTCCAGTATCCTGTAAAGTTCCTCTCCTACCACGCAGTCCAGAACTGCGTCTCCTACAAACTCGAGCCTCTCATTGTCATCACATATTCCTTCGTTCTCTTTTCTGTAGGAACTGTGGGTAAGAGCTGTGATGAGAAGCGATCTGTTATGGAATCGATAGTCTATCTTTTTTTCGATATCTTCCGGTGTCGTAATCATTTAATATCCTGAATTGATTGCTGGATTATGCTTATAACGTCCTCGTCCACGAAGTCGATGGCCTTCAGTATGGTGGACCTGACTCCCTTGGCGCTGGATGAACCATGCATCTTGACGATGGGTTTCTTTACTCCGAGGATCGGGGCTCCGCCATACTCAGCATAGTCGAATTCCTTCTTAAGTTCCATGAGCTTGTCCACGAGAAGAAGTGAACCCATTCTTGCGTGAAGACCCTTGGTGAATTTCTTTTTGATGGTCTTAAAGGTGTTCCAGGCCATGCCCTCAGTAAGTTTAAGTATGATGTTTCCCGTAAATCCGTCGGTCACGATAACATCCACTTTTCCCTTGGGAACATCTCTGGCCTCGATATTGCCTTTAAAGTTAAGGTCAGAGTTCACGAGAAGATCGTAGGCTTCCTTGGTGAGAAGGTTTCCTTTTTCCTTTTCCTCTCCGATGTTCACAAGAGCCACTGTGGGGTTCTCTCTCTCCAGAACGTTTTCCATATAGATGGACGACATCATGGCGAATTCCACAAGGTTTCTCGGCTTGCATTCGGCATTGGCACCTGCATCGCAGAGCAAGGAGGGTCTGCTGCCAAGCACCGGATAGATGGTGCAGATGGCGGGACGGTCTATGCCGTGGATCCTGCCAACGATCAGAAGTCCTCCTGCAAGAAGTGCCCCTGTGGAACCGGCAGAGATGAATACGTCCCCATCACCGTCCTTAAGCATATTCATGCCGATTACTATGCTGGAGTCCTTCTTCCTTCTGACGGCCAGTGCCGGAGCCTCATTGTTGGTGATGCTCTCTCCTGCGTTAACAAAAGAAATGTTCTCCACCGGGTGCCTGCCCTGATATTTTGCCACACAATTTCTGAGAGTCTCTTCATCTCCCACAAGGATTATCTCGTGTTCGATCTCTCTTGCGGCCAGCACTGCTCCTTCGCAAATAGCCTCAGGTGCATTGTCTCCGCCCATTCCGTCTATTATGATCTTCATGAGTTTTCCTTTCATGTTCAAAACATATTTATACAGAATATATTCTACCACAAAAAGCACAAAAAAGCCACTATGAAATGGCTTTTCGGTACAAAATATTGTGGTTACGGCTTTAGGTGAAGCTCAGCTGTTCAGGGCTGTCTTTTGGTGAACCGTCTTTTGTAAAAGGAAGATCGTTCAACGCTCCGAAATACTTGGAATAGTGTACTTTGTAAGCGTCCTGATACTCCTGATTTCCCGAATGATGCAACTCGTGGATATAGTCGTGTTCGTTGCCTATGACTTCCGGATCTGAGAGCTGCAGGATATAGATGGCCAGATCTGAACACATATCCGAAATATGCTCCAGATTCTGAAGTATAGCCTGATACTGAATGCCCGTAACAGGATCGCAAATGTTATTCATCATCCTGTATACGTGTCTGGAGTTAAGGGTCTCCACAAGGTCGTCTATGACCTCTTCGAAGGGCTCCACCTGTCTCGCAAGATCAGCGTCATTTTCCTTGTATGCCTTCTGGGTCAGGTCAAGGATCTCATAAATGGCGTCCACAGCCAGTCTGAGCTCAGTCTTGGCATAATCTGTGAGCTGCTCGTTGTTGTCCCTCATTATGTCGACGGCCTCAGTGATGTTCACAGCCAGATCCCCTATCCTCTCGAAACATCTGAGAGCCTTTATCTGGAAGTTCTGGTTACGGTTATCACGATCACGCACCACGTATGGAGAAATGGAAACAACATACTCGTTGGCCCGGTCGATGACCCTGTCCAGCAGGATCTCTCTCTGATTGATCCTGTCATCTCTGGAAGCATCGTATTCATAGATCTGTTTAACACAGGCGTCATAGTTGTGAAGCGCAATATCACTCATGTGCCCTATAAGATGCGCCACTTGTGAAAGGGCGAGAACGGGAGATGTGATAAGCAATGGATCCAGCTCGTTTAAGGCCTGCTCGATCTCAATATCCTCCTGCTCCTTCGGAACATCGGGAATGAGCTTCTCGGCAACTGATGCAAACACTCCGGAGAACGGCAGGAATATCACAGCGGGGATCAGTCTGAAGATACCGTGGATGTTAGCTACGCCGCCTGAATTAAGGGGCATGGTCCAAAGTTCATCAGAGATCACACCTGTCGCCCTTAAGATCGCAAGCACCACGATTATAAGGGCCGCAGCAAAGATGTTGTACAGTACGTGAACCGTGGCTGTTCTTTTTTGCTCCGGGTTGGCCCCTATGTGGCACACGATGTATGTGGTGAGACAGTCTCCTATGTTAACACCGATGATAACTGCAAATATCCCGCAGAATTCAACTCCGAGGGATGAGGCAATGGTCTGAATGATACCTACTACTGCAGATGATGACTGGATGACGGCGGTAACGCCTACGCCTGCGAGGAATTGCAGGAAGTAATTATTCTCAAAAGAAACGAGCAGCCCCGACATCTTATCCGAAAATGCCGCAACGGCGCCCGACATGTAGATCAGTCCCATGAAGAGGACTCCAAAACCACAGGCGATATTTCCCATGTTTTTGTGAGATCCTCTCCTTGAGAACATTATGAGTACTATTCCGATGATGAGGGCAAGGGGCGCCAGATTGTCAGCCTTGAAGAAGTAGAATATGCTGTCTTCGGCAGACTTTAAGTCCATCAATCTGATGATCTGAGCCGTAATGGCAGTTCCGACGTTGGCGCCCAGAACTATACCGATGGATTGTCTGAATGTAAGAAAACCTGCGCCTACCAGACCCACCGTAAGAACTATGGTGGCGGTTGAACTCTGTATAACACAGGTGACAAGAACTCCCAGCAAAAAACTCATTGCCGGCTTATTAGTCACCTTAGATAAGGCTTCCTTCATTGCTCCTCCGGAGCTGGCCTTAAGACCATCCCCCATGACTCTCATGCCATAGAGAAACATGGACAGGCCGCCCAGAAGGGCTACAATTCTGTAAAAAATCACCATCGGTAAGATCTCCCTGAATCCCTAAACCTATTTGTCTTTATATTCTTCTCTGAGTTCCTTGATGATCTCGTCGATCCTTCTGACTGCCTTTCTGAAGTCCTCTGCTTCATATCCTCTGGTAGTCATAGCAGCTGTTCCGATCCTGACGCCGGAGGTCTGCATGGGCGAACGCTTCTCGTTGGGAACGCAGTTCTTGTTGAGAGTGATTCCTCTCTCGTCGCATCTTTCCTGAAGGACTTTGCCGCTGAAGGGCTCGTCTGACAGGTCGAGAAGGATCAGATGGTTGTCTGTTCCGCCGGTAACTACCTTGTAACCAAGCTTCAGGAATTCATCGCACAGAGCTGCGCAGTTCTCAACTACCTTCTTCGCATAGTCCTTGAATTCGGGACGAAGTGCTTCCTCAGCGCAGACTGCCTTGGCAGCGATGATGTGCTCCAGGGGACCGCCCTGTGCATAGGGGAATACTGCGGAGTCAACTCTCTTGTGGAGCGGCTTGCCGTCTACTTCGATGGGCTTAGCAAAGATAAGTCCTCCTCTGGGTCCTCTGAGAGTCTTGTGAGTGGTGGTGGTCACGATATCAGCATATCCGAAGGGAGAAGGATGAACTCCGCCGGCAACCAGACCTGCGATGTGAGCCATGTCTACCATGAAGTATGCACCGACTTCCTTTGCGATCTCGCTGAAAGCCTTGAAGTCGATGATCCTGGAATATGCAGAAGCACCTGTAAGGATGAGCTTGGGGTGGCACTCCAGAGCCTTCTGTCTTACGCTCTCCATGTCGATATATCCGTCATCGTTTACATCGTAGAACTCCATGTGATAGAGGTTTCCGCTGAAGTTTACGCTGGAACCGTGAGTAAGGTGTCCGCCGTGGTCAAGGTCAAAGCTTAAGATCGTATCGCCAACGTTGAGCAGAGCCTTGTAAGCAGCGAAGTTTGCCTGTGAACCGGAGTGGGGCTGAACGTTTACATGATAATCGGTATTGAATACCTTCTGCCAAACTTCACAGCAATATTGTTCGATCTGGTCTACTATCTCGCATCCGCCATAATATCTGCCATTGTTTCCTGTAGGTCTTCCCGAAGGATAACCTTCAGCATATTTCCATGAAAGGCAGCTTCCGCAAGCGGCCAGAACGGCTTCAGAGCAGTAGTTCTCGGAGGCGATGAGCTCGATGTTATTGCTCTGTCTTTCGAACTCCTTCTGAATAAGTCCGCCGACTATTGGAGAAGTCTTCTGAATAAGTTCATAATTTGCGCGATTGTATTCGTCGTACATGATTCGATCCTTTCCTTTCTGAATCTTAGATCAATATATTAATGATTTTTTGCACAGCAAAAAACCACATCTAGACACTTTAATTATATTACTCTGGATTAAAAAATCAAGGGAAACACTAAAGATCGATCTTCATGATCTTGGGGAAACACTTATCCCCTTTCTGACTGCAAAGCCCACAGTTAAAGAGATGATCAGCCTCGTTTCCTGTAACCTCTTCGAACCCGACCTTCAGGAAAAATTCAGGTGCCTTGGCTGCAAGGTAAATCCTTTTTCCGTCCATCTTTCTGACTTCGGTGATCAGTTTATTGACCATGATCCTTCCAATGCCGGACTTCCTTAAAGGTGCGTCTACTGCGATCCCGTTAAGAATATATTCTCCCTGCCTCTTGGAAAGGATGATCCCGCCTGTGAGGTAGTCCGGTTCCTGGACCACCTTCCAGCATTTGACCACCTGGTTGCCCAAAAGTTCATCATCTCCGAACTCCAGACCGAAACGAGTCATGAATTCAGTAAGTCTCTGGTATTCGTCTGTTTCTTTAAGTACGAATCTAAGCATTTTTTGCACCACCCGATCTGATCTTCAAATAATACCTGTAGATTATGGCCGTAAATACCAGGCCTATTGAAATAGCGACAGCTATGCCCAAAGCAAGTCTTCCGTATCCGAAAGCTTCAGTATAGTCTGCATCCAAGAGCCTCTCCACGAAATAGTACAGAGCGGAGCCCGGTACCATTACGATGGATGCTGAAGTGATGAAAATAGTGGCAGGAGCCTTGTTCTTCTTAGCCATTATCTCCGAATAGAATCCGATGAACATGGCAGCGATAACAGTCGGGAAGAAGTACTCTCCTGTCATTTCATGGAGCAAAAGATATATGGTCCAGGTTATGGCTCCTCCGATACCGCCCATTATGGACTGTCTTCTGGAGGTATTTATCATAAGAGCATATCCTAGAGTACCCATAAAAGCCATGAGCACCTGCACTATATAAAGATACATGCCGGTCCTCTCACCGAAGGAAAGTATGGGTATGGATACCTCTAACGAAAACAATCTGGCGAAGAATCTGGTTAGAGCCAGCGGCGGCGCCATACCAAGGCCGATGGCACCGGCTGTCACCAGCGCATTGAGAAGTCTCACGCTTCCGGTAGCAATATCTCCCAAAAGCATGTCTCGCACTGAATTGGTCAGTGCCAGTCCCGGGATCAACAGCATTATCTGACCTATTAAGATATAGTTCATATTGGCAAGACCACCGGAAAACAGTATGATTGTGATCATGCCTGAAATGAATGCCGTAGTAAAGGTCAGAGCCAACTGATTCTCGTTGAACTTTCTGAGATAGCGCTGAAGGAATACGATTATAGCCCCTATGACGAAGGCGCAGAATCCATCGAAGAATGAGCCTCCGAAGAAGACTGTGAAGGTGCCGGACACAAGGGAGGCGCTTAAATATTTCACAACAAGAGAATGCTGAGGTCTGTTCATAACCTCTAAATACCTGGAACGCATCTCCTCTAGACCGGGCTTATGTTCGCAGATGTATCTGGAAAGATCGTTCAGATAGTCCAGCCTGTCAAAGTTCGTATCGCTTCTCTTGATGCGCCTTATCTGAGTGATGATATTGCCGTCAGGATCCTCAAAGGTGGTCTGAATATTGGTGGTTATGATGAAAACATTGACTCTCTCAAAGGGACAGTCATAGGCAGAGATCATCCTTTCGATGCTGTCCTCCACCCTGTTGACCTCAGCTCCGGCCACCAGCATCTCTTCAGCTATATCAAGAACTGTTTGTAGAAGTTTACTGTAATCCATTTATATCAACCTGGCTCTCAGGTGTCCGATAAGGTAAAGCGAGCCGGCGCAAACTAAACAATCATAGTCTTTTGAAACCTTTAAGGCTTCTTCAAGGGCTGTATCCGGGTCGGAGAATGCCATAGCTTTGCCCCCGAGGCCCTGTATTTCAGCTTTCAGTTCATCTGAGCTTAGCTTTCTGGGATTATCGGGCTCAGTTACCACGAAATCAGAAGTTACAGCCAGGAACTGTTTAAGTATACCCTCTCTGTCCTTATCCTTGAGCATCCCTGTGAGCATCAGTATCCGCTTGCCATTTAAAAGTTTATGGCAGGTCTCCTTAAGAGTCCTGGCTCCGTCAGGATTATGGGCCCCGTCAATGATCACCAGAGGTTCTCTTCTCATGATCTCGAACCTTCCGATCTGTATTGCTTTCTTAAGCCCTGCATATATGGCATCAGGACCTATCTCGATGTCGTGATGGTCCTGTAGTACTTCTATGGCCTTAAGGGCGCATACGGCGTTCTCCACCTGGTGTTCACCCTTCATGGATATCTCCAGCCCATAATAGGTGTTTCCTGGTGTAGCATCGAATTTTGTGCCTTCCAGGGTCTCTTCAATGATCCTGACTTCTGTATCTTTTGTCTCAAAATACTCAGACTCGGTGTCCTCTGCTTTCTTGCGGAACACTTGAAGGGCCTCTTCCGCTCTGGAAGATGTGACCACGGGGCAGTTATCCTTGATGATCCCTGCCTTATTGTAAGCGATCTCCGCCAGAGTATTACCCAGTCTGTCAGTGTGATCGAAGGATATGGAAGTGATCACCGAGCAAAGGGGATCCTTGATTATATTTGTGGAATCTCCAATACCGCCCAGTCCCACTTCAAGGACGACGAAGTCCGCATTCTTCTCCTTGAAATACAGAAATGCGACTGCGGTGATGACCTCGAATTCAGTTGGAGAATCCTCTCCCCTGTCGGTAAGGACCTTCACCTTGTCCAGGACCATATCTGTATATTTTGCGAGATCTTCGTCGGATATATAGCTGTGATCGAACTCTATCCTCTCGTTGAAGACCGTAAGATAAGGTGAAGTATAGAGTCCCACCTTATATCCCTGGGCCTCAAGGACCTCATAGATGTATTTGCACACTGAGCCTTTGCCGTTGGTACCTGCAACGTGGATGTACTTCAGTCCGTCCTGGGGGTCTCCCAGTTCCTTCATGAGAGAAGTCATCCTCTCCAGGCCCAGTATGCTGCCGAATCTTTCAAATTCATGAATTTTGGAAACTGCGTCCATTATCTGACCTTCTGAGAGACGATCTCAAGCTGTTTAATTACCTTGTCCAGCATCTCTTCGTACACCACAAGTTTGTCCTTCTCTGACTGGACCTTGGATTCAGGAGCCTTGTTTACGAAGTTGGGATTGCTCAGCATTCCGTTGGATCTCTTGACCTCTCCTTCAAGGCGGGCCTTTTCCTTTGTGAGCCTATCGAATTCCTCTTTGTAGTCCACAAGCTCATCAAGAGGAACGTAGATCTCAGCTCCATCTATGACTGCAGATACAGAATCCTCAGGGATATCCTCCTTGGATGCTGCAAAGGTAAGTTCTGTGATATTTCCGAGGTTTCTCAGATAGCTTTCACCCTTCCTCAAAAGATCCGCCTTCTCGCCCTCAGCCAGGACCGTAGCTTTGATCTTGACCGAAGGAGCAACAGCCTTTTCAGCCTTGATATTTCTGATGGCTCTCACTGCATCCATGGTGATCTGAAGGACCTTTGTGGCCTCCGGATACACATAGGAGAGAGAGGCTTTCGGCCAGGATTCAGAGATGAGATACTTCTTCTCTCCCTCTCCGTGAGGCAGGTAGCTCCAGATCTCTTCTGTGATGAAAGGCATGAAGGGATGGAGAAGCTTGAGCATGTTCTTAAGGCACATGACGAGGGCGAATCTTACCACCTTCTTATCCTCCTCATCGTCCCCCCAGAGTCTGGGCTTCACCAGTTCTATGTACCAGTCGCAGTATTCGTTCCAAATGAGATCATAGATCCTCTGCCCTGCCATGGCCATGTCATATCTGTCCATTGCAGGATCAACGTATTCTATGCAGTCATTGATGCGGTTAAGCATCCACTTGTCCTCATCCTTGAGAGCGATCTGGGAGAAATCCGTTGAGTCGGCGCAGGCCTTGCCGCAGCAATCATTACAGCATCTGGCCATCTCCTTGAAGTTGCCGTCCTCATCCTCGATATTCATAATTACGAATCTGGAAGCGTTCCAAAGCTTGTTTGCGAAGTTTCTTGCAGATTCTATCTTCTCAGTCTGGAATCTCATGTCGTTTCCCGGGGAGATACCTGTGGAAAGCATGAACCTGAGGGCATCTGCACCGTACTGATCGATGACTTCAAGAGGATCGATACCGTTACCCAGAGACTTGCTCATCTTCCTGCCCTGAGCATCTCTTACCAGACCGTGGATGTAGATGTCATAGAAAGGCACTTCGCCCATGTATTCAAGTCCTGAGAACATCATCCTGACTACCCAGAAGAAGATGATGTCATATCCCGTGATCATTGAGGTGGTGGGATAGAAATAGTCAAGGTCCGGAGTCTTTTCGGGCCATCCGAGTGTGGAGAACGGCCAGAGAGCGCTGGAGAACCAGGTGTCAAGGACGTCGGGATCCTGAGTCAGGTGGGTGCAGCCGCAGTGCGGGCACTTCTCAGGCATGGAGCGTGCAACGGTGATCTCGCCGCATTCGTCGCAGTAATATGCAGGGATCCTGTGTCCCCACCAGAGCTGTCTTGAGATACACCAGTCCTTGATCTCCTCAAGCCAGTGCAGATAGGTCTTCTTGAATCTGTCAGGAATGAATCTGGAAGTGCCGTCTTCCACTGCCTTAATGGCAGGCTTTGCCAGCTCTTCCATGGCGACGAACCACTGATCGGAAAGCATGGGCTCGATGGCAGAGTGACATCTGTAGCACTCACCTTCTGGGATTACCATGCGCTCCACCTTCACCAGATATCCGGCTTCCTCCAGATCCTTTACCCAGGCCTTGCGGCATTCGTAGCGGTCCATTCCCTCATACTTGCCTGCAAGGCTGTTCATGGTAGCATCCTTATTGATGCAGCTCACGCAGGGAAGTCCGTGTCTCTGTCCCACCTCGAAGTCGTTGAAATCGTGGGCAGGAGTGATCTTAACAGCGCCTGTTCCCTTTTCCGGATCAGGATAAGGGTCAGCTACGATGGGGATCTCTTTATTTACGATGGGGAGCAGCACTTTTTTGCCTATAAGGGAGGCATATCTTTCGTCCCCGTCCCTGACTGCAATAGCCTCGTCGCTGAACATGGTCTCAGGACGGGATGTGGCAACTATGATCCCATCAAAAGATCCGTCTGCAGCAGGATATCTGAAATACCAGTAGTTACCGTCCTTATCATTGTGCTCTACCTCTGCGTCGCTAAGGGATGTTCCGCATGTGGGGCACCAGTTGATTAGACGGTTTCCTCTGTAGATAAGGCCCTTGTTATAGAGTCTGATGAAAGCTTCCTTTACGGCATTGGAGCATCCCTCGTCCATGGTGAATCTCTCTCTGGACCAGTCGCAGGAATCTCCCAGCTTACGGCACTGTCTGGTTATGCGTCCGCCGTATTCTTCCTTCCATGCCCAGGCTCTTTTAAGGAATTCTTCACGTCCCAGGTCTTCCTTTTCCAGACCCTCTTCCTTTCTGATCTTCTCTACGACCTTTACCTCGGTGGCGATGGATGCGTGGTCAGAACCGGGGAGCCAGAGAGCTGAATAACCCTTCATCCTCTTATATCTGGTAAGAGAATCCTGAAGGGTGTGATCCAGTGCGTGTCCCATGTGAAGCTGCCCTGTGATGTTCGGAGGCGGCATTACTATGGTAAAGGGTTTTTTATCTGGGTCGATCTCCGCTCTGAAAAGTCCTTCTTTTTCCCATGTCTCATAGATCCTGGTCTCGAATTCTTTAGGATCATATGTCTTAGCTAAATTCTTTTGCATTATGCCGCTCCTTTAAAATACTCCGTCTATAAAAATTTTAATTCCTATCAAGATCAATATCACACC